>JAEAMF010000420.1_pt1 | contig 54961 bp, 43 predicted proteins | sample 8958721 | NCBI WGS metagenome assembly JAEAMF01 (sample SAMN16933255, study PRJNA681124) | bioreactor sludge metagenome | isolation source: anaerobic bioreactor treating anionic surfactant - SDBS | place: India: Bengaluru | collected 2019-02-28
GCTACCAGACCTGCGGGTGCTACGCTGGTCGAGCCTGATTTGCGCAACAAAGCCCACATCAGATGACAAATCTGCAGATATAGAATAATCAGCCAAAGAATAAAGTTGAGCTAAAGTGCCTAAGGAAGCGCTGAACAAATAGGTTGTGCGGCCGTTCCGACGTGACAGAACCTGCAGCGGACCGAACTGTGGTCGAGATCAGCTATTTTTCGCGCTCCAACTCTGGCGTCACGCTCGTTTTTGCGTGCTGCGGCGCGCATTTCCCCGCTCAGGACGGAGTTCGGGCGTGCGCGGTCCCAAAGCTTCGGCCAGCCAGCACCAGGTTCGCGAACGCGAACAAGGTGTGCAACTGCGCAGTGTTCTTCGCCAGGCCGCGGTAACGCGTCTTGCGATGCCTGAACAGGTTCTTCAGCACATGAAACGGATGCTCAACCTTCGCGCGCACGCTGGCCTTGGCCTTCTCCAGTTTCTCTTTCATCCGGCCCAACGGGTTTTTCTTCATGGCTTTGCGGACGCTGCGCTTCATCGCGATGTGCCAGGTCACTGCCTTGCCCGTGTTCTCGGGCCGCTTGTCGGCGCCCTGGTAGCCGGCGTCACCGAACACCATCGTCTCGTCGCCGTGCAGCAGCTTGTGGGTTTGCGTCACGTCGGACACATTGCCGGCAGTGGTCACCAAGGTATGCGCCAGGCCCGACTTGGCATCGACGCCGATATGGGCCTTCATGCCGAAGAACCAGTTCTTGCCCTTCTTCGACTGGTGCATCTCCGGATCGCGCTTCTCATCCCGGTTCTTGGTCGAAGGCGGCGCCGCGATCAAGGTCGCGTCGACGATGGTCCCTTCGCGCATCATCAGGCCTTTGCTGGCCAAGTGCCCGTTGATTTCATCGAAGATCCTGCGTGTCAGGTTGTGCTTCTCGAGCAGGCGACGGAACTTGAGCAGCGTCGTCGCGTCCGGCGCCGACTCGTGCGTCAGGTCGATGCCGACAAAACCGCGAATGGCCTGGCTATCGTAGATCGCGTCCTCGATGCCTTCGTCCGACAGGCCGAAACATTGCTGCGCGATGTACATGCGCAGCATCCGCTCCAGCCCCACCGGCGGTCGGCCGCGCCCGTCGCCCTTCGGGTAGTACGGCAACAGCGCAGCGATCAGTGCCGGCCACGGCGTCACCGCCTCGATCTCGGCCAAAAACCGATCACGTCGGGTCTGCTTCTCCTTGTTGGTGAACTCGGCGTCGGAGAACGTGGTTTGCTTCATGGCGGCTCGGAAGGAATCGAAGACGTCATTGTGCCAGCTCGGACGCCAGCCTGGATTGGTCGGCGATTAAATCAGCGCTTCCCTAGGCACGACGGCTCTCCAACTGGTCGATAGTCAGCGTCGAAACTCACCGCGAGAACGGTTCATGAGACCTTGTCGCGCTAATCGTCATCTGCCCTCGAAAGCTGCCGAGGAGAACTCAAATAACCGAAACGCTCTTTGGCCAGTACGCGCTGCTAGCTGCGCGGCAGCGCCGTCGGCTGCAACAACCGCCTTGACGCGTACAGCGTCACTTCGTTGCTCAAGGTGCAAGCCGCAGATGCGAAACCTCTACTTCCTATCCGGGCCTACCGGGTGGTCAATCGATCAGGGTCCGAACAGGAATCAGGCGTGTTTATGCGTACTGCTGAGGCCAGGGCTGTTGTAGATTTACGGCCTGCTGCCCGCGCTGAGAATTTTCTGGTCGCGGGCGGTCGACGCCACGGCGTAATTTAACCCCTTCTTCCCGGATAATAGTGACCCCGCTCGTTAATTTCATCCTGGCACCGCCTCGCGTGCTCTGCGAAAACGGGACCTTCTGCAGCAAAAGCTGCACACCAAGCAGTGGCGGCAACGGTGGAGCAAGCTTGGCTTGGCCGGGTTGTACGAGGGACGTCATACTGGTCGACCGGGAAAGTGGACCGCCCAGCAACAGCAGGCTTTCGGTGAGTTGGCAGTTTGCGAAGGCGGGACTGTGGGTGCACTGCTGCGCAAGGTCGGGCAGAACCAAGACCAGGTGCCGATCAGCAAAAACACGGCAAGCGGTACCTCAAGGAGATGGATTTCACGTACAAACGCTATCGGTACAGTTTAAAAAAAAGCGGAATCAAGGAGCGTTCGAGCACACCAGCCAAGTGAGCGACGCGCTGTCCCGGCTCGACCACGAACAGCAGTGCGAACTGCTGTACATCGACGAATCAGGTTTCAGTACGCTTAACAAAACCCGCTAGTTGCTCTTTAGGCAACAGTCGGGTACACTGAGCCGTTCCGACCGTCCGCAATCGGGTCGGAAGCGGACGTATGCAGGCGCAGTCCAGGCACTAACATGACGTCCATGTTTATAGACGGACTGATGCCATGGCCCGAGCACTTCTTCCCGAAGACCTTTGGTCGCTCATAGCAGCTCATCTTCCAGCCCATCGAGCCGCTCTGCCGGGTGATGCAGGTTGCGCCGTCGGGTTACAGGCATTACGCTGCGTAGCAGCGTAATGCGGAGTTGTGTGTGGCCCGTGCCTAGCGTGGCGACGTGCTGAGCATTTACTTTGAGTAGGTCTGGCAGGCGAGCAGTTGAGCAGCTAGGCTGTCCCGGCCGGACTCACATTAACCGGCCTCTACGAAAGCCAGGGCGGTTCACTGCTGGAACACATTCCACCACTTGCCCTGCCGGTAGGTTGATAGATGCATTGTCAATATACGAGGGCGGTGCCTAGGGGGCGGTGAAGAACGTGCCGCCCCTGGCCACTACATGAGGCCGCAAGGCGCTGCGAGCGTAGCGTTAAGGTGCTGGGATAAAGAACTACTCTCTGGCATAGAAATCTCGCGAGATCACGTCCTCAACAAACCGCTGCCCGTTGAGTCAGGACAGCTACCGGGAGCAGGGACTTGGATGTGCCTGCATCCGAACTCGGCGATTTGACTGCTTGCGTCCTGGTCGGGCAAACGCGAAGCTGGCGTGTGCCGGTATTTCTCCGGCACACATTCATACTCAGGCCTTCGCTACCTGGCCGCTGGGTATCCGGCAGAGCTAATCGTGTTGGCGATTGCTTCCGGGCTCGCCGTACTCTCGACATGAACCAAGCGGTCTTTCAGCAGCACCTCCACTTTTGCGTTCGGATCCAAGGCCTGCACTGCACGCGTAACCCGGGCGGCGCAACCGCCGCAGGACATTTTTTCTACCTTGAGCTCGTACATATCGTACCTCCTGTTTGTTTGCTCTATACGTACTTTAGACCTTCCCATCATGGGAAGGTCAAGCACTACCTGCAACGATGTCCCAGGCGGACATGCCTGACAACCACGCAGTCATTGCCGCCAAACGAACAGACCGCTACACTTGTCTTTCCTGAAAGATATTTATAGCGTATGAGCTCTTCTACACTGGCGGTTGCCAACAATAGGGTCGCCGACTTGATCCACCAATACAAGCAGGACGCCGAGTCGGTCTACAACACCTGGTTCATCGGTAGCGAGGATCGCATGAAAGCCTTCCGCTCGATCCGGCGCGGCGTTATCGACACCGTCCAGGCAATTTCGAAAGGCAGCTTCGGAAACGATTTCCGCGGTTCGCCACTCGAGGATGTACTCCGCGCGATCACCGAGCAGAAACAGATGTTCGAAGGGGCGGCCCATCCCTTCTATTGGAAACCGAAGCTGCGCATCCCCGACATCTACGAGAGCGAAGCGAACCAGCGCAGGTTCGGCAGCTTCCTGTCGGCCTGCCTGAATGCCACGCGAGAGGAACAACTGCTTGCCGAGATCAGCCGACTGTCCGAAGCCGGCATCAAGGGGCTGGGCCCGGCGGCGGCCACGATTCTTTACTTTCTCCATCCCACTCTGATCCCGCCTTTCAACACCGCGATCATCAACGGCTTCAATGCGCTGTTTGGAACGAAGCTCAAACTGGGCTGCTGGCACAGCTATCTAGCCATGCGGGAAGCGATCGTCGAGGTCAACAATCAGCACAGGCAGCTATTGTCGAAGGATCTCGGTGCGTTCGCAGGACTCCTGTTCGAAATCGGTACGGGACGAATCGCCACCGCGGGCAATGCAGACGCGACCCTGGCTGCGCTCCAAGAAAAAGCCGCCAAGGCTAACAAGCGCCGGCACGAACAGGTGCTGGCGGATCAGGCCGGCGTATCCGAGCACACACGCATGCAGCACCTGCTGATCCGCCTGGGCCGCGCACTGAAGTATCGCGTCCACGTCGCGCGTAATGACCGGCATCATTCCTTTGCAGGTGAGGCATTCGTCCTGGCGACGACCGATAAGTTGCCGGACATCGGCGCCGAGGATGAAGTCATGAATACGATCGGCTTGATCGACGTGTTGTGGCTGAGCGAGGACGGCGAGCACATCGTGTGCGCCTTTGAAATCGAAAAGAGTACCTCGATTTACTCGGGCATCCTGAGGATGAAGGACCTGGCCCAGTCCTTGCCGGAGCAGGCGTGTCATTACTACATCGTTGCGCCGGATACCCGCGAACAGGAAGTGATCGCCCAGCTCAGCCGGCCATCATTCAAACAGGAAGCTAGCGATGTGCCGGTCATGTACATTCCCTTCGGCCTGCTCGCCCAGCATTGTGAAGCCCTGTGCATGTTTGGCAGCGACCTGCATGTACTGCGCAAGATCGCGCGAGGCAAGGCCGTCATTTGACCGCCAGGCGGACCTGTCCTTGGTGAGTATGTGGGATCGTTCTCGGGTAAATCTGAACCGCAGACCCAATAACAGTGCATTGAGGTCCCAGTTCAATGCTCCTCGCCTGCTTGATGCTCATGCGCACGGGGTTTGCCCTCAGGCGAAGGCTTCACGTCGTCCGTTTTGGCGTGTCCTTTCATGGGACCTTCAGCAGCATCGTGCATCTCTCCAGAAGGTGCTCCCGCATGAGAATGGCCACTGCTGCTTTGGACCAGCGCTTCGTAGCTTGCTTTGTTCAGGTCCGGCAATTTCTGGAGCAAAGAGACCAGGTTCCAGATGTCGGCATCGTTCATGCTCTTTCCCCACGCAGGCATCCCCGATGCCTTGATGCCGTGCTTGATGCTCCAGAACGCTCGTGATGGCTCGACCCGGGTGTTCGACAGGTTCGGCGGTGCAGGATATAAACCGCGACTGAGTTCGGTTTCTCCCATCCCAGGCGACAGGTGGCACTGCGCGCACATCGCGTCGTAGTTGCCAGCCCCCTTAACGAGGGACGCACGATTTGCAAGGTCGGGCACCTTGACGTTCGCTGCCCGTGCACGGACGGACTGTTCACGTACAAAATTGATTGCCGCATACACTAGACGTGAGTGAGGCGCATCAGCTGCAACATTAAAGGTGCCGGACCAGGCGATTGCAAAGGCTGCCAACAGAAGAATTCCTGCTATCGCGACAGTAATGGCAGCGGTCTGTTTAACGACTGGTTTCATTTTGTGCCTCCTTTCACTGTTTGACAACTAAGCACACGGGGAATCAGCCACGCCCGCGACGTCGGCACATCCGCCGGCTTCTGGCCGCGCCTGGCGGCCGATTCTCGAACCTGGCCAGGAGCCTATCCAGGGATGTCTTGTGGGCTGGGTGTTTTGCTGCACGTCTCAACAGGAGGGCGCCCCGATAGTGGTCTCGAGCATGGCCAACGTCAGGACTCCAAGTGTTGCCGCAGCCGTACTGCATTAGAAGCCTTTGACGCGGTAAAGACTGTACGTTGACGCACTCGTGCGCGGCTCCGTGGCGGTCGACGTCCGAATTGTGAGCATGGGAGCTCCTGAGGTCTCATGCAGGGCAACGCAGGAAGCGCTTGGCTGACTCATCGCTAAAAGCTTGATGCCAGTCAATGTTTTTGGCATGCGCCGAACGAGCGGACGCCATAGCATTCACCAAGTACACGCAGCCGCGCTATGAAGGCGCGGGCGGTGCGTCAGGGAGAAGGCAGATGAAATACATCGTTCTACGCATAAATGTTGACAGCGGTCTTCTGAAAACTGGCGAAGGCCGCATTGAACCTCTTGAGGCGCTTGCCGTTGGTAGCGTTAAGCTCGGCATCGAGGATATCGCGTCGACAGCCTACGCCAGCTTCTTGCGCGACCCTGGCTATCGGCCGTTGCCCCATTGATGCCGGTAAAACTGATCGTACCGCTGGCGCCCTCGGCCACGGGAACCGATGCGAATTGGGGTTTGCAAGCCATCGCTGCAGATACGAGTCCCTTCTCCGGTCGTGGCGCCCGTATCGCAGTCCTCGATACCGGCATCGATGCGACCCATGCTGCGTTCGCAGGCGTCGAGCTGACCCAGGTGGACTTCACCGGCGACGGGAACGGTGATGGCAACGGGCACGGTACGCATTGTGCGGGCACGATCCTCGGGCGCGACGTGGACGGCAAGCGGGTCGGCGTTGCACGCGGTGTGCAGCAGGCATTGATCGGAAAAGTCCTGGATTCGGCCAGTCAGGGGGACTCCGCCCAGCTGTTTCAAGCCCTGATGTGGGCAATGCAAAATGGGGCGCATATCGTCTCGATGTCACTGGGGTTCGATTTCCCCGGCATGGTCGCGCGTCTAGCGAATCAGGAGGGGTGGCCAGTCGATCTGGCCACCTCGAGTGCGCTTGAAGCTTACCGGGCGAACCTGCGCATGTTCGATGCCATTATGGAACTCTACAACGCGCAAGCCGCATTTGGCTCGTCCCCACTCGTCGTCGCCGCTGCCGGCAACGAAAGCCGCCGCGACCTCGACGCCAGCTACCGTCTCGCGGCTTCGTTGCCGTCTGCTGCCACGCACGTGATCTCGGTCGCCGCGGTTAGCCAGGCACTGGACCGGTTTTCCGTGGCGCCGTTCTCGAATTCGATGGCGACGATTGCGGCGCCAGGTGTGGACATTCGCTCAGCCCAACTTGGCGGAGGATTGACCGCGCTGAGCGGGACCAGCATGGCCTGCCCGCACGTCGCGGGCGCATGCGCATTGTGGTGGGAAGCAATCCAGACGCGTGGGCAAACGCCCACTTCGCTCCTGGTACAGTCGCAACTGATGAGCACAGCCAAACCGGACGTGTTCGCCAGCGACACGGACGAGCAGGATGTCGGCGCCGGCTTGGAACAGTGTCCGCTCGCCTAGTCCTGGGACATTTCCCGTAATTCCTCCCGAGGTCACGTGCGCGGGTCGTGGAGGAAGGCAAAATGAGGCGTTCCGGCGGTCGACGACACAGAGCACAAGGAATAGCCCTAGCGATCTTCGTCCTTCAGATCTTGAAATCGTCGTAGGCGATGTTCGCCTCGCCGACTCCAAAACTGCGCAACATTGCCAGGGTACTCGACAGCATCGCCGGCGGGCCGCAAACGTAGAACTCGAGCGAGGCGATGTTCGGGTGCGTACGCAGCAGACCCTCCAGCGCGGCTTCGTGTACCAGTCCTGCGGGCGCGCCGTTTACTGCCTCCTCCGACAGCACCAGGTGCCAGCGGAAGTTCTGGTGTTTCGATGCGAACGCCTGCATCTCGTCCACATATGGCGCATCGCGCCGGCTGCGCGCGCCGTACCAGAAGTGCAGCGGCTCGGTGGCGCCCTTTTTCAGGAGCTCATGGATCATGGCGCGCAACGGCGCCATCCCGGCTCCGCCGCCGATGAACACTTTCTCGCGCGACCCCGGCTTAAGTGCGAAATCACCGAACGGGCCGCTGAAGCGAACTTCGTCACCCACCTTCAGGGTGTACATGTAGCCCGATCCCCTGCCCGGCCGTTCACCCGGCATGAAGCGGACCAAGAAGGTCAATTGCGATCCGGCGCAGTCCACCAGTGCCGATATCGAATACGACCTTCGAACGGGAGCTTCATTTGCCAGCGTCGACAGCGATCCGGCCGCACGCCAGTCCTCCTGGTGCTCCTCGGGGACATCGAGGTGGCTCGCATCGCGCGCATACGCAGGAACGTGGATCTGGACATAGGCACCCGGTCGGCATTCCATTTGCCCGTGCGGACGCACTGTGATCTCCCGCAGGAATGGCGTCACCGGTCTGACGCTGGTGACCACACCGATGCGTTCGGTAGACGACGCCACGGTATTCCCGACGTCCACATCGAGACTGCGCGTTACGGGAAGGTTGCAAGCCAATCTGTATCCGGCCGCGACCTTCTGTGGCGACAGCAGTGCGCGATCGGCACCCGTAGGTTTGGGCGCCTGTCCGACGCATCTCACTTCACATAAACCGCAGCTTTGGCCTCCACCGCAGTTCGAAGGCAGCTGCAGGCCAGAGCGGGCGAGCGCCTGGAACACAGTATCGCCTTGGACTGCCTCGACCGCTCGATGCATCGTGCCGTGAGCGTCGACAAGGTTGACGGTACGGCGCCGCCGCCAGCGGCTTGGAACGAATTCCGCGAGCCGCACGCTGGCGAACAGCAGCCAGACACCGCTCAAGGCCATCCACAGCCCGCCGATCGCACTGGAGACAAGCAAGGGATTGTTGAAATTGGTCCTTTCGCTGTAGTCCATGATGTGGAGCATCCAGAACAGGTCGAACAGGCGCCAGGTGCTGTTCCTGTGCTCGAGCACGGCCCCCGAAACGCTGGAGACATAGACCGAGGTCTCGTCGGCGTCGTCGAAGTCGACGCGCCAGACAGGCTCCTTGTGTTTGCGGGCCTCGAGCGTGAAGTTCAGCAGGCGCGGCGCTCCGGCTTTCCCGCTTCCGGAATAGGACGCACGCGCGATCTCCCCTGCCAGGCTGGCGTCCATCGCCACCGCATTGCCGTCCGCTGCGCGGACCATCCAGCTGCGCTTGTCGTTCTGTAGCCGGTACACGGGCCGGTCGAGCACCCAGCCTGAGGTAATCGCCATGACGTTTTCCCGGCTGGCCGCAAGCACCGCGTCCGTGCTGAGCACGTCCTTGGGCCACGCGGGCGGAGCCGGCGGCTTGATGCGGAATTCGCGTCCCTGCACCTTGTTCACGTCGAGCAGGCTCATAACGACGCCGCTCGACATCCACAGCAGGAACTGGATCGCCAGGATCAGCCCCATCCACTTGTGCAAGCGTCTCATCCAATGGCTCATGCCTGCTTCCTCCGGTTGAAGCTGTAGAAGAGCAGCCATGCCCCGCTGAGGGCGAACAGCAGGCCGGTGATCGACGCCGTGCGCAGCAGCGTGTTGTTCACGTTCTCACGTTCCTCGTAGTCCATGATGTGGAACATCCAGAGGAAATCGAACCACCGCCAGAGTTCATGCCGCCGGGCGACCAGGTCGCCGGTATGCGGCGAAAAATACAGCGTCGTCTGGCCGGGCTCGTCGTAGTGCACGGCCCACAGCGGCACCGGACGCGTCCCGACCTCCTGTGGTGCCTTGGTCACCCATTCGACGCCCTTGATGCTGCCCTCGCCCACGTAGGCCGCATCGGCCAGAGCGATGATCTGGTCGCGATCGAGCGGACTGATCTTCTCGCCGCTGGCGGCGTCCACCAGGCTTGTTTGCTTGCCTTGCCTGAGCTCGTAGACTTCCTTGCCAAGCAAGTTTTTCATGCGAATGGCGGTGATGCCCGGGTAGGCTTCGTGCAGGCGAGCCTGGCTGATACGGGCCGCGGACGGATTAAGCCTTTCAGTCGGGACGTGGGCCAAGTGGTCTCCGTGGACGACCTCGAGCGGGACCACGACCATGTAGAGACCGCTGATCATCCAGAGCAGCGCCTGCACGCCGATGACAAGCCCGATCCATTTGTGGGCGCGTCGCACCCAGAAAGCTAATTGCATAGTTATTGTTGTAATGAATAGGTTACCCGGTCAGCCGGGCGAGCCGGAGCGAAGCATACACGCTCGCGGGCCGCCCGGCATCATTGGATGGCTAGAACTTGTAGCCCAGGCGAACGTGCCAGCGGCGTCCTAACAGGTCATAGGTCATCGTATCGGTGTTCCCGTCCGTCCAGCTCTGGATGTAAGGAGGACGCTTATCGAATAGGTTATCGACCCCGAACGAGAGGGCCATCGCCTTGTTAAACGCATACTTCACGCTGGCGTTGTGGTACGCGATACTCGGTGCGCGGGAGCCGATGTCCTCCGGCGCGGCATTGATATCGTCAGCCTTGCCGATGTACTGGACAGTATAGGAACCCGACCACGGCCCGTTGGACGCCGTCAGGGACGCCGTCGACCGCCACTTGGCATAGCTTCCGCGTCCGCCCGTGATCTTGCCGGCGTACTCGATGACCTCGCCGCCAGGGAATGGCGTCACGTCGAAGCGGTTGAGGCGGGAGACGTCGGCCGTCAGCGACGAAGCCCATCCGAACAGGCTGAAGTCGTACATGGCACCGAAGTCCAGGCCGGCGACCTTCTGCTGCGCCGCGTTCTCCGGCTGCGACGACAGGAAGTTGATTTCGCCGGTACGCGGATCGCGGGTGAAGCTCGACGGCCGGCAGAAGATGTGCGACAGCCCTGGCGAGTTATAGCAGACCGACAGCTTGGTCGAGCCCGGTACCGTTTCAATGGCGTTGTCGATCTCGATGTTGAAGTAGTCGAGGGTCAATGTCAGCGCCCTGGACGGGGTCCAGACTATCCCGACCGTAAAGGTGTCCGCCTCTTCCGGCTCGAGCTTCTGGTTGCCGCCGCCGGTCGTCAGGATCGATGGACCGAATTGCCTGTAGCCGACCGGGACGCCAGACGCCTGGCAGTTCTTGTAGACCGCCGAATTCGGGTCGAGGGTGCTCCAGTTGTTGCACGGGTCGGTCGTGGTCAGGTTACCTTCGGAGACACCACCGAACAGTTCCGGAACGTTCGGGACGCGAAAGGCCGTCGATCGGTTCGCGCGCATCTTGAGCGAAGGGATCACCTGCCAGTCCAGGCCCAGCTTGTAGGTTCCTTGCGAGCCGAACAGGCTGTAGTCGGAGTAGCGGGCGGCGGCATTCATGGTCAAAGACTGCACCAGCGGCAGCTTGGCCAGCAAGGGCACAGACAGCTCGGCGAATACTTCGCGCGCGCTGTACTCGCCGGCGATCGGGTCCATGGCAGGTGTATTGGCCGCGCCAGACACGATCAGGCTGTCCGGGTCACGCCAGCCCTTTTCACGGCGGTATTCGAAGCCGGAAGCGAAACCGACCGGCCCCGCCGGCAGCGCGAACAGCTCGCCGCTGACGCTGGCGTTGAAGCTCTTCTGGTCGTTGCCGCCGTGGTCGCGAGTCGTGAAGTGGATGTACTCCAGCACCGCAGGGCTCAGGTTGCCGTAGCCGAGGTAATTGCCGCAGGGAGCGGCGGTCGGGCTCTTGCCGCAGGTCGCGGCGTTCAGGGTCGCGTCCACGCGGTCGAGGTTGATGATGTTCGTCATCCCGTCCACGCCCGTGTTACGGCCCCAGTTGAGGGATGCCGACCAGTCCCACTTCTCGCCCAGCGCGCCTTTCAGGCCGGCGACGATTCGGAAGGTATTCGTCTCCTGGAAAAAGTGACGCGGGCCGACCTCGGCAACCCGCCGGCGTTCCAGCGTCAGGTTCTGGCCGGTCGGGTTGGTCGGGTGGCTGGCCGCGATCTCGATCGGGCGGTAGACGCCGATCGCGCCTGGTGTCGCCAGCTGCCTGGACTTGCGGTTCGTGAACATGAGTTCGGTGAACATGTCGACGCTGTCGGTCAGGCGCGCGTTGCCGAAGGCGCTGACGCCGACCCGCTTGATCGGGTTGACCGCGTTCAGGAAGGGGTTGCTGTTGTAGGCGTGCTTGGCTGCGCTGTAGGTTTCGAAGCCGCGCGGATTCCCGTTCGGATACTGGTTGAAGTTGACCCGGCGGCCGTCGGCCAAACGGGCACGGCCGCCGATGGTCGACGAGCTGCCGGAGCAGACCAGTTCGCCGTCGTCCTCGAACAGCGAGCACGGCGCACGCGACGCGAGGTTCACCTCGCCGCTTTCCGAATAGTTCAGCGACGCCATGAGCGAACCGCGCTCGCCACGGCTGCCCCAGACGAGATCGGCGGATTTCTCGTCCCCGTCGCCGCGCTCGGTCCTGCCGAACCGGACCGCTGCCTCGACGCCATCGAAGGCCTTCTTGGTGATGATGTTGACGACACCGGCGACGGCGTCGGCGCCGTAGATGGCCGATGCCCCATCCTTCAGCACCTCGATCCGTTCGATCATTGCCACCGGAATCATGTTCAGGTCGACGGAGCTGTTGGCGCCCGTTCCGCCGGACACGACACGGCGTCCATTCAGGAGCACCAGGGTGCGGTCGATGCCGAGGCCGCGCAGGTTCACCTGCGTCGTGCCGTAGCCATTGCTGGTCCAGTACGCACTGGTCTGGTTCCCTGCCGTACCTGCGGACGACGGCAGCCGCTGGAGCAACGTCTCGACCGAGATCGCGCCGGAACGCTGGATGGTTTCGGCATCGATGACGGTCACGGGACCGACGCCGGTCAGTTGTTCCTGCCGCAGGTTGATCCGGCTGCCGGTGATCTGGACCCGCTCCATCCCGCTTGCCTGGGTGTTGTCGCTGGTGGGAGGCTGTTGCGCCTGGGCACTCTGCTGCAGGACCAGCAGTGCGAGCGCGGCTGTCGTTCTTGGGACGTATTTGTGAACCATTTACCCTCCGGGGTTTTTTTGTAAGAGCTATGAAACCGCAACGTTTAGGGCTTCAGGTCGCGGCACATGGTGGGATGAAGCGAGTCACTCACGGCTTGTATATACAATTAAGCAGCACCTTTAATGTAACGCGGTTTCTGCAAGTAAGCAATAAAGATACGTTTTTACAACAATCCTCCGTATAAAATTTAAGAACGAGCGAATACGCCGGCGCAAATTCGCGCCGCTACAAAATTCCTTTGCTGCGGCTAGGGGAACTCGCTCCCTAACCGCCCTTCCCTACTCAAATCGCGATCATGCTGCAAGCATCCTGCGGCATTCTTCCGCGCACCTGCGGCAGGCCGCGGCGCACGCCTGGCAGTGCTCCATCTGATGCTTGCTGCACTCTTCCGCACACATCTCGCACAGTGCGGCGCAGGCCTCGCAGACGATCTTGGCTCCTTCGCCACCCCGTGCCATCGTGGCGGCGGCAACCCGGCAAAGCTGCGCGCAATCGATATCGAGAGCGATGCAGCGGGCCATCATTTTCACGTCGTCCTCCTGCAGGCAGGCGGCGGCGCACATGTCACATGCATCCGCACAGTCATTGCAGGCCTCGATACAGGTTTCGTGTTGCTGGTTCATGGCGTTCTCCTTCAACAAGTTGGTCTAGGTCTCTACCAGGACAAAACTCTTGCGCGCTGCGGAACGATGCCGCTTGCCGGTCAAGTCAGAACCACAGGCGCACGCCGGCTACCGCCTGAACCTCGCTCCGATCGCCGCCGCGCATCCGCGTTAAGTCTGCGGTTTTGCCAAACTGCCGGTTCCAGGTGACGCCGATGTAGGGTGCGAACTTCCGCGTGATTTCGTAGCGCAGCCGCAGACCCACATTGATGTCGGATAGGCCTTTCCCGGTGGCCCGCTCGGGATCCGTACGGCTGTACAGGTTCGCGGCCAGTTCGGGCTCGAGGATCAGACGGGGAGTGAACAGGATTTCGTATTTCACGTTGAGGCGCGCGGCGAGGCCGCTTCCCGGCCGCCAATACGCGGTGGCCTCGGTCTCGAACCAGTAAGGGGCCAGGCCCTGCACACCAAAGGCGAGCCAGTTCCTTCCGCTCCCTTCGCCGCTGTCGTGCCGCACACCCAGCTGGGTACTCCAGAGCGGCGCAAATGCCCGGTCCCACAGTAGCTCGGTGCGGGACGATTCGAGGGAACCACCCCGCCGCTCTCCCTCGACCTTGATCCAGGCCTTGTTGTAATCATTGCCGTACCAGGCCTCGGCTTCGAGGTTCTGACCGTGTTCGCCGTCGCCCCTCGCCGCTTCCAGCTTGTCGACCAGTACCTTCCCGAACGGAGCGTTGTCGTTCATTTCATGGTTGCCGAAGTTCGCGTGCCGGGTTCCCTCGTTATAGGCGTTCGGATCGCGGGCGTCGGGCGGAGGGTCGCCTCCCTGCATGGGCCCCATTTGCATGGCATGGCCCGCCATGCCGGCCCCAATCCCGGCCGCGTGTTCCTGGCCAGCGCTTCCTGTTGCGGGGGCGGCACCGTGTCCCATGGCTGCGTGATCCATGCCGGGCGTGGCCGTGGGTGTCGGCTGGGTCAGTCGCTTCGTGGGAGCGGCTGGTTGTGCCGCGTGGCTCGAATGGCCGGTTGCGTGACCCTGGTGTTGCGCCTCCGGCGCCGGCGGGGCCTCCTTGGGCGGTTCTGCCGTGTTGCCATGCCCGGCGTGGCCAGCATGCCCAGCTGCCGCCGCATTCGACGGGGTTGGATCGGGCGGTGCCTGTTGCGGCGTCTTCTTGCTGGCCGGCGCGGGCGTACCGTGTCCCATTTTGGAGTGGTCCATGGTCGACATGTCGTGGCTGCCGGTCGACTGCGGCGGCTGGGTTGGAGCCGCCGTCTGTGCTGCCGCGTTCGTCGAAAGCAGGCACGCCAGCACGAGCGCGCAAGGCGCAGGTTTGATCGATGGGTTTTTCATGATACGACCACCTCCTTGAACATCCCGGCTTCCATGTGGTACAGCAGATGGCAGTGGTACGCCCAATGGCCGGGCGCATCGGCCGTGACCCGGTAGGTGATCCTTTGGGCCGGTTGTACATTGATCGTGTGCTTGCGGACCTGGAATTTCCCGTCGGGCGATTCCAGCTCGCTCCACATGCCGTGCAAGTGGATCGGATGGTTCATCATCGTGTCATTCACGAGCACGATGCGCAGCCGCTCCCCGAAGCGGAAGCGGATCGGCAAGGATTCGGAGAACTTCTGGCCATCGAACGACCACATGAAGCGCTCCATGTTGCCGGTGAGGTGAAGCTCGATCTCCCGGCTCGGTTCCCGTGGATCGACCGGCCCGCCGATCGTGCGCAGGTCGGCATATGTCAGGACGCGCCGGCCGTTGTCGCGCAGGTTGACGCCGGGGTCGTCGAGGTTCGTGCGCGGCATATCGACGTGCATGTCGACGCCCGGGCCGTATTCCGTGCGCGCATGCGTCACCTTCGGCGGATGGCCCGCGGTCGGCGCGGCGGCCGCCGGCATTTGCGCGTGCCCGGCATGCGGGTCGGCCTGCGTTGCCACCGGCATGTCGTGCCCCTGATGTGCGGACGCGGCACCTGCCGCCGCTGCCGGTGGCGATGCCTCCGCCTGCTGTGCATGTCCACCCATCGCATGGCCGCCCGTGGCGGAGCCATGCATGCCTGACATGGCCATTGCACCCATCATGTCGGTCATGCTGAGCCACTGGGCCTCGTCCATGTTCGGTACGGGAGCCTGCATTCCCGGCCGCGGTGCGAGCGTGGCCCGGACGAAACCGGAGCGTCCAATCGACTGCGCGAAGATCGTGTACGCCTGGTCCTCTCCCGGTTCGACGATGACGTCATAGGTTTCGGCGACCGAAATCCGGAATTCGTCGACAGTGACGGGTTCCACGTCCTGTCCGTCCGCGGAGACGACGGTCATTTTCAAACCCGGGATGCGCACGTCGAAGATGGTCGTCGCGGCGCCGTTGATGAAGCGCAGGCGGACTCGTTCACCAGGGCGGAACAGGCCGGTCCAGTTCATCTCCGCGGTGGCGCCGTTGATGAGGTAACGTAGTGCCCCGCTGATATTCCGGCTGGCCGTCACATCGCTGAAGTCGGTCGGCATCATGCGCATCTGGTTCCACATCTTGCGCTTTTCCACGGCGGCGGCGAATCCCATGCTCCGCACGTCGCTGACGAACTCGCCGAAGGTGGGTTGCTTGTTGTTGAAGAAGTCGCTCATCTTCTTCAGGTTGACCAGCACCCGCTCCGGCTTCTCGTCCGTCCAGTCCGACAACATGACGACATAGTCGCGTTCGGCCTGGACGCGCTCCCCGGCTTTTGGCAGGACGACGATCGGGCCGTACAAGCCGAGCTGTTCCTGGAACGCGGAATGACTGTGGTACCAGTACGTACCGCTCTGCTTGACCTCGAACCGGTAGGTTAAGGTCTGTCCGGGCTGGATCCCGGCAAAGCTCAGCCCCGGCACGCCATCCATGTCGGCCGGGAGGAGGATGCCGTGCCAATGGATCGAACTGACCGTCGGCAGACGGTTGGTAACCCGGATCGTGATGGTATCGCCTTCGTTCCAGTAGAGCGTGGGCGCCGGCACCTGGCCGTTGACCGCGGTGGCGATACGATCTGCTCCAGTGAAATTGACAGGAACCGGCCCGATCTCGAGATCGAAACTGGTGCCGCGTAGATTGCGCCTGTCCTGCGCGGCAAACAGCGCGCCTGGGCTGAAACCCGCGAGGCCTATCGCTGCCCCCAACCCTTGCAGGAAACGGCGCCGCTAGCTGCTTGTACAGGCGTAAGTAACTTCTGAACGTTTCATATGGTTCTCCGATTCGAAATGCGACTTCTAGCGCAGGAATCCGCGCGATTCGGCCCCAAACGTTCCCATGCCGGTGACCAGGGACGCGGACACGCCTGCCCCGCGGCGGATAGCCACCGGGACACGACTCGGTTGTTTGATCTGATTTGTTTGAACGCGTGCCCGGTCAGGATGACTGCTTCGTGCAGGCGCGAGCGCGGACACGGGCGGGTCTCCCGGTAATCAGGAACGCATCGCCGGCGCTAGCCGTGAAGGATTACGCCGCGATTGACGCGGCAGTGCGTGGGGGGCGCTCGATCCGGGCGGGAACATGCCCGGTGAACGAAGGTAAGGAAAATTGCAGGGCAGTGCTGACCGCCTCCTCGACCGCAGTCACGGCCATTACAGGCGGCGGCGCATAGGCGCCAATGGAGCAGCTTGCACAGGTGCCGCAGCCGGATCGCGCGTGCGGACCGCCGTCGTCGCAGTCTTCATCCTGCGATGCGACTCTCTGCACCGGCGTGGCCACATGATCGTGCCCGCCATCGTGTCCCTCACCGGCCACCGCCGCTTCCATCTGCATGCCACGGGCATCATCGGCGTGGGAGGTCAAGGAATGATGCGCCATGCCGCACTCGAACCTCGCGACTCCCGCAATGCTCTGCAAAGGGAGGGAGACGATGAGTAGGCATAAGAAAAATGATCGGAGCCTGGCGCACATATGGTCAATGTAGCATGCTCCCGGGGTAGTGTGCACACAAATGCGTGAAATTCTGGCCCGTCGCCCCCCGTCCACCAAGGTGTCGCCGTTTGCTTTTTCGTCGAAAATGGTTTTAAAGAAGTTAATAAACCTCAGAACAAAGCAGGTCTACCTGGCGCTCCCGCCATGGCCCGCTTCGCACAGGGTCTTTGCTTTCACCTTCTCCCTCACCTGGGGCGAGGTGGGCTGGTACGATAGTTAGCTGTCTTCTTCTCGCACCTCTAGTCCATGAACAAATGCCATCTCTGCCATCAGGTGCGAGAACTTCGTCATTCACACATAGTTCCAGAGTTCCTGTACCGCGAACTCTACAACGACAAGCGGCAGTTAATGGCTGTTAGCGGGCTGGGAAAGCGTGGGCGGACTCTTCTCCAGAATGGCATCAAACAGCACTTGTTCTGTGAGGAATGTGAACAGCATTTCAACGAGCATTTCGAAAAACCTTTTAAAAGGTGGCTCGACGCTAAACAGCTTCCGAATCCTTGGCCCTTGGCCGAGGAGGCCCACTGGACGGAGGTAGATTACGCCCCTTTCAAATTGTTCCATCTGAGTGTCTTGTTTCGTGCTTCAGTTTGTTCGCTAGGGACGTTTAACCACGTGTCACTCGGCCCCCGTCATGAAGAGCGCATTCGGCGAATGCTTCTGGCATGCGATCCGGGTGGCCATTCCGAATACCCAGTCTTCGGCCACGCAGTCATACACCACGAAACTCGTCGACTTGTACCAATGGTCTCCACGGTCGTTAAGTCGAGTATTGAGGGACACCGGTGCTGGGGAACGATGTACGGCGGCGTGCAGTGGTGGGTGTCGGTTTCTTCCCACCCAAACCGCCTGATCGAGCACGGTGGGCTGCAGCCAGATGGAAAAATGCCACTTCTTGCCGAACTGTGGCATCAGGTGCCTGTTGTCCAGGCCGCTGCGCACGCGTTGCGGTCACCAATACCGATCCAGAGCGGTCGCTCCTAATCGGGGGCGACCAAAGGCTCAATTTTCTTACCCAAGCTGTGAAATATGGCTAGAATGGCACCGACCGCCGTTACCTATCCAAACCCGATGCGACGCTCCTTCCCCGCACTGTTCAGATACTTTGCGCTTCTCCTCGTCATGACGCTCATGACATCGGGCATGGCGATGGCATCGTACGTGTGTCCGGAGATCGTCGGCAAGCAGGCGCCCATGCAGATGATGGATGGGGAACCCTGCGCCGGCATGGACACGGAGCGCCCCGTCCATTGCACCGAGTTCTCGGCCGACACCAAGGCTTCGGTCGACCACCATAACCCGGCTCCCGCACTGAGCCTCCTGTCTCCCGCCGGCCTCGTTCGTATCGTCGAACCCGTCTGGGCTCTGGCGATCGCCCTGCCCTGGCTCGGCGACCTCCCCGAGCCGGATGCTGACCCGCCCTACCTGCGAACCCTGCGCATCCGAGTCTGATCACCTCCCGTCTGGTATGTGCCCGGCCAATTGCCGGCGCTCGTTTTCATTCGCGGAGGATGTATATATTGTAATCTCATGTCACGTCATGACGTGCCGGCCAAGCCTGCACGCCTTGGCCACGCTCTCGTCGTGGCCCTGTTCCTACTCGTTTCCAGGGGCGTAACTGCTGCGCCCGATGGGCTCACCCTGAACGAAGCCCTGACGCTCGCAACGTCTGTCTCGGCGTCCGCAAAAGCGGCGCGCGCCTCGGTCACGGCAAGCGAGCATGCTGCTGCGCGCGCGGACCAGCTGCCCGATCCCACCCTGAAGCTGGGCATCGACAACCTGCCCGCATCCGGCCCCGACCGCTTCCGTCCCAACGCCGACTTCATGACGATGCGCCGGATCGGCATCGAACAGCAATGGGTTTCTCGCGACAAGCGGCAGGCCAGGACGGAGCTGGCCCGCCGTTCAGTCGAGGCCGCTGAAGCGGCGCATCTCGACAGGGTCGCTAATATCCGGGTCGAGACCGGGAAAGCCTGGCTGACCGTGCTGTACAAGCAGCGCGCGCTGGGCCTGGCGAAGTCGATTGCACACGAAATGGAAAACGATCTGTCCGCCCTCCAGGCAGCGCACCGCGGGGCCAAAGCGTCGGCCAGCGATGTCCTGCAGGCCAGGACCGAACTGCTGCTCGGCGGCGACGGCGTCGATGCGGCCGAGCAGGACCTGCAGGCAGCGCTCGTCCAGCTGCACCGCTGGACCCGGACCGACAACAGGGCCGTTTCCGATGAGGCGCCGGCCCTCGATACAGCGGCTCCCCGCTTCGCCATGCCGAACCTGGAAAGGCTACACCCGGCCGTCCTCGGTGCGCGCCGCGCCGTCGACCTGGCCGATGCCGATGCCAGCGCCGCCGTACACGAAAGCCGGCCCGACTGGTCGTTCGAAGCCGGCTTCGCCCAGCGCGGCGGTCCGTATTCGAACATGGTCTCGTTCGGCGTCAGCATCCCCCTGACCGTCCACCGGGCGCAGCGCCAGGACCGCGAGATCGCAGAAAAGGCCGAACTGGGCACCGCGGCAAGGCTGGACTACGAGGAAGCGTTGGTCGAGACCCGTTCGTCGATCGAAGCCCAGTTGGGGCAGCTCGACAACCTGAAGCGCCGCATCGCACGGCTCGAGAAGGAGCTGCTGCCGACCGCGGCCCGGCAGGTCGAGACCGCGCTGGCCGACTATCGCGGCGGAACTGGAACGCTGTCCGCAGTATTCAAGGCCAGGCAGGCCGACCTCGAACGCAGGCTGCAGGTCAATGCCCTCGGGCTAGAGGCGGCGCTGATCTGGGCGTCGCTGGAGCTGCGCCTGATCCCGCAGGAGCTGGCAGGCGCCGGGAGGGCCGGCAAATGAAGCGCTCCCTTGCAACCAAGATCCTGCTCCTCGCCGCCGCAGCTGGATTGATCGGCTATGGCGGCTACTGGCTGGGCGCCAACAGGAATGCCGACGCCCCGATGGCCGCTTCGCCGGCGGGACCAGGCAAGCGGGTCCTGTACTGGCACGACCCGATGGTTCCCGGTAAACGTTTCGACAAGCCCGGCAAGAGCCCGTTCATGGACATGCAGCTGGTCCCGGTGTATGCGGACGAGGAGAATACCGCCGGGGTCAGGATCTCGCCGTCCCTCCAGCAGAACCTCGGCATCCGTTTCGCGACCGTGCGGCGCGAGGAAGTGGCTGAGTCGCTCGATCTGGTCGGCACCACCCAGTTCGATGCCAGCCGGGAGGAGGTCGTCCAGAGCCGTACCGCAGGCTACATCGACAGGCTCCACGTTCGCGCCCCGCTGCAGCAGGTCAGGCGTGGCCAGTCGCTCGCCTCGGTCTTCGCTCCGGAATGGATTGCGCCCCAGGAGGAATACCTCGCTCTCAAGCGCGGGGGCAACGCAGCGCTTGCGGCCGCCGCACGCCAGCGGATGCGCGCGCTCTCGATCCCCGACACCCTGGTCGCGGAGCTGGAGCGTACCGGGCGGGTCCAGACACACCATACATTGGCATCCCCCGTTTCCGGGATCGTAAGCGAGCTCGGGGCGCGCGAAGGCGCCCAGGTTACGCCGGGCATGACGATCGCCAAGGTGGTCGGCATGCAGACGGTCTGGCTGCTTGCCGAGGTGCCGGAAGCCCTGATCGGCTCCGCGCGAACGGGCATGCGGGTAAGTGCGACGGCCGAGGGCAACGCCCGGCGCACCTATGAAGGCAAGGTGCGGGAAATCCTGCCGGGCGTGAGTGCAGCGACGCGGACGGCCCAGGCCCGTATCGAACTGGAGAACCGTGACGCCTCGCTGATGCCAGGCATGCTGATGCGCGTCCGGCTCAGCGCTGCGGCGGCGCAGCCGCGCCTGATGGTGCCAACCGACGCCGTGATCGCGTCCGGTACGCGCTCCGTCGTCCTGGTGGCCCAGGGCGACAGCCTGCGTCCTGTGGTTGTCACCACCGGACGCGAGATCGGCGACGCCACCGAAATCCTGAGTGGCCTGGACGAAGGCCAGAAGGTCGTCGCCTCCGGCCAATTCCTGATCGATTCCGAAGCGAACCTGAAATCGATCCTGCCAAAGTTTTCGGACGAGGTCCCAGCGGCGGCAGCCGGTGACGGCGCGGGCCAGGCGCCTGCGGTTGACCGCATGGAGGCCATGAAGAAGCCGGCCGACGCCCCTGCCCAGCCAGAAAAGCCAGGCAAAGCGGCGGCAATTGTACATACCGCAGTCGGCAAGGTGGAGCAGGTGGCGGATGATGCCATCACGCTGTCCCACGGACCGGTCGCCAGCCTGAAATGGCCGCCCATGACCATGGATTTCATGAAGCCCGCGCCCGATGCGTTCAAGGAAATCAAGGCCGGCCAGACCGTGGAATTCGACTTCGTCGAGGTGGAGGACGGCTACATGCTGAAGCGGGTCGTGCCGGCCAAGGGCGGCAAGCAATGATCGCGCGCATCATCCGCGCCGCGATCGACGCCCGAATCTGGGTCCTGCTTGCCGCCGCCTTGCTGGCGGCATGGGCCGTCCACTCGCTGCGCACGACCTCGCTCGACGCCCTGCCCGACCTTTCCGATACCCAGGTCATCATCCGCGCCCAGTATCCGGGCAAGGCGCCGCAACTGGTCGAAGACCAGGTCACGTATCCCTTAACCACCGCCCTGCTGTCGGTGCCGGGGGCGACTTCGGTGCGCGGCTATTCCTTCCTCGGCGACTCCTTCGTCTATGTGCTGTTCGACGACGCGACCGACCTGTACTGGGCCCGTTCTCGCGTGAGCGAATACCTCAACCAGGTGCAGAACCGCCTTCCCGCCGGTGTGCGGGCCGAGCTGGGGCCCGACGGTACCGGCGTGGGCTGGGTATTCGAGTATGCACTGGTCGACCGCTCCGGGCGGCACGACCTCAGCCAGCTGCGCGCCCTCAACGACTGGTTCCTGAAGTTCGAACTCAAGACGGTGCGCGACGTCGCGGAAGTCGCCAGCATCGGCGGCATGGTCCGGCAGTACCAGGTCGTGCTCGACCCCGACCGATTGCGCGCATTCGGCATGTCGCACGCCCAGGTGCTTGATGCGATCGGCAAGGCCAACCAGGAGTCGGGGGGCTCGGTCGTCGAGATCGCGGAGACGGAATACATGGTCCGCTCGCATGGCTACCTGCGCAACCTGGAAGACTTCCGCAACATCGTACTGAATGCGAGCGAAACCGGCACGCCGGTCCTGCTGGGGGATGTCGCCAGGGTGCGCCTCGGGCCGGAGATGCGACGCGGGATCGCCGAGCTCAATGGCCAGGGCGAGGTCGCCGGCGGCGTCGTGGTCATGCGCTCCGGGAAGAACGCGCTCGACACCATCGCCGCCGTCAAGGCGCGGCTCGCAACGCTCAAGCACTCGCTGCCGGCGGGTGTCGAGATCGTCACGACCTATGACCGGTCGACGCTGATCTCGGCGTCGGTGGCGAACCTGGGCCGCAAGCTGGCCGAAGAGTTCGTGGTGGTCGCGATCGTATGCGCGGTCTTCCTGTTCCACGTGCGCAGCGCGCTCGTGGCCATCCTCACACTGCCGCTGTGCGTGCTGACGGCATTCATCGTCATGCGCTACCAGGGCGTCAACGCCAACATCATGTCGCTCGGGGGCATTGCGATCGCCGTGGGCGCCGCCACCGATGCGGCGCTCGTCCTGGTCGAGAACGTCCACAAGCACCTCGAAGCCCATGCCGAGGCCAACGCGGGCGCAGCGCCCGACGCCAGGACCCGTTGGGATATCGTCAGCCGGTCTTCGATCGAGGTCGGGCCGGCACTGTTCTTTTCGCTGCTGATCGTGACCCTGTCCTTCATTCCGGTGTTCGCGCTCGAGGCGCAAGAGGGCAAGCTGTTCGCCCCGCTGGCCTACACCAAGACGTACACGCTGGCGGCCGCCGCCGGGCTGGCCATCACCCTGGTCCCCGTGCTGATGGGTTATCTCATCCGGGGCAGGATTCCGAAGGAAGCGGCCAACCCGATCAACCGCCTGCTCATCCATGGCTACCGGCCACTGCTCGATGCCTGCCTGCGGCACCCGAAGGCCACCCTGGGCATCGCCATGATCGCGCTCCTGCTCACGGCGATTCCTGTTTCGCGGCTCGGCGGCGAGTTCCTGCCGCCTTTGAACGAAGGCGACCTCCTGTACATGCCCTCCGCCCTGCCCGGCCTGTCCGCCGCCAAGGCGGGCGAGCTGCTGCAGCAGACCGATCGCCTGATCAAGAGGGTGCCCGAGGTGGCGACAGTCTTCGGCAAGGCCGGCCGCGCAGAGACCGCGACCGATCCGGCGCCGATGGAAATGTTCGAGACCACAATCCAGTTCAAGCCGAAAGACCAGTGGCGGCCCGGCATGACCCCGGAGAAGCTGGTGGAGGAGCTCGACCGCGTCGTCAAGGTGCCCGGACTGTCGAACGTGTGGGTGCCGCCGATCCGCAACCGCATCGACATGCTATCGACCGGCATCAAGACCCCCGTCGGCATCAAGGTCTCTGGACCGGAACTGGCCCAGATCGACAAGGTGGCGACCGCCATCGAAGCCGCCGTCAAGACAGTACCCGGCGTCAGTTCCGCGCTTGCCGAACGGCTTAGCGGCGGCCGCTATATCGACGTCAGCATTGACCGGCTGCGCGCCGCGCGTTACGGGATGAGCGTGGCCGACATCCAGGCGGTCGTGTCGACGGCGATCGGCGGCGACAATGTCGGCGAAGTCGTTGACGGACGCCAGCGCTTCCCGATCAACGTGCGTTACCCGCAGGACTACCGCGATTCCGTGCAGGCGTTGCGCGAGCTGCCGGTCATCACCGCCCGCGGCGCACAGATTCGCCTGGGCGACGTGACGAGCGTCGTCATCACCGATGGTCCACCCATGATCCGGAGCGAGAACGCACGCCTGTCTGGGTGGGTCTATGTCGATGTCCGCGGCGTCGACCTACTCACCGCTGTTCGTGCGATGCAGGAGCGTGTGCGGAAACAGGTCGCGCTGCCTCCAGGGTATGCCATCGGCTGGTCGGGGCAATTCGAATATCTCGAACGGGCTTCCGAACGCCTGATGACCGTCGTTCCCCTCACTTTGCTGGTCATCTTCCTGCTCCTTTACCTGGCATTCCGGTCCATGGCGGAAGCGGTGCTGCTGATGGCGACGGTGCCGTTTGCCCTAGTGGGCGGGTTCTGGCTCGTCTGGCTGCTCGGTCACGCGGTGTCGGTCGCCACGGCGGTAGGATTCATCGCACTGGCAGGACTGGCGGCAGAGTTCGGTGTCGTGATGCAGGTTTACCTGCGCAATGCGCTGCAGAACCGGCTCGATGCCGGCCGTGCGCTGAGCAGCGAACTGGTGTTGGAAGCGATCCGGGAAGGTGCGCTCTTGCGGGTGCGTCCGAAGGCAATGACGGTGGCGGTCATCGTGGCCGGACTGCTGCCCATCATGTTCGGAAGCGCGGCCGGGTCCGAGGTCATGCAGCGCATTGCGGCACCAATGATCGGAGGGATGGTAACGGCGCCGCTGCTCTCGCTGTTTGTGATCCCGGTCGCGTGGCGGCTTCTGCAGGAACGGCGTCTATCTGCTAGGCACGACAGACAAACGTTTTACAATGCGCGGTCCGGATCAGATCGCCTGACTCCGCCCGGATGACCCTGCGTGTCGCGCGACCGGACCGGAGACCTCGCAATTTCGGCGCGTATGCTCCTTGAAAAGTGGCCCGGCTAATTAATGGAAACTGCCTACGGCGGGCTGCGGAGGCCAATGGCACTTGACCTTCAAGTTGCTAGAAGGTGTTAAATGTCAGGCTCCCCAACATTAAAGACAAGTTCAACTATGAAGTACCCCATCTGGCGTTGGTTCGCATCCATTGCAATCTTGTGCGGCTTCGCAATGAGCGCATCACAGGCCAAGCCCAAATCGCCGGAAGCGGAAGCCCGGCAGCTTTGGCAACTGCTCGATTATGTCTCCGTGGACTACGCTGGCGCAGTCCAGAACGGCTCCGTCATCAGCGAGGTTGAATATAGAGAGATGCAGGAATTCTCCACGCGAGCACAAAGCCAGGTGCTGGCATTGCCGCCCCATCCCCGGCACGCAGAACTGACCGCCGCCATTTCAAGGTTGAAGGCGGCGGTTGAAAACAAGGAAACGCCGCCGCGTGTCAGCGAGCTTGCCCGAGAAGCCAACCGCTTGCTCCTGCTGGCCTACCCCTTCCCGGTCGCGCCGCGCTCCATGCCCGACCTGGCCCGTGGCGCCGCGCTGTACCAGGCGCAATGCGCTTCATGCCACGGCGCGAACGGCGCCGGCGACGGCGCTCTTGCGGCAACGCTCGACCCGAAGCCGATCGCCTTTACAGATGAGGAAAGGGCTCGCTCCCGTTCTCTCATGGCCCTTTACCAGGTGATCAGCCAGGGTGTCGACAGCACGTCGATGCCGGCGTTTGCCAACTTGTCCGAGCACGACCGCTGGTCCCTGGCGTTCTTTGTCGGTTCCCTGTCTTTCAAGGACGCCGACATTGAAGCGGGGAAGGCTGCATTCGCACGAGATGAAGCCCCCGGCGTGGCGCTTCCTGACATGACCGCCCTTGTCACGACGAGCGAAGAGGAGCTGGCGAAGGCTATGCCACCAGCCACTGCGCGAGCAGCGCAGGCGTACGCGCGCACTCACCCCGACATTGTCCGGGAACAGCAGGAACGCAAGGGGATCGCCCTTGCGCGCAAGCTGCTGCAAGAGAGCCTGGGCGCTTTGAAGAATGGCCAGCGCGCGGCCGCCACCGATCTTGCCTTGTCGGCCTATCTGGACGGCTTCGAGCCACTCGAGGCGACGCTGGACGCGACCGACCGCCAACTCCTGGTCGATGTCGAGCGAACGATGCAATTGTACCGGGGCGCAGTCGCGCGGGGTGACGTGGAAGGCGCAAGCGGATACGCACAGCAACTGGACGCGTACTTCATACGGGTCGAAAATGTAACAGGCGCCAAAAAGACCGATGCCACGACGGTGTTCGTGGGCGCGCTGACCATTCTCCTGCGCGAAGGCGTCGAGGCCTTGCTGATCGTGATCGCCATGGTTGCGTTCCTGCGCAAAGCAGAGCGTCCCCAGGCGCTGCGCTACGTGCATGCGGGCTGGATCTCGGCATTGGCCGGGGGCGCGCTGACCTGGCTGGTAGCCACGTACGTGGTCAGTATCAGTGGCGCCAGCCGTGAGGTGACAGAAGGTCTGTCCTCGCTCTTCGCGGCGGCGGTACTGCTGTCGGTCGGCCTGTGGATGCACCAGAAAAGCCAGGCTGGACAGTGGCAGGCCTACCTGAAGCAGCATCTCACGGCAGCGATGGAAAAGCGCTCGGCATGGGCCATGTTTGCCCTGGCCTTCATCGCGGTGTACCGTGAAGTCTTCGAAACGGTCCTGTTCTATTCAGCGCTTGCAGCCGACGGCAATGGCCCTGCCCTGATGGGAGGATTCGTAACGGGCCTGGTCCTGCTGTCGATTCTTGCCGTCATATTCCTGCGGACGAGCGCACGCATGCCAATCGGCAAGTTCTTTTCATACAGTTCAGTATTGGTCGCCGCTCTGGCAGTTGTCCTGGTCGGCAAGGGGATCGCAGGCCTGCAGGAAGCCGGGTGGTTGATGGCCACGCCAATACAGGGGCCGCGCTTGCCTGTTCTTGGCATCTACCCGACCGTCCAGACCTACATCGCGCAGGCAGCCCTACTTCTTGCGACCGGGCTAGGATTCGGTCTTAATCTTCAAAAAGCGCGCAAATAGCGTCGGGATACGTCCGGCCGGCGGAGCATGTGCGGCCGGGTGCTGGAGATTCTGTTTGTTGCGCCTCCAGCTTGAAAACCAGGAACTTGGCGGGTTCGGTCGGCGTCGTAATCGGCGCCGACCGGACCTACTCGTTAATCAAGCTGACATGTATGAATGCTTGAATTCAATTTGCATACATCGGGTTCTCCTCCACGTAGATCGTGATATCTGCCGCGCCGGGCAAGAGTTTCGACAGGGGGATCAAGGGCAGACCCAGCGTATCGAATGTCCAGGTGATACTGCGTTCGCCATCGACGATGCGTACCGTTTCGAGCCGGTGTACTCGTACGGACCTGGTCTTGCCTGTTCCAAGCTTGATGACCCGATCAGGTGTGCCTGCCGATTCATAGCCATGTGGCGCCTCGTGGCCGACTCGTGGCTGTACTTGCGAGTTGCCGTCTTTGGCAGCCGGCATGGCTTGCGCGGCCAGAGGCGCTGAAGTGCTGGCAAACACAAAGAATGACAAAGCGAATACATAAGACAGGTTCGGTTTCATTGCTGTTTCCTTTTTTATTGAATCAGTAAATCGTATAGATGAGAAAATTGGGCTAGCCTGCCGGAGTCCAGCTAGCCGGCGACTTGCACTCGCGCGGCGACCAATCGCGTTGCCGGGCATTCCGCGCAAGATACGTACACGCGGAGTCCTTCAGCGCCGGACGTGATCAGGGCGGGTAATCAAGCGAAAACTGCGACCGGAATCAAAGCAATAGGGTCAGGACGGTTCCCAGCCGCGAGCCACGGCAACCCAGCAAGGTTGGCGCGTATGCTCGTCATGCGCTCTCCCTTGCCCTCTGACAGGAACTCGCTACATGCCAAGCAATGCTCAGGAACGTGCTACTTGGGTCGGATCGGACTGTCGAATACTGGGGATTGATACAAGGAGGAGGCGAAAGGCGGGACGGGAAGTGAAATCGGTCGAAGGAAGTCGTCCTTCATGCGCGACGATGTATCGAATTGCGGCAGGTCACATACGGTCGTACAGAGCAGGCCGCAACCTTGCTCGTACAGACCAACCGTATCCTGCTCATGGACATCGCTGACGCCATTGAGACCGACTGACAAATCAACTGAAGAATACTTGGCAAGTACAACACAGCCGCCTGCCGCCCAGACTGACTGAAGCGGCAGAAGAGCGATGAGCAGGACGAGGAGGAATTTCTTCATTCAATTTCAATTGCTTGTCAGGCTATCTCGGTTGGACTGTGTGCGGTCCATCCACCCGTTCAAGAACGTGGTATCGGCATAGACAGGGTCGCGTTGTGATGTACTATATTGCAAAAATATCCACATTACTGCTTGGGTGCTCCCGGCCAGCTCAATGTTCGTTTAGGCGCTTTGCTGGAAAAACTTCGTAGTGAACTGCGTCAATGGTGTGGATTAGCGCAAAGACGAACTGTAAAAATAAAATTCGGCCAGACGCGCAGACAGGCAAGGCCGGTCGCTAAGGATATCATAATCACGTTTTGTCTGGCGTCGAGGCCGCTGAGGGGGAACCGAACAGTGCATGCAAAACGACGACCGCCGCACCAACAGTGATGCCGATATCGGCGATGTTGAATGCTGGCCAGTGGTACGTGCCCGCATATAGGTCAATCCAGTCGACAACGCCCATGCGTGCGGTGCGATCGACCAGGTTTCCAATTGCACCGCCAAGTATCAGCGCCAATGCTGCTCTCTCCGTGGCCGTCGTCGCCGGCTTCCTGATCATTTGAATGATCAATACCGACGCCAGCACGGCCACAACGATGAACAGGTAACGTTGCCACCCGCCCGCCGTGGCGAGAAGGCCAAAAGCTGCTCCCTGGTTGATAACATGGACGATGTTCAACGACGGCAGCAGCTCAACCTGCTGGCCGTAGGCCAGCCGATCCACGACCTGGGCCTTCGTGACCAGGTCGGTGGCGGCGATCAGCCCGGCGCCCAGGACGGCAGAGAGCGGTGAAAGATGTCTGGCCATGGTTCCGTCAAATGCCTTCCGCTACGTTCTCTGCCGGGCGGGCAAAGCGCTGGTACAGCGTCGGCAGCACGAACAGCGTCAGGATCGTGGCCGAGATCAGCCCACCGATGACCACGGTCGCCAGCGGTCGCTGCACCTCGGCCCCGGCGCCTGTCGCCAGTGCCATCGGGACGAAGCCCAGTGATGCGACCAGGGCCGTCATCAGCACCGGCCGCAGCCGCCGCAGCGCGCCTTCCCGAACGGCTTGCGCCCACGGCAATTGTTTTGCCAGGTCGTCGATCGATCCCACCATCACCAGTCCGTTAAGGACGGCAACGCCGGACAACGCAATGAATCCGACAGCGGCCGAAATCGAGAACGGCAGCCCACGCAGCCAGAGCGCTGCAATCCCGCCGATCAGGGCCAGGGGCACACCCGTGAAGACGACTGCGGCGGCGCGCCAGGAACCGACGGCCGAATACAGCAATACGACGATGAGCGCGAAGCAGGCCGGTACCACGACGGCCAGGCGCATCCGCGCACGTTCCAGGTTCTCGAACTGCCCGCCCCAGGTGAGCCATACGCCGGCCGGTACCCGTACGTCCGCATTGATACTCGCGCGCGCCTCGCTGACCACGCCGGCAATGTCACGGCCGCGCACGTTGGCCTGGACGACCACGCGGCGCTTGCCGTTTTCCCGGCTGATCTGGTTTGGTCCCTTGGCCGTCTCGAGTATCGCCACCGACCCCAGCGGAACGAAGCTGCCGCTCGGCGTCAGCACAGGCAGCAGCCGCAAGGCTTCCACATCGTTGCGGGTCTTTTCGCCCAGTTTCACTACGACGTCGAAGCGCCTGTCTCCCTCGTAGATCGACCCTGCCTCGCGTCCGGCGATGGCTGCGGCCAGGGTGTCGTGCACGTCCTGGGCGGTCAGGCCGACCCGTGCCATGGCGTCGCGATCCAGCCGGACATCAAGCAGCGGAAGCCCCTGCACCTGCTCCACGCGGACGTCTTCCGCGCCCTCGACCGCGCGCAGTTTTGCCGCGACCTGTTCGGCGGTGCGGAGCATGGCGTCGAAATCGTCGCCATAGACCTTGACGGCGATGTCGCCACGCACGCCGGCCAACAACTCGTTGAAGCGCATCTGGATCGGTTGAGTAAGCTCGTAGTTCTGGCCTGGAATGCCAGCAACCGCTTTCTCGATCTTTTCAACCAGCTCGGCCTTGCTCATACGAGGTTCCGGCCACTCCGAGCGGTCTTTCACGATGACAAAGGTATCGGTGATGTTCGGCGGCATCGGGTCGGCCGCCAGTTCGGCTGTACCCGTTCTTGAAAACACCAGCTTCACCTCGGGCAGCTTGCCGACCGCCTTCTCCACCGCAAACTGCATGGACTGGCTCTGCTCCAGGGAAGTGCCCGGGATGCGTGCCACCTGGAGCAGTACGTCCTGCTCATCGAGCGTCGGAAGAAATTCCTGTCCAAGCGTCGTGAACAGGCCGAGTGCGCCCGCGAAACCGACCGCGGCCAAAACGCCGGTCAGCTTAGGCCGTGCGAGAGCACGGTCCAGCCACGGTGCGTACGACGAGGACGCGGCCTTGACCAGTTTGTTTTCCTTTTCATCGACATGGCGCGAGAGCCAGAGCGCAATCGCGGCCGGCACAAAGGTGAGCGAGAGGACGAAAGCGAAGACCAGTGCAAGAATCACCGTCACCGCCATCGGTGCGAACATGCGGCCTTCCACCCCCTGGAACGTCAACAGGGGCACGTAGACGAGAATGATGATCGCCTGGCCGTAGACGCTTGGCCGGATCATCTCGCGTGCGGCGGCGGCGACGGTCTCGAGCCGCTCCGCCTTGGTCAATATCCTGCCGGTCGCATGCTGGCGTTCCGCGATCCGGCGCAGCGCGTTTTCCACGATGATGACCGCGCCGTCGACAATCAGGCCGAAGTCCAGGGCGCCCAGGCTCATCAGGTTTGCCGACAGCCCCGCTTCGAGCATGCCCGCAGAGGTCATCAGCATCGTAACCGGGATGACCGCCGCGGCGATCAGTGCCGCGCGCAGGTTCCCGAGGAGTGCGAACAGCACGGCGATCACCAGCAGCGCACCCTCGGTAAGGTTGGTCGCCACGGTCTTGATGGTGGCATCGACCAGCCGCGTGCGGTCAAGCACGGGCCGGATCAGCAGGTCCGGCGGCAAGGAGCGCGCGATCTCTTTCAGGCGGGCATCCACCGCGGCGGCAACCGTCCGGCTGTTCTCCCCGATCCGCATCACGGCGGTACCGACGACGACCTCCTGCCCGCCTTCGGATGCGGATCCGAATCGCACTTCCTGTCCCATGCCGACGGTCGCGACGTGCGAAACCAGTACCGGCGTGCCGCTACGGGTCGTGATGACGGTCTTCGCCAGTTCCTCGGCTGACGTGATGCGCGCGTCGGCCTTGACCGTCAGGGCTTCCCCGTTCTGAACGACCACACCGGCGCCGGCGCTTGTGTTATTGCGCTCGAGCGCTTCGCCCAGCATGGTCAGGCTGATCCCCAGGGCTGCCAACCGCTGCGGATCGGGCGTGACCACGTACTGTTTGACGTAGCCCCCGATGACGTCCACGCCTGCCAGCCCTTCGGTATTCTTGAGCTGGGGTGCGACGATCCAGTCCTGCACCGTTCGCAGGTAAGTGGCTTTTTCGGCAGCACTGCGCAGCACTTCGCCTTCTGGAGTGACATAGCTGCCATCGGCCTGCAGCCCAGCCGCCGGCCCCGCTTTCGGGGCAGGCTTCGAGGCGTATTCGACCGTCCACATGTAGACGTCGCCGAGCCCGGTCGCGATCGGGCCCAGGCTTGCGGTAGCGCCTGGCGGCAGCGAGCGCTCGACGGCGCGCAGCCGTTCAGCCATCTGCTGGCGCGCGAAATAGATGTCCGTACCGTCCTTGAAGACGGTAGTCACCTGCGCAAACCCGTGCCTGGTCAGCGACCGGGTGGATTCCAGGCCAGGTATCCCGGCAAACGCCGTTTCGATCGGATAGGTGATCTGCCGTTCCACGTCGGCCGGCGCAAGCGCAGGTGCAACGACGTTGATCTGCACCTGGGTGTTGGTGATGTCCGGTACTGCGTCGATCGGCAGGCGCGTCAGCGCAAGTGCCCCGAGGATCGACAGGAGGATCGTTGCGATGAGCACATGCCACCGCCGCGCAACGGAAAAGTTGACGATACGAGCAATCATGGTTGGGTGTCCTTCAGGAGCCGTCGAGTGAAGAGATCAGTCATCGTCTCCCGCCTCTCCTTTTCCATGCTCCGCTTTCAGCAGATACGTATTGCTGACCGCAACCTGTTCGTTGCCTTCCAGGCCACCCATCACCTTGACGTAGCCGGCCGCGTTACCGCCGAGGACAACGTGCTTGATCGCGAATCCGTCTTTCTCCCGAACGAATACGCTGGGCCTGTCCTCGACGGTTTGCACAGCCGTCCGTGGAATGGCCAGTTGCGTGCCGCCGGCGCTCCCTTCGAGCGCAATCGATGCCCGGACCGTTTCGCCGATACGCCACGCGCCGCGGCCGTTCGACAAGCGTGCAATGGCTCGTACCTGGCGGGTCGCGGGATCGAGGACACGCGAGACATGCGTGATACGGCCCGTGCCCGTGCGGCCGTCGGTCGACACGTCCACTGTCGTGCCCACGGCGACGCGGGCAGCGTCGTCCGGCGAGAGCGAAAGTTCGGCAGCCAGCTCGTTGAGGTCGGCGACCTCGAAAAGATGGGCGTCCGGTGCGACGATGTCGCCCAAGGCGATCTGTCGTGCCGTGACATTGCCCTTGATGGGCGAGCGCAGCATCAACCGATTGAGCTGTCCCCCGCTGCTTGCGCCTGCGGCAGCGAGCTGCTGCTCGGCCAGGCGAAGACGGGTGCGTGCTTCTTGCGCGGCATTGCGCGCAATCTCGAACTCCTGCCGCGAGGTGACTTTTTCGCCGTACAGACGCTCTTCGCGTGCAAAATTGGCCTGCGACAGTTCGTACTGCCGCTTGGCGATCTCGACGTCGGCCCTGAGCTGGGCGACGTCACGGCTTTCAATCACGGCAAGCACGTCGCCACGAGCGACCGGGTCGCCAAGGTTGCGCCGGATCTCGACCACCCTGCCCCCTACGGCGCTCGAGACGACCGCTGCATGCTTCGGATCCGCCGCGATGACTGCCGGCGCCTCGACGGCCCCGGCGAACGATTGCCGGACCGGCATGACCTCGATTCCTGCCGCTTTGATCTGCTGGTCCGACAGCGCGACAAAGTCTTCCTTGGCTTCGGCCTCGCCGCCTTCTTTCTCCGCAGCTTCGCCCCGCTCTCCGGCCTCGCCCCTGGATTCGCCTTTTTCGGCCTTTTCGGCCTGTTCGCCTTTGGCATTCGCGCTTTGCTCGCCATGTTCGGCAGCTTCTTGACGGCTGGCCGTTTCCGGCTTGGGCGAGCATGCGCTCAAGAGGATCATCGCGGCACACAGGCCCGATCGGAATACCGCTTGCATGGGTCAGTCCTTATAAATTGGAGAGTTGGAACCTTGTAGCCGAGCCAGACGCGCCCGTGCCGTATGAAGTGCTGCGAGCGCATCGACCGAGCTTTCGCGGGTTTCGGCCAGCGAGCGTTCGGCCTCGATCAATTCGAGTTGCGGGAATTTTCCCTCGGCATAACCGATCCTCGCGATACGTGCCGCTTCTTCTGCCGCTGCCAGTGCGGGGCCGTTGGCGGCGCGTGCAGCCGCCAGTGCGTCGGCCACCTCGGCTTCTGCCTGTACAGTAGACTGTTCGACTTCCAGTACGACGGCGCGGCGCACGGCGGACGCGCGATCGAATTCCGCCCGGGACCGTGCAAGCGCGGCGCTGCCCTGGTTGAACAATGGCAGGGGGACGGACAGGCCCAGCACAGCTGCCTTGTCGGAAGTTTCGCCATACCGGCGCATGCCGGCGGTCAGCGTGACGTCCGGTACCCGCTCACGCCTGGCCGCATCGACGCGAGCCTCTGCAGCGGCCAGTTCCGCCTCCGCCGTCGCAATCGCCAGCTGCTGCCGCGCCGGCGGTGCCTTCTCGCTCCCTTCGATCTGCTCAAACCAGGCGGACGCTATCGCGAACGGCATTGGCGCGCCTGTCAGCCGTGCGATCGTTTTCTGCGCCAGCTCGGCGGCACGCATTGCCTTTCCCAGGCGAACCTCGGAATTAATTCGTAGCACGTCCGCCCGTTGCTCTTCTATGGGAGATGCTTTTCCGGCCCGTACCCGCTCGCGTGCCGCGTGATGCGCGCGTTCGGCCAGCTCATGACCGGCTTTTGCGATCGCAAGGTAGCGCTCACTGGCGGCAAGGTTAACGAACGCCTCGGTGATCTGGAACGTCAGTTCGGCTTCAGCGGAGCGTGTACCAACGTCGGCAGCAGCGCGCTCGGCCTGGGCCACGCGTAGCCGGGCGCCCCGCTTGCCTCCCAGCTCCAGGGGCATCGACAGCGAAACCGTCTTTTCTCCCCCGCCGAAACCGGAATAGCGACCCGACCCCATCACATTTTCCGCTTCCACGGAAAGTGTCGGATTCGGCCGCAGGCCGGACAGGCGCACATTGGCGTCTGCAGCCCGCAGTGCTGCATTGGCGCTCTGCAGTTGCGGCGCCTGGCCGCGGGCTCTGGCAACGGCGTCGGCAAGCGTCAGTGCCGTGCCTTCGGCAAAGGCAGGACCCACAGCTGCGCACATGGCCAGCAAGGCTGCGGTGACACAGAAGTTCATCTTGGTGCGCATGATCGAATTCGCTTGACGGATTGGTAAATGAACTTTATAAACCTTGAAGCCACTTTAAGGTCAAGCACATGTCACGCACTTTTACGATAGGCCAGCTGTCAGCTGCGGCGCAGACTCCTGCGGCGACGATTCGCTATTACGAAAAAATCGGCTTGCTCGATTCCCCATCCCGGACCGGCAGCAACTATCGGCTGTACGGCAGCGAGGATGTGGCCCGCCTGAGCTTCGTTCGCCGTGCACGGGAAATCGGCTTCACGATCGATCAGGTACGAAGTCTGCTGGCGTTTTCCGACAACCGCGATGGCGACTGCTGTGCCGTGACTGCGCTGACCGAGCAGCATCTTGCCGAAGTCGAGCAGAAGATCCGGGACCTCAACTTATTGAAGGACCACCTTTCCCGTTTGCTCATCTCATGTCGAGGCGGTCGGTTTTCCGACTGCAGCATCATCGGTGCCCTGTCACCTCAGCAATAGATTATTCCCTCGGCTGGAGCCGCTCCTCACGTGGTGAACACGCTTGACCTTGAAGCGGGTTGAAGCTTTATCCTTCGAAAATATCTGTCCGAAGGCTCATCGTCATGACACAAAACCAAACCCCTGCGGCAGCTCGCCTCGAAACCGAACTGTTTGTCTCCAAGATGGACTGCCCTTCAGAAGAGAATCTAATTCGGATGGCCTTGGGCAAAGTCTCGGGCATCGACAACATTGCCTTCGACCTCAACGCCCGCACCGTGACTGTGCTTCACCATGGGAAAGCGGATGCCCTTGTGGAGGTGCTGCAGCCCTTGCGGCTGGGTGTCGAGTTGCGCGGTTCTCATCCAGCCAAGCCGAAAGTCCACAGCAAACGTATGCTGAGTACCCTCGGGATTCCCAAGATGGACTGCCCTTCCGAGGAGAACATGATCCGCATGGCACTGGCGGATGTCGGCGGAGTTCAGTCCCTGAACTTTGACCTCTCCCAGCGGCAGCTCCACGTTGCGCATACGGGAGAAGTCGATTCCATCCTGCAGAAGCTGGCCCCACTGAAGCTCGGCGCCCATCTGATCGGGTCGCAACTGGATTCGTCCCAGGAGGAAGCCAGTTACGACAAGGCCGGCGACGCGTCGGAGGCGAAGACGCTCCGGCTGCTGCTGGCTATCAACGCCATCATGTTCGTGGTCGAGCTGGTGTGGGGCCTGATTGCCGAATCAACCGGCTTGGTGGCTGATTCATTGGACATGTTTGCTGATGCTGCTGTCTACGGCCTGGCCCTTTACGCAGTAGGTAGGGCGGCTGCGCTGAAGACGCGTGCAGCGCATTTGGCCGGCTGGCTGCAGCTCGTGCTCGCGCTGGGCGCGCTCAGTGAAGTGGTTCGCCGGGCCTTCTTCGGGAGCGAACCAGAATCGGCCCTGATGATGGGCGTGGGCGCGGTAGCCCTGGTTGCGAACGTTGCCTGCCTGGTGTTGATCGCAAAGAAACGGGATCGCGGGGCACACATGAAAGCAAGCTATATTTTCTCGGCCAATGACGTCATCGCAAACATCGGCGTGATTGCTGCCGGCGCACTCGTCACCTGGACCGGATCGCCATATCCCGATCTGATTGTCGGTACGGTGATCGGTGTGATCGTTCTTTCGGGCGCACGTCGCATCCTAAAGCTGAAGTAAGCACACAACCGACTGAAATGTAGAGGCCCGCTTGACGGGCATTCGAATACATCGCAGTCGACATCGGGACACAAGAGGCCGATATTGACGAGAATATCGGCACTTGCGATGAGATTCGCCAAGCATCGCGAAGCTGAGGAAATGATGCAATCGCACTATTGCCTGCGAGTGGCCATGCTATACTTTTCCCATGACTCGGCGTTTTATCTATGCTTTGCTAACAATCATGATGCTTCAACTTAGCTGGAGCATCGTGGCCGAGTATTGTGAACACGAAACCGGACGCGCCGCACAGCATCTCGGCCACCACGCTTCGTTCGACGATCCTGTTCAAGAAAGCTTGGGCTCGCTCGACCAGCCGTCCAAGTCCAAGGCAGGCACCCTGCACTCGCACTGTACTTCCTGCACCCACACCCCTCTCAACTTCGAGGAACTCCCGGTCGCTGTAGCGGTATCCGAACCGCTGCGCATCGCTCCCTCGTCCCCCCTGCTTCGCCTGTCCTCCGTCGACGTGGCGCCGCCCGAGCGGCCTCAGTGGCTTGCCCTCGCCTGATTCGGCGGCGGCTCGTAGCTCATCCACTTCATCGTCTTCCTGGAACGTCGTCACGACGGTCCTGACGCGGATCGCCGCTGAATAACCTTCGCCTATTGTTTTCGGAGTTTATTCATGCATCCCACACGCATTGTTGCTGGGTCGCTCGTGCTATTGGCATGGGCGCTCCCCGCGGCCGCGCAGCTGGCCGGCGATTCGCCGGGCAAGCAGTCGAGCGCGGCCCCCATCATCCCGGCCACCGGTCGGACTTTAACGCTCGACCAAGCGGTCGATATGGCCTTATCCGCCAACCCGGGCCTTCGGGCCAGGGCCCTCGACGTCACCATCGCCGCCGCCGAGCGCCGCCAGGCCGGATTGCTGCCCAATCCGACAGTTTCCTACACGACCGAGGGAACGCAGCGCGGTTCCCGTACGCGTACCTTCGAGCTCAGCCAGCTCGTCGAGCTGGGCGGAAAGCGCCGCGCCCGCATCGAGCTTGCCGAGCGCGAAAGCCGGCTAGCAGCCGCGGACGTGAGCGTCGCCCGGGCCGATCTGCGCGCCGACCTGACCGCGGCATATTTCAACGCACTGGGCGCCCAGGAACGAGCGGGCCTTGCAAGAGCGTCGCTCGAGATCGCCTCGAAAGCCAGAACCGCGGCCGACAAGCGGGTGGCGGCTGGACGGGTGTCGCCGGTCGAGCTGTCGCGCGCCACTGTGGCCGAGTCGGCGGCACGCCTCGACCTGACCCAGGCGGAAGGTGAACTGGCCATCGCCCAGGGCATGCTGGCGGCGTACTGGGGTCAGACCCGGCCGGAGATTCTCACCCTGGTCGAGCCGGCGAACGGGATTGCCGTCCTGCCTTCCCTTGAAGTCTTGCGGACGCAACTGGCCAACTCACCACAGCTGCAGCGCGCCCGCCTGCAAGTCGAGCGTGAACAGGCGCAGGTTTCGGTCGAGCGTGCGCAGCGCATGCCCGACCTCACCCTCGTTGTCGGCCGGCAGAAAGACGAAGAGATGGGGCGCTCGCAAACCGTGCTTGGCGTGTCGGTTCCGCTTCCCTTGTTCAACCGGAACCAGGGCAGGCTGCAAGCCTCCCTTAGCCGCGCCGACAAGGCACAGGCAGAAAGGGAGGCGCAGAAGCTGCAACTGGAACAGACCCTGTCCAGTACCTACCATCGCGCCCAGTTGGCGAAGGAACAGGTGCGCACCATGCGGCAGGAAATCCTTCCGGAAGCACGACGGGTCTTCGATGCGGCCGTCATCGGTTTCGAGGCCGGCAAGTTCAACTTCCTCGATGTCCTCGACGCCCAGCGCACCCTCCTGCAGAGCCGCGCGCAATACGTCCAGGCACTCTACGACAGCTACCGCCAGGCCGCGGAGCTCGGCCGGTTTACCGATACCGGTCCCGGCGTCACCAATACCAACAGGAATAGTCCATGAAGTTCAACATCGACAAGAAATCCGCGCTTTCCATCGCGGCAGTGATCGGCGTCGGCATCGTACTCGCATTGCTGATCGTTTTCTGGAAAGGCGACGGCGCGCCTGCGCAGGAAGCCGGCGAGCGCGCCGAGGAAATTGCCGAGGCCAAGCCTGGGGAAGCCGACGAGCATACCGAGCAGCCCGGCCTCATCGAGATGAGCCCGGAGCAGATCCAGGCCGCCGGCATCGCGACAGCCGCGGCCGGCCCGGCAAGCATCCGCACCGAGCTCGTCCTGCCCGGCGAGGTGCGCTTCAACGAGGACCGCACGGCCCACGTCGTGCCGCGGGTCGCGGGCGTGGCCGAATCCGTGTCCGCCTCGCTCGGCCAGGATGTCAGGAAAGGGCAGGCCCTGGCGGTCATCGCCAGCGCCGAACTGGCCGACCTGCGCAGCGACGCCCTGGCCGCCGGCAAGCGGCTCGAGCTCGCGCGCATCACCTACGCGCGCGAAAAAAGGTTGTGGGAACAGAAGATATCTGCCGAACAGGACTATCTGCAGGCCGAACAGGCATATCGCGAAGCCCAGATCGCCTCGCATGCGGCCCGCGCGAAGCTGGACGCGATTGGCGCCGACATGGCATCCGGCGCGGACAATCGCTATGTCCTGCGGGCGCCGTTTACCGGGGTCGTCGTCGAAAAGCATCTCGCGCAAGGCGAAGCGGTGAAAGAGGATGCCAATGTCTTCCTGGTCTCTGATCTGTCGAGCGTGTGGGTCACCATCGCGGTCACGCCAAAAGACCTGCCCACTGTGCGCGTCGGCCAGGCGGTCACGGTCAGGTCGGCGGCCGGAGGGCCGTCGGTAGCAGGCAAGGTCAGCTACGTCGGGAACCTCCTCGGCGAACAGACTCGCGCCGCCAATGCACGGGTCGTGATCGACAACCCGGGCCGGGCCTGGCGCCCGGGCCTGTTCGTGAATGTCGCCGTCGTCAGCGGACAGAAAGATGCTGCCGTCGCCGTCGTTTCCGACGCCATCCAGACGCTCGAGGACAAGCCTGTCGTGTTCGTCAAAACCGGAAAAGGCTTCGAGGCACGGCCGGTGACGGCCGGCGCGAGCGATGGCAAGATGACGGAGATTCTCTCCGGCCTCCCGGCGGGCTCGCCTTATGTCACGACAGGCAGTTTCGTCGTGAAGGCCCAGCAAGGCAAGGGCAGTGCCGAGCATGAGCACTGAGCGAGGATCCAGACATGTTTGAACGAATCATTCGCTTTGCCATCGAACACCGATGGCTAGTCATGCTGGCCGTCATCGCGATGTCGGCCGTCGGCATCTACAACTATCAGAAGCTGCCGATCGACGCGGTACCCGACATCACCAATGTCCAGGTGCAGATCAACACCTCGGCGGCCGGCTATTCGCCGCTCGAAGTCGAGCAGCGCGTGACCTTCCCGATCGAGAACGTCATGGCCGGCCTGCCGGGGCTCGAAGAAACCCGTTCGCTGTCACGCTATGGCCTGTCCCAGGTGACCGTCATCTTCAATGACGCCACCGACATCTATTTCGCACGCCAGCTGGTCAACCAGAGAATCCAGGAAGCCAGGGAGAACCTGCCGGCGGGTGTCACGCCGACGATGGGTCCGATTTCCACGGGCCTGGGCGAGATTTACCTGTGGACCGTGGAAAGCGAACCCGGCGCGAAAAAGGCCGATGGTACGCCCTACACGCCCACCGACCTGCGCGAGATCCAGGACTGGATCATCAAGCCGCAGCTGCGCCAGGTCCCGGGCGTCACCGAGATCAATTCGATCGGCGGCTTCGCGAAGGAATACCTGATCGCCCCCGATCCGGCCAAGTTGAGTTCCTACCGTCTGTCCCTGACCGATGTCGTCAACGCGATCGACCGCAACAACGGCAACGTCGGCATGGGATACATCGAGCGCCGCGGCGAGCAGTTCCTGGTCCGGGCCCCGGGCCAGGTGCGCAGCCTGGACGATATCCGCAACACCATCCTCGGCAACGCCGACGGCGTTCCCATCCGTGTGCGCGATGTCGCAACGGTGGATGTCGGGCGCGAGCTGCGCACGGGCGCGGCAACCGAAAATGGGCGTGAAGTCGTGCTCGGCACGGTGTTCATGCTGATCGGCGAGAACAGCCGGGCCGTGGCCCAGGCCGTGGCGGACAAGATGGTCGAGGTGAACCGATCACTGCCGAAAGGGGTGGTGGCGATCCCCGTGTACGACCGGACGGCACTGGTCGACAAGGCGATCAATACGGTCAAGAAGAACCTGCTCGAGGGCGCCATCCTCGTGATCGTGATCCTGTTCCTCTTCCTCGGCAATATCCGGGCGGCCGTCATCACCGCGATGGTCATTCCGCTCGCGATGCTGTTCACCTTTACCGGAATGGTGAGCTACCGGGTCAGCGCGAACCTGATGAGCCTTGGCGCGCTCGACTTCGGCATCATCATCGACGGGGCGGTCGTCATCGTCGAGAACTGCGTGCGGCGCCTAGCGCACGCACAGGAGCATCACCGGCGCGAGCTGACCCTTACGGAACGATTCCACGAGGTGTTCGCGGCCGCGAAGGAAGCGCGCCGACCTCTTCTGTTCGGGCAGCTCATCATCATGGTCGTGTATGTGCCGATCTTTGCGCTATCCGGTGTCGAAGGCAAGATGTTCCATCCGATGGCCTTCGCCGTGGTCGCCGCGCTGCTGGGGGCGATGATCCTGTCGATCACCTTCATCCCCGCCGCGGTCGCCCTGTTCATCGGCAAGCGCGTGACGGAGAAGGAAAATCGCATCATGGTCACGGCCAAGCGCCTCTACGCGCCGGCCCTCGCCAAGGTCCTGCGCAACGGCCCGCTGGTCATCACCAGCGCGGTCGTGCTGGTATTGCTCTCGGGCCTGCTGGCTTCCCGGCTGGGAAGCGAGTTCATTCCGAATCTGAACGAAGGTGACCTCGCCCTGCAGGCGATCCGCATTCCCGGGACGAGCCTGAGCCAGTCGGTGGAGATGCAGCAAAAGCTCGAGGCGGGCCTGAAGGCGAAGTTCCCGGAAATCGACCGGGTATTCGCGCGCACCGGCACCGCCGAGATCGCGTCCGACCCGATGCCGCCCAACATCTCGGACGGCTACGTGATGCTCAAGCCCGAGTCGGCGTGGCCGGCGCCGAAGAAGAGCCGAGCCGAGCTGATTGCAGCGATCGAGGAGGAAGCGGAGAAATACGCCGGCAACGCGTACGAACTGTCGCAACCTATCCAGCTGCGCTTCAACGAGCTGATTTCGGGTGTGCGCAGCGACGTCGCCGTGAAAGTCTTCGGTGACGACATGGCCGTGCTGGAAGCGACCGGCAAGGAAATCGCCGAAGTCCTGCAGCGGGTTCCGGGCGCAGCCGAGGTCAAGGTGGAGCAGACCGGCGGCTTGCCGATGCTGAGCGTGGACATCGACCGCGAGAAGACGGCCAGGTATGGCCTGAACATCGCCGACGTGCAGGAGGCCCTGGCGATCGCCACCGGCGGGCGCGAGGCCGGCACCATGTTCGAGGGCGACCGCCGCTTCGACATCGTCGTTCGCCTGCCGGAAGCGATGCGCGCCGATCTCGACGCATTGCGGCAGTTGCCGATTCCTCTTCCGGGCGCGGAAGGCAGTGCCAGGACCTACATTCCCCTGGCCGAAGTCGCCACGCTCAACTTCTCGCCCGGGCCGAACCAGATCAGCCGTGAGAACGGCAAGCGCCGCATCGTTGTCAGCGCGAACGTGCGCGGCAGCGACATCGGCAGCTTTGTCCCCGCGGCCCAGGCTGCCATCGCGGCCAAGGTCAAGGTCCCTCCGGGTTACTGGACCAGTTGGGGCGGTACCTTCCAGCAGCTGGAGTCGGCCACGCAGCGCCTGCAGATCGTCGTGCCGCTTGCCCTGTTCATCGTGTTCACGCTGCTGTTCGCGATGTTCGGCAACGTGAAGGATGGATTGCTGGTCTTTACGGGCATCCCCTTCGCGCTGACCGGTGGCGTCATCGCCTTGGCTTTGCGGGGCATCCCGCTGTCGATCTCCGCGGCGGTGGGCTTCATCGCCCTGTCCGGCGTGGCTGTCCTGAACGGCTTGGTGATGATTTCCTACATCCGCACCCTGCGTGAAGAAGGCATGGGGCTGGAGCAGGCGATCACGCACGGCGCCTTGACACGGCTGCGGCCAGTCCTGATGACCGCCCTGGTCGCCTCGCTGGGCTTCGTGCCGATGGCGATCGCCACCGGTACGGGCGCCGAAGTGCAGCGGCCGCTTGCGACCGTCGTCATCGGCGGGATCCTCTCCTCGACCGCCTTGACCCTGCTCGTGCTTCCCTTGCTCTACCGCTTCGCGCATCGCAAGGATAGCGAAGACGAACCGGTGGTGCCTGCGAAAGTGGTCGTCCAGTAAGCGCATGGGCCGCAATGACCGTTTGCGGCCCAACACAGGGAGGGCGATATGTGTCGAGACACTTCGAGTCGGCGCGCCCCGCTGGGGCGTCGGCTCGTCAAGCTGGACATCGTTGCGCAAGGAGTTGCTTTCGCGAGCTGCGCGGCGGGAGGAATCATTGTTGAAAGCGTCATCCTGGTAGCCGCAGCTTCGCATCACGCGGCCACTATTGCGTTTCGGCTGTTATTGATCGAAAGCCTGGCAGAGCAACGGAAACCCAGGGCCGAGGCCGCATTCTCGGTCGTGCAGATCGCTCTGTGCATGTGTTGTCTGATTCTGATTTTATTTGTTATAGCGCTGGGGACACATGGCATCTTCCACAGAGAGGCTCTCGATGCCGCGGCATTGGCTGGATTTGCGATGCCAGGATTGCTTGCCACCGTCACCGCGGCTGGCCTGGCATATGAGCTGGCACGAGCCGCCGAGGCCTTCAGCATGGCCGACGCAGCGCTATCGGCACTACCGACTACGCTCGCGTTCGGTGTCGCCTTTTGCGACTTCGGCATCGCTCCAGGAGTGCTGGATGCACTAGCCGGACTTGTTGCCGTACCGGTGTTATGTGTGCGAACCGCGATCAATCTCGGCCAGACGCTGAACTGACCGATTGGAAAGTAAATAAGTGAAAGGCCACATCGAATGGAGGTGACATGAGACTGCCACAGCAGGCGCCAGAGCCATTGCACGAAAATCTCTTCGAAGTTTTCGGCATCATTGGCTTGGCATTGTTCGGAATGGTGATGGTATTCCTCGGCTGGCTGAAATACAGGGATCGGAACAAGCGTCCTCGGCGGAAAGCTCGGAAGCGCACAGAGGAAAATGGCAAGCAAAAGTAGGATCGGGCGGCACACGACAATGACAACTCGAGGGGAGCACAATGGGTTCAGGACACTCTCACGCAGCGCAGCCGGGCCAGAGCGAACGACCGCTCTGGATCGCGCTCATCCTCACGACGGCCTTTCTCATAGCCGAGATCGTCGGAGGTATTCTCACCAACAGCCTTGCGCTGATTTCGGATGCGGCGCACATGTTTACCGACACCGCGGCGCTGGCGATCTCGCTGGCTGCAATTCGCATCGGCAAGCGGCCGGCCGACAGCGAGCGCACATTCGGCTACTACCGTTTCGAGATCCTGGCCGCCGCGTTCAACGCGATACTTCTGTTCCTGGTGGCGATCTACATTTTGTACGAAGCCTATCAACGCTTGAACGACCCGCCGGAAATCCAGTCCGGAACCATGCTCCTGGTTGCCGCCTTGGGCTTGGTCGTCAACCTCATCAGCATGAAGTTGCTGTCGAGCGGCAAGGACAGCAGTTTGAACGTCAAGGGTGCCTACCTCGAGGTATGGAGCGATATGCTTGGCTCGGTTGGCGTCATCATCGGCGCCCTTCTCATTCGTTACACTGGCTGGAGCTGGATCGATTCGCTCATCGCCGTAGGCATCGGCCTGTGGGTGCTGCCGCGTACCTGGACGCTGCTCAAGGCAAGCATGAACGTGCTGCTTGAAGGCGTTCCCGAAGGACTCGGCATCGCCGAAGTGCGGGAAGCGATCGAACGGGTGCCGGGCGTGGCCAGCGTGCACGACCTGCATGTCTGGTCGATCACGAGCGGCAAAGCCAGCTTGACGGCGCACGTCGTGCAGCGTGAAGACGTTGGTGATTCCCAGGCCCTGCTGTTAAACATCCGCCGGCTTGTCGCAGACAACTACGATATCCACCACAGCACGATCCAGCTCGAAACGACGCCCTGCGAGCAAGCGGCGGAAGAACACAGCTTCGACCCGGCCTCGATACAGGGCCATGCCGATCACGCCGGGCACGAGCACGAGGGAAAAGTTCGATGACCGACCGTATCAGGGCAGTCCTGGGAGCGCGGCAGTCCTGAACGGCCTGTCGATCGTCAGGCCGGGAAGCCGCTCCCTATTCGATCAGTTCTTTCACACACGGGTCGACCGGTAGCCGTTTGAACATATTGATATTCGTGCCGCCGGTGTTCCCAACCGGGACAATCCCGAATGCCGATCCTAATGCACCCAGTACGATACGGAGGAACTGGCCCCAGACTTCCGGCAGCGAACGCCGCTTCATGCCGATCCTGAGCATCCAGTAGTGTGTCGTGACATGAGGCACGACATAGCGCTGTCCCAGCACATGGGCCGTTTCCAGATGTTCGAAGGCCCTGCCAAATTCCCGTTTTGCGTAAAAATCGACCGCTGCCTTCATCTCGGCGTTGAACGCCTGCCTGAGCCTGGGATTCATATCAATCGATCCTCTGCCGTGAAAGAGCACATGTGCGGAACACGGTGAAATGCTTTCAACATACTCGGTGGTTTCCCTGTCAACACGCTGTCAGTCCGACCGCCCCCACCCGAACTCGCTACCTGTTGGATAAGCATACCGGCGCGCAGCCAGGTGCCGCCATCGTGCCTGCCGGTGACGGTAGAAAAGTTGGCATGCAGTTCGGAGTGAACGGCGTGAATGATACGAGAGGAAAGGCGACGTGCTGCAATAGCCGCGGCGTTTTGACCTGCTCTACGGCCTCTTCGTAAGAGCACGGGATATAGCTGCTGAGATCAACTTTCATCGGCCTTCCTCAACTGTCCTTGGACTGCGTGGATTACCTGTGCGGCGCCCGTCTTCGCCTTTTCGCAGCCAGCCCGGTAGCGGGAGCCGGGCTCGCGGTCGCTGCTATGCTCCGTTACGTGCTTCCCTGGCCTTGAGCAGGCGCAGTCCATTGAAGACCACGAGCAGGCTGGCGCCCATGTCGGCGAATACGGCCATCCACAAGGTGGCAGAGCCCGCGATCGCCAGGATCAGGAACACTGCCTTGATCAGCAGGGCCGCGATGATATTCTGTTTCAGGATGGCGGCGGTCTGCCTGCTCAAGCGGATGAACTGTGGAATCTTGCGCAGGTCATCGTCCATCAGTGCGACGTCGGCCGTTTCGATGGCGGTGTCCGTGCCTGCTGCGCCCATCGCGAACCCGATATCGGCCTTGGCCAGCGCCGGCGCATCATTGATGCCATCTCCCACCATGCCGACGGTGCCAAAGCGCGCGAGCCCCTCATTGACGGCAGCGAGCTTGTCTTCCGGCAGCATGTTGCCCCGTGCATCGTCGATGCCGACCTCTCGCGCGATCGCCATGGCCGTCACCGTATTGTCGCCGGTAAGCATGACCGTCCGGATCCCCAGCTGGTGGAGCTGGGCAATCGCTTCGCGGCTGGTTTCGCGGATGGTATCGGCTACCCCGATGACCATCAGCGGCGCCGTTTCGTCGCACAGGACGACCGCGGTCTTGCCCTCCCCCTCCAGTTTGGACAGCACTTGTTCAGTCGCGTCGCTACAGAGTCCGAGCTCCTCGACAAGGCGATGATTGCCCAAGTAGTACCACCTGCCATCGATCCGTCCTTTAGTTCCACGGCCGGTCAGCGCCTCGAATTCGCTCACGGATGACAGGCCAAGGCCCAGGACTTCGCTTTGCCAGTGGCGGCTCACGGCGGTCGACACCGGATGGTCGGACCGGTCTGCCAAGGCTGCGGCAAGCTGCAGGTGGCTGAGAGCATCCCCCTGCAGGGGCAATACGTCCGTCACCTCCGGCTTGCCCTGCGTGATCGTGCCGGTCTTGTCGAGCGCGAGCGCGCGCAGTTTGCCGCCCTGCTCGAGGTAGACACCTCCTTTGATGAGAATGCCGGCGCGTGCTGCGGCCGCGAGGCCGCTAACGACAGTCACCGGGGTCGAGATCACGAGGGCGCAGGGACAGGCGATAACGAGCAGTACCAGCGCCTTGTAAATCCAGGGCATCCATTCGGCTCCCAGCAGGAGCGGTGGCACGACGGCGACGGCAAGCGCGACGGCGAACACAATCGGCGTGTAGATGCTCGAGAACCTGTCGACGAACCGCTGTGTGGGGGCGCGGCTGCCCTGCGCATCCTCGACCGCGCGGATGATGCGCGAGAGCGTCGAATTGCTGTGTGCTGCGGTGACGCGATACTCGAAGGACCCGGTTTCGTTGATCGTTCCGGCGAACACCTTGGCGCCGACCGTTTTGGGTACTGGCATGCTCTCGCCCGTGATCGGCGCCTGGTTGACCGAGGACTGCCCCGAGGTCACTTCCCCGTCCAGTGCGATTCGCTCGCCGGGCGCAACACGGGCCAAGGCGCCGATTGCCACCGTGCCGGCGTCCTGATCCTCCCAAGTGCCGTCCGCCAGACGGACGCTGACACGGTCCGGCGCCAGGGCCATCAGGCCGTGGATGGCATTCCTTGCGCGGTCGAGAGAGCGGGCTTCTATCATCTCGGCGATCGCGAAGAGGACCATCACCATCGCCGCTTCGGGCCACTGGCCGATCAGCACGGCGCCGGTCACTGCGATCGACATCAGGGCATTGATGTTGAGATTTCGGTTCTTGAGGGCGATCCAGCCCTTCTTGTACACGCCAAGCCCCGTCGTCCCGATCGCGAGCAGCGATAGCAGGATGACCGGTACCGAATTTTCGACTCCGGTCGTCCACGCGATGACCTCGGCTCCTACCGATGCGGCCAGGCCGAGCAGCAGGCGCAAGTGCTGCCACTTTCGCGTTGCTGGCCGTGCAGGTTCTGCCTTCGCCTCGGCATCCGTCTCGATGAATACGGCGTGCATCCCGACAGACTGCAACGCTTCCAGGATGGCGGTTGCGGGCCCCGCATGCGTCACCCTCAAGCGCCGCTGGACCAGATTGAATTCAAGCTGGCCGACCTGCGGCAGGGTTGACAGCTTGCTACGGATGAGTGCCTCCTCGGTCGGGCAATCCATGTTCTCGATCCGGAACACGCTCCTGCCCTCTGCAGGATTCGATTGGCCTCCCTCGACAACCGGCTCCATGCCGGTCGCACGGACCGCTGCGATGATCGGCGCAGGGTCCTCAAGGGTGTGCTCGATCCGTAGCCGACGCTGCATGAGGTTGAAGTCCAGCGCTTCGATGCCTGGTACGCGTCCGAGAGCCCCGCGCAAGAGGCCCTCTTCGGTCGGGCAGTCCATCTGCTCGATTCGAAGGACCAGTCCGTTGGCCTGAACGGCCGCCGCGGCCGCTACAGGCTCGCCTGGCGCAATCTTCGCGCAACATGATTTGGTTTGACAATCCGACATCACCGATCCTCGCAAACTGTGTATAGTCTGCATTTAACACCCTGTAGCAGGTACAGAGTCAAGCATTCATCCAGTGATAAACGGAACGGCAAATGAAAATCGGGGAATTAGCGGTGCAGGCGGGCTGCCTGGTCGAGACGATCAGGTATTACGAGCGAATCGGCCTTCTCATGCCGCCTGAGCGCTCGGCGAACAACTATCGCACCTACAACGACCGGCATAGCGAACGGCTACAGTTCATTCGCCACTGCCGGGCGTTGGATATGACGCTGGAGGAGATCAGGGTTCTGCTGGATTTTCGCGACCATCCCGACCGGGACTGCGTAGGCGTGAACGACCTGCTGGATAAGCATATCGGACACGTGGTCGAGCGTATCGCTGCGTTATCGTCCCTGGAGTCGCAGCTTCGGAACCTGCGGAACCGTTGCGTCACCATTGATTCTGCGAGTTCATGCGCGATCTTGAATGCGCTTGGCACTGAAACGCCCACCGAAGCGTCCATCTGCGGCGCCCACCGGTAATGAGGGTGCGTCCCGTCTATTAAGCATCCTTGGTCCCGTCCTCATCGGCAATGCCGGCAATACCCATGGCAGCAAAGCGAGGATGGCGGTCGGCCCCGGTGGTACCACCCGTGTCCCAATGACGGCACGGCTGGAATTACACCCTAACGGGACGTCCGCGGGCATACAGTACCGTCTTGAGCCATTCGCGAACACGGTAGGTGTTGGCTTCGAACGGCAGGTGGAACAGGTAAGCACCGGCGACGAGCACGAGATACAAGACCAGGTACACAAGCAGGTGTAGAGGCCGGTTCGGATCAAGCCTGCCTTCTCCCAGGATTGGGGAGGCAACATGCAGTAGCGCTGCCATGAAAGGAATGTGCAGCACATAAAGCGTGAACGAAAACTCCGAGAAAAATCGACCAATCCGGTTCAGCCAGTCGGTGAGGCGACCACGCGCACGCTGGAACTGCATGCTCGAGAGGAAGAACACGAAGATTAGGCTGAACAGCAAGTACTGAACAAAACTGTCTACGGCGATGTGGCTTTTCCCTTTCAGCCGAATGAAGACAGCGGCAGCGACCAAGCCAAGGAATAATGCCCAGCGCAGGAATGGACCACATTCGATTCGCACGCGTGAGAATGCTGCCCCCAGGAGCCAGATTGAGAAGTACAGCAGGATCGCTTCGTTCGGCAAATGCACGATTGCGGCGACCGCCAGCAGTATCAGGAGCCGATGAAAAGTCGACTGGGTGCGAAACAGCATCACCAGCAGCGGGAAAAGCACGTAATACCAAGTCTCGTTCGACAGACTCCACAATGGGAAATTACCGCCGAACTCAGGCACGAAGATATTCTGCAGCCCGACGAGGTTACCGATAAACGCCGGCGCCGAGTACGCGTTATCGAGAGCAAACGATGGTCGTGCAGGATCGAGCGTGGCTGTCGCCATACCAAATAAGACCATTGCACCGAAGGTAGGTATCAGCACAATCCATAGTCTGGTTACCCGGTCGACCGCATAATTCGCGATGGCGCGCTCGGTGTCCAGACGGTTCAGCAGGCTGCCTCCGACCAGCCAGCCACTCAGTACGAAAAATTCGATCACTGCCAGATACGCGAAGCCGGTAGCGACGGCCAGGCCCTGGAATCCCAGCGACGGTTCCTGGACGGTCGCGAACCCGGGGTAGGCTTGGGCGCGCAGGTGAGCTGCCGCAACTTGCAACGCAGCCAAGCCGCGCAGAAGCGAAATAAGCACCGAGTGCCACTGGTCTTCGGACAGGTTCGCGCGCTGAAGCAGTGTGATCTTTGGCATGGCTGAAGTCCGGGTGTCGAGGTTTCCCCATCCTAAGGCCCGACCAAACTTAACGATCTGATAATGGACAAGCGCCTTGGATTCGTGCTCCAGCGCTGTGCGTCAATCGCCGCGCCTGTGGCACCGTGATTCACTCGTTTAATTCGCCCTGGTTTCCTATAATCGGCAGACAATCCTTTAACCCTCCCCTCCTTATGCCTGATTCGAACAGCATCCTTGCCACCGCATACTCCGTTGCGCCCCTTGAATTTGTTGTGGTACCAGCACATATCGATGGCTCAAACGGAAGCAACCGGGCACACGGCGGCACGCGCCAGATCCGTGCGGATAACGATATCGATGCGATCAAGGCTTGGCTGGCACGTTTTTTGGATAAGCAGACCACATTCGATAACTATCGCAAGGAAGCCGAGCGGTTGCTGCTGTGGTCCACGCTGCAACTCGGTAAGCCGCTTTCATCGCTGACCCACGAGGATTGGCTCGTTTATCAAGGATTCCTGCGTGATCCCAAGCCAGCTAGCCGGTGGGTTAGCGCCGAGGGCCGCAAGTATTCGCGAAGTCATCCCGGGTGGCGACCTTTCGCCGGGCCGCTGTCGGCATCAAGCCAGCGTCAGGCCGCGGTTATCCTCAACACCCTCTTCTCCTGGCTTGTCAACGCGGGTTACCTGGCCGGTAATCCACTTGCGCTCTCACGTGAGCGTCGGCGCCGGCCCCAAGCAAGGGTTACCCGATATCTTGATGATGAAATGTGGCACGAGGTCAAGATGACGGTCGACACGATGCCGAGAGAAACACCGCGCCAACGCGAACACTACTTGAGGTTGCGTTGGCTTGTTTCGCTTTCCTATGTTTGTGGGTTGCGCATTTCTGAGATCACCAGCAACAGCATGGGCGGATTTTTTCGCCGACGCGACCGCGACGGCGAAGAGCGGTGGTGGCTGGAAGTGCTCGGAAAGGGCGACAAGTTGCGCATCGTGCCGGCAACCGACGAGCTGATGGTAGAGCTGGGCCGCTACAGACGAGAGCTCGGACATTCACCGTACCCCGTACCCGGGGAGTCGACGCCGCTGCTGTTGCCGATCGGGGGCCAACTACGGGCGATGACACGTGGCGGCGTGCACGAAATTTTCAAAGTGATTTTTGCCCAAACCGCCGATCGACTTGGTCAGCGTGGTCCCGAGTACGCTGCGGCTGCCGCCCGGATGACGCAGGCGTCAGCCCACTGGTTGCGACATACGGCAGGTTCCCATATGGCGAACAATGATGTCGATCTTCGGCACGTGCGCGATAACCTCGGGCACGAGTCGATCAGCACGACGAATACCTACTTGCATTCTTCGGACGACGCTCGCCATGCCGAGACAGAGAGCAAGCACAAGATCGGATGGTAACCTGTGGTTCATCGTGATCCTCGCGATCCGATGAACGCGAGGCCCAGCTTCAGCTGGTTGGGGGTACTGAACTATGCGTCAGGGTCTTGTTCGACCAGTTCCTGGGTGAGTTGAATCAATCGCACTGGCTCCAGCTTCAAGGCAGCTGCGAGCCTGAAGAGTACACGCACAGTCGGCTGCCGCTCGCCGCGCTCCATGAGGCTGACAAATGTCCGGTCTATCTCTGCAGCGTGGGCCAGTTCCTCCTGCGTGATACCGACTTCCTTCCGCACTACCCGCAAAACTTTACCGAACGCCAGTCCTGGATCCAAAGAATTCTCCCGATTGCATAGGAGAAATCATGTCTCTGCTGTATCATTTCGTCTTCGGACTATAGTCATCATTTTGGCGGCGCAGAACCAGAGTCGCCTTACGCAGCTTCCGGGCTATTGGGCGCTGCACGCCTCCCTGCCTCATTCTTCAACGATGTCAACTAGCTTTCCTTTTCTCTGCTTTCTTACCGATGACCCTCTCCATCAAGCCTTCTGCCTAAGGTACTGGGCTGTGAACGACGGAGCATGGGTCGAAAAATTTGACGCAATACTGCACGATTCAGGAATCAGCAAACCCAAACTGCTTGAGATACTGAAGTCCAGTTGCCGCGCATACTTGCGTCACTTTCCCTGTGTCGATTGCGGTGCTCCACTGGAGATACGAAATAGAACCCAGTATGCGCCGCTGAGCGGGCGGCCAGTTGGGTCCGCGTACTATCGGAGAGTGAATCGGTGTGGATCCTGTTCGGCTGCAGCCCTCCCCGCCGACAAGAGGGCCATTGAACTCGCGTTGGTGCAACACAGAGCTCGCGTAACGCAGGCACTGTCGCGTGCCGGAGGGGAGGCCTTGTCCATTGATTACTCGCGATTAAGCTATATACAGTCGTTCTTCCTTTACTCCGTGCTGGTCGCAGCCAATGGCGGATGGGAAGGTAACCGGATCGCGCCGCTGGACTCGCAACCAGGGGACCTCGGTCCAACGCCAGACTTGTCGGAGCATGTCTACAGGGTGCTGTACGAAGACAGGATCATTTCTCCTGATCCCGCGTCCGATACTCGGGCGTTCAATATTCCCGATGGGGACGGAGCCATTGACTTCGCCTTCGGCAGCGTCGGCTGGGTACTGGCTCCTGATGCATCCGGGCGCACCATGAAAGAGGTCTTTTCCCTACTGCTCAAGCGTCTCGACGACCCGGAGCCGGAAGCCGTTGAGGAGCTATGGTTCATGGTCGCAGAAAGCGAATGCCGCCGGTACTTCCTCAAGCAGTGTGAGCGGTATCGCTTTTTTCAGCCAGACATCTATTCTGCAAAGGTTGCCGCTGCGGTACGTGACTTTCTACCCCACTATTCCATTGGACAGATGTGGAATGTTATTTACTACGTACTAAAGGACATCGCCGCGCTATCGCAAGAGAGGAGTTACGCCCGCCAGCACGTTTACAACATGATTCCTGGAAACATACGACGCTATCTCGACTACCGCCTAAGCAATATGAATCGCCCCGGCTTTCGTAGAGGCCGGTTAGTGTGAGTCAGGCCGGGATAGCCTCACTGCTCAACTGCTTGTAATAGTTTGCCTCAGCTTCTGCCGGCGGTATATAGCCGAGCGGTTCCAGCAGCCGATGGTGGTTGAACCAGGAAACCCATTCCAGCGTGGCCAGCTCGACGGCCTCACGAGTCTTCCAGGGAGCGCGGCGGTGGATCAACTCAGCCTTGTAAAGCCCGTTGATGGTCTCGGCCAGGGCGTTATCGTAGCTATCGCCCTTACTGCCTACAGACGGCTCAATGCCGGCCTCTGCCAGGCGCTCGCTGTACTTGATCGACACATATTGCGAACCTCTATTGCTATGGTGGACCAGCTCGTTCCGTTCCGGCTGACGCGCGTACAGCGGCTGTTCCAGTGCATCGAGCACGAAGTCGGTCCGCATCGAGCTGCTGACGCGCCAGCCGACGATGCGCCGGGCAAAGACGTCAATGACGAAGGCGACGTAGACAAAGCCCTGCCAGGTCGAGACGTACGTAAAATCGGATACCCACAACTGATTCGGCCGCTGCGCCTTGAACTGGCGGTTGACCCGGTCGAGCGGGCATGGCGCCTTTGCGTCGGCCACTGTCGTGCGTATCACTTTACCGCGCATGACTCCTCGCAGGCCAGCCTTGCGCATCAGGCGCTCCACCGTGCAGCGGGCCACCTCAGTGCCCTCGCGCCGCAGCTGACGCCACACTTTGTCAGCTCCATAGACCTGCATGTTTGCCTGCCAAACCCGTTCGATGTCGACGCTCAGCACGTCGTCACGCTGGACTCGCGCGCAACGCAACTCGGGATTGCGCTGCTGCGCGGCGTAGCGCCAGTAGCCAGACGGCGCGACCTGCATCACCCGGCAGATCGGCTCGACACCGTAGGCGTGGCGATACTGGTCGATGAACTTTCTCACGGCTTGAAGCGGCGGTCGAGCTCCGCCTGGGCGAAAAACGCACTCGCCAGACGCAGGATCTCGTTCGCCTTGCGCAGCTCGCGCACTTCTCGCTCCAGCGCCTTGATGCGTTCTTCTTCAGCCGTAGTCGGGCCTGGACGCTGGCCGGTATCACGTTCTTGCTGGCGTACCCAGCGGCGCAGCGTCTCTGGCGTGCAGCCGATCTTGGCTGCGATCGATGTGATCGCTGCCCACTGCGATTCGTACTCGCTGCCCGCTTCGCTGACCATGCGCACTGCGCGCTCGATGACTTCAGGGGAATACTTGGGTTGCTTCTTCATAGCTCCATTTTCTCAAAGAATGGAGCCTCCACAAAACCCGGGGCGTTTCAATAACAAAACGATACGCCCGTGGAACCGTCCGGCACCGATAACGGAATCGTGGATGACCAGCATCCTGTTTGACAAGGCTCTGGGAGATGGGAACGTGTCGTTTGAAATGCTAACCGGGCAGTCGGTGGCGGCGCATGTGGAGTTCACGCACCGATTGCCCGAGCAGATTAGCTAACAACTGGCCGGGCCATCAGATCTGCAGCGCATTGCAAGGCTCGCCAGTTCTTCCGCAAGGCCCGGAAGTAAAACTACTGGTTCATGCTCAAGCCACCGATGGCGGGCTGTCAGCCACCTCAGCACTGGGTTCTCTTGGACAGCTTGTGGCCAAACACGTTCGGGCCAGGGTGACTCGAGCGGCAAGCTGTGCGTTTCAAGTAGCGCGGTGGCCGCAAGAGGGAGCCACGGCATCGGCCGCCGGCCGTGTCGGGAACTGCGGATTGACAACGCGATATCTAGTCCCGCCGGGTCCAGGTCGCCAAAATGAGCCCAAGGAATGTCTACCGGTAGGCGTGCCACGAAGCGCGTTGCGAGCGCGGTGTTACGACCAGGTGCATGTACCAGGGCTGAACAGGGAAAACGGGAAAAATCGGGCGCTAAGCCCTATGACGATCCTTGAGATCGCGTAGCGGCCGATGACGGCCCTCGTCGACCTTCCGGCTTTGCCTCCAGACGTAATCCCCGGTTAGGTTGATGTGTTCCCAGCCCAGCGGCGACAGGAACTGGAGCATGCCTTCGTCAGACAACTTGCCGGCGTCTCGCAGTACTTGCGCCGCCTTCTCCAAGTAGACCGTATTCCACAGGACGATGGCGGCGGTAACCAAGTTGAGCCCACTGGCGCGGTACCGCTGCTGTTCAAAAGTCCTGTCGCGGATCTCGCCCAGGCGATGAATGAAGACCGCTCTCGCCAGCGCGTTCCGCGCCTCTCCCTTGTTCAGTCCGGCCTGGACGCGCCGGCGCAATTCAACATTTTGCAGCCAGTCTAGGATGAATAACGTCCGCTCGATGCGTCCCAGCTCGCGCAGCGCGATCGCCAAGCCGTTCTGGCGCGGGTAGCTGCCGAGTTTACGCAGCATGAGGGATGCCGTCACGGTGCCATGCTTGATCGAGGCCGCCAGGCGGAGCACGTCGTCCCAGTGAGCGCGCAAATGCTTGATGTTCAAACTGCCGCCGATCATCGACCGGAGCGCGGGGTGGTCGGCTACCTTTCCTGGCACGTACAATTTGGGGTCGTCTCAGAATTCGGAAAATAAAGCACGCTAAGGCGTAGTCACCCCGTGA
>JAEAMF010000423.1_pt1 | contig 54820 bp, 45 predicted proteins | sample 8958721 | NCBI WGS metagenome assembly JAEAMF01 (sample SAMN16933255, study PRJNA681124) | bioreactor sludge metagenome | isolation source: anaerobic bioreactor treating anionic surfactant - SDBS | place: India: Bengaluru | collected 2019-02-28
CAGCAAGAACTGCGACCAGCGTCGTTCTAGCGATGTCGACATCTCCCATTTCCGAGTATGCGCGATACAATAACCCATTACTGATCAATCTTCAATCACGGCCGGACGGCGGTATGGCGCACGTGGGATACAGGCGTCAGTCAACACGCCTACGTTCTAGCGGAAACGGGCGGGAAGTCAAGCAGCGGCCCGGCTGCCGTCAGACGCCATGTGACGGGGAGGGAATCATCGCTACCCGATGAACCGGCTGCGGTGCCAGTCCAGGTAGGCGGAGTTTGGCCAGAGTCGTCTATCTGCCGGCAGGAGCAAGGGGTTGGTCTGCATGGCGTAGTACTCCTTCCCGTTGTCGAAATCCTCCCGCACCCGCCGGCTGACCAGCAGTTTCATGTCCGTGCTTATCGTAGCATAGCCTTGGTCCATGAGCCTGTGCAGGTCGGCGCGGAGCATGAGCCCATTCTGCACCAGATGAGGACCACCCTCAGAGTACGCCTGGATGTGCGCGGCCTCTAAGGTCGGACGGACTCGCTCGCGCGTTACCGCACATTTCCAGCCATACGCATCGGCCACTTGCGCCCGGAAGACTCCCTGCCCTGGCCTGAGTTTGGCCAGCGAGTACTGCGGGTCTTCACGCACCCTGTCCACCAGCAACTTCTCAAGCTCGCGCCCGGCAAGTCGATACTGAACCTGTTGCCACAAGAGCTGCCCCTCAGGGGAGTCCAAGTCATATCTGCGGCCCTGTACGATGTTGGGGCTGAAAGATGAAGGGGTCGGTATCCACTCATGCTCCGGCAGAAAGAACGGTCTGGTCAGCATGATGCAGCCGATGTTGAAATCCGTACCGCCGATACCGGCGTGCTTGCGGAGTCTCTCAAGATTCGCCCGCAGTACGGGCAGAGAAGCCGCGCCGTTTTTCTCCTCGAACGATGACCAAGCATAGCTCAGAGGCAGTATCGTGGAGTATGCGAAGTAACCTCCGCCTGCGATGACATTCCTTGGCGCCTTGAGTTTGAACAAGAACAGCTCCCCTGGCTGAAGCGCACGGAAGAGCGAGTTGCCACCCGGCTGCCAGAAATTGACCTCGTCCACATCTGTCCGACGGGACAGGAAGTCAAACCAGGCTATGTCCGTTACGCCAACGAAGAGCTGCATTGAAGGCTGTCAGCGGTACTTGCGCCTGCTCGGTATCACGCCACGAACGCCACCTTGAGGGTCGCCAACATCGCCGCAGTAACATGGAATCACATGCACGTGCGCGTGTAGGACGGTCTGCCCCGCCGCCGTGCCGTCATTGAGCCCGATGTTGAAGCCATCCGGCTGGTATTGGCGGGCCAGTCTGCCCCGTACAACCGCCACCAACTTCCAGACTGCGGCCTGTTCCTTCGCCGTCAGATCGAAGAAGTGAGGCACGACCCGCTTCGGCACGACCAGCGTATGCCCGGCTGCCACCGGGAACGCGTCGGCGAACGCCAGCGCGAGGTCGGTCTCGGCAAGAACCCGTTCTGGTAAGATGGGCTCGAAGGGTGAGTCTTTCATTCCGCAGCCAACTCCTCTAGCCTGTTCTCCCGCCAGGCCAGCGCCTCCACTTTCGGGTGATATCTCGCCTTGCGTGGCAGAAGGATATCCTGACCATGCAACTGCACCAGCGACGCGTGGTCGCTGACGCGCCGGTCGAGACCGGGGTGGGCGTGCCACTTCAGGTCCGGGCAGGGAACGAGCAAGCTGCTGTCCATCGCCCAGTGATGGTTACGGCACAGCGCGATGCCGTTCCTCGGGTCATTGTCCCTCGACACGCTTACCGGGATGATGTGTGCCGCTTCGACAAGCACCAGATCATCTACAAGAACCCGAAGCCCACAGGCCGCGCACCGGTAGTCGTACGCCTCCCGGACAACGCGTGCGAAGGCGGTGTCGCGGATGCTCTCTGGCGCGTCGGGCTCGGGTAGACCCTGCGGCTTGTCCGACACGGTATCCTGCAGGTAGTTCTCATACTCAGCCGACTTCTGGTCTTCGTCGACCAGCCTCCAGAGCTCGGCCGCACGTTCGGGAAAGTAAGTGCTGATGATGTGGTCCCGCAACAGCCGACGCGCCGACGGGTCGCTTATGAGCGAGTAGAGATCGTCGTCCAACTCCGAGAACTCCACCATCTCATCAAGCTGCGCCAGCGTCGGTGTATTGCCCTGAGCATTCACCGCCGACTCGTAGCCCGGCCTAGCTTGGTGGCGGAAGAACCCGTCCGTTCGCAGTCGCCAAAACGGATTCATAATGTTGGGCGCATCGTCTCGCGACTTGACCGCATCGAAGTAGCGGCGGAACAGGTCAACCAGATTGGGGCCATACGTGATACGGTTGCCGTCGGCCTTGCCCGACTCTATCAGCGATATGATGGCGAGAATGAGAGCCGGCTTGTGCGGCCGGTAGTGGCCGTCCACGAAGCCTCGCCGAAGTTGAGCGAGCAGTTCGAGGTAGCGGGCTAGACTTTCAGCCATCAGATCATCTCCGAGTAGGAATCAGTGCCACGGGTAACACTGCCGATACGCGCAGTTCCTCTGTCATCAGGGATTCGGCTCTCGTGCGGACGCCGGCGACTCACCGCGGATACTCCCGCTGTGGGCCAGCACCGGGCGTGTTCTGCATGGTCCCAGCGGCAGGGCAGTTCTACTCGTTCGCGCGCGTGCAGCGCCGGGTCGATCAGCTTCGCCCTAGTGTCGGATTCGCCGAGGCCCCTAAGCATAGACCGCCAGTGTATGCGGCGGGTGGGTCGAGTCAAGCGCGGAAATACCTGACACGCGCCCCCTTTGGTTGTGACTGCGGCCGGCTACACCGCCGTACGCAATAGGGCCGTCGCACAGTCCGCGAGCCGGCTGAGGCGATTGTCCTGATTAGTACAACCCGCCGGGCCGGGGCGTGGGCGCGCATGTATCAGATTCTCCGTTTGTTAGCCGCCAAGTCGGGGTCTGTGACACCGCTCCCCCCAGGCTGCCCCCCAAGTAGCGTTCGCGATTGCCTGTCATCTCGCGACAAGGCCCGGCTGTCTGTAGGGGACAGACGCAGGTTGACTCGCAGAATGACACCGAGCATGACGGCCCGGTTGTCGGCCTTTGTGTGGCGCAGCATTTCCGGCTACTTCTGAGTGAGCAGGTTTCCCTGGCTGTGCGGTAGCGTGAACCGGTGGGCGTGAAGCCCGGTGTCGGCCTGGGTGTGGGTGAGCAAGCGTGGCTGCCTGTCTGGTTTGCGTTGGCAAATCCGGCGCTTCACCAGCCGGTCAATGCTCGGTCCCGGACGCATGTCCTTCTGCTTCGTGCATTTCGTGTATTCGTGGAAGCAGTCCATCGGTTCTCGGGCCCGACGAGGATGTTGACCGAGCCCCTGCCCTCTGGCACAATCTGGCCACAGGAGGTCTATGAAGAACGTCATCGTCGTAGTTCTGGCCGTGGTGACCGTGTCCGCGGCCGCCATCGTCTGGTCGGAGACCACTCCCCTGCCCAACGGTTCCTGGCGTCACGCCTGCGCTGCTGCCAACGGTTTCATCTATTTCCTCGGCGGCGGCTCGGGCCCGAGCGCCGACTGCTACTACGCCCGCGTCAACCCGGACGGCACGATCGGTTCCTGGCAGTCCGCCTCTGCCCTGCCCACGACGCTGGGCTGGCTCGCCGCCGACGCGACCGGGGGCCACATCTACGCGGTCGGCGGCTGGAACTTGTCCGGCCTGACGAACGCTGCGAGCTACGCCCCGCTCGACAGTTCCGGTGCCATCGGCGCGTGGTCGAGTACAACGACTCTGCCGACGCAGCTCTTCACCCACAACGCGGTTCTCGTTGATTCCTGCTTCTATGTCATCGGCGGCTGTACCGGCGTCGGCACCCCGACGGTCGCGGACGTGCGCTTCGCGCGGATTCAGCCCGACGGCGCGCTCGGCTCGTGGACCGAAACCAGCGACCTGCCCCAGCCGGTCCGGCTGATGGGCGTGGCCGCGTGGGACGACTACCTGTACTCGGTCGGGGGCCGCGGCGACTTTGATGCCGCCTATGACGCGGTTTACTGCGCCGAGCGCAATCCGGACGGCACGCTCGAAGACTGGCAGGCTACGACCAGCCTGCCTTCCGCTCTGGACGGCACCACCTGCGCGGCCGTCGCCGGCCGGCTCTATGCCTGTGGCGGCATCGACGGCAACGGCGGCATCGTCACTTCGGTCTATTCCGCGCCCATCAACCCGGACGGCACGGTCGGCGCGTGGCAGGCGGAAACTTCGCTGCCGGCGGAACGCTGGGCCGCGGACGGCCTGGCGTTGAACGACCGCATCTACGTGCCCGGCGGCTACAACGGCAGCGGCATGCCCGAGGTCTACTACTCAAGCCAGCTGACCGGCGTCGCCGAACGCCCGGCCGCCCCGGCTTTGCGCCTGGCCGCGACGCTCTGCCCGGGCTCAGTCAGGTTCTCGCTGTCCGCCGCCGGCGCGGCCGGCATCACGGTCATCGCCCCGGACGGCCGCGTCTGCCTGCGCCGGGCGTATGCCTCGCTGCCCGCCGGCGAACACCGCCTGGACCTGCCCGGCCTGCCCGCCGGCGCGTACCTGCTGCGCCTGGAGACGGCGGCCGGCACCAGCACCGGCCGGTTTGTGGTTGTTCGCTAGCGCTGGAGTACTGAAGACCGAAGACCGGAGACCGGAGGGATAGCCGGCACGGTCAACCGGCAAGGCTGGACTAGGTCTGCCTGGTCTCGCCACCCAGGCGCTTGTTGGTTGACACAGCCAGGCCATGCAGCATTCTGGCCACGTCGTCTATGTCTTCGCGCATCTTCGCGCTATCGGCGACATAGCCCAGGTCGCGCGAGAGTATCGAATAGTATCGCAGTTCCTCCAGAGACCCCTGGGCGATGTTGTAGAAATGGCTCTTGTCCCTGACTCCTCGCTTCTTGAACCCTTCCGCGATGTTCGCCGGTACTGACACCGCTGCCCGCCTCATCTGCGACACCAGCCCGTACCGTTCCTCGCCCGGAAAACTCGCAGTGAGTCGGTAGACGTCAAGCACAAGCGCATGTGCCTTCTGCCAGACCCTCAGGTCCTCAAACCTCGCCAGTTCGACGTCATCCATGTTCCCTCCGGTCTTCGGTCTCCTGTATCCGGTCTGCTGACGTTATCTCTGCACAACCACCTTGGCCGCGTGCGACGAGCCGGTCACGTGCACAAAGTACAGGCCTGACGCCAGCGACCGCACGTCGTTGTCCCCGGCCCGTAGCTCCATCACCTTCTGCCCGCAGATGTCCAGCAGGCAGCTTGTGCCTGGGCTTGAGCTTGTGCTCTTCGCAAGCCTCAGCACGCCCCGGACGACGGTGGACCCTGGTTCACGGTCGGGGCCCTGCGGCCGGGGGCGTTCCACCACTCCCACGGTTATGCTGTCACACAGGACCGTGATGCTCGCGGATCGCTTGTTCGCGACGTAGACGCGGTTGCGCAATGGGTTGTGGACCATCGCGAACGGCGACCGCCCGGTCACGACGGTCATCAGCAGCGAGTCCGACCGCCCGTCGATGACGCTGACGGTGGAATCGGTATCGGTGTACCCGCCGTTGGTGCAGAAGACCTTGTTGTCCTGCGGGTTGTATATGCACCTGGTCGGGGACATGCCGAGGGGCAGCGTCTTGATGAGCCGCCGTCCCGCGATGTCGACGACCGCCACGCGGCCGCTGTCCTGGTAGATGTCGATGATGGCGTAGGCCTTGTTCTCCAGCGGGTTGACGCAGATGTCACGGGTCCAGCCGCCGACCGCGATGTTCGCGACGACCGAGTCGTTGGCGCCGTCAATCAGGATGATGCTGTTGCTGCTGCCGCCCGAGACGTATACCAGGCCGTCATCAGGGTTGAAGCAGACCGCGTTGGGCGTCCCGAGCCCGGTCAGCCGCTTGATGACGGTATCGGCGGCGCCGTCGATGACGGTCAGGGAAGGCGGGTCCCAGCAGCAGGCGCAGTAGACCTTGTTGTGCAGCGGCTCGTAGCAGATGCGATAGGCGGCGGACGCCAGCCGGGGCCGGGCGATTATCGAGTCGGTCGCGCAGTCGACGACGTAGACGGTGCAGTTACCGCAGCTCTCGAAGTAAACCTTGCCGTCGTGCGAGTTGTAGCAGGCTGACTGCGAGAACGGGCCGATGGCCAGGGTCTTGATGACCGAGTCGGTCGCGCAGTCGATGACGCTCAGCGGCGTGTTGCCGCCGGCACTGCTGGCATAGAGGTGGCCGGTATTCGGGTCGTATGCGAGCGAGTTGATGCCGACCGGCACGGCGATTTCCTTCACCACCGAGTCGGCGTCTCCGTCGATGACGAGCAGGGAGGAATTGCCGTTGTCCCCGCAGTAGATGTTGCCGTTCGCCGGGTGGTACAGCATGGCATCGTACCACGTGCCGGGTATCGACCCCGGGACACTGATCGTCTTCTCGATCCACTGACCCGAACCGACGGCGGCGAGCAGGGCGAGCACGAGCAGAGCGCGGTTGTTCATTCTGTTGCCTTTCTTTGGCACATAATATGTATACCTGCAATGATGTCAATTAGAGGCACGGCGCCGCGCTGAACCGGGATGCGGGCAGCCGCTCCCCGGTCAAGTTCACGCCCGGGCCTGCCGGCCGGCGCATACCTGCTGCGCCTGGAGACTGCGGCCGGCACCAGCACCGACCGTTTTGTGGTTCTTCGCTAGGCTGGAGTACTGAAGACCGAAGACCGGAAACCGGAGGGCCAAGCGGCACGGTCAGCCGGCAGTGTCCCGGCCGGCGACAATACCGGCTACGGCGCGCAGGCGGCGACGTCCTGCGGGTTGAGGACGATGCCGGCTACCTGCGCTTCGATGCGGCGGCGGGCGTCGGGGCCGCGGTTGCCCGGACGGGTGTATCCGAGGTCAGCCGGCTCGAGCTCAAGCGTGAACCGGACCCGCGGGTGCAGGATGAGCGTCCGGTCTCTCCCATCGTATTGCACCGGCGCGACGAAGACACTGGCGATGTTGTAGCCGGACATCGAACCCTGGTAACCCGTGGTCGCGACCTCTTCCGGGTAGGCCGCGCCGTAGTAGTTCGGGTCGGGCGGAACGTAAGCGGAGCGCTCGGGGTCGGAAAGGGCCACGGCCGGCTGCACCGGGTAGACGTCGAACGCACCCGGGATTGTCTCAGCCTCGACCGCTGCCACCGTCACGCCGGTCACCTTCATGTCCTGCGGCACGACGAGCTGGACGACCGCAATCGGCAGGGCAGGCGCGCCCGTCTGCGACGTGTACGGGCAGCGCCCGAGGGCTACAACCGTCATCCCGTCCCGCTCTGCCAGGACAAGCCGCGCCCGGTCGAACGTTACCTCTGCCGACATGGTAAGCGCCAGGCCGGCGGTCGCGGCCAGGCCGAGGCCAAGCAGTATTCTCGGCATCGCTACTTATCCCCCATGACGACGACCCGGCCGGCCGGCCCGGCGCGGCACACCAGGTAGTACACGCCCGTCGGCAGTCGCCCGACGTCGTTTGCGCCCGGCCGAAGCTCCACTATTCTCCGCCCCGCCGCATCAAGCAGGCAACTTGCGCTTGAGCTTGCGCTTGAGCCATCCGGAATCCTCAGCACGCCGCGCACGATGGTCGGCCCGGAATGTGGCGTATTGCGTACAGCGCATGGCGTGGAGCGTTGCTCGCTCGCCCCGCTGGCCTGCGGAACCCACACCGGCATCGTCGGCTCGCCCGCGAGCATGAACTGGTAATGACACCAGCGCCAAACGACGTTCGACCCGACCAGCGCCGCGGCCTGGGTCTGACCGGCCACCAGCCCGGCGAATGAGCCGTGGCCGGGCCCGGCCCAGAACCCTTCCAGCGCCTTCTCGCAGTAGAAGTGGGAGCCGGTGCGCAGGGGGTCCGGATTCGTGCCGAAGCCCAGGCGGGTGTTGCCGAAAGTGGCGACGCAGCCGCCATCGGGTGCCGCGAGGAGCACTTCGGCCACGCAGTAGCTGGAGTCGAACGCCGAGGGCAGGCAACCGGCCGCAAGGTTGATGCTGTAACGTGGCGCGTTCGCCATCGCGTTCAGCTCCGGGGTCCACATCACCCAGCCGTGGTTCGTATACCCGCAACCCATCCCGTTGTAGCCGCAGTGGTCGTACTGGACCCAGACGTGCATGCCCCGGTCGAGCACGTGCTTGACCGAATCCTCGTGGTTGCCCGAGTGGCTATCGTAGACCTTGATGGAACGCATCGTTTCGGGCCGCAGCAGGGTATCGTACAGTTCGCATGCCTGCTCGCCGCGGAACTCGGGCGAGTAGTCGAACCCGGCAAGGAGCGCGTTTTCAAGATACGGTGCGGTCGAGTCCGCGGTGTAGACCAGGAAGCGGCTGGCGAAACGCTCGACCTCGGCCGTCGTCGCCAGCGGCAGCCGGCCCAGCAGCACGTCGGGTATCAGGTCAACCGAATCCTCCGGCTCGCCGAACCGGCTGTCGCCGTCCCGGTCCCAGTCACCGTCCAGGGCCGAGTAGTAGAGTTCGGTCGGAATCCAGTCGCGGTACTGGCTGTTGAGCTCGACCCAGCAGAGCCGGCAGGGAATCTGCTCGTTGTCGCCGGCCAGGAGGACGGACGTTACGCCCCAGTCCGCGTAGGCGCGCTTGATGAAGTTGCGCAGTTTCTCTTGGGCGTCCCGGCCCGGGGAAACGGCCAGCACGGTTTCGAACGTCACCGTCGTATCCGCCAGACCGCGTGCCTCGACCCGCGCGCAGACCGGCGCGAGCGACGCCCCGAGCGAGTCGGGTACGACCGTCAGGTGGTCGTAGCTCTGCCCGACCGCGGCCGCCAGCAACGCGGCGCCGAGCAATACTAACCGGACCATGGTACGATTCTACCGGGCTCAGCGCACGCGCGCAACCCGCACGGCCCCCGGCCGGGTAACACCGCCTCGACCTGCCGGGCCGGTTCCCGGTCGTGCGCTGGCTGCGGTTGCGGGCGGGAGTTGTTCAGTCGGGCTGACGCCCGGCGAGCCGGCTGATGATGACGTCCTGGCCGGGCAACGCCTCGAGCATCAACCGGCCGGCGTAGGGCGAGTAGACGCCGTCCGCGGTCGAGCCGTTCACCGTGACCCAGCTCCAGGGCACGTCCAGCACCACGGTCATCGGCACCGCCGGCATGCCGCTCACCTGGCCGCGCTCGATTCGGAACGTGACGGACTGCTCGGCCTGGCGGAGGTCGAGCCGCGCCTGCCGCGCCTGGAGCAGGTACCGGCCGACGTCCTCGACCGGCGCAATCCAGGCATCGGCATTGCGCGCCAGCCGGACGTGGCGCCCGAACGTCAGCGGCGTGACCGAGTAGGTGTGCGCGACGTTGTGCCGGCGCATCGTCTGCAGCTCCGGCGCCGCCGTGTCGAGCACGTGGTGATATTGGAGGACGGTCCACTTGCCGCCGCCCGCGCCGACTATCCCGATGTAGCCTTTCAGGTCGGGCAGCGTTTCGTTGTAGCAGGCGTAGCTGTTCAGCCGGAAACGGTCGAACCCGTCCGGCCGGTTGGCGCGCTCGCCCGAGACCCGGCCGAACCACAGGCCCGCCCGCCGCACCGCCTCGACGAGCGCCGGCGCGGCCGCGCTGTAGGGATAGTGGTATGTGCGCACCGGCGCGCCCAGCGCCTGTTCCAGCGCGCTGACCGCCAGCGCCACCTCCCCGGCGCGGTCCGCGTCGTCCCGTTCGTGGGTCAGGCCGTGGGCCGCGATAGTGTGGCCCTGTTCAACCAGGCGCCGGGCGTCGGTCGCGGCCATGCGCAGGAACGGTATGCCATCCTTCTCCGCGTGCCAGCCGGCCTGGGCCCCGGTCCACTCGGCGACCAGCCCGAACCCGGCCTTCAGGTCGTAGCGGTCGAGGATGCGGACCGCGTTGGTCACCTGGTCGTAGGACCCGTCGTCGAACGAGAGCGACAGCGCCCGCGACCGGTCCGACCGGAACCGGGCGAGCCGCGCCTTGACACCGCCGGCGCGCGCGCCGGCCAGCCGGCCGAGAGTCAGCTTGCGCGGCCCGGAATCGGACAACACCGCCGGCAGCCCGGCGGCAAACAGCCCGTAGCCCTGCTTCAGCCGCTCGGTGTAGTCGGGTTCTTCCCAGCCGCGCCAGCGCCAGCGCCTGGTGAACTGGATGACGTCGCCCCGGGCCGGCGGCAGGGCGGCGGCCACGCCGCCCGGCGCTGCCTTCCGGGCGACGAACGCGGAGAATGCGAAGCCGGCGGTCGTGGCGGATTCGACGCCGTCCGTCGCCGGGTCGTCCTGCAGCACCTGGAACGAGGACGGGTCGGTGACGTTGAGCAGGGCCCAGGGCAGCCGCACCTCGATCACGCGGTCCCGGGCATACCAGTCGGCGAGCGAGTTGTCGCTCGAGCGGCCGTAAGTCAGCCGGCCGAACTCGGTGGCGTAGATGGGAATCGTTTCGGCCGCGGCCGTCATCCGGAGGTGGTTGCTGATCAGCCGGTGGGTCACGAACCGGCCCGCGCCGTTCGCTTCGGTCCGGTACGCCGGCCGGCCGACGGCGGGGTCGAAGAACACCGAGTACCCGCTGTCCACCAGCACTTCGGCATCGCCGGTGTCGCGCAGCACCAGCAGGAACTCGACGCCGTTGGCGCAGCCGAGCCCGAACTCGTCCAGCCGCCGGCTGCCCAGCCTTGGTTCATAGGTGTCGATGGCCAGCGCGACCGTCTGTTGGGACCAATCCGGCGCCTGTCCCAGGTCGAGCCGCAAGTAGCAGTACTCTTCGTCCGCCTGCGCCCACAGCGCCCGTATGCCGGCCCCGGGGTCCCGCGCGGCGGCCAGCGGCCGGCCGGGCCAGTCGCCGGTCGCGCCGTCCAAAGTCACCAACTCCCGGCCGAACCGGACCATCCCGAAGCACTGCTCCGGGTTCTGAACGTTGTGCCAGAGCCGAACCCGGTCGGCCGGCACCGCGATGTCGTCGATGAGCCAGTTGCGCTTGAACCACTCGTCGAGCCACGCGAAGACGATGCCGCCCGCGCAGCCTTCGTCGAGAATGGCGCGCAGCATCGCCAGGTTCATCGCCCCCTGCTCGGCCTCGTCGTGCCCGCCGTGGTTCATGCCCTGCCAGCTGTGGTGCGAACTGCCGCGCGATGACGGCACGCCGAACTCGGCGACCACCAGCGGCAGCCCGGCGTGGGACCGCTTGAGGTCGTGCAGGTAACCGGCGTAGCAGTCGGGCGCGCCGCGAGCGTCGCGGAATGCCCGGTAGGCGGAATCGAGGAAGACGAAATCCGGGTAGTAGGGATAGACATGGTAGGCGGCGTAGTAGCCGGCGCGCAGCGCCGGCCTGGTCTGGAGCGCCCGCGGGTCGAGGGTCAGCAGGTCGTTGTCGGACTCGCGCGCGCGCCAGTGGTCGGTGTACTCGGTCTCGTGGAACAGCGGGTCCAAGGGCAGCCAGTTGACGAACGCCACCGGCCGCTGGACGTGGCTGGCCAGCACTTCGTACTGGACCAGGTAGTCGAGCATCCCGGCCAGCCAGACCTCGGTCGCGCTGCCTTTGGGCACGCTGAAAAAGACACCGTCGTAGCGGCTGACCGCCTGGTGGGCGCTGTCGGTGGCGTGGACCGCGTCCGGCTCCCATTCCCGGCCGAACAGGTAACCGAGCGTGAACGCCGAAACGTCGGCCGAGTAGACCCCGGCGGCGTGGCCGGGCCGTTCCGGCCGCACCGCCCGGCCCGCGACCGCGTCCACCGCGTCGCGCATCTCCTGCTTGAGCGCCCGGTTGTAGTCGGGGTCGAACAGGTCGCCCGACGCCGGCAGTTCGGCCCAGACGCCCTGGAGCAGGTACACCGGCTGCTCGGAGTTGCGGAAGTTGTGCTCGGCCAGGGCCTGGTAGAACTCGGGCGGCAGGATGGTGTAGGCCCGGACCGTGTTGATGCCCGCCGCGCCCATCTGGTCGAGCCAGCGCGCGTAGTCGGCGCGCGTGGCGCTGAACTCGGTCGGGTAGCGGCCGGGCAACGCCACCCCCAGGTTGGTGCCGACGAGGAACAGCCGCTGCCACGACTCGACCTTCTCCCCGCGTGCGTTGGTTTGGACCGACCAGTGCTCGAACTCGTCCGCCGCGCACCGGAACCGCACCTCGGCCCGGTCGGCGGCCGCCGCTATCTCCTCGGCCGACGCCGTGATGTCGACCTCGCCGGCCACCTGCTCGACGACCCGCACGACCCGGGGCTGGCTGCGCCGGCGCTCGAGCCGCAGCAGGGCGAACACCAATACGCCCAGCCCGGCCAGCATCACGCCGATGACCAGGTACTTGCCGCGCATGCTAGAACGTCCGGCTGACCCCGGCCCCGAACCCGGCGTAGACGTACCGGCCCGTGCCGGTGGTCTGCTCGTAGCTCGCGTCGAGGTTCAGCCTGATCCCGGCGAAGAGCAGCTGGTCAAACGCGGCGTGGGCCCGGGCCACCCATTCCAGCCGGCCGTTGGCGCCGGCGGCCGCGTCGGCCGAGAACCCGGTGCGGCTGCCGCGCCAGCCGAAGCTGGCCCCGACGGTGTTGGTGACGAGGTCGGCGGGCGAGTAGTACCGGGCCGACTTGAAACGGAAATCGTCGAAGCTGAAGGTGTAGGCCACCCCGACCCTCGGCCGGGCCAGGATGTCGAACCCGGCCCCGGCTGACAGGGAGTTCTTGGTGTTGCCGTCGTCGATGACCGCGATGCGCGCGGCCCGGGCGTCCAGCCTGAGGCCGCGGAGCGGCCGCGCGGTCAGCGCCGTCCCGGCCGAGAACGCCCCGATGTTCTGGGTGGGCTCGAACAGGATGCGGCCCGCGTCGCCGGTCCAACTCAGCCACGACCGCTCCAGTTCCCAGGCCAGCGTCGCCGACTTGAACGCGAACGTCAGCGCGTCGCCCTGCGCCTGGGCGGCGAACCCCAGCCCGGCGAGCGGCCGCCAGGCGATGCCGGCCCGCGCCAGTAGGAAATCCCGACCCAGTTCGCCGCGCCGGTTCGCGGACCATGCCAGGCCGGCGCTGGGCACCAGCCGGTCGGACAGGCGCCGCTCGAACCGCAGCCGGTACTCCTGGAACGCGCCCCGGACCTCGCCGTCGTCATCCCATGCGCCCGAGCAGTCGAGCCGCACCTGCGGCGCCGCGGCACCGCTGACCCGCGCCAGCGCCTCGCTGATGTCGGACCGGCCCGGCGCCAGCCCGAGCGCCCGGCGGTATGAACCCTGGGCGGCCATCGGCCGGCCCGACCACTCCTGGTTCTGCCCGATGCCGAACAGGTAGTCGGCGTTGCCCGGCGATTCCCGGCTCAGCCGCTGGTACAGCTCGATGGCGGCCGCGTGGTTCCCGGACCAGCCCAGCACCTGCGCCCGCCGCTCCTGCACCTCCCGGTTGCCGGGCGCGAGCGACTCGGCCTCGGCCAGGAAGCGCAGCGCCTGCTCATGCCGGCCGGCCCAGCCGGAAACCCTTCCCTTGCCCAGCACCGCCTCGGCATAGCAGTCGCTGCCCGGCCGGATCTCGTCGTACAGCGCCAGGGCTTCGTCCTGCCGGCCCTGCCAGGACAGCGCCAGCGCCTTGCCCAGCCGCGCATCGTCGTCCGACGCGTCCGCGGCCAGGAGCCGGTCGTAGACGGCGACGGCCGAGTCCAGCGCGCCGGTGTTGCGCAGCACCAGCGCCAGCGCCTTCTGCAGCGGCCGGTCCAGCGGGTTGTCGCGGGCCGCGGCCTCGACGCGGGGCAGGGCCTCGGTCCCGCGCCCGGCCTCGACCAGCGCGTGCACCTCGGCCACGGTGATGGGCTCGACCGCCAGCAGCGCCAAAAGCAGCAGGCTCACGGTGCCGCCTTGCCGAAGCCGCTGCGCTCGAACTTGTACCAGGACTGCTGCCCGCGCAGCCAGTCCCACGCGCCCCAGACCTGGAACGCGGTCCGGAGCGGCCCGTACACCGGCCCGCTGACCATCGAGAAGGCCACCAGCCGGAGCCAATCCCCGAACGAACGGTAGCGCATCGCCTCGACGTTGACCGCCGAACTCCGGGCGAACCGCCGCTCGACCGCGGTGGTGACCAGCGCGGTCACCACCCCGCCCGCCAGGGCAGTCGCGCCCAGCACGCCGGCCAGCCACCAGCCGCTCGATTCGCCCGCGACCACCAGCCACGCCAGGAGCCCGAGCCCGACCAGTTGCATCAGCGGCGCCAGCGCCACGAACACCACCTGGTACGCCATGCCCAAGAGCCCGGCCGCGCCGTAGCCCGGCTCGAACCACATGGCCCGGTGCAGCAGGAGCGACTCGAGCAGCCCGCGGTGCCAGCGGTTGCGCTGCCGCGCCAGCTGTCCCAGCCGCTCCGGCACCTCGGTCCACGCCACCGGCCACGGGTCGAAGACGACCGGCCGCCGCAGTTTTCTCTCCCGGACGTAGCGGTGCAGCCGGACGATTACCTCCATGTCCTCGCACACTGTGCCGGCCGGCCGGCCGCCGGTGATGCGCCGGACGTAGGGATGCCGGTTGTGCCGGGTCAGGAACCCGCCGCACTCGAGCAGTAGTTCCCGGTCGAACATCGTGAACGCGCCCGACAGCACCATCAGCGAATCGGCCGCGGACAGCGCGATGCGGCCGACGGTGTAGGAGACCAAGTACTCGATGAGCTGGAACATCACCAGCGCCTGGCGCGGCAGCCGCGCGGCCACCACCCGGCCCGCCTCGACGTGCGCGCCGTTGGCCGCGGTAATCAGCCCCCCCGCCGCCGCCGCGTTGCGGCTCTGGAACAGCCCGGCCAGCCGGCCCAGCGCCGACGGCGCCAGCAGCGAGTCGGAGTCGATGGTGACGACCAGCGGCATCCTGGTCAGCGCCAGGCCGACGTTCAGCGAGTCGGCCTTGCCCGAGTTGGGCTTGTCCACCACCCGCAGCCGCGCGTCGAGCTGTGAACGCAGGAGCGCGCGCACCGGCGCGGTTCCGAGCAGGTCCCGGTATTCGGTCGCCTCGGGCCTCAGACGGAACGCCTTATCCAGGACCTCAAGGGTCGCGTCCCGGGAGCCGTCGTTGATGACGATGACCTCGAACTCCGGGTAGTCGAGCGCGAGCAGCGAACGCACGCTCTCGACCACCGTCGCGGCCTCGTTGTAGCCCGGGACCAGTATCGCTACCCCGGCGCTGCCCGGCGGCTGCTGGCCGGCGGCGCGCCGGGAACGTCGGAATGCCACCAGGAAGAAACCGAGAAACACCAGGTTGATGAGCACGTCCAGCCCGAAGTAGACCGCCAGCAGGTCAACCGCGACCCAGAGCAGCATCGGCTACCGCCGCGCCGCCTCAGGGGCCGTTCTGAACATTGACCGTGATGACGGTCGAGTAGGCGCGGTTGCCGCTTGAATCCGCGGCCGACGCGAAAAGCGTGTGCGGGCCGTTGCCGGTGGTCCGGCAGTCCCAGTAGTGAACCCAGGGGGCGCCCGCCAGCCGGGCCAGCGTGTCGCCGTCAAGGAAGAAGTACAGCTCGGTCACTCCCCGGTTGTCCCAGGCGATCGCCTCGATTCGGACCGTGTCGCTGACCACCGACCAGGACGCGGGCCGGACCAGCTCGACGCCGGGCGGATCGGTGTCCGGCTGCTCGACCGGCTGGGTGATGGTCACCACCGCCGGGCTCGTGTGGGCCTCGTTGCCCGCCGCGTCGTATGCCACGCAGAAGATACTGTGACCGCCGGTCGTGTCCGGGTACCACTGCACGTGGTAGGGCGCGGCCGCTGCCAGCCCCAGGCTCTCGCCGTCCACGAAGAACACCACCCGGTCGACCTTGTTGTTGTCATAGGCGTCGGCCCGGACTTCGATGGTGTCGCGGCCGAGCGTGGACCAGGCTACCGGGTAGACCAGCGCCACGGACGGCGGCGTGGCGTCATAAGTAAGGTCGGCACAGCCGGCCAGCAGGCCCAGCGCCGCGACAATCGGCAACGCCCGTCTTGCCCGGAGGGCCAGTCGGATAGTGAGCTTCATCGGTTCACCTCTACTTCTGCGGTCGTCACGAGATCGAATACCAGGTAAACGAACGTTCCCTCTTCCTCGACACGCTCGACGCGGCTGAACTTGACCCCGCGCGCGCTCGCCCGGAGCCCGGGTTCGGCCAGGCGCAGGGTCAGCCCGCGCACCGGCGCTCCATTGCGGTTGGTGAATCCCAGCACGGTCCGGCCCGGGCTCGAGCGGACCCTGATGTCGACGTTCCGCCGCTCGCTCCACCAGGCGTCGATGCCGTCCAGTCCTGTCAGCCAGGCGTCGCCGGCTCCGGCGGCGCCGGTCAGGAAGTCGGTGACCGGCTTCATCGTGACGTCGGAGTAGCCGCAGTAGGCGGAGTGCAGCGCCAGTATCATCATCCCGCGCCGGGCGCGCGCCAGGTCACGCCAGGTTGACTGCAGCCGGGCGGCAAAGCGCTGCGCGTCGCGCGCCTGGTCCGGCTCCGGATAGGGCGTCGCGGCCGCGCCCTCGCCGTAGGAGTCCCAGTCCTCGAGCGCCGGTGACAGTTCGAGAACGTCCGCGACCAGGCAGTACTGGTCGCGCACCCAGACCGGGACGTTGTACGGGAAAAGGGCCCCCGCGAACCCGGTCGCGTGGTCGACGAATATCGACGAATCGTGGCGGTAGCGCCGCTGGGCAAGCGTGAACATCCCGGCCGCGGTTCGATTGCTGAACGGAAAACGGAAGCCCCGGACCCGCGCGCGCAACCGGTCTTCGAGCCGGGCGATATCCGACACCGACCCGCAGTAGTCGAGGTCGCCGAAGCGGCGGTGCCCGAACCCGAGGCTGGCCAGGCTGACCCGCGGCTGACCGCGCAGCCGGTCGAGCGTCGCTTGCGGCACCTGGCCGGAGACAAACACGTCGGCCGAGCGCACGCCCGGCACGGCCAGCAGCCTGTCGAGCATCCGGCCCAGGCCGGCGCCGCCCGGTACCGAATCGCCCGTTTCGTTCAAGGTAATCGCCAGCGCGCTCCGGTACGGGCCGGGCCAAGGATTGACGTATACCTGCGGGCCATCGCCCATCGTCAGCGCGAAGATGCCCTGGTAGAACTTCGCGATCGCCGCCACGTCGCCCGCCCCGCCGTCCACCGACGGTTGCAGCATCAGGAAGTACGGCACCATGATGCCCTGGCCCCGGCCGCAGGTATTGAGCGTGACGGCAGGACGGCTCGCCTGCCCGTCGGTCCAGCTCGCCAGTACCTGGCAACCGGTGCCGGTCGACTCGCACGGCACCAGCAGCCATGCCTCGCCCAGCGTCGGTGACAGCTCGTCCCGGAAACCGGCCAGCAACGCCGCCGCCGAGTCCTTGACCAGCCGGAAACCACGAAGGTCCCGCTCCTGCATCCTGTACCCGAACACCCGGGCCAGCGGCCACTCCTGCTCGTCGAGCAGGTTTCCGGAGGCAACCCGGTCCTCGCCTTCCAGCGTGTTCCGGCCGATATTCTCACCGGCAATGAGCACCCCGCCGGCGTTGACCCAGTCGGCCAGGTTCGCCATGCTCGCGCTGTCCAGAAACGACAGCGAGAACAGGCGGTCCGCATCGTGGTACCCGGCGATGGTCGGCGCGACGATGATGCGGGTCGAATCGAGCCGCGCACGGTCCAGGAGCACCGACTTGTCCGCGACTTCGGTGAAAGCGCCCAAGGCGTTGAAGGTTTCGAGGCAGATGTTCGCGCCGGACGGCAGCAGCCCGGCCCCGTCCGTACCGGTTGTCAGGAACAGGACCCGCGGGTAGACCATGCCGTCGGTCATGCGCGCCGGCGCGCCGTTGCCGGTGGAACAGCCGGCCGGAAGCACTAGCAAGGCTGCGGCGGCCAAAGCCGCCGCTCTTGCGGAGAACATTGTCCTCACGCCGCCTGCCCCCGGCGACGGCAGGAACCGGTTCTGTCCAAGCGCATCACAGGGGAAGTATACTGCGGCTCGACGGCCGGCGCAACCCAGCGCCTACCGGGCAACGGTCACACGCAGTACCGCGTGCGGGGGGCCGAACTGGCGCACCGGAAGAACGAAGTACACTCCCGGCGCGAGCCCGCGCACGTCGTTGTCCCCGGCCCGCAGCTCCATCACCTTCTGCCCGGAGATGTCCAGCAGGCAGCTTGTGCTTGGGCTTGAGCTTGTGCTCTTCTGCAGCCGCAGCACACCCCTAACGACCGTCGCGCCGGGCTGCTTCTCCGCAACCGCCGTCTCCGGGCTCGCGAACCCGACGCAGCAGTTGAGCGCGCGGACTGCGTCCAGGTCATAGCCCGCGGTCGGGCTGCCGTTGGCGCGGTGACCGCCGTCCTTGAGCAGCAGGTACCGGACGGTGTCGAGTCCTGTCCCGGCCAGGTCCAGCGAGCAACTGCCGGTGCCGCGACCGACCAGCGTCCACGGGCCGTTCCAGGCCCGGCCGGCGAAGACGAAGACCGTATCGGTCGTATCAGGATACTCGACGACGGCAAAGTCAGCGCCCGGACCGTCGGTAATCTCGCTGCCCGCGCCCATGTCAAGCACCAGCCTGCCCAGGAAGCTCATCGAGTACGAACGGCGGTCGGGCATGCCGAGCGCCCAGTGTGTCAGGCTGGTGTTCACGAGGCCGGTGGAATCATGCTGCTGGACGCAGACGAGCGCGCCTGCCGCCGCGGCCGTGCCGCGCGGGAGCGCAATGTCGATGACCACCGGGTCGAGCGTGTCCGGCAGCACGACGTGGGTAATGGTCGTGTCTTCGTACCCGTTCGCGGACACGGTCAGCGTGTAGGTGCCGGCCAGCAGCGGCCGGTGGAAGTCGCCGTTCTCTGCCGACGAGCAGACGAACCAGTCCCGGCCGCCGTAGAGCGGCCCGATACGGATGAGCGCGTTGACCGGCGCCCCGGTCGTCGCATCGGTCACCGTGCCGTGGATGCCGGTCAGGGACTTCTCGAGGAAGTAGAGGATTGCCTCGCGGTTCAGGCGGCAGTAGTAGTCGATGCTCTCGGCCGGCGGATTCGACTCGTGCAGCTCGACGGTTATCTCCAGCGTGCCGTCCAGGCCGTAGCGGCAGTCGAAGGACTGCCCGTGCGTCTGGTACCAGCGATAGCTCTGGCTGGTGTCGTAGCCGGTTGCCGAGTGATATGCCCAGACCAGCCGCTTGAACAGCCGGTCGTCGGCGGTCGGAACCGGGGTATACATCCACGGGTAGATGATGACCTTCGCGCCGGTGTGATACGAAATCGACATTGCGTAGCGGTTGCGCTCGCCGTCGAGCCGGAACGCCCGGGTTTCGGGCTGGGAGAACCAGTCCGGGCTCTGGCCCCACGCGTCCCACATGTACCCGAAGTCGCGGTTCAGGTCCACGCCGTTGGCGTTGTAGCGCTGGTTGGCGACCGCGCCGTCCGGGTTGACCATCGGCACGCAGAGCACCTCGGTGTTGTTGACCAGCGCGGTCACCCGCGGAGATATCCCGTAGCTGTCGGCCAGCACGCCGGCGGCGCAGAGCACCACTTCGCAGCCGAGCTTCTCGTTGCCGTGGATGTTGCCGTCGAGCCGGAGCCTCGGCTCGTTCTCACGGGTACCGATGTTGTCCGATATGCGCAGGCCCAGCAGCAGCCGGTTCTGAACCGAGAAGCCCAGCGTCTCGAGCCGGCAGATGGCCGGGTGGCGCAGTGCGAGCGCGGTGAGCGAGTCCCGCAGCTGCTGGTAGTTGTGGTAGAAGCCATCGCGGCCCGGCTGGTCGCACGGGTCGTGGGCGGCATAGTCGTCGGCAAGGACAGACACCCGGAACCCCGCGCCCCAAATCCGGTCAAGCTGCTCCAGGGTGACAAGGCAGCGGACCGCGCCTGCCCGGACGTCGAGCACGTCCGCGCCCAGGTGCTGCAGCCGCCGGCACTCTTCGGCGCCGGCCGTGACCTCAACCAGGCTGCGCTGCGGCAACTCGGCCCGGGCAGGACCGAACAGCCCGAGGACGGTGAGGACGGCGACCAGCAGCGCCGGTTTGCCCACGGTCTACTTCAGTACGACGACCTTCTGAACCGCGTGCCGTCCGCCGGTGCGCGCCGGACCGTCGCTCAGGAAGTAAATGCCCGGCACGAGCCCGCGCACGTCGTTGTCCCCGGCCCGCAGCTCCATCACCTTCCGCCCGGAAATGTCGAGGAGGAATGCGCCAACGGCTGACCGCCCACCGCTCACCGCCTGAGGCAGCAGCAAGTTGCCGCGGACGATGCTCTGTCCGAGCTTGAGGCGTGACGCTTGAGGCGTGAAGCTCTCCTCTATCCCAGTCGGGTCCGCGGTCACATACCTGACCGCCCGGCCCGCCGCGACCGGTCCCGCGCCCTTGGTCAGGCTGCCGTTGTACAGGCACTGGATGGCAATCTGCCGGGTCGGGTCCTGGATGCCGACGGTCGAGCTTGAAAACCCGTTGGCGGTCCGGTGTTGCACCACGATGGCGTTGTCGCCGCTCGGAGTCACAACCGTGGTGTCGTAGAACAGCACCTCGAACTTGTCCTTCGGGCTGCGCGGGTTGTAGTACGGCACGCTGTCGTACTCGACCACGAACCGGTGGTTCGCCGCGTCGTGATACCAGTACACGTATCCGGCTCCGCCGTCACCCGGGTACAGGTCGTCCCAGTTCGCGCAGATACCGACCGGCGCCTGGCTTCCGGGCAACGACTGGTTGGTGTAGCGATGCGTCGTGTCCGCGCCCGCTGCAATGAAGCCGTCGGCCGAAATCGAAACCTGGGTGTACCGCTGGCCGTAGAACCGAAGTGGCCCGAAGCCGCTCGGCAGGTTGACGGTGATGACCTGGTCGTTGTGGCCGTAGTTGAGCCGCGTGCCCGAACCGCTGACCTCGACCCAGCCGTAGACCGGGCGCTCAACGTAGCCGGTATCGATGTCGTCGTACGCCCAGTACAGGGCCGGCGTGCGCGGCCCGTCGGGAATCGGGTCCACCGCCAGCATCTCGCCGACCGTCAGGCTGAAGCCCGAGTTCCACGTCGTCTCGGCCGCGACAATCTGCATCGTGAAGCTCACCACGTGCTCGCGCGGCGTCGCAACCGATGCCCGCGCGAGGTACGGCTGGCCATTCACCGCCGTGTCCTGGCCCGCGACGTCGCCGTACGCCGCGGTCGCGCGGTAGAGCGTCACGTACGGGTCGCTGGTCGCGATGGTCGCGTTGACGTTGTGCGCCGCCACCATCCCGGCGTTGCGCAGCGTCACGTACACCGCCACGCTCTCGCCCGCGTCCCAGCGGCCGTTGTTGTTGCCGGAAGCGTCGGTCAGCCGGCTCGACTTGTACGAAACCATCGGCCGGTTCATCGGCACCGGCCGGCCCAGGGTCGCCAGCGCCGCCACGCCCGCCCGCGTGACGTTGGTACAGAACGCGTTGTCGTTGTATCCCGCGCCGATGGAGTCGTGCGAAGTATGGTAGTGCGGGTTGGTCGGCCAGAAGTCCTCGATGCCGGTCAGCGCGACGTACCCGTTGTCCCAGAACGGCCCGTGGTCCGAGTTCTGGTTGTCGCTCATCATCTGCTTCACGACCGGCAGCGTCGTGTAGGTGTCAGCGACTGCGATGAACCAGTCGGCCAGCGGCTCGCAGGGCGGATTGGAGATCTTCGCCATCATGTTGACGTCCTCGGGCTGGTTATCCGCATAGCCGATCATGTCGAAGTTCAGCACCGCCAGGATGCTGTCCCCGCGGCTCTTCGCCTGGTTCGCGTAGAACTCGCTGCCCCACAACCCGAACTCTTCGCCGGTCCAGGCGATGAACTTGAGGTCCCGCTCGAACTCGAACCCGGCCATCACCCGGCACGCTTCGATAGCCGCGACCGTGCCCGAGGCGTTGTCGTCCGCGCCCGGCGCGTTGCTCGCCGCGTAGTCATCAAGGTGCCCGCTGATGATGGCATACGGGTTGCGCTGCCCGTTGGTGCCATAGCGGATGCCGATGACATTCGGCGCGTGGTTGGTCGTGTGATTCTGCAGGATGACCGTGTCGCAGCCATAGGACCGGAGCTTCGCGGCGACCCACTGGGCCGAAGCCTTGCACGAGTCCCCGGTCGAGTAGCGGTTGCGATACTGCTGCAGTCGGCGCACGAATGCCAGCACCGAATCCGGCGACACCAGCGCCACCATCTGCTCGATAGTCGGGTCGGACATCACCCTCGGCAGTTCGTGCGGCACCTCACCGAGCACCCAGCCACGCAGGTTCACCGGCCCGACCATCGCCCGCAGACTGCGCACTGCGGCCTCTTGCCCTTCGTTGACCGCGACCAGGTATTCGCTGCCGTCAGAGTCCAGTATCCGGCCGGCACGCGCCAATTCGGCCTCCGTCGCTCCGGCCAGCAGATGCACCCGCAAGTAGCTTTGCCCGCTCACGTCAGCGTCAAGCACCCGGCCGCCGGCCAGTGTCAGGGCCTGCTCGGAACTGCCGACTACCAACACGCCGCGGCCGGTCTGTCCGACTACGCGCAACTCCCGGGCCAGGTCCTGCGGCTCGCCGCCCGGCACGATGCCCAGGAACTCGGCCGCGGTCCCGGCCGCCGCCAGCACCAAAATCACGACCACTGTCATCAGCTTCAACTCATCCTCCTGATTTATTGGATTGCGGACCTGTCAGCCTTCCAGCACGGCCGCCGTGACCTCGTCACGACTCATCGCCAGTTGCTGGCTGACCGCGTCAATGATTCCGTCGAGCGTCCCGACCCTCAAGGCGCGGTGGTTAGGAATGGTCAGCTTGTACCGGTTGCCGCGGGTCACCGCCAGTTGCACGTGACTGCCGACCTGCCGCACCACTTCGTACCCCAGCCGCCGGAGCGAACGCACCAGCTCGCCGCCCGAAACGTCGCGCGGCAGCTTCACGCGTCAATGACCTCTTCCCGTCCCGAACCGGCGAACCTCAGCCTGATGAACTGCGGGCACTCGGCCTCGTCGCAGTGGCAGCACACCGCCTCGCGCACCTGCCGGTACAGGTCCTCGATGCTGTCCGCCTCAGTGAAGACGCATTCGCCCTCGCACCGGGCGCAGTAGCCGCCGGCCGCTTGTTCCTCGACCAGGAACACCATCTCCCGCGGAACGCCGGCCACTACTTCTTCCTGCCCGCGCGCAACTGCACCGCCAGGCCGACAACTGCCAGCACCAGCCACGACCCGAGCGCCAGCCAGAGATACTGGCCGGTCGGTACCGCCGGCCACTGTTCGATCGCCCGCTGCAGGTCGAACCGGCCCGCGAGCTGGAACGCGCCGGCGACAACCGCCCCGGCGCCGAGCAAAGCCGTCAGCAGCGACACCAGGAACTTCTGCACCAGCAGTGTGACCACGCCGGCGACGACACCGGCCGCGACGATGATGAGAACGTTCGGGTGGGCGCTGAGCGCCATCGAAGCGACGCCGGCCAGGAACATCCCGCCGGTCGCGCCCAGGAGGAACACGCCGACCTTGTACAGCACCGCGGCGAGCACGGCGCCCACGATGCCGCCGACGACGGCGATGACGAGCACGAATACCGGGCTGGCGTGGATCACCCGGCCGGCGAGCAGGAAGCCCAGGAACGCGCCGGCCGCGAAACCGGCCAGGCCCAGGGTCACGCGCAGCAGCCGGTAGCCCAGGAAGCACACCAGCGCTCCGAGGACGACCAGCAGCACACCGCTGATGCCCGGCATAGTGGCTTCTATCCTACCGGCAAAACCCGGCCCTGCCAAGTCCGCCCAAGCAAGCGGGCCCGAGCTTCCGTTTGACTCCGCTGCCGGTTCGGCTATCGTGAAATGATGTACCATATCGCAGTTGTGCTGCTGCTGCTCGTCGGCCAGCCGGCCGCCGACTCAGGCTTCCTCGCCGTGAACTCGAACGTCCCGGGTATCGCTATCTACGTCGAGGGCGACTTCTTCGGCTCCACGCCGGTCGCGGCCAAGCCGCTCGCGCCCGGCTCCTACCTGGTGACGGTTGTTTCCAACGACAGCCTCGAAAACGTTTACGCGCGGCTGCGCTCCGGCCCGCTGGGCGCAAAGCTGTCTTCGCTCTGGACCCTGGCGGCGGTGAACGCCGGCACTTTCCAGGTCGACGTCGGCCGCGGCCGGGTGACCGAGGTGATGCTCGACTACGGCGCGGTGCTGGACGCGCCCTGCCGGGCCAAGTGGCTGGCTGGCGGCATCACCGGCGGGTTGTTCATCCTGGGCGCGGCCGTCGGCCTGCTCATCGGCTACCTGGCGTTCAACCAGTGATGCCGGGCAACTGGCGCTGGTCGCTGTTCGTCACGGTGCTGGCCGCGCTGTCCTCGGTCGCGGCCGACACCCGGACGCCCGCGCCGGCGCACGAAGCCCGGTACTATGAGAAGCTCGATAACCGCCTGGTCCGCTGCCAGCTCTGCCCGCGCGGCTGCATCGTCGCGCCCGGCGGCCGGGGCGTTTGCCGCGTGCGCGAGAACCAGGACGGCCGGCTGGTATCCTTGGTCTACGGCCGGCCCTGCACCATCGGCAAGGAGCCGATTGAGAAGGCACCGTTCTACCATTTCCTGCCCGGCACCCAGCGCATCGTGCTGGCGACCGCCGGCTGCAACCAGCAGTGCAAGTACTGCCAGAACTGGGACATCTCCCAGTCATCGCCCGAAGACCTGCCCGCCTACGACCTGCCGCCCGACTCGGTGGTCGCGATTGCCCGGCGCGAGCAGGTGCCGACCATCTGCTTCACGTTCTCCGAGCCGGTGGTGTTCTTCGAGTACATGGTTGACATTGCCAAGGCCGCCCGCAAGGCCGGCATCAGGACCGCGGTAGTGACCGGCGGGTACATCAACCCCGCGCCCCTGGCCGAGCTTTGCAGCGTGGTCGACGCCATCAAGATCGACCTCAAGGGTTTCACGCCCGGGTTCTACTCGTCGGTCTGCGGCTCCTCGCTCGAGCCGGTGCTGGCCGCCTGCCGGACCGTCGCGCAGTCAACCGCGCACCTGGAGCTCGTGAACCTGGTCGTGCCGGCGCTGAACGACGACACCGCGACTATCCGGAAGATGTGCCGCTGGGTGGCGGATTCGCTGGGCGACACGGTGCCGCTGCACTTCACCCGGTTCCTGCCGGCATACAAGCTCGCGAACTCGCCGCCGACGCCGGTCGCGACGCTCGAGTCGGCCGCGGCCGTCGCCCGGTCCGAGGGCCTGGACTACGTCTACGTCGGCAACGTGCCCGGCCACCTGTTCGAGAACACCTTCTGCCCCAGGTGCGGCAAGAACATCATCAAGCGCCAGGGGTTCACGGTTGCCGGGAACGGACTGAAAGACGGCCGGTGCGGCCTGTGCGGCACGCGCATCCCCGGGGTGTGGCGGTGAAACCGGTCGTCTACTTCGCGCCGCCCGACCAGGCGCTGGCCGCGGTCCGTTCGGCACTGGAGACGTCGGGCTTCCTGGGCTCGCTCAAGCCCAAACGTAAGATCGGCCTCAAGGTGCACTTCGGCGAGCACGGCAACTCGAACCACCTTGACCCGAAGTTCGTGCGCGCCGCCGCCGTCGCGGCGAGCTTCCACAACCTGCAGCCAGTGGCGGTCGAAACGACCGCCCTCTACCGCGGCCGCCGGCAGCAGGCCGACGAGCACATCCGGCTCGCCCGGGAGCACGGTTTCGACATGCACAGCATCCTGGCGCCCATCGAGATACTCGATGGCCGGCACGGCGAGAAATCCTACCCCGTGTCGCTTGATTCCGAACTCGTACCGGTCGCGCGGCTCGCCCAGGGCCTGCGCCGCTACCATTACCTCATCAACCTCGCTCATTTCAAGGGCCACTTCGTCACCGGGTTCGGCGGCGCGCTCAAGAACCTGGCGATGGGACTCGCCGCCAAGGCCGGCAAGCTCGAGATGCACTCCAACTCCAAGCCCTCGGTCAACCCGGAGAAGTGCGCTTCCTGCGGCGACTGCATCGACTACTGCCCGCACGGCGCGGTCAACTTCGAGCAGTACGTCGCCCGCATCGGGCCCGGCTGCACCGGCTGCGGCGGGTGCCTGGCGGTCTGCCCGCACGGCGCCATCCGCGTCAACTGGGACGCGGCGTCGGAGTCGATCCAGCTGAAGATGGCCGAATACTGCCGGGCGGTGCTGGCCGGCCGGCGGGCGTTCCACTTCGACTTCTGCCTGAAGGTCACGCCCAACTGCGACTGCAACTCGGCGACCGAGCAGCCGCTGGTCGCCGACGTCGGCGTCTTCGCGTCGCCTGACCCGGTCGCCTGCGACCAGGCGGCCTACGACCGGCTGGCGCCCGAGTTGGGCAAGCTCTACCCGCAGCTCAATCCCGAGATCCTGCTCGACACCGCGGCCCGGCTCGGCGTCGGCTCCCGCGAATACGAACTGGTGACACTGTGACCTCACGCCGTTCGTTGCCCTCATTCCTCATCCGCCATTCTGCGGTCGGCAATCGCCCGCCTGCGTGACAATGCCTCTCTCCGACGTCCGCCTCCAGGTATTCGAAGGCCCGGTCGAGCTGCTGCTCTACCTGGTGCGCAAGAACGAACTCGACGTCCAGGACGTGCCGGTCGCCCGGCTGACCGACGACTTCCTGGGCCACATCCGCCAGGCCGAGCGGCTCAACATCGAGGCGGCCAGCGACTTCCTGGTGATGGCCGCCGTCCTGCTTCGGCTCAAGGTACGGCGCATCATCCCGGTGCGCAAAGACGAGGAGCTGGACACACCCACCGTCACGCTCGAGCAGATTCTCGACGAGTTCCGGCGCTACCAGCAGGCCGCCCGGGTACTCCAAGACCGCGAGCAGCAGCGCCGGCTGGTATTCCCGCACCCGCCGGTCCTGCCCCGCGGCCAGCTTGCCGAGCAGGCCGACGTCGTGCTGCTCACCGAGGCGTTCCGCCGGGTCATGGCCAAGCTCTCGGCCGAACGGATAGTCGAGGTCGCACCCCGCAAGATACGGCTGGAGGACAAGCTCGACCAGCTCCGGCGCCTGGTCCGGTCGCGCGGCCGGGTCACCTTCGAGGAGGCAGTCGACTGCCGCACCCTGACCGAGCTCATCGTCATGTTTGTCGCCGTGCTCGAACTCACCCGGCTGGGCGAGATCCGCGTGCGGCAGGACGAGCAGTTCGGCACCATCCTGCTCGAATTGAAGACGGCGACACCTCTAGCCGCGTTGCCCGCCGACCCGCCGACGGCCGCGGCAAACCAGTAGATGCGCATCTACACCCTCGGCACCGACCACCGGCCCGAACACGAGTTCAGCCGGCTGCTGGGCAAGTACGGCATCGAGGTCATCTTCGACATCCGGCGCACGCCCGAGTCCCGCGAGCCGCATTTCAAGCGCTCCGGGCTCGAGGAGCTCTGTTCGCGCCAGCGCGCCAGCTATGTCTTCCTGGGCAACGAACTCGCCGGCCCGGCCGACCGCCGCTTTGCCGCCTGGACGAAATCCGAGGAGTACCGTCGCGGGTATTCCATCATCCGCGCCAAGCTCGAGAAGCGGGTGTGCTGCATTCTCTGCGCCGAGCGCAGCCCGGAAGGTTGCCGCCGGCGCATCATCGCCGACGAGCTGGCGCGGGCGGGCATCGAGGTGGTCCACCTGCTGGACGAAACCACGACCTGGACGCCGCGGCCCGCCGGCCGCCCTGGTCCCACGCGATGAGCCGCGCGGCCCTGGTCGAGGAAATCGGCCGCCTGAAGCAGGCCGCGGGCGCGCTCGTCCTGGCCCACAACTACCAGTCGGAAGAGGTGTACGAGGTCGCGGACTTCATCGGCGACTCGCTCGAACTCGCGCGCCGGGCCGCCGACTCCCGCCCTCGCTTCATCGTGTTCTGCGGCGTCCGGTTCATGGCCGAAACCGCCAAGCTCCTCAACCCGGCCGCGCGCGTCGTGCTCGCCGAGCCGCGCGCCGGCTGCGAGATGGCGGACATGATATCCGCGCCCGCGCTGGCCGCGCGCCAGGCCGCGCTCGGCAACCCGCTGACAGTCGCCTACGTCAATACGCCGGTGGCAGTCAAAGCCCTCGCCGACATCTGCTGCACCTCGGCCAACGCGGTCAAGGTCGTCGGCACACTTGACCCCGGCCGGCCGGTGCTGTTCGTCCCGGACGAAAACCTGGCCCGCTACGTCGGACGCGAAACCGGCCGGGCGCTGGTCGCCTGGCCCGGGTTCTGCTATGTCCACGCATCGTTCGCCGCCGCCGACGTCGAGCGGGCGCGCGCCGAACACCCGGCCGCGCTCGTCGTCGCCCACCCCGAATGCCGGCTCGAGGTCATTGATGCTGCCGACCGCGTCGCCTCGACCGGCGGGATGTACCGCCTGGCTCGGGAACTCCGCGAATCGAAGACGGCAGGTTCTCCGGCCGCGCTGGTGCTGGCCACCGAGGTCGGCATGTGTGCCCGCATCCGGCGCGACTTCCCGGACACGCGCTGCTACCCCCTGCGCCGCACCGCGGTCTGCCGCAACATGAAGCTCACCCGGCTGGAGCACGTCCGGCGCGCCCTGACCGCGGAAACGGAAGAAATCACGATTCCCGATGACATCGCGGCCCCGGCCCGCCGGGCCATCGAGCGCATGCTCGCCGTGGCGTAGATGGCAGTCTGCGGACCTGTCGTTTCGTGCTCCTCGTGTTTCCGCGGCGCCGGGTATTCGGTCCGGCCGTTCCGGCGGCTCTCGCCTGGATTCAGAGGGTTGTTCTTCGTGCGTTTCGTGCCTTCGTGGCTCCACTTCGGTTTTTGGGCGCAGCCGTGCCTCTTGACAGCCGTGCCCTGACCCCTAGATTCTGAGTATGACTGCACTACTGCTTGCCATCCTGCTGACCGGCGGCCTCGACGTCACCGGCCAGATTGCCGGCGTCTATCCCGTCGCCGGCCTTGACCGCAACCATTCCTCGAGCGCGCTGCTGGGCGCGGGCATCGGTTACTCGGTTGCCCGGGCCCGCGTCGAGCTCGGCTACCGCTACACCAACCTGCCCGGGCTCCAGTCCAGCCCTTACCGGCTGACGCTGCACCAGGTCTGCCTGTCCGGCTCCTATCCAATCGTCGGCCCCGGCTCCTGGGCATTCGAGGCCCTGGCCGGCGGCGGCATGGTGTTCGGCCAGCGCACCTTCGGCCCGGGCCGCGAAACCGGCCGGACCGGCCTGGCCGAGGTCGGCGTCCAGTTCCTGCAGAACGCGGGCAAGAGCCGGATGACCATCGGCGCGGTCCACGACCTCTTGCTCGACAAGGGCGCCGCGGGCGTATCGGTCCATCACCTCTTCACGATTCGCGCGGGGGTCGGCTATGTATTCTAGCTTCAAGCGTCACGCCTCAAGCCTCAAGCTCCGGGCGCTGACCCTGCCCTTCGTCTGCGCCTGTCTCGTGCTGCTCATCCTCGGTTGCAGCGACCTCATGCTTTTCCGCGCCGACTCCGAATACCTGCCGCTGGTCGACGGCTCGGAGTGGAAGTACCTGCTCGCCGGCGACACGACCAGCGTGGCCGTTGCCGGTGACAGCCTTATTTCGGGCCGCACCTGCATCGTCGTGCTGCTCGACGACTCGTCCACCTTCTGGCTCAAGGAGCGGAGCGCCGTCTATCGTTACTGCTACCGCACCGTGCTGCTCGGCGGCGGCGAGTACCAGCTCGAGAAACGGTTCGGGCTCATCTACCTGCTGCCGCTCGTCACCGGCAACGCCTGGCAGGACGTGTTCGAAGACACCGTCGTCGTCCTCGGCACCGATACCGTGCCGGTGTACCACAAGCTGGCCGCCAAGGTCGCGTCGGTCGAGCCGGTCACCACGCCCGCCGGCGTGTTCGAGCAGTGCTACCGGCTCGACTTCACCGAGGAAATCCGCGACCTTGACACCGTGCTCACGAGCTACTCGGAATGGCTCGCGCCCGGCGTCGGGGTGGTCAAGCGCCAGTCCGGCGCCGACGAGCAGGCGCTTGCCTGGTACCGAATCGGTCCCTGATTGGACGGCCCCGCCTTCCGCGACTGGCTGCCGGTCGCTCCCTACTGGGACCAGCGGCCCGGCGACCCGGCCAGCTGGCGCCGGGTCGTCGTCCTGCCCGGCCTCGCCCTGAACCGGGCCGAACTGGAGCTGGTTTCCCCGGCCGCCGGCCGGGAGACCGCGGTGCTGGGCGTGGGCTCGGGCCTCGCGCCGCTGGCGCTGGCCGCGCTGGGCGCGCGGGTGACGGTCATCGACCCGAGCCACGCGCTGCTCGACCTCGTCCTGGTCCGCGCCCAGCTCACCGGCCTTGCCGTCCAGCTCGTCGCCGCCGAACTCAACAACCTGTCCGGACTCCCGGCCGGGCGGTTCGACCTGGGCTACGCGGCCCAGTTCGGATTGGGCGTATCCGACCTCGGCCGCTTCTACTCGTCCGCCTTCCGGTTGCTGCGGCCCGGCGGCCGGCTGGTAGTCTGCGAATACCACCCCGTGCGCCGCATCTGGCGCCCGGAGCCCGGCTCGCCCCGGCTGCTGCACTCGTACTTCCAGCGCCGGCGGGAGTGCGTCGAAGGCGCCGCCGCCAGCCCGGCCAATCCGTGCCCGGGCCTGGGCCGCTACGAACACCACTGGCCGGTGTCGGACCACGTCCACTTCCTCTTGAAGGCCGGGTTCCGCATCGCCGCGCTCGAGGAAGTCGGCGAGGTCAGGCAGCAGTGGGAAATCCCGAACCTGCGCGGCCTGCCCGAGCAGCTCGTCATCGGCGCCGACAAGCCGGCCGCCTGACGTTGACACCCCGGGCTGCCGGCATATCATTACACGGGCGGTCAAACCATAAACCATAACAACATCAGGAGGCTTCTGATGAAAAAAGCCCTGGTTCTTGTACTCGTCTTCTGCGCCGCCGCATTCGCGCTGCCCGACCTGTCCCGGCCGGCCGTCACCCGGCCCGACGGCGAGCGGCACGTCGCCGGCCAGCTGATCATCGAACTCGCCCCGGCGCTGCGCGGCCGGGTCGCGCTCGGCAACGCCGACGGTGTCGCGCTGTTCGGTGTCCCGGCCCTGGATGAGCTGTCCCGGCGCTGGCAGGTGAACGACATCACCCCGCTCATGCGCCACCCGCAGCCTTCGGCCATCGCCCGGCAGTACGGCTGCGACCTCCAGTACATCGTCCAGTTCGGCCCGGAACAGGACGTCGACCAGGTCGGGGCCGATTACGAGGCCCTGCCCGAAGTCGAGTACGCCTGCCCCAACGGCCTGATGGCGCTTGACGAAGAGCCCAACGACCCGAGCTACCATACCCAGTGGCACCTGGCCAAGATCGGCGCGCCCTATGCCTGGGGCGTGGCCAAGGGCGACACCGCGGTCTACAACATGGTCGTCGACGACGGCTGCGACTGGGAGCACCCGGACATCGAGGACAACCTGTGGATTAATGCGGCCGAAGACATCAACCACAACGGCCGGTTCGACACCGGCGACGAGAACGGCGTCGACGAAGACATGAACGGCTACATGGACGACGTCATCGGCTGGAACTTCCAGCTCGGCACCAACAACCCGATGCCCCAGAGCGGCGACGCCCACGGCACCCACTGCTGGGGCAACGTCAACGCCGTCACCAACAACTCGGAGGGCGTGGCCGGCACGACCTGGAACACCCGTTCGCTGGCGGTCTGTTGCGGCGGGGGCGGCTACGTCAACATCTACGCCGCCATCTCTGCCATCTACTACGCGGTGCCGGAGGGCATCTGGGCCTACTCGATGAGCTTCGGCTCATCGTCGCCCTACCAGCCGATGGCCGACGCCTGCCAGTATGCCTGGGACACCGGCGTCGTCGGGTTCGGCTCGGCCGGCAACGACGGTTCGGAAGTCGTCCGTTACCCGGGCTGTTACTCGGGCGTCGAGAACGTCGCCGCCTCCGGGCCGCAGGACACCCGCACATCCTGGTCCAACTACGGTACCTGGGTGGACATCACCGCGCCCGGCTCCGGCATCTACACCACGGTACCACGCAGTTCCGGCTCCTACGGCTCGATGGACGGCACGTCGATGTCCTGCCCGCTCGCCTCGGGCGTCGCCTGCTGGATGAAGTCGTTCGACAACACCATGAGCGCGGTCAGCTGCACCGCCCGGATGCACGCCGCCGCCGACACGATGCCCGACGACATGTACCGCCAGGGCAAGCTCGGCGCGGGCCGCGTCTCGATGGCCAACGTCATCCTGCCGCTCTACTACTGCGACCTGCACATGACCGCCTGGCGGTTCAACGACGCCGCCGGTAACAACAACGGCCGGCCCGACCCGGGCGAGACCGCTGCCCTGATAGTGACCTACGCCAACACCTCCGGCTGGCGCGACGCCACCGGCGTCAGCGCGACGCTCACCTGCGGCCAGACGTCGATCCAGGTCATCAAGGGCACGGCCACCTTCCCGGACATCCCGGCCGGCGGCAGCGCCAGTTGCTCGGCCGACTCGTTCGTCATATCGGTGCCGGGCGACAACCCGCCCCAGCGCCTCGACTTCTTCCTGACAGTCGACGCCAACCCGGACCCGGCCTACACCGACACGAGCTTCTCCGTCAACTCCGGTGACCCGCGCGTGCTGATTGTCGACGACGACCTCGGCCAGAACTACGAGCGCTGGTACACCTCGGCCTGCGACTCCAACGGCATCCTCTACCACACCTGGACGGTCCAGGCTTCGGGCTCGCCCACGTCCGACACCCTCAGCCACTACCCGATAGTCATCTGGTTCACCGGCGACGACTCGCTCACCACGCTGACGACCACCGACGAAACAAACCTGACCAGCTTCCTCACCAACGGCGGCAAGCTCGTCATCTCCGGCCAGAACATCGCCCAGGACATATCGGCCGACCCGTTCCTGGCCGACTACCTGCACGCCCAGTTCATCGACCCGTCGACCAAGAAGCCCTACATGGTCAGCGTGCCCGGCGACCCGATCATCCAGGAAGACACGATGGTCGCGGGCGGCGGCGGCGGCGCCAACAACGGCTCGAGCCTCGACGGTATCAAGCCGCTGGGCGGCGCGACCGGCTGCGCCTTCTACAAAGACTACGCCGACCCCGAGGTCCGCGCGGTGGTCAAGTACAAGGACGGCTACGCCGTCGTGTTCTTCTCGGTGCCGTTCGAGGCCATCGACCACGCCACCTCGCGCTACCTGCAGAAGTGGACGCTCATCAAGCGCATCTTCGACTGGTTCGGCGAGCGCGTGCCCGGCGTCGAGGAACGGCCGCCGGTGGCGGGCAACCCTCGGCCCTACGTCCTCAACATCACGCCCAACCCGTTCTCGCAGCACTGCCGCGTCCAGTTCATCGCCCCGGTTTCGGGCCAGGTTGAACTCAGGACCTATGCGACCGACGGCCGGATGGTATCGAGCCAGGCCAAGCAGGTGACGCTCGGCGAGCGCGCCTACTTCGACCTCGACGGCAAGGGCCTCGCCAACGGCACCTACCTGGTGCAACTCGTCACGTCGGACGGCGTCTTCGCCCAGAAGGCCGCAGTCCTGCGCTAGCAGAAGCCAAACAGCATTGCGGGGCGGTTCATCCGCCCCGCACTTCTTGTTGCGGATAGGACTTGTCGACTGGTAGGACGGCCTACCGGCCGTCGGCGAGGCGGGCAGCGAGGAACTCGGGCAGGCCCGCGGCCCGCATCTTCCGCTGCACCGCGCCGACGTCGTATGATACCCGGTGGAACGTCATCGCGCCGGTGTCGCTGTCGAACAGCAGACAGCAGGCCCGGGCGTCTCCGTCGCGCGGCTGGCCCACGCTGCCAGCATTGACCACGTACTTAGTCCCCGGCTCCAGGTCAAACTCCTGCCGTCGCATCGCCCGAGCCGGACCGCCCGGTCCGCGCCGGACGACCAACGGCCGGTGCGAGTGACCGATGATACAGGTCGCCTCTGAGAAGTACGCCAGCTCTTCCTCGGCGGCGCGCGCCGAAAGCACGTAGCGCCACTCTCCCGGCGCCGACGGCGAACCGTGGACCAGCCGGAATCCCGCTCTCTCTGCCGTCAGCGGCAATGACCGCAGGTAGCCGATTTCATCTTCTACCAGCCGGCCGATGGTCCGGTGGATGGCCTCCCGGGCCACAGCGTTGAAGAAGCTGATCGGGGTCAGCCCGAGAACCCCGGAATCGTGGTTGCCCGCGACCGCGGTCAGCGGCAGCTGCCGCATTCGCCGGATGCAGGCGGCCGGGTCCGGTCCGTAGCCAACGATGTCGCCACAGCAGAGGTACTCGGTCGCACCCAGCTCTTCAAGCCGCCCCAGCACCGCATTCAGTGCTTCAAGATTCGAGTGGACGTCGGAGAAGATGCCGAGCTTCATGGGAACCAGGCGAAGTTAGAATGCAGAATGCAGACTGCAGAAGTCACCGTCCGCTTCGCACACGTCCGACGGCTGACATATCACGCGGGACCTCTGACATCACTTCACGGTCTCCAGTTCCTTGTAGACCGCGTCGAGCACGCCGTTGACGAACCGTCCCGAGTCGTCGTCGCCGTACTTGCGGGCGACGTCGACCGCCTCGTTGATCGACACCTTGGCCGGCACGTCGGCAAAGTACATCATCTCGGCGCAGGCCAGCCGCAGTATCGCCCGGTCGAGGTAGCGCAGCCGCGCCACCCGCCATTTCTTCAGGTGCGCGGTCAGCATCTTGTCGATGTCCGCCTCGTGGTCGAGCGCCGCCTGGACCAGCCGGCGCAGGTAGTTCTCGGCTTCCTCGGACGGGTTCTTGCGGTTGACGATTTCCTCGATGGTGTCGTCCGGCTCGTGCTTGACCAGGTCGAGCCGGTAGAGCACCTCGAGCGCGGCCTCCCGCGCTATCCGGCGCTGGGTCACCGGCCGCTACTTGATCTGCGCCCCGAGATTGGCCATCTCGATGGCGGACAGGGCCGCGGTCCAGCCCTTGTTGCCGGCCTTGGCCCCGGCGCGCTCCAGCGCCTGCTCGAGCGTGTCGGCGGTTATTACACCGAAGGTCGTCGGCACGCCGGTGTCGAAGTAGACCCGGGCCAGACCCTTGGATACCTCGGCGTTGATGTACTCGGCGTGGGGCGTGTCCCCGCGGATGACCGCGCCCAGCCCGACCACCCCGTCGTACCGGCCGGTGCCTGCGACGCGCTTGGCGATGGCCGGCAGCTCGTAGGCGCCGGCTACCCAGTAGACGTCTGCCGCCTGCGCGCCGTGCCGCTCCAGGCAGTCGGTCGCGCCGCCCAGCAACTGCCGGCTGATCAGCTCGTTGAACCGCGATACCACCAGCGCGAACTTCTTGCCGGTGGCGTCGAGCTTGCCCGCGAACTCACGCTTGTCCATCTTTCACTCCTTTTTCGATGTCTCCCAGCAGGTGGCCGAGCCGGTCGCGCTTGGTCACCAGGTACTTCAAGTTCCTGCGGGTCGGCCGGACGACGATCGGCACCCGCTCGACGATTTCCAGGCCGAAGCCGCGCAGGCCGACGACCTTGCGCGGGTTGTTGGTCAGCAGCCGGATGCTTGACAGCCCGAGGTCGGCGAGAATCTGGGCGCCGATGCCATAGTCGCGCAGGTCCGGCTCGAACCCGAGCGCGATGTTCGCGTCGACCGTGTCCAGGCCCTTGTCCTGCAGCGCGTAGGCCCGGAGCTTGTTGGCGATGCCGATGCCCCGGCCTTCCTGCCGCATATAGAGCAGCACGCCCCGGCCCGCCCGCGCGATAACCGCCAGCGCCCGGGCCAGCTGCTGGCCGCAGTCGCAGCGCAGCGAGTGCAGCACGTCGCCGGTCAGACACTGCGAGTGCACGCGGACCAGCACCCGCTCCTTGCCCCGCACGTCGCCCTTGACCAGCGCGAGGTGCGCGTAGGGATCGACCGCGTCCTCGTAGACGAGGACCCGGAAGTCGCCGAACTCGGTCGGCAGCACCGTCTCTACAACCCGCCGCACCAGGTTCTCGCACCGACGGCGGTAAGCGATCAGGTCCTTGATGGTAATGATGTTCAAGTGGAAGCACGCTGCCAGCCGCTTCAGCTCGGGCAGCCGCGCCATCGTGCCGTCGTCGGCAATGACCTCGCAGAGCACCCCGACCGGCCGCATGCCGGCCAGCCGGCACAGGTCCACCACCGCCTCGGTGTGCCCGGCCCGTACCAGCACGCCGCCGTCCTGCGCGACAATCGGGAAGATATGGCCCGGCCGCGCCAGGTCCGCGGGCTTCGCGCCCGGGTCGGCGAGCGCGCGGACGGTCGCGGCCCGGTCGGCGGCCGAAATCCCGGTGGTCGTGCCCTTGACCGCGTCGACCGACACCGTGAACGCCGTGCCGTGCAGGGCGGTGTTGTCCTTGGCCTGGGCCTCGAGCCCGAGCGCGGCCGCCCGCTCCGGCAGCAGCGGCACGCAGACGAGGCCCCGGCCGTGGCGGGCGAGGAAATTGACCTTGTCGGGTGTGACTTTCTCGGCCGCGAACACCAGGTCGCCCTCGTTCTCGCGCGCCTCGTCGTCGACGACGATGAGCAGCCGGCCACGCTTGAAGTCCGCCAGCGCCTGTTCGATGCGGCAGAAGGGCGTACGGCAGCGGCCGCCGGCCGAATCGGAGACGGCGTGCTGCGCCGTGAGCGGTTCCCGTCCGCTAGCCGAGCTTCGCGCCGAGCGTCTTCTTGTACCAGCGATTATAGAACTCCTTGTACTCGGCCCGCTTGACGATTTTCTGCCACCAGGCCTCGTTGGTCTCGTACCAGCCCAGCGTCTGCTCGAGCCCGGAGGCGAACCCGGTCTTTGCCTTCCAGCCCAGCTCGCGCTCGGCCCGGTTGGTGTCGCAGACCAGCCGCTCGACGTGGCCGGGCCGGTCGGCGATGTGCCGCACCAGGCTGCGCGGCTTGCCCAGGTAGTCGAGCACCGCGTGGGCGATGTCGAGCGCGCTCTTCTCCTCGCCCGAGCCGGCGTTGAACACCCGGCCGTTGACTTTCTTCAGGCCCGTCTTGAGCACCAGCTCGATGAACCGGCACAGCTCCGGCACGTAGGTCCAGTCCCGGGTGTTGGTGCCCGAGCCATAGACCAGGAGCGGCCGGTCCTGCCGGGCCTGGGTGTAGAAGAACGGGATGACCTTCTCCGGGTACTGGTTCGGTCCGAACTGGTTGAAAGGCCGCAGCACGGTTATCGGCAGGTTGTAGGTACGGTGGAACGCCTGGCACAGCCGGTCGGCGCCGGCCTTGGCCGCGGCGTACGGGCTCTGCGGGTCGAGCGGGTGGTCCTCGGGCATCGGCACGGTCTGGGCGGTGCCGTAGACCTCGCAGGTCGATATGTGGACCAGCCGGTCCAGCGGGTTGCGCCGGAACTCGTCGAGCAGCACCCAGGTGCCGACGAAGTCGGTCTGGACGAACGGCTCGGTGTCGTCGATGGAACGGTCGACGTGCGTCTCGGCGACGAAGTTGACCACCGCGTCGCAGCCCGCCAGCGCCTTGCGCACCGCCGCCCGGTTGCGGATGTCGGCCTTCACAAACTCGAACCGCGGGTCGCGCCAGAACCGGTCCGGGAAGTTGGCCAGGTTGCCGGAGTAGGTCAGCTTGTCCAGCACCCGCACCTTCCAGCCCGACTTCACCATCAGCCTGCGCACGAAATTGGAGCCGATGAACCCGGCCCCGCCCGTTACCAGCACCTTCATCGCCATATCACGCTCCTGGAAAATTGCACAAGTTCAGGCCCGGCGCGCCGGGCCTGCTGACTTCGTCCTCTTCTAGCTTCGTCCCCGCACCTTCTGTGTTCCCTGCGGTTCTTCCCCGCCCGCCATCCTGCATTCCGACTGCTGACTTTGCCTGTCATCACTTACTCTTCCTTCAGCCGCCAGTTGTACGGTATCTCCGGGTCGTGCGGCGGCCGGCGATACTCGTCCGGCTGCTCGTGCCGGTAAGGCTCGGTCGGGCAGTTTATCATGTAGGCCGGGCCCGTGCCGACACCCTTCACCCCGTGGACCACGCCCGGCGGAACCTGGATGAGAACCGGGTTCTGCTCGCCCATAAAGAACTCCTGCACCTCGCCCCGGCTCGGGGAATCGGGCCTCGGGTCGTAGAGCACGACCTTGGCCATCCCCTTGATGATGCAGAAGTTATCGGTCTGGACCTTGTGGAAATGCCAGCCTTTGACGATGCCCGGGTACACGGTGGAGAGATACACTTGGCCGAACTTCTCGAACAGCTCGTCGTCGGAGCGGAATATCTCCATCACCATCCCGCGCTCGTCCGGGATCATCTTCAGTTTCTTTACTTTGACACCGGAAATCATGACAGCTAGGTTACCCTGAACCGCCATTCAAGTCAATCCGGGCAGCCCGGTGACCCCCGCAATTGACCCGGGCGCCGCCGGGCGTAGAATCAGACGGAGCCAGCCGCAAAGGAGACTACAATGAGAATCGCTTTCCTGCTGACCGCCGTCCTTCTGAGCCTTGCCCCTGCCCAACAACCGGAGAACGCCATCATCGTCATCATTGACGGCCTGCGCGACGACGATGGGTTCGGCGCCGGCGCCGCCAACCTGCCGCGCCTCTGGAACGTCCTCAAGCCCCAGGGCACCTACTACTCGCGGTTCTGGGACCGCGGCTGGACCGCCACGACCGGCGGCCACACCACCATCCTGTCCGGCGTGTACCAGATCCTCCGCAACAACGGCTCGAACGAGGCCGATGTCCGCGCCTTCGACCCGCTCGCGCCCGAGTACTTCCGCCGGCAGTTCGGCGCGCCTGAATCAGCCTGCGGCGTGGTCATCGGCAAGTGGGGCAACGTCGGCGCCATCGCGGACTACGGCCTCGAGCCGGCCTACGGCGAACCGGTCAAGGGTTTCGTGCTCGGCTCGGACCTGACGCACGACGACACATTGTCGGTCGCGCTGCTGCACCGGGCGATGGACTCGCTGCACCCGCGGGTGATGCTCATCAATATGGGCGACGTCGACTCGAAGGGCCACGCCGGCATCTACGCCGACTACCTTCAGTCCATCCGCTTCGCCGATTCGCTCATCGCCGGCATCTGGGACCACATCCAGGCGGTCCCGCCCTGGTCCGACACGTTCTACCGTAACCGGACCGTGCTCATCGTCACCTCGGACCACGGCCGCAACGACGACGCCCACGGCAGCTTCTACGGCCACGGCGAATGGGACCACGGCTCGCGCCACGTCGGGTTCCTGGCGCTCGGGCCGGGCATCGCCGCCAACCGCGTCGTCACGACGCCCCGCGAGCAAATCGACATCCTGCCCACCGTCGGCAGCCTGCTCGGTTTCGCGACGCCCTTTGCCGAAGGCTCGATACTGTCTGAGATGTTGGCTGATGGCTTCGAAGCCCGCCCGCCCGCACCCGGCGGCCCGGTGCTCGACGCCGTCAACCTCAGCAACTCCACCGGCTTCTCGCGCGACCCGGATATTGCCGCCGACCGCGCCGGCAACATCTACTGCGTCTGGTCGGACAAGACGCCGCAGACGTGGACTGTCCAGTTCCGCAAGTCAACCGACGCCGGGGCCAGCTGGTCCGCCGCCACCCGGCTCTTCAACTACCCGGAGAACGAGAGCGTGATGTGGTACGCCCGGGTTGCGGCCGACGACAGCCTGGCGGTGTCGGCGATGGGATGGAACAAACACGCCAACTACATAGATTCCCTGCCCGGCGGCCGGTGGGATACGACCTTCATCTGGTACCCGCACCTCGCCACCAGTACGGACCAGGGCGCGACCTGGAGCTACACCTCGTTGCTCGACTCGGTGATGGGCTCCTACCACGCGCCGGTCGCGGTCCGGGACGGCCGCTACTCGGTCGCCTGGTGGGCGGTCGGCCAGTTCAGCCACCAGTTGCCGGGTAACGGCCTGCAGTTCGCGACGCGCGCCCCGTCCTCGCCCTGGCCCGCTTTCACCCGGCCGCGCGCTGGCCAGCACTCCCACATCGCGCTGGCCGACGACGGCACCAACCTGCACGTCGTCTCCTCGGCGTGGCAGGACCAGGACAACGACATCTCTTACGAGATATCGACCAACCGGGGGGTGTCCTGGACCCGCACGTGGGTATGCTCGGACATCTCGCCGGTCGCGGTCTATGACTACGACCCGGAACTGGTCGTCGACGCGGCCGGCATGGTCCACCTGTTCTGGGCGCGCAAGGAGAACACCGGCGGCACCTGGCAGTTGCTCTACGGCCGCCGCGACCCCGGCACCGGGCTCTGGGACACGACCCGGCTGACCTCAAGCCCGGCCGGCGCCTGGCAGCCGCACGCCGCACTGAAGGGCGACACCATCATGCTCGTCTGGCTCGACTACCGGGACGGCAATCCCGAGGTCTATTCCCGGTTCAGCCCGGACCTCGGCATCACCTGGACTCCGCCCGAACGCGTCAGCTACACCACCGCGCTCTCCCACCACCCGCGGGTCGCCGCGACGGCCCGCGGCTTCTACTGCGTCTGGCAGGACCTCGCCGCCGGCAACTGGGAAATCTGCGGCCGCGAGCTCTCGACCTGGGCCGGGCGCGACGCCGGCGTGACCGCCATCATCGCGCCGGCGGGCACGCGCGACACGCTGGTGACGGTTCTGCCCCGGGCAACGGTGCGCAACTTCGGGCCGATGACCGCGAGCTTCCGCGCCTTCTGCACCATCCGCGACGTCGGCGGCACTCCCCGCTACTTCGACTCCAGCGACGTCGTCGACCTGGCCGCGGGCGCAAGCGGCGACGTATCGTTCCCGGCCTGGGCCCGACCCTACGTGCCCGGCATCTACACCGTCGTCTGCTCCACCTGGTACGCCGGCGACGCCGACCCGCTCAACAACAGCCGCGGCGGCGCATTCACCCTTGTCCTGCCCGCTACCGGCTGGGTCGAGAAATCGCCGGTGCCCGAACTGCCCTCCGGCGACCCGGTCAAGTACGGCGGCTGGCTGGTAGCCGGGCCGGGCCTGATGCTCTACGCCGCCAAGGGCAACAAGACCCAGGACTTCTACCGTTACTCTGTTGAAACCGACACCTGGTGCCAACTGGAAACGATACCGGCGGACGAGGACGGCCGCGCCCGGCTGCCCTACAGAGGCTGCGCCGCCACGCCCGACGGCCTGAACTCGCTCTACATGACCAAGGGCAACAACACGCTCGGGTTCTGGCGCTACGACATCGCGGGCGACTACTGGACACGCCTGCCCGGCGTGCCCGAAGGCCCGGAAGGCAAGAAGGTCAAATACGGCAACGACCTCGCCTACGCCTTTGACGGCGACACCGGCTGGGTCTACCTGATGAAAGGCTACCGCACCGAGTTCTACCGCTACAACACCCTCGCCCGGCGCTGGGACTCGCTCACCAACCTGCCCGACATTCCGGCCAAGCGCAAGTACGACAAGGGTTCGTTCCTGGTGTTTGACGGCGAAGGCACGCTCTACGCCCTACAGGCCAAGTACCACAACGACACCAATCACTACCTCTATCGCTTCTGCACCGCGGGCGACACCTGGTACTCGCGTCGGTTCCACGGGATGCCGGTCTGGGGCCTGCACGACGGCCGGGTCAAGGAGAAGAAGCAGGGCGACGGCGGCTCAGGCGACTGGAACGCCGGCTTCATCTACGCGCTCAAGGGCAACAACACCCAGCAGTTCTTCCGCTACGACGCAACCCGGGATTCCTGGTCCGAGCTCGACACGATGCCGAGCTGGAGCCTGACCTCGGGACGCAAGAAACGGGTCAAGTACGGCGCGGGCCTGACTGCGGTCGGCAACGGCCTGCTCTTCGCGCTCAAGGGCAACAAGACCCGGGATTTCTGGCGGTACATAGTACCGACAGGAGCTCAAGCCCAAGCTCAAGCGCAAGCCCGGAGCGGAGTGATGGCGGAGCGATTGACGATTGGCGACTGGCGACTGGCGATCAGCCCAAATCCGATAGCGGGTGGCTTCGCAACGCTCAAGTATGCACTGCCGAAGGCCGGACCGGTTAGCGTCAGGGTGTTCGATGCAGCCGGTCGGTGCGTGCTATCCACTCGGTCTCTTGGTCTCTCAGTCTCTCCCTCTCTTACGCTGGACCTCCATGGTCTGAGCGCGGGTGTCTACCTCGTCCGCCTGGAGTCCGCCGGCTTCATCGCCACCCGGCGCCTGGTGATTCAGAGATAGCGGCCGCGGTCCGGGTTCAGGGGTCTGGGGTCTGGGGTCTGGGGTCTGGGGTCCGGGACCCGGAGCCACGGCTTCGGCTTGTCCGCGAGCAGTTCCGCCGCCTCAATGCTCACTTCTGCATTCTGGCTTCTGCCTTCTGACTTCGCCCGCCTCTCTGCTGGCCGACCGCTTCCCCTCTTTGACTTCTCCCCTCTCATTTCTATACTTCGCCGATGCCGACAACGCCCAAGCCGGTTGGCAAGTCCCAGACCGCGGACGGCCTCTGGCTGCGCTGCGACGGCTGCGGCGAAATCCTATACCGTAAGACGCTGGAATCCGGCTTCTTCGTCTGCGCGCGCTGCGGCCACCACTTCCGGATGAAGCCCGAGCAGTACATGGGCGTGCTGCTCGACGACGGCCGGCTCGAGGAACTGGATACCGACCTCGCGCCCGCCGACCCGCTGAAATTCCCCGAGTACCCTGAGAAGGTCGTCCAGGCCCAGCAGAAGACCGGCCGCAAGGAAGGATTCCTGTACGGCCGGGCGGCCATCGCCGGCCAGCCGGTCGTCTTCGGCATCATGGACTTCTGGTTCATCGGCGGCTCGATGGGCTCGGTCGTCGGCGAGAAAATCGCCCGCGCCATCCGGCTCGCCCGGTCCGAACGCAGGCCGCTCGTCATCGTGGCGACGTCGGGCGGCGCGCGCATGCACGAGGGCATCTATTCGCTCATGCAGATGGCCAAGACTTCGGCCGAACTCGGCCTGCTGCGCCGCGACCGCGTTCCCTACATCGTGATACCGGTCGACCCCTGCACCGGCGGCGTGTCCGCGTCCTTCGCGATGCTCGGCGACGTCATCATCACCGAGCCGGGGACGCTTATCGGCTTCGCCGGCCGGCGTGTCATCGAGAACTCGATGAACACCAAGCTGCCCGACGAGTTCCAGCTGGCCGAGTTCAACCTGAAACACGGCCAGCTCGACATGGTCGTCCAGCGCCGGGACCTCAAGGACACCGTCGCCAACATCCTTTCGCTGCTCTGGCCCAGCGAAAGCCCAAGCGCAAGCTCAAGCAAGGAGTCACTCTGAACCACATCTCCGCGCCTCCGCTTTCCTCATTCTGCACCTTGCCTTCGTCCGTTCTTTCCTTCCTCCCCAGCCCCCAATCCCTGGTCCCTGGCCCCTTTCCGCAATGAGCCGCGTACTCTTCAAGGACCTGGTCAAGCTCTACGACAAGAAGGTCGTCGGCGTCGACCACGTCAGCTTCGAGGTCGCGGACAAGGAGTTCTTCGTGCTCGTCGGCCCGTCCGGCTGCGGCAAGTCCACGACCCTGCGGCTGGTCGCCGGGTTGGAAGAACCGACCTCGGGCGAGATCTGGATCGGCGACCGGCTGGTCAACGACATCGAGCCCAGGGACCGCGACATCGCGATGGTGTTCCAGAACTACGCGCTCTACCCGCACATGACGGTGTACGAGAACATGGCGTTCGCGCTCAAGCTGCGCAAGGTCCCGAAGCCCGAAATCCGGCAGCGCGTCGAAGAAGCGGCCCGCGTTCTCGGCATCGGCGAGCTGCTCCAGCGCAAGCCCGCGGCTCTGTCCGGCGGCCAGCGCCAGCGCGTCGCGGTCGGCCGGGCCATCGTCCGGCACCCCAAGGTGTTCCTGTTCGACGAGCCGCTGTCCAACCTCGACGCCAAGCTCCGGGTCGGGATGCGCGCCGAACTCGCCCGCATCCACCGCCAGCTCGAGACCACGGTGTTCTACGTGACCCACGACCAGGTCGAGGCGATGACCCTGGGCCAGCGCATCGGCGTGATGAAAGACGGCAAGCTCCTCCAGCTCGCCGACCCGCTGACGCTCTACGACCGGCCGGTCAACCGCTTCGTCGCCGGCTTCATCGGCTCGCCGCCGATGAACTTCCTGACCGGCAAGCTGGAACCGAGCCCGCTGCGCTTCGTCCACGACCGCTTCACCCTGCCGCTGCCCGACGCGGTCAGAACCAAGGTCGCGCCCAATGTCGGCAAGCCGGTCGTCCTCGGCGTCCGGCCCGAGAACCTGGTTTTCGAACAGGGCGCCGGCACGCCGGTCAAAGCCGGTGTCGAAGTCGCGGAACTGATGGGCAACGAGAACATCCTCTACCTCAGAGTCGGCGAGGAAACGCTCGTCGCCCGCGTGCCGCCGCGTTTCGCTCCCCGGCCGGGCGAATCGGTCAGCCTCTGGCTCGACCCGGGCCGCGTCCACCTCTTCGACGCCGCGACCGAAGCGACGCTCACGAACTAGGCCAATCGCCTACCGCTCACCGCCAACCGCCCTGGTGCTTTCGTGGCCTCATGGTCCCTATCTGCGTTCATCCGCGTTCATCTGCGGTTGCCCGGTTCGGCCGCTGGGCCCTCTGTGTCTCTGTGGTTCAGTCCGGCTCAGGTTCGAGCCATTCGTGCTTTCGTGTCTTCGTGGCGGACGTCTGCGGTCAGTGCCCGCGCAGAAACACCGCCGCCAGCACGCCCGCGAACACCAGCGCCGGCAGCAGGTTCAGTATCTTCAGTTTCCTTATTTCAAGGATATTGATGCCCAGTCCGACGAGCAGCACTCCGCCTGCCGCGCTGATTTCCGTGACCACCGGTTCCGGCAGGCTCCTGCCCACGAGCATCGCCACGAGCGTCAGCCCGCCCTGGTAGACCAGCAGCGGCACAACCGAGAACGCGACGCCGACGCCGAACCCCGCGGCCAGCGCGACCGCTGCGAAACCGTCCAGCACCGACTTGGCCAGCAGCAGGTTCGGCGACTTGCCCATCCCCTCCTCGAGCGCGCCCAGCACGGTCATCGAACCCATGCAGAACAACAGGAACGCGGTGACCATGCCCTCGGAGAAGCGGGATTGGTGTCCGGGGTCAGGGACCTGGGTTCCGTGGTCCGGGCTGGAAGCTTGATGCTTGCGGCTTGTGGCTTTCTTGAGCCATTCCCCGAGCCGGTTCAGCTGCCGGTCGATATCGATGAGCTCACCCGCAACCGCGCCCAGCACGACCGAGAACACCATGACAAGGAAGTGCTGGGTCTTGAGCGCCATCGAGAATCCGATAACCAGGGTGAACAACCCGATGCCGGTGAACACGATGCGGGTCAGTCTTTCCGGCAGTCGCGTGCCGACCAGCACGCCGACCGCGCTGCCGGCAATCACCGCCGCGACGTTCACCAGTGTGCCGACCATCGCTTCCACTATACCCACAACTGCCCGAGCCGCAACAGCCGGCGCTGACCTGCGCCCGGCCGCCGGTCCGAAGTCGCACGTCAGGCGGCGCGTGTCCTGCGGTCTGCGCCGGCACCTCTTTGGGTGGCTCGGTCGCCCGCAGAACCGGGGTGTGTTCCCGGCTCAGAACCGGCAACTTGCGCAGCGGCTCGGAATGAAGCTCATCATGGCTGTCAGGGTCGGCTTCGGCAACGGACTGCGGCCCCCTGTCACGGCAGAAGTGGCCGGCAGACCGGCCTCGCGGACGACCGAGGGAGTCACTCCCCCCGTGAGCCGGAATGCCAACTTGAAGTCAAGGCCCGCAGACACAAACCCGCCGCCGGCAGTCACTTGCCGTTCCAGGGCGACTCCGTGCTGACCGGAACGCAGATTCCCCGGCAAATCCCGCTGCCGGGACCATACAGCCCGGTGGCGTTGGACTCCGTTCACGCGCGGCCACAACAGCAGAGGCGGGCTCATCGCCCGCCCCTGCGCTCCTCAGACTACTGCCTGGCTGTCCGTCTCTAAGGCTATCCGGCTGTCGGGCTATCCTTCTCTCGGCACGACCGGCTTCTGTTCCCGCTTGCCGGGCTGCTTGACTCGCATCCGTTTCTCATCGACACTTGCCGTACCACGAAACCAAGGAGAACGATGCTGCGGAACAACACCCACCGGTTCTGCGTCTGCGCACTGGCGGCCGGCGTCCTGTGCCTGGCCGGCTGCGCGATTGTTGACTGCGCGTTCGTGTATCACGCCGGCGGCCGGGTCGTGGACGGCGACACCGGCGAGCCGCTGGTCGGTACGCGGGTCGCCGCTTCGCGCGAGGAGCTGGGCACGCTGACGCCACCCGACTGGCCCGGTTGGGCGCGCTCGGACGGCGACGGACGTTTCGCGGCCGACCTCGTGACCGGCCCGGCCTGGGGCCACTCGCTGTTGCTCGGGTTCATCCTGCTGGGTTCGAAGACCGGCCCGGTCCCGCCGCCGCTCGACACCTTCTTCATCACCGCCGAGGACGCGCAGGGAACGCTGCACAGCTACCAGGTCGCCACCCCGCCCGGCGGCCAAGAGCGCTTCGCGCCGGCCGAACGCTGGCTCGAGCTGGACGAGCTGTCGGTAGACAGCCTCGTCGACAACCAGACAGACACCAAGTTGCCTGCGCCGGCGAGCTGCAGGCGGTGTGCAGAATCTGCGCAGCCCGAACGCCCTTGCACAACCAGCGGGCTGCCGCGCCGTCGGGCCGCCTGCCTCTCCGGCGTTAACTGCTTCCGGAACAACAACCTGTGAGTTCGGTGTGAAGAAGCCCCCGGCCGACCAATATGGCACAGCAAGTGCATATATCCCTACTCAGGGCTTCTGACGGAAGTCTTTCCGCTCCGCAGGGTTGGCAGCTCAACAGGGTCTGACCAAGGTTAGCTTCGGGCGCAGTTTGCATTGACTTTCGGTGAAGATAAGCTTGCCAAACTAAGGAGCCTCTAAGGTGTTGTCCGGCAACCGGTGTGTAACTAGTCTCGGGGCATTACTCGCGCTGCTCCTGGCCGTTTCGTCCAACGCGCGGGCCGACGAAGGTCGGGGCTTGTCTATTGACGGCTTCGTCCATATCCAGTGGCTGACCGACCTGACCCGCTACGCTTACCCCCGCCACGGCTTCAACCTCCGGCGCGGCCGGCTGGAAGCCCGGTATGACCTGGCCGGCGCCGCGGCCGAACTGACGCTGGGCTGCGACGAACTCGAGCTGTCGGTCAAGGACGCCTTCATCGAGTACCGGGTCGCGCGCCAGCTCGGATTTGCGGCCGGGCTGGCCAAGATGCCGTTCAGCCGCGAGGAACTCACGCCGGTCCGCCGGCTGCTGACCGCGGAACGCAGCCGTGCCAACGACGAGTTTGGCGATGTCGGCTACCTGGGCCGGGACATCGGGCTGACCGCGAGCGGCGCGTTCGCGCTGGGCGGCGCGGCCCTGGGCTACGCGGCCGGCGTGTACAACGGCAACGGCAACCGGCTGGCGCTCGACAACAACGACGCCAAGCAGTTCTGCGAGCGGCTGACGTTCGCGCCGTCGGCGCGGTTTGAGGCGGGCGTCTCCGGCAGCCAGCGCAACGACTCGGCCACCGGCCGGCTGATGACCGCCTGGGGCGCCGACGCCGCGCTCAAGCTGGCCGGGGGGCTGGTCCAGCTCGAAGCGATGGCCGGCAACTCCGAACCCGGCACGTGGATGGCGGGCGTGCAGGCACTGGCCGGCTACCGGCTGGGGCGCTTCGAGCCGCTGCTGCAGGCCGAGTGGCTGGCCGGCGACCTGGGTGATGTCGATGACCGAACCGTCGCCGGCACCGTCGGCTGCAACTGGTACCCGCATCCGCGGGTCCAGCTCAAGGCCAACCTGATGGCGGCGCTCGAACCCGGGCCGGACACCGGTCCCCAGGTGTTGCTGCAAGCGCAGGTAGGATTCTAGAGAAGAATGTCGAATGGCGGACGAGGAGGAACAATGAACAGAGAAACGGGCAGTGACAGAGTGACAAAGAGACAAGGCGATAGAGTGACCGGGTGCCGGATCCCTCGCTCTGTCACTCTGTCACGCTATCACTCCATCACTCTTTCACTCAGCCTGCTGCTGCTTTTCTCCGGCTGCAACGCCGGGCCGATTACACCGCCGCCGTCGCCGCTCCAGGGCATCCTGTTCATCAACGAATTCATGGCATCCAATGCCTCGACCATCCACGACGAGGCCGGCGACTACGACGACTGGGTGGAGCTCTACAATGCCGGCCGGGAACCGCTCGACCTGTCCAACACCTACCTGAGCGACGACTTCGTCCGGCCGACCAAGTGGACGTTCCCGGACACGACCATCCCGGCCGGCGGCTACCTGCTGCTCTGGGCCGACGGCGAGACGGCCGAGGGCGACCTCCACCTTTCTTTCAAGCTCAATGCCGGGCCCGGCGAACGGCTCGGCCTGTACTCGACCGACGGCGAACACCTGTTCCTCGTGGACACCGTCACCTTCGGCCCGCAGCGTACCGATACTTCGCTCGGCCGGCTGCCGGACGGCGACGATGACTGGGAGGAGCTCGGCATCCCGACCCCCGGCAATGCCAACGTATCGGAGATATCCGAACTGCACGGCACGCTGTTTGTCAACGAACTGATGGCCGACAACGACTCCGTCATCCAGGATGAAGCGGGCGAGTACAATGACTGGATCGAACTCCACAACGCCGGGACGGCCGCGGTGCGGCTGGCCGGCCTGTTCCTGACCGACAACCTTTCGACGCCGAACAAGTGGGCGTTCCCGGACACGCAGGTCCCGGCCGGCGGGTTTCTCCTGGTCTGGGCTGACGACGAGCCGACCGAGGGCCCGCTCCACGCCACCTTCAACCTCGGCTCGCTGCTCGGCGAGCAGGTCGGCATCTACCAGTACCGGTCCGGCCACATGCTGCGGGTGGACACGCTGACCTTCGGGCCTCAGCACACCGACACCTCCTATGGCCGCTACCCGGACGCCGGCCCGGCCTGGCAGTTGATGCCGCACCCGACGCCAAGGGAACCCAATCAGCAGTAGATGCCCACCGCCTCAGGCCTCACGCGTCATGCTCCAGGCCCCGGATGTCGGACCTGGCTGGCTTGCGGCTTGTGGCTTGTGGCTTGCGGCTTGTCAACCGCCGGCTTCTACGACGTCAGCCAGGTGCACGAAGTCCGGCTGTACTTTGCCCAGTCCAACTGGGACGAGATCCTCGACAGCCTGTACGCCGCCGGCGAAGAAGGCCGGCTGAAGGGCAGGGCCGTCATCGACGGCGCGTCATTCGACTCGGTCGGCGTCCGCTACAAGGGCTACAGCTCCTATAACCCGGGCCGCAAGAAGAACCCGCTCAACGTCAAACTGGACGAGGTCTTCCCCGGCCAGCAAATCGAGGGCCACGGCACGGTCCGGCTCGCCAACGTCTACAAGGACCCGAGCTTCGTGCGCGAGGCACTGAGCTACGAGATTGCCCGGATGTACATGCCCGCCGGCCGCGCGAGCTTCGCCAACGTCTTTGTCAACGACACGCTCATCGGCCTGTACACCAACGACGAGGACCCGGACCCGGAGTTCATGCGCCGGTTCTACTACTGCTCCGACAACGCCCGGTTCAAGGCGCGCATCAAGTTCGACTCGGTGGCGATGGTCGGCTGGAAGTACCTGGGCCCGGACTCGACGCCCTACCTCGACTACTTCGAACTCGAGTCCGACTCGGGCTGGCCCGAACTCATCGGCCTGTTCGACACGCTCGTCAACCACAACGCCGCGCTCGACAACATCCTCAACGTCGACCAGCACCTCTGGATGCTGGCCTTCGACATCCTGCTCGTCAACCTCGACGCGCCGGTCAACACGCCCCAGAACCACTACCTCTACCGCGACGCTTCGGGCCGGTTCTGCCCGAACGTCTGGGACCTGAACGAAAACTTCGGCGCCTTCCGCGAGCTGCACGGCATCGGTCAGCTCTCCCTCGCCCAGATGCAGCAGCTCGACCCGTTCCTGCGTTCGGCCGACACCAACTACCCGGTTTCGAGCATGGTGCTGAACGACGCCCGGCGCCGGCGGATGTACGTCGCCCACGCCCGGACGATACTCGAGGACGTGTTCTCGAACAACTGGTACCGCACCCGCGCCTACGAGTTGCAGGACATCATCGACGCCAGCGTCCAGGCCGACCGCAACAAGTTCTACACCTACAACGATTTTCTGAACAACATCACGCGCTCGGTCGGTTCCGGTCCCCTGGCCATCGTCGGCATCACCGAACTGATGAACCAGCGCACCGCCTACGTCCTCGGCCGGCCCGAATTCCAGGCCGCGGCGCCGGTCGTCGCCGAGCTGTCCGGTTCGCCCGACCCGGCGCGGCCCGGCACGGACGTCCAGTTCATCGCCCGGGTCGCGGACGCCGACTCGGCCTGGCTCGGGTTCCGGCAGAACCCGGCCGCGCGCTTCGCCCGGACGCCGCTCTACGACGACGGCCGGCACGGCGACGGCGCGGCCGGCGACGGCGTCTACGGCGCGCCCATCCGGGTGGGCGCAGGCAACGTCGACTACTACGTCTACGCCGAGAACGCGGACGCCGGCGTCTTCTACCCGGCCAGCGCCGAACACAACTTCTGCACGCTGCCGGTGGCCGGCGACGTCGTCATCAACGAACTGATGGCGCTCAACAACTCGACGGTGCCGGACCAGAACGGCGAGTACGACGACTGGGTCGAGCTCTACAACAACTCACCCCAGCGGGTATCGCTCGACGGCTACTTCCTCGCCAGCGACAGCACCCGGCCCGCGCAGTGGCAGTTCCCGGACACGGCGATTGCGGGCAACGGCTACCTCTGCGTCTGGCTGGACGGCGATTCTACCCAGGCCGGCCTGCATGCCAGTTTTGCGCTCTCCGCGCCCGGCGACGTGCTAATCTTCACCGACCCGGACGGCCAGCGGCTCGACCGCGTCGTCTTTGGACCCCAGGACGCGGACGTCAGCTTCGGCCGCTACCCGAACGGCACGGGCGCCTTTCGACAGATGAACCCGACCTTCGCCCGGGCGAACGACAGCGCGGTGGGGGTCGAAGAACCGACCCTGCCTCAGGCCTCAAGCCTCGAGCTCCAGGCAGGACCGAATCCGTTCCAACGGTCGACAACCATCAGCTACACGCTGCCCGCGCCGGGCCGGGTGACGCTGCAGGTGGTCGACGCGGCCGGCCGGGTTCGCGCGACCATCTCGGCCGCTGACCAAGCCGCCGGGCGGCACGAAGTCCGGTTCCCGGCCCAGAGCGAGGCGCTCCCGGCCGGGGTGTATTTCGCCCGACTCGCCACAAGGCCGGTTTCCGGGCCGGCTGTGACCAAGACCGTGAAACTGACGGTAACCGGCAGGTAGCTGTGAGACTCACCCTCGCCCTGTTGCTGGCGCTGCTGGCCGTGCCGGCCGTCGTGCTGGCCCAGGCGTTCGACGGCCTGACGCTCTATAACACCATCGGCAGCCGCACGACCTACCTCAAGAACAACTCGGGCCAGACGGTCAACTCCTGGACGTCGAGCAACGACTGCTACATGGCCTACCTCCTGCCCGACTCGACCGTCTGGCGCATGGAGGTCTACACCGGCTCGGTGATGCGCGGCGGACCCTACGGCGGCCTGATGACCCACTACGACTGGAACCACAACCTCATCGAGAGCTTTCTCTGGTCCGACCAGAACCACCAGCAGCACCACGACATCAACGTCATGCCCAATGGCCACGTGCTGCTCGTCGCCTGGGCGCGCAAGACCCGCGCCGAGGGCCTGGCGATGGGCCGGCTCAACCTGACCGGCGACATCTGGCCGGACGAGGTCATCGAATGGGACCCGGTCGCGGACTCGGTCGTCTGGGAGTGGAGCTTCTGGGACCACCTCATCCAGGATGTCGACCCGCAGAAGCCCAACTACGGCGTGGTAAGTGACCACCCGGAGTTGCTCGACATCAACCAGGGCACGGTCCAGGGCGGCGACTGGATGCACGCCAACACCGTCGACTACAACGAGCAGCGGGACGAGGTCATCATCACCTCGCACAGCCTGCACGAGTTCTACGTCATCGACCATTCGACCACGACGGCCGAAGCGCGCGGCCACTCGGGCGGCCGCCACGGCTGGGGCGGGGACATCATATACCGCTGGGGCAACCCCCAGGTCTACGACCGCGGCACCTCCGCGGACCAGGTGTTCTTCGTCGCGCACGGCGCCAACTGGGTCCGGCCGGGCATGGCCGGCGCCGGCAACATCCTGACGCTAAACAACGGCGACCGGCCCGGCAGTTCCGGCGACTCATCGGTCGTCGTCGAGATCACCCCGCCGCTCGACTCGGCCGACCATTACTACATCCATCCTGACTCGGCGTTCGGCCCCCGCACGACGGCCTGGCAGTATTCCAACGGCCGCAGCTTCTACTCGATGCACCTGGGCGGCGCGTACCGCCTGCCCAACGGCAACACCCTGGCGACGCTCGGCGTCAGCGGCATGCTCTACGAAATCACCCCGGCCCGCACCGCCGCGTGGACCTACAACACCGGCACGCAGGTCGCCCGCGCCTCCAAGTACCCGCTGGCCATCACCGGCATGGAAGACGCGGCTGCGCCTCAGCCGACGCTGTCGCTCCGCGCCGGTCCCAATCCATCCTCGGGCTCGACCGTGCTGCGGTACGAACTGCCGGCACCGGGCCGCGTCGAACTGACGGTCATTGACGCGGCCGGCCGCGTCGTCAGCCGTCCGGCCGTCGGCCTGCGGGCTGCCGGCCGGCACGAAGCCCCGCTCCACCTGCCGCCGGGCGTCTACTGCGCGCGGCTGACCGCCCGGCACGGGACTGGCGCACCGACCGCCGGCACGCTAAGATTGACGTTTGTCCAATGAAGAACAGCAGCGCACCAATCAAGAGAGGAACACCGTGAACCGTAAGAACACCCTGGTCGCACTGGCCATCGTGCTCGCGTGCCTGCCCGCGACCGTACTTGCCCAGGCATTTGACGGGCTGGCGCTCGTCAACAACATGGGCAGCCGGACGATGAAGCTCATCGACAGTTCCGGCGCGACCGTCAAGTCCTGGAGCTGCAACACCGGCGTCGCTTACGTCCCTTACATGCTACCCGACTCGACATTCTGGCGCCCGGGTACTTACTCCGGCGCGACGATGCGTGGGGCAGCCTACGGCGGCCAGATCGAGCACATCTCCTGGAACGGCACTGTGCTAGAGAGCTTCATCTGGTCCAGCTCCTACCACCAGCAGCACCACGACATCCACCCGATGGACAACGGCCACGTGCTGGTCGTGTCGTGGGACCGCAAGACCGCCTCCCAGGCCCAGGCGCTGGGCCGGCAGAACATCAACGGCGACATCTGGCCGGACGAAGTCATCGAATGGGATCCGGAAGGTGACAGCATCTGCTGGGAATGGCACTTCTGGGACCACCTGATCCAGGACGTTGACCCGGGCAAGCCCAACTACGGCGTGGTCAGGGAGCACCCGGAACTGCTGGACATCAACCTCGGCTACGTCATGGGCGGCGACTGGATGCACTGCAACACGGTCGACTACAACGAGGAGCGGGACGAAGTCGTAGTCACTTCGCACAACCTGCACGAGTTCTACGTCATCGACCACTCGACCACCACCGAGGAGGCACGCGGCCACACCGGCGGCCGGCACGGCAAGGGCGGCGACTTTCTCTACCGCTGGGGCAACCCGCAGAACTACGACCGTGGCACCTCGTCCGACCGGGTGTTCTACGTCGTCCACGGCACCAACTGGATCGGGCCCGGACTGCAGGGCGCGGGCAACCTCCTGACGCTCAACAACGGCGACCGGTCCGGCACGTCCGGTGACTCATCGGTCGTGACCGAAATCACCGCGCCGCTGGACTCCGCCGACCACTACTACATCCACCCGGACTCCGCCTTCGGGCCGCGGACCACAACCTGGCAGTACACCAACGGCCGCAGCTTCTACGCGCAGCACCTCGGCGGCGCGTACCGGATGCCCAACGGCAACACCATGGTGACGCTGGGCAGCGCTAGCCGGCTCGTGGAAGTCAGCTACGACAAACAGGTGGTCTGGCAGTACAACACCGGCGGGCAGATCGGCCGGGCGCCCAAGTACCCGCGCGAATTCACCGGCGTGAAGGAAGAGCAGCCGCGCCCGGTGGCAACCGAGCTGGCGGCCAGACCCAACCCATTCCGCCGCTCGACCGCCCTTTGCTACCAGCTGCCGGCCGCGGGCCGGGCCGAACTCTCAGTCCACGATGCGGCCGGCCGCGTGGTCGCGCGGCTGGTGAACGCCGAGCAGCCGGCCGGCACGTACTCGGTGCCCTTCGAAACCGCAGGCGACGAACTGCCCGCCGGCATCTACTTCGCCCGGCTCACCGTGCAGCCGGCGACCGGCAGCCGCTCGGTCACGAACCTGCGACTGGTAAAGACCGACTAGACGCCGGCAGGGACGTCGGCAGGATGAGGAGGTATATGATGAAGATTCGGAACAGGACGGTCGGCGTCGACCGGCGGCCCGTCGCCACGGCAGTCGCGGCCGTGCTGCTGGTGCTGGCCGCCCGCGCTGCGGCCCAGCCGTTCGATGGCCTGACCGTCTACAACGGCGTCTACAGCCGGACGACGAAGCTCATCAACAACTCAGGCCAGACCGTCAAATCCTGGAACTGCGCGACCACTATCGCCTACGCGGCGTACCTGATGCCCGACTCGTCGCTCTGGCGGCCGGGCGCCTACTCCGGCGCGTCGATGCGCGGCGGCGTCTACGGCGGGCTCATCGAGCACTACGACTGGAACGGCAACATCATCGAGAGCTTCCTCTGGTCCGACCAGAACCACCAGCAGCACCACGACATCCACCCGCTCGCCAACGGCCACGTGCTGGTGCTGGCCTGGGAGCGCAAGACCCAGTCCGAGGCCCGGGCGATGGGCCGGGTCAATGTCTCGGGCGAGATGTGGCCCGAGGAAATCGTCGAGTACGACCCCTCGGGCGACAGCGTCGTCTGGCGCTGGAAGGTCTGGGACCACGTCATCCAGGACGTCGACTCGCAGAAGCCCAACTACGGCGTGGTCCGCGACCATCCCGAACTCATCGACATCAACCTCGGCACGCTGTTCTCCTACGGAGACTGGGTCCACGCCAACATCGTCGAGTACAACGACCAGCGCGACGAGATCATCTTCAGCTCGCACTTCCTGAACGAAATCTACGTTATCGACCACTCGACCACGACCGCCGAAGCCGCCGGCCACTCGGGCGGCCGCCACGGCTGGGGCGG
>JAEAMF010000426.1_pt1 | contig 54414 bp, 43 predicted proteins | sample 8958721 | NCBI WGS metagenome assembly JAEAMF01 (sample SAMN16933255, study PRJNA681124) | bioreactor sludge metagenome | isolation source: anaerobic bioreactor treating anionic surfactant - SDBS | place: India: Bengaluru | collected 2019-02-28
CGGGTCCGACCCGACCAGCGTGCCGTACAGCAGCTTGATCGTGCCGCCGTTGGTGTTGGACAGCGCCTGCGCTTGACGGCCTTGGTTGTTAAGGGTCGCGCCGGTGATGTTGAGCGTGCCGTTGGCGTACAGGCAGATGCCGCCACCCGCGCCGCCACCGCCGAAGTACACGTTCTTGAAGTTGGGGCCGCCGGCACCACCGCCGCCGCCGCCTTGGGCGCGAATCGTACCGGCAACCGTCACGTTGCCGGTCGCCATCAGCCGGACCCAGGCGCTGCCCGCGCCGCCGCCACCACCACCGCCACCATAGCCAGCGTTTGTCGACGTCCCGCAACCGCCACCACCGGAGCCCATCACTAGCGATGAATCGACTGTAGCGTCTCCATTGGCATTGGAGGCAAGGTAGCCGCCGTTGCCGCCCGACTGTGGAGTTCCACCGGTTGTACCCAGTCCGCCTGCCCCGCGCCACGTCCCGGCACCGTTCCCGCCGTTCGGGAGACTTCCGTTCCAGTTCGCATCCGACCCACCGGTACCGCCACCGCCACCGGCACCGCCGCCGGCATAGTCGCCGCCACCACCACCGCCGCCGCCGCCGTAGCCCGGTCCACCGACCCCCCATCGGCCGTAGTAGTTGTAGTCACCGCCGTTGCCGCCTCGTGTGGTCAGCCCGTTCTCGCCGGCCGTAGCATTGTACCAGTTACCAGCGGGCGCTCCCACTCCGTACGGGCTACCACCGCCACCACCGCCACCGGCAAATGAGCCATACCAGATAGCGCGCTCGCCATTACCGCCATTTCCAAGGGTACCTCCGCGCCCACCAACATAGGGTGCGTAGTAGCCATTGCTGTTTTCGCCACCACCGCCGCCGCCATAGCCGCGGCCGTTGGCGTCGAGCAGCGCGCCCGCCCCGATGCTCACCGACGTGGCTTCAACCACCAGGTAACCGGACTGGTCACCAACGTTCCGCCACGGTGTCACGTTGTTGGTCTGCCCTGCCGGTATCGTGAACGCCCCGACGTTGTAGTGCCGGCCGGATATATTCTGGCTCGCGGTCGGCTGCCAAGCCGCGCCGCCGTGGTCGCCGCCGCCCTCAGGCGTCCACTGGGCCAGGCCCGCGGACATCAGCACGGCGATGACTACCGCTATGTTGCGTATCACTAAGTCTCCTCTCGGCAGTCATACCTCTGCGTTCGCCCGGCCGACCGCCGTTAGTGCCGGGCGAACGTATTGTCTCCGCGCGGCCGCAGGCACGCCGGCCCGCGCTCTTACCACCAATTATATCCACTTCTGCAGCAGGTCAAGGACTGCACCTCCGGGCCGCAGCGGTCCAGACGCAGGCACGAGCGCAAGCTCAAGCACAAGCGCGGGCGCAGACACGGACCACAGCTGACAGCGTGAGCACAAGCGCAAGCTCAAGAGGGCAGAAACGAGAACCTGCAGCCGGTGGCCAAGACAGACCCGGTTGTCCTCATTAGTACAACCCCGTGCAACCAGGACGGCGCTGGCAAACGCTGCCAAATCAATACCTTGCCGCGCAAGTCGGGGTCTAGAACACCACACCCGGGGAGCTGCCTGCCGGCTTGCCTTTCGGTTTGGGCGCGACCTTGCCTGTCTGCCCGGCTCTCAGGCTTCTTTTCTGTCTGGCTGTCCTTTAGGTTGTCTTGCTGGTTGTCGGTCTGGTTTCCGGCTTCGGTATCAGCTTGGCTGTCGACGAAGGTGTCTGCTTCTCTGTGACGGTGGCCTTCGCGCAGGCTGTCGCCGTGTTTGTGCGGCTGGGTCTGAACTCGCAGGTCGCGCTGCCTGAACCGCAGCCTGTGGTTATTCGTCTGCCTTGTGGCTTAGCGGCTGGCGGGCTTCCGCCCGCCTCTGTCTGTTGCGCGGGACATGACCCATTTCCGCCCGGGGAAATGGGACCGTGTCCCAAGCTGCTAGCGCTCTACTACCAGCTTCTGGCTCTGCGTGAACCCGCCTGCGTCGAGGCGGACAAGATATACGCCCGCGCTGAGACCTCTGAGGTCCAGCGCCATTGAAGATCCCAGATTGTCGATTGAAGATTGACGGAACACCGCCCGGCCGGCGGCATCGTACACCGAGATGCCGGTGACCCGCCCGGTCCAGGAGACCGCGAAGCGGCCCGGGCCGATGGTCGGGGCCAGTCGTGCCGGTCCGTCCATCTCCGCGACGAGCGGTCGCTCGGCCACGCCGGCGGCGAGCGGCCAGGCGAAGCAGGCGCGGCCCCGGGTGGCGCAGACCAGCCAGCGGCCCGAGTCGGCAAAAGCGAGATAGGATACGTGCCGGTCTTCGAGCCCGGCGTCGAGCCGGCTCCAGGTCGCGCCCGCGTCGAGCGACAGCACGACGCCCGAGTCGCCGCCGGCTGCTATCATCGCCGGCTGGTGGGGGTTGAAGCGGACCGAGACCAGGTTCCGGCCCGCCGGGCATTCGGCCCAGCTTTCGCCCGCGTCGGTTGAGCGGTAGAGCCGGCCCGCGGCGGCGAGGACGGTGCCCGGGTCTTGCGGGTGTACCGCCAGGCTGACGATGTCGGCCCCAGGCGCCGATGCGGTGCGGTTCCACGAGATTCCCAGATCGTCGGTGCGGTAGATGACGCCGCGGTCGCCAGCCTGGCCGCCCGCGTAGATGACGGCGCTGCCGGCCGGACCGCAGGCCAGCGCCTCGCAGAAACCGGTCTCCGGGTCGGACAGCGGGAACCGCTTCCACGTCGCGCCGCGGTCGCGCGACACCGAGATACAGAAGGCGTTGTTATACGGGACGGAACTGGTCTGGCCGCCGGTGATGATCGTCTGCTGGCTGTCCGGGTGGACGACGCAGTCGCCGCCTTCCTGGTACCAGTAGTCGATGAGCTGCCAGGTGTACCCGCCGTCCGAGCTCCGACCGAGCTCAGCTTCTGATCAACCGCGGCCCTCGAGGCCGTAGATGACGTCGCCGCCGGGCTCGGGGACGACGACGATGCTGCGGCTGGCGCCGTTCTCGATGCACCAGAAGCCGTTGCGCAGGGTCCAGGAGTCGCCCAGGTCCGGGCTGGCGAATACCCGGCAGTCGTCGCAGCCGACCCAGAGTTCGCGTTCGTCGCGCGGGCTGACGCCGATGTTGTCGGCGCTGCCGAAGCGCATGCCGTGGTTGGCCAGTCGCCAGTGTTCGCCGCCGTCGGTGGTCTTGAGCACGCCGCGGCGGCAGGCGAGGCAGAGCGTGCCGGCCGCCGACGGGTCGACGAGCATCACGCTGGCGAGCCGCATCATCGTGTCCGGGGCGCGGCTCGCCCAGGTCCTGCCCGAGTCGGTCGAAACCCAGAGCAGTTCGTCGAGCTCCTTGCGCAGCGCATAAGCGCGCGCCGGGTCCGACGGGCAGAAGGCGACGGCCGACGCCTTGCCCGCGCCCGCGAGCGGCTGCCAGGTCGCGCCCTCGTCGGTCGAACGCCAGAGGCCGCTCATCATCCCGGCCAGCAGCAGCGCCGGGTCGGCCGGGTTGACGGCCAGCGCCAGCACCGCGTCGTCTGCCGGCAGGCCGGCGTTGCGCGGCTGCCAGGTCGCACCCGCGTCGGTCGTCCGGTACAGCCGGCCGGTGTCGCCGCCGGCCCAGGCGACGCCGGGCCGGGACGGGTCGGCTTGGCAGGTCCTCATCACGCCGATGCCGTCGCCGAAACGGTGCTCGGTCCAGGTCAGGCCGTAGTCGGTGGAACGGTACGCAGCCGGCACCGGGTACCCCGAGCTGTCGGCGCAGCCCGCGCCATACACCCGGCCGGCGGCCAGCGGGTCGGGCGCGACCGCGGTGATGAAACCGGGCGCGGCGACGTACGACCAGCTGGCCCCGGCGTCGGTCGAGCGCCAGAACTCGACGCCGCGGGTGCAGGCGTAGAGCAGGCCGGGCTGGTGCGGGTCGCACTTCATACCCAGCACTTCCGGCAGTTCGAAACGTCCGGCCGGTTGCCAGCTGGCGCCGCCGTCGGTGGTAGTGAAGCAGGTCGGCGCGACCGGGTAGGTGGCCGGCACGACCCAGAGGTTGCCGGGCCGGGCGCCGTCGATGGCGAGCGCCTGGACCAGGCCGCCATAGGGGCCGACCGGGACCCAGTCGGCCAGCGCAACCGCGGCCAGCGCCAGCGCGCCGGCGATGACCCGGCGGATCATTCGGGTGGTTCCGTGGAACCGGTCGTTCCCGGCCGCTTGTCCCAGGGCGCGCGCTGCCGGTCGGTGGGCACGCCGTCCTGCCACCATTTCGGCTGCCAGAGATAGGTGAGGTAGGAGCCAAACAGGGTCCAGGCGAACTGCAGCGCCGGCGCGACGACGATCATCAGCACCAGCCAGGCGACGAAGCTGGCCCGCGGCTCGAAGAGAATCAGCGGCAGCCCGGCCGCGCCGGCGTCAGCCGCCGGGTCGAACAGCTTCGGCACCATCCGTCCCCAGAGCACGGCCATCATCGCGAAGGTGACGCCGGAGGTGATGAGCACGTAGCGCAGGTTGAGTTTCATCGCGGCGACGCGGTCGGCGCGGCGGGCGCGGCTGCGCATCGCCGTGAACCAGCCGACCGGGAAGCCGAGCAGGATAGCGAACACCGGCACGCCCATACCGGCGGCGACCATCATCGCGTCGAGGATGACGTAACAGAAGAGCGCGCCGAGCCAGTGCTGGTCGAACGTCTTGGCGCGCTTCAACCCAACGAGGATAGCGGCGCGCCGGGCCGGGTCAATGGCGCGGCCCGGTTCGGGACCGCCACCGGCGCCGGCCGACCAGCCAGACGAGCGCGCCGGAGAGCAGCACCGCCAGCGCGCCGGCGAGCGCGGGCAGCGCCACGCTCAGCACCGACATGCCGGCCGCGCCGCCGGTCTCGGCGGTGGTCGTCAACGGGTGGGACAGGCCGGCGGTGACGTAGTCGGACGCGCGGCGCAGGAAGACGGTGCCGAGCTGGACCGCCGCGGCGACGCCGCCGCCGGCGATGACCGCCAGCGACCAGCGCAGCAGCGGGCTCATGCCGGTGACGACCGAGGCGGTGACCACGATGCCGGCGACGACCGCGGCGGGCGTGGCGACGGTGTCGAGCAGGTGGTCGAGCCAGGGGACGTAGTAGGCGGCAATCTCGAGCACGGTGGCGATGGCCAGGACGATGAGCGCCGGCCACGTGCCGAGCCAGGCAAAGTCGGGCGCGAGCCGCAGGTGGCCGGAGAGGGCGGCGATGCAAAGGACGAGCAGCGGCACGAAAACCCGGAAGCCGCAGGCCGCGGCGAGGCCGATACCCAGGAGCGCGTAGAGCAGGTAGTCCATCGGTTCAGTTCCAGCGTACCGCGCCGGCCGGCGCTGTCAACGGCCCGGCGGCCGGCGTCAGCGGACCAGCACCAGCTTGGCGACCGCGTCCGGCCCGGCACCGGCCAGCCGGGCGACGTAGGCGCCGCCGGGGATGTCCCGGCCCAGCGTGACTGCGCCGGCGCCGGACAGGCCGCCGAACCGGCGCAGCAGCCGGCCCGCCGGGTCGAACAGTTCCAGCCGGCCGACGGCACCCGCCGGCAGGACGTAGCGCAGGCCGCGCCCGGTCGGCACCAGCCGTTCCCGTTCCACCGGGTTCGGCCGCCCGCCGCCGACGCCGGTCGGCGGGGTGGCGACGAAGTCGTCGACGTACCAGCCTTCGGCCAGCGTGGCCGGGTCGCTGACGAAGCGGAACCGGACCCGCACCGCCTGGCCGCAGTAGTCGGTCGGGTTGAAGCTCGCGAGCTGGAAAGACGCGGCATTGCCGGCGTGGTTCTCCAGCTGGCTCCAGAAGCCGGTGCCGTTGCCGATTTCCACGACGCAGTAGTCGTACTCGGGCTCGGTGTTGTACCAGCGCCGGCAGGAGACGAGGCCGCTTGAGCCCAGGACAAACCACGGCGTCATCAGCCGCGCGTCGTTTTCGTGGGCGTACTGGTGGCTGGCGTCCGAGCCGCAGTACCAGGAGTGCGACGTCGAGTTGCTGCGGTAGGTGGACTGGTGCCACTGGTCGTTGAGGCCCTCGTGGGTCCATTCTCCCGGCCCGGCTTCCATATCGTCCGATAGACCGGCGGCCGCAGTGATGAGGACCGGGAAGCTGTCAACCGACGAATAGTCGTCGGCGCCGCTGAACTCGAACCGGACCCACGCGAGGTGCCGCTCGGGCGCGCCGCTGGCGATGGCAAACCGGAAGTTCGAGCCGGAAGTCCGTGTCCGGTACGCGGGAATCGCCCCGAAAGACGCGCCGGCGGTCTGGACCGTGATGAACGGGTCGGTCGTGGAGATGGTGCCGGTGCCGGATGCCAGCCCCTGCGTGCCGGTGTTGGCGACCGTCACCGGGAAGGAGATGACGGAGTTCGGCCGCGTCAGGCCGTCGGGCTGCCAGCCGTACACCGCGACGCGCGGGATGGGCACGAGCGCGGCCTTGCCGGCCTGGATGATTTCCTTACTCGCCGCCTGGATGAAGGCGATGAGCTCGCAGTTGCGGGCCTGCCAGCCCGAGTCGAGGGTGAAGCTGCGGGTCCTGGTCAGCGAGTCGTTGGCCGGCACGGTGACCGCTTCGCCGGAGGCCGACGGGTACATCCCGCGCAGCACGTGCCAGACGCTGTCGAGCGACTGCCAGTGGTAGTAGATGCTCGTTTCGGTGAGCGCGGCCTGGAGCGTGCCCGAGACCGCGCTGCCGGTCGTATTCACCAGTTTGACGGTGGCGTTGACCTGGCGCGAGACGGTGTCGCAGGTCACCGAGACGGTGATGGCCAGCGGGCTGGAGACCGCCTTGCGCGCGTCGTAGGGCTCGCGCAGGATGGCGTAGGAAGTGCTGTACTGCGTGCCGGCCGGAACGTCCCGGGTGCCGTCGAGCTTGATGGTCGGCGTGCCGGAAACGCTGTAGAAGGACTGGCGGGCGCTGGAACTCGAGTTCGAGAAAGGCGAACTGAGGTTATAGGATATTACGGCGACTGAATCCAGGGCACGGTTGCCAAGTTCGTATAGCCCACGGGCTACGCCAGGACAGGACCCTCAACCGAGCTGGCTGAATTCTTCGTAGACCGCCATGCGCTGGACCGCCGAAGCGGTCAGCGGCAGGGCGAGAAGCAGGGACAGGACCAGGTGAGTCGCTCTCATTGTTTTCCTCCAGACATGGCTGGTCGTTCAGGCAGCGATGGTTATCTCGTGACCACGAGCTTCGTGCGGTAGGTGTCGGCCCGGTCGAGGGTCAGCTCGGCCAGGTAGATGCCGGGCGTCAGGCCTTCGAGCCGGAAGTCGTGCTTGCCGGCCGCCAGCCGCGCGTCGGCGAGGACCCGCACCGTCCGGCCGGAGTTGTCGAACAACCGCACGCGGCAGTCCGCGGCCCGGCCGATGCCGAAAGTCAGGACGGTCCGGCCCGGCGCCGGGTTGGGGCTGGCAACGAAGTCACGGTTGAGCATCACGAACGGCGCTTCTTCCATCGCCACGCCGTTGGCGGTCGTCACCTGCATCGAGTCGGTCGTCGAGTTGCCGTAGGCGTCCCAGGCCCGGACCAGTATCCAGTAGGTGCCGTCGCCGACCGAGGCGGTCGCCCACTTGCCCTGGGAGTCGGTCGTCTCCATTATCGAGTCGCCGTCGGTGTTGGTGACGATGAAGTAGTAGTCCCGGTAGTCGTAGTCGCCGCGGGTGTTGCAGGTGTTGTCGTCCTTGTACACCACGTTGATGCAGGCGTCGTTGAGGCGGTTGGAGAAGTCAACCGACCGGGTCCAGGGCCGGACGATGAGGCCGTCGGCCCGGCGGATCATGTGTTCGATGCGGATGGGCACGAGTTCGTCCCAGGTCGGGTCACCGGTCGTCGTGCCGGTCTTGTCGTAGATCTTGGCGATGATGTCCACGTCGCCGGTCAGGCCGGTCGGGCCGACGTAGCTGTTATTGACGTTGTCGCGGCAGATGGCGAACCGGTAGCTCGAACGGGCGTTCTCGAAGACCGGGGCGGCGTAGTCGGTGTTGGGCTGGATGATGGTCAGCGGGTTCTGGATGAACCACCACGTCACGTTGGGAAAACGCATCCACGTCGCGCCGGTGTCCGATATCCGCGCGAAGTGGCAGTGGTCGAAGGTCGCATCGATCGGCCACGGAACAAGGTAGCCGATCAGCTCGCCCTCCTGGATTTCGTCGCCCAGGTTCTTGTGCCAGCGGTCGGGGTCGACGTGGGCGTAGAGCCAGCCCTCGGCCCGGCCGGTGTAGCTCGAGTTGGTGTCGCAGATTGCCAGCCGGTAGTGCAAGTCGGCCTGGATGGTACCCCAGGCCTTGACCCAGCCGTGGCGCACCGCGTGGACCTCGGCGCCGGACGAGTCGGGCTTGATGACGTCGATGCCGGGGTGGAAGTAGGAGCTGCCGCCGTAGTTCTGGAAGTTGCCCCAGTTGTTGCCTAGCGGGTGGACCGAGGTCAGGGGCGGAATCGGCCAGTTGGTCGCCAGCGCCGGCAGGGCGGCAATGCAGACCGCGAACAAAGGACTGAGTGACTTCACATTACCTCCGGTGGGAATCACAGTCGTTGGTAGATTCTAGGTGGGCGGTGCAGGGTGTCAAACCGCGGCGGTTGACAACCTTCTGGCAGTATTATACTTGCTCGAAGCCAACGGAGGAACAATGTTGACCATCATCGTTACGCTCGCGCTCGTTTCATCGGGCGTTGCCCGGCCGGTCCAGCCGCCGGCCGCCGCCGACGCGGTGGCGATACCACGGATGCTGTCCTACCAGGGCCGGCTCGCCGATACCGAAGGCAACCCGGTGCCGGATTCGCTTTACGCTGTAAGCTTCAGGCTGTACGCCGCGCCGTCGGGCGGGACTCCGCTCTGGGAAGAAGAACAAGGAGTCCAGACCAGAGACGGGTTGTTCACGGTGCTGCTCGGGTCGGTGACGCCCATCGGGTCGGTACCGGACGCCGGGACGCTGTATCTCGGGATGCAGGTTGGAGCGTCCGAACTGACGCCGCGGCTGCGCATCGCAAGCGCCGCCTACGCCTATAAGGCGGACACCGCCGGCTATGCGCTGGCCGGCGGGTCGGACGGCGCGTGGACGCGGGGTGTCCCCGACAGTGTGCTGTTCACCGTTCGGGCGCTGGGCATAGCGCGCGGAGGGGCCGGCAATGAACTGCTGGGCGGGGCGCGCCCGACCCACGTCAACTTCGGCGTCGCCTGCACCACCGGCGTGCACAACGCCGACCCGGCCTACTGCACGGTCAGCGGCGGCTCGGGCAACGCGGCGACCGCGCCGGGCGCGACGGTCGCCGGCGGTGTCGGCAACGGCGCGCGCGACATCTATGCCACCGTCGCGGGCGGCGGGGCCAACTCGGCGGTCGCCGGCTACGCGACGGTCGGCGGCGGCTCGGGCAACATCGCCAGCGCCGAACGGGCGACGGTCGGCGGCGGCCGGGAGAACCGGGCGACCGGCACCAACTCGACGGTCGCGGGCGGCAAGTACACGGTTGCCAGCGGCTACTGCGCGACGGTGGGCGGCGGCATCGACAACGTCGCGGAAGGCAGCTCGGCGACGGTTGCGGGCGGTGCCGGCAACCACGCGTCGGGCGACCACGCGGCCGCGGCCGGCGGGTTCGGCAACGTCGCGGCCGGCTACGCGGCGACCGTGCCCGGCGGGTTCCTCAACGCCGGCCGCGGGTACGGCAGCTTCGCGGCCGGGACGTGCGCGCGGGCGCAGCACCCCGGTTCGTTCGTCTGGGGCGACGCGGCCGCGACCAACACGGACTCGGTCTGGACGACCGGGCCGGACCAGTTCGTCGTGCGCGCCCGGGGCGGCACTTGGTTCTACTCGAACGGGGCGATGACGACCGGCGCGTACCTCGCGCCGGGCTCGAACTCGTGGGCCGCGGCCTGTGATAGTGCCAACAAGGAGGATTTCCGGCCGGTGGACCGGCGCGAACTGCTGGAGAGAATCGCCGCGCTGCCCGTCCGGAACTACAAGATGAGGGACCAAGATGACGGTACTAGGCACATCGGTCCGGTGGCGCAGGATTTTCATGCCGCGTTCGGCTACGGCGAGTCCGAGACCGGCATCAACCTGGCCGACGCCGACGGCGTGCTGCTGGCTGCTGTCCAGGCTCTGTATGAGCAGAACCGTATCCAACAGGCGGAGATAGAGGCACTCCGGGCCCAATTGGCACGCTGGTAGCGATTACCGGGTACCTGCCCTATGGCGGAGTTGACTCGGGCGGAGCGACAGGCAGAATGCCGTAGTGATTGAGGTGCAACTCGAATCGATTAGGAGGAGCAGATGAGAACCAGACAAGTCTTCGCAGCCTTGGCAGCGGTGTGCTGCCTGGCGCTGGCAGCCGAGGACGCGGCAGTGCAACCGGCCACCGATGTCGCACTACAGACTCCGTATCTGGAAACCGATGCCATCACGATACCAAGGATGCTGTCATACCAGGGCAAGCTGAGCGACGCCGGCGGTACCCCGGTGCCGGATTCGACCTGGTCGGTTACGTTCCGGCTGTACACCGTGCCTTCGGGCGGGACGCCGTTCTGGAGCGAGACCCAGAACGTCCAGACCAAGACCGGGTTGTTTACGGCAATGCTGGGTTCGGTGACGCCCATCGGTTCGGTGCCGGACGCCGGGACGCTGTATCTCGGGATGCAGGTCGGCGCTTCCGAACTCACGCCGAGGCTCAGGTTGGCGAGCGCGGCGTACGCGTACAAGGCTGACAGCTCGGCGTATGCCGCCGCCGCGGTGCCGGCCGGCGCTGCGGGCGGCGACCTGGCGGGGACCTACCCGAGCCCGACGATTGCCCAGAAGGGCGCGACGACCGGCCAGGTGCTGAAATGGACCGGCTCGGTCTGGGCGCCGGCCGATGACTCTGCCGGTGGAGGCGGCGACAACGCGTGGGTGCACGGCGGGGACAGCGTACTCTACACCGTCCGCCAGCTCGGCATCGCCCGCGGCAGTGCCGGCAATGTCCTGCGCGGCAACCAGGTTTGTACTCACGTGAATCTGGGTGTTTCGTCCACGACCGGGACTGATGGCCAGGATCTGGGATACGCCACGGTCAGCGGCGGGCAGTTGAACAGCGCGAGGTATCCTTACGCCACGGTCGGCGGCGGGGTACTAAACGACGCGAGCGACACGCTCGCCACGGTCGCCGGCGGGTGGATGGACACGGCGAGCGCGTACTGCGCGGCGGTGGGCGGCGGTTGGAGCAACGCCGCGCGCGGGGGCTACGCGGCGGTCGCCGGTGGAGCCCATAACGCCGCGAGCGGCGATTACGCGGCGGTCGCCGGCGGCAACTGGAACGGCGCCGGCGGCAACTATGCAGCTGTCGGGGGCGGATACACAAACACGGCGAGCGGCGATTATGCCGCGATCGCAGGCGGGTATATGAACACCGCGGCCAGCACCTATGCTTTTGCGGCAAACGCCAACTCCAACGTGCCGGCCAACTACGCGCACTCCGCAGCGTTCAACGGGTTGGTGGCCACTTCGTCTACCCAACTCCGGTGCGGCAACCTCGCCAAGGTCGGCGGCACATTCACGATTGACCACCCCCTCGACCCGTACGGCAAGATACTCAACCACTACTTCGTCGAATCGCCGGACATGAGCAATCTCTACTCCGGTTCCGTGACGCTCGACGCGTCCGGCCGGGCCGAGGTGTGCTTGCCCGATTACTTCGACGCCCTGAATCGCAGCCCGCGCATCCAGCTCACCGGTGTCGGTTCTTCTGATGTCTACGTGGTCCAGAAGGTGGCCGGCAACCGGTTCGTTGTCGGCGGCAAACCCGGGCTCGAGGTCTACTGGCAGGTGACCGGGGACCGCAATGATGTCTCCGCCGAAGTGATCCGGCGGATGACGCCGGTCGAGCAGCCCAAGACCGGGCCGCTGACGGGCAGGATGCTGGACGACGACTTCCTCTGCGGCTGCATGGAGCAACTGGTGCGCGAGGGCAAGGCGCAGGGCATCGACTTCCGAACGGCCGCCGGCCGGCAGCGGTACGAGGAAATGCGGCGGTTGACCGAGGCGCCGGAGAAGTGAACATGTCCAAGGCACTCCTTCTCTTTGTACTTGGCGGTTCCTGCGTTCTCGCCCAGACGTACAAGTGCGACTGGGCGGTGGTCGGCCAGGGCGGTGGTGACATGAACTCGTCGGCGTACCGCTGCGGCGCGACCGCGGGTCAGACCGCGGCCGGGCAGACGGCCAGCGGGTCGTACCTGGCGTTCATCGGCTACTGGCAGTCGGACTTGCAGGTGGGGATGGCGGAAGAACGCTCTACGCCATACGCATTACGCTATACGCTGGAGGCCAGACCAAACCCGTTCTCCGGCGCGGTCGCTATTCGCTACTCGCTGGTGTCAGACGGGCCGGTGTCGCTTGTGGTGCACGACATCACCGGCAGCATCGTTCGCGAGTTCACGGCGTCGAGCATGAAGCGTGGAGCGCACAGCTTCGCATGGGACGGCCGGGACGAACGCGGCCAACGGCTGGCGAACGGCGTGTATTTCTGCCGTCTCGTCGCGGGCGACGACCGTCAGACCGAGAAGCTGGTGCTGGAGAGGTAGCGGGACAGTCCAGGCCAACAAAGCAACATGACGGGCCGGGCGGACGCAGTGTCCGCCCGGTCCTTCACCAGGGAAAGATGTCGGTTGCCGAGCCGCGTCCGCACCGGCAGCTGCGTCGGCGGTTCGCCGTCCGTTTCGGGCCGGCGCTAGCCGGCGAGCAGCGGGTTGGAGGAGAAGGGCAGGGCCGAAAGGCCGTTGCGCACCGCCAGCAACTGGGCGGCGATGCTGACGGCTATCTCGGCCGGGGTCTGGGAGCCGACCGCGAAACCGACGGGCGCAAAGACCCGCGCCAGTTCGTCGCGGGTGAAGCCGTCGGCGAGCAGCTGGTCGAAGCAGTGCCGGACCTTCTTCGCGCTGCCGATCATCCCGAGGTAGCGCAGCGGCCGGCGCAGGCACTGGCGCAGGACGGCTTCGTCGTGCTGGTGGCCGTGGGTCATTATCACGACGTATGAGCGGTCGGTGAAGCTGAAGTATTCGCCGGCGCGCTCGTAGCCCGCGCAGACTACCCGGTCGGCTTGCGGGTGGCGTTCCCGGGACGCCCATTCGGGCCGGTCGTCAATGACCGTGACGTGAAAACCCAGTTTCCTCGCGATGGGCACGAGTTCGACGGCGCAGTGGCCGCCGCCGGCGACGAAGAGCTTGTCGGAGCGGGCCAGCGGCTCGAACAGCAGCTCGACCGCGCCGCCGCAGGCCGCGGGCAGGACGGTGCCGGGCTGTCCCGGCGCGAGCGCGAACTGCTCGGTGCGGGCGGCGCCACGCAGCCCGAGCGCGACCTCGATGGCCCGCCGCTCGAGCACGCCGCCGCCGATGGTGCCGCAGGTCGTCCGGTCCGGGTAGACGAGCATGCGCGCGCCGAGCGTTGCCGGCGTCGAACCGCTCGTGCCGGTGACGGTGACGAGTACCGCCGCGGTGTCGGACTCGAGCGCGGCGAGGATTCGGCGCTGGAGTTCTGTTTCCATCGGCTAGCGGCGGGCGGACGCGGCGATGGCCGCGAGCACCGACTCGGGCAGGGCGGGCAGGGCGAGCTCGACCTCGGTGCCGGCCAACGATTCGAGCGCGTGGCGGATGGCAAAGCAGGGCGCGAGGCCGTAGATGAACGGCGGTTCGCCGACCGCCTTGGAACCCAGGACGCTCGAACCCGCAGTGTCGTATTCGTCCAGCTCGATGACCATTTCTTCGGGCAGGTCGCGGTAGCCCGGTATCTTGTAGGTCGAGAGCGAATCGGTCAGGCAGCGGCCGTCTTCCTGGACAAGCTGTTCGAGGCAGGTCCAGCCGAACCCCTGGAAGAAGGCGCCCGCGATCTGGCCGCGGTCGATGGCCGGGTTCAGGCTGCGGCCGACGTCGTGGATGATGTGGACCCGCACCAGCCGGCTCGCGCCGGTCAGGAGGTCGGTTTCGGTGACGGTGAGGCAGCAGCCGAAGACGAAGTAGGAGAAGGGCGTGCCGCGGCCCTTGTCCCGGTCCCAGTTGACGCCGGGCGTGGCGTAGAAGCCGTGGGCGGCGAGGCTCACCCGCGCGCGGTGGGCGTCGTGGCAGAGCCGGTCGAAGCCGATGACGAATCCCGGGTTGCGCTCGTCGCAGGCGCTGTTGTCCTGCAGCCGGACCCGGGCCGGGTCGGGCGCAAAGCCGCCGGCCTGCGCGAGGGCGGGCGCGGCGAAGTCGCGCAGCCGGGCCGCGATTTTGTCGGCGGCGACGCGGGCGGCGCTGCCGTTCAGGTCCGCGCCGGTCGAGGCGGCGGTGGGCGAGGCGTTGGCGATACGGCTGGTGTTCGAGCTTTCGACCCGGACGCGGTCGACGGACAGGCCGAGCGAACGCGCGACGACCTGGGCGACCTTGGTGTTCACGCCCTGGCCCATCTCGACCCCGCCGTGCGACACCGACGCGGTGCCGTCGCGATAGACCAGCACCAGCGCCGACGCCTGGTTCTTGAAACTGGCGGTGAACGAGATGCCGAACTTCACCGGCACCACGCCGATGCCGCGCCGGCGGTCGCGGCAGGCGTCGTTGAAGTCGGCCACTTCGGTCCGGAGCTGCTCGTAGCCGGCCCGTTCAGTGAGCGCGTCGAGCAGGCTCGGGGTCCGGGCGTCTTTGACCTCCTGGCCGAAGGGCGTCTGCTGGCCGGGCCGGTAGGCGTTGCGCCGGCGGATTTCCACCGGGTCGATACCAAGCCGCCGGGCCGCGCGTTCGAGCACGTGCTCGATGGCGAGGATGCCCTGGGGCGCGCCGAAGCCGCGCATCGCGGTGTTGGGCGGCAGGTTGGTGCGCAGCGCCCGGCCGACGATGCGGACGCTGGGGATAAAGTAGGCGTTGTCCGAATGGAGCATCGCCCGCTCCAGGATCGCCATGCTCAGGTCCGCGGACGCGCCGCCGCTGATGTCGTACTCGACCGAGTAGGCGAGCAGTCGGCCGTCGCGCCGGAAGCCCGCCCGGTAAGTTACCGAGAACGGGTGGCGCTTGCCGGTCCAGGCGATGTCCTCCTGCCGGTCGAGCACGAGCTCGACCGGCCGGCGCAGCCTGAGGCAGGCGAGCGCGCAGAGCCCGGCCCAGAGCGTCGCGCCGGTCTCCTTGCCGCCGAACGCGCCGCCCAGGCGGCGGGTGTCGACGGTGACGTCCTTGGCGGCGATGCCTAGCACGCGCGCCAGGGCGTGCTGGACGTCGGCCGGGCCCTGCGTGGCGGACAGCACCGTGATGGCGCCGTCCTCGCCGGGCAGGCAGCGGCAGGACTGGGTTTCGAGGTACAGGTGCTCCTGGGCGGGCGTCTGGAGCGTGCCTTCGAGCACCAGGTCGGCCTGCTCCAACCCGGCCGCCACGTCGCCGCGCTCGATGCGGCGTTCGGGCGCGTAGAGCCGGCCGAGGCTTCGGGCGTGCTCGACGGTCAGCACCGGCTCGAGTTCCTCGTAGTCAACCTTGACCGCGCGCGCGGCGGTGCGGGCCAGTCGCGCATCGATCGCCACGACGACGGCCAGCGGCTGGCCCACGTAACCGACCTCCGCGTCGGCGAGCAGCGGTTCATCGTCGAACACCTCGCCGACCTGGTTCTCACCCGGGATGTCGCGGGCGGTCAGGACGGCGACGACGCCGGGCAGCGCCAGCGCCGCCGAACGGTCGATGCCCAGCAGGCGCGCGTGCGGCCGGGCGCTCGGAACCGGGGCGGCGAATAGCAAGCCCTCGGGCCGGGGTTCATCGCGCACGAAGCGGGCCGCGCCCGAGGCCAGCGCCGGGCCGGCGAGCAGGCCCGGTTCCTTTGGGTTGGCGGCCGGGCTCATGGCGTCGGGTCCGCGCCGGGCAACCCGGTCAGCGTCAGTTGCGGAAACAGCCGGCGGAAGTGGAGGATGAACTGGTTGCGCACGAGGTCGCGGCGGAACGCGGCGCGGCCGCGGACGTCGGATATGGGCCGGGCTTCGGCCGCGGCCGCCTCGGCGGCGGCGAGCACCGCGGCGCCCGAAAGCGCCCGGCCGCGCAGGGCCTCGGCCGCCGTTGACAACACCGGGAAGGGCGCGACCCCGCCCAGCGCGAAGCGGATTTCGGCCACCGCGCCGCCGTCGACGCGGACCGCCAGCGCGGAGTTGACCGAGGCGATGTCGACAGAAGAGCGCTTGCCGGTCTTGCAGAAGCTTGCCCGGGCGGCGCCGGCCGGCACGAACACCCGGGCGATGAACTCGCCGGGCGCGAGCGCGGTCTGTTTGTAGCCCGAATAGAACCGCTCGAGTGGCAGCCGGCGCGGGCCGGCAGAGGACAGGAGTTCGAGCTCGGCGCCGAGCGCGAGCAGGAGGACTGCGGCGTCGGCGACCGGCGAGGCGTTGGCGATGTTGCCCGCCACCGTGGCCAGGTTGCGGATTTGGGTAGATGCCATCTGGCCGGCCGCCTCGGCGAGCACCGGCAGGCGCGTTCGGACGTCTGTGCTACAGAGCACGTCGGCCAGGGTCGCAGCCGCGCCGATTGCCAGCCGGCCGGAGTCGAGCAGGACCGACCGCAGCTCGGCGACACCCGAGACGTCGATGACCGGGCTTGCTGCCGCCGGCTCGAGCATCAGGTCCGTGCCGCCGGCTATGAAACGGCAGCCGGGCGCGCGGCCGAGCAGGGCGGGCAGCTCGGAAACGGCGGCCGGCGCGTGGTAGCCCTCGTCGGGCCAGCCGGCGGCCGGGAGGCCGGGCAGCAGGCCGGCAACGGCGGCGAAGTAGCCGGGCAGGAAGCCGGCCGGGCCGGAGGCGCGCAGCGCGCGGACCGCGGCGCGGATGGATTCGTAGCCGGTACAGCGGCAGAGGTTGCCCTCGAGCGCTCCGGCGGCGTCTTCGTCGGTCGGCGCCGGGTTGCCGGCAAAGAGCGCGAAGAGCGACATCACCATGCCGGGAGTGCAGAAGCCGCACTGGACCGCGCCCGAATCGAGCAGCGCCCGCTGGACCGGGTGCAGATTGCCGGGTTCGGCCAGGCCCTCGACCGTCACGACGTGGCGTCCGGCGAGCCTGGCCGCGGGCAGGAGGCAGGAGTTGACCGCCCGATACCGGACGCCGCCTTCGGCCGGTGCGCCGAGCGCGATGGTGCAGGCACCGCAGTCGCCCTCGGCACAGCCTTCCTTGGCGCCGGTCAGGCCGAAACGGTCGCGCAGCACGGCCAGCGCCGGCGCGAGCGGCCGGTCGTCAACCCGCACGCGGTCGCGGTTAAGGACGAATTCGATGCGTGCCAAGCTGCCAGATTGTAGGCGGGGCCGGGTTCGGTGCAAGCGGCCGCGTGCTTGACTTGGCCGGTTTGGCGGAAAGAATCTATCTGATGTATCGCTTCATCGTTGCCGGTGGCCGGCCGCTGCGCGGGACGGTGCAAATCGCCAGCGCCAAGAACGCGGTCCTGCCGATACTGGCCGCGTGCCTACTGACCGAGGAGACCTGCACCATCACCAACCTGCCGATGCTCGAGGATGTCAACACGATGCTTCGGCTGCTGCGCTCGATGGGCGTGACGGTCGAGCGCAAGGGCCGCTCCGCCCGGATCACCGCGGGCGGCCGGGTCGCGACCGAGGCGCCCTATGACATCGTGCGCAAGATGCGGGCGAGTTACTACGTGCTCGGGCCGCTGGTCGCCCGGTTCGGCCAGGCGCGGGTGTCGCTGCCCGGCGGATGCGCCATCGGCGCGCGGCCGGTGGACCTGCACCTGCGCGGGATGAGCGGCCTGGGCGCGAAGGTCACCATCGAGCACGGCTACATCGATGCCCGGGCCAAGCGGCTCGCCGGCGCCCCGATGATGCTCGCGGGCGCGAAAGGTCCGAGCGTGGGCGCGACGGCCAACACGATGATGGCCGCGGCGCTGGCGCGGGGCGAAACCGTCATCAGCGGCGCGGCCTGCGAGCCGGAGATAGTCGACCTCGCCGACTTCCTCAACTGCCTCGGGGCGAAGGTGTCCGGGGCGGGCACGCCCGAACTGCGCATCCGGGGCGTACGCCGGCTGGGAGGGGCCGAGTACCGGCCGATTCCGGACCGGATTGAGGCCGGCACATTCGCCGCGGCCGCGTGCATCACCGGCGGCGACGTCGAGATTCGCCACTGCCGGCCGGACCACCTGACGGCGATGCTCGACGTGCTGCGCCGCGCGGGCGCGCGGGTCGAGACCGGCCGGGGCTCGATGCGAATCGCCGGTTCCGGCCGGGTGAACGCCATCGACATCACGACCGCGCCGTATCCCGGGTTTCCGACCGACCTGCAGGCGCAGTTCACCGCGCTGCTCGCGACGGCCCGGGGCACGAGCGTGGTGACGGAGAGCATCTTCGAGGGCCGGTTCCTGCACGCGATGGAACTACTGCGCATGGGAGCGCGCATCGACGTCAAGGGCAGCACGGCGGTAATCCACGGAGTCGAAAAGCTGTCCTCGGCCCAGGTGATGGCGTCGGACCTGCGCGCGTCGGCCGCGCTGGTGCTGGCCGGGCTCGCGGCCGGCGGCACGACCGAGGTGCTGCGTATCTACCACCTGGACCGCGGTTACGAACGGCTGGAGAAGAAGCTGACCGGGCTCGGGGCGAAGGTCGAACGTGCCGGCAGCCCCGGATAGGTTCCACTTGTCCCATCGGGTCCATTCAGTGAAGGTCGGGTCGGTGACCATCGGCGGCGGCGCGCCGGTCGCGGTCCAGTCGATGACCAACACCCGGACCGACGACTGGCGGGCGACGCTCCGGCAGATTCGCCGGCTCGAGCGCGCGGGCTGCGAGATCGTGCGGGTGGCGGTGCCGGACGAGAACGCGGCGGCCGCACTCTCACAGATACGCCGCCGGACCGCGGTCCCGCTGGTCGCCGACATCCATTTCGACTACCGGCTGGCGCTGGCCGCGCTGGCCGCAGGCTTCGACAAAGTCCGCATCAACCCTGGGAATATCGGCGCTGACTGGAAGGTGAAGGAAATCATCCGGGCGGCGGCTGACACAGGCAAGGCGATCCGGGTCGGCGTCAACTCCGGCTCGGTCGAGAAGTCCGTCCTTCGGAAGCACGGCCGCGCTACGCCCGAGGCGCTGGTCGAGAGCCTGGAACGGTGCCTTGAGCCGTTCGAGCAGCTCCGGTTCAAGGCCATCGTGCTTTCGGCCAAGACCACCAACGGCCCGGACGCCATCGCCACCAGCCGCCTGATTGCCCGCCGGTTCCGCTACCCGCAGCACCTCGGGCTGACCGAGGCCGGGCTTGAGCTCGACGGCGCGGTGCGCTCGGCCGCGGTGCTGGGCACGCTCCTGGCCGAGGGCATCGGCGATACTATCCGGGTGTCGCTGGCCGCGGACCCGGTGCGGGAGGTCGCGGTGGCCTACGAGCTGCTGGCGGCGCTGGGGCTGAGGCAGCGCGGGCCGCTGGTGATTGCCTGCCCGACCTGCGGCCGGACGCAGGTCGACGTGGTCGGCCTGGCGAAGAAGGTGAAGGCGAGCATGAGTTCCATGGGTCCGATAGGTCCCATTCGGGTAGCGGTCATGGGCTGCGTGGTCAACGGCCCGGGCGAGGCGCGCGAGGCGGACTTTGCCATCTGCGGCGGGAAGGGCCGGGGAGCGATTTACGTCAAGGGCAGGCATGTCAGGACGGTGCCGGAGGACAGGCTCGTGGATGAGCTCGCGCGCGAGATAGCGTCAAGCCAAAAGGCACGAGCCAAAGTCCACAAGACAAAATGAGAGCCCGAGACCAGTTCTGCATTCTGCTCTCTGCAATCTGCCTACTGACTTCGCCGGCGATTGCCTGTACCATCGGTGCGTTCGGGCCGGCAGCGACGCGCGACGGCCGGCCGATTCTCTGGAAGAACCGCGACGTCACCAACCCGGACCAGGAACTGCGTTACTTCACCGACGGCCGGTATCGTTACGTGGCCAACGTTTACGCCGGTGAGTCGAGCCTGGTCTGGGCCGGCATCAACGAGCGCGGGTTCGCCATCATGAACTCGAACTCGTTCAACATCGGCGGCAAGAGCGATGACGACGGCCAGGTGATGAAACTGGCGCTGGCCGGCTGCGCGTCGGTTGACGAATTTGCGAAACTGCTGGACTCGCTCAACTTTATCGGCCGGGAGGTGACCGCGAACTTCGGCGTGTTCGACTCCGCCGGCACGACCGCAATCTTCGAGGCGGCAAACACCTATTACGTCCGCGTCGATGCGGCCGACGACTCGCTCGGCTTCATCCTGCGCGCCAACTACTCGATGCACGGCGACACGGCGCGCCAGCGGGGCAGGGTCCGCTACGAACGGGCGATGCAACTGGCTGTCCCGGCGCGCCACGAGAACCGGATTGACGTGCCCTTTCTGGTGCAGGTGCTGTCCCGCGACATCGGGTTCACCGATTTCGACCCCTACCCGCTGCCCTATGAGAGTACCTACGGCAGCCTGGCCCACGGTTACCTGCCGGCCGACCAGACCATCTGCCGCACGACGACCCGGTCGGTGGAGATAATGGTCGGCAACCGGCCGGGCGAGCCGGCGAGCTCGGGGATGATGTGGATTCTTCTGGGTTCGCCGGACGCGGCGCTGCCGGTGCCGGCGTGGGTCCAGGCCGGGCCGGTGCCGGCCTGGCTCGACGGACCGTCCACCGCCGCCATCTGCGACGAGGCCCGGGCGCTGCTGCAGTACATCCGCTCGGACCCGGGCCATCCCGAGGCGGTCAACACTTTCTGCCTGGACGCGGTGCGCCGGGCGTTCGCGGCGCGCGAGTCCACCATCTTCTCAATGGTCGGCGCGGCGCAGGCCGACTGGCCGGCGGCGGTGCCGGACTCGGCCGCGGCCGCGGCCCTGACCGCCTCGGTCTGCGATACGGTGCTGGCCGCCTACCACGACTTCTGGGCCGAGCGGTTCCGGGTCGGCCAGGACACCCAGCCCCGGCCGGAACTCATCGTCCGGCCGACGGTCACGCCGCGCCGCGTCATCCTGCCGCTGCCGGAGAGCACCAACCGGGTAACGGTCTACGACGCCACGGGCCGGCGGGTCGCCGACTTCCGGGTGGTTGCCGGGCTGGATGAGTTTGCCTGGGACACCGACCGGCTGGCGGCGGGTACCTACCAGGTCGTGTTCGGACCCGGTGCGGGCCGCAGCCGGTTCGTGATACTGCGCTAGGCCTGGTGCCGGCGGTCAGCCGCCGGCTGGTCCGGCGAACATCCCCGCCGCTGCCCAAACGCACGGTTCGCGCCCGCCTCGCGGCAGGCGGCGACAAAAGCGTCGATGTTCTCGTCGGGCGTGCCTTGCGGCACTTCGCAGCCGGTGGCCGCGACGAACCCCTTGGGACAGGCCCGGCCCTGCCTGACCATTTCTTCGGCCCCTGACCCGACCTCGGCCGGCGTCGCCAGCCAGAGCTGGGTCGTCGGGAAGTTGCCGACGACCCGGCAGCGACTGCCGGCGGCCGCGATGGCCCGGTCCAGCCCGATGACGTCGATGCTCAACAGGTCGGCGCCGGTCTCGGGCAGCAGGTTCATGACCGGCCCGTCGTCGCCGCAGACGTGCAGGATGATGTCCAGGTCGTACCGGTGGCAGAACCTGATGACCTTCGCTGCATAAGGCGACGCGAATTCGCGGAACTGGTCACCGGATATGACCGAGCCGGACGCGAGCGGGTCGACGACCACCGGCAGGCCGCCGGCTTCGATGACCCACCGGGTGAAGCCGACCGTCGCGCGCGTGACCCAGTCGAGCAGCCGGTGCGCGGCTTCAGGCGCGGTCAGCAGCCCGAGCAGGAACTCCTCCGGGTCGACGAGTTGCTGGGCGGTGGTGAACGGCGCGGGGATGAATGCCAGCACCGGTACGGTGTCGGACCGCGCCTCCCAGGCATACTCCGCCGCCTCAAGAAACATCTTCATCCGTCCTGAGTCCCGTGGGTCGGACAGGTCGGACTCCGGCGGCAGCCCGCGCCAGCGCGGCCGGGAGAGCATTGGCACGTCATCCTCCGGGTAGTCGTACTCGGAGCCGAGCGCCTCGGCCACCAGCCCGACCTCGGAGAAGAGCGAGATGAAGTCATGGCCGAAGCGGTCCTGGGCCGCGAGCTGGCACCGCGCCATCGTCACGCCGTCGGTGCAGTAGTCGCGGACGGTCCTGCCCAGCACCCGGGCCGCCCGGGAAGTTACGAGCGGGTAGATCGGCACGCGGTCCTGCGGCTCGTCAATCACCAGCAGCCCGAACCGCTCGCGCGGGGTCAGCAGCTCGCGGGTCATGGTTCTGGGGTCGGACCTGTTTGACTGGTCGGACGAGTCTGGCCGCGTCTGCCCGCGATGACCTCGAGGAACGCGTCGATGCGCGTGGCGAGCTGCTGGCTGATCTCGCGCGCCGGGTCCGGCACGTCGAACTGCAGGACCGGGATGTCGAGCTCGGCCCGGAGCCGGTCGGCGATGAGGTGCGACTCCATGGCGCAGTGCGAGCCGCCGAGTATCCCGGAGATGACCGCGCCCTCGGCTTCCCGGTCCCGCGCCTGGGCGACGGCCAGGTCGGCGCGCTCGCGGCTCGAGCCGATGAGCGACGCCTGCAGGAACGAATCGGCGAGCGCCGCGATGGGCTGGCCGGCTTCATCAATCGGCGCCAGCGCCTGGTTGATAACGTACTCGCTGCCGACGATGCGCGCGCCCCGGTCCTCGAAGAAGCAGAGCAGCAGCGGGTCGGCGGGCGGAGTTATCCAGACGACCCGCAACGCGTCTTCGGCCACGACCCGCTCGCCCCGCCGCACGCGCCGCTCGCAGGTGGCGAGCAGGTCGTCGAGCACCGCGGTCCATTCGTCGACGTCCGCGTAGTAGTGCAGGCAGCCGAACTCGACCACCATCATCTCCAGCGCGGGCAGGACGCCGTGCCGGTAGCTGTAGTCGCGCAGCCGGTCGGTCCGGGTGCGCACGCCGTTGCTCTTGCGGATTGATGCTGCCAGGTCCGCGTCGGACAACGTGTAGCCGGTCAGCTCCTCCAGCCGCCGGGCGACGCGCCGGTACTCAACGACGAGGAAGTCGCGCGTGCCGGGTTCGAGCGCGAAGCCCGAACCGCACGCCCCGCAACCCCTGCGCCAGGGCGACTCGACCCAGAGCATCTCACCCGCCAGCCCGGCGGCGAGCTGTTCGACGCCCGAGTAGTCGTCGCAGGAGGCGCCTGTCGATGCGACCACCAGGTCCGGGTCCGGGAAGTAGCTGTGCTTGGCGAACGCACCGAGGGCGGCGCGGGAGTAGCACGTCGCCTCGCCGATACCGAGCCGGGCCGCCGAGTCGAACAGCACCTTGCTTTCCTGGACGAACGGCGTCCACCAGATGCAGTCCGGGTAGAACGGCACGCAGCCTGGGAAGGCGTTGACCAGTACCGGCACGGCACCCAGGTCGCCCATCGTCGCGACTACCCTCATCCCCAGCTGCCGCGCGCGGTACAGCCGTTCGGTTTCGTTCTGGACGAAACCCCACATCCTGAGCGCGGCGAGCGAGTTGTCGAACGACAGGCGCTTGAGGTGCCGCGCGCCGTAGAGCGCGAAAGTCTGGGGCGGAAACATGTAGTAGGACCACGGTTCGACGCGTCCCAGCCGGGCCTGTTGCGCCCGGTAGTAGTAGTGCCGGGTCATCAGTTCGTCGGGCAGAGACGCGAACTGCGCGGCCCAGTCGGCGAAGCCGATCCGCCGGGCGGGCGGGTCGGATACGGGAAGGCGTCGAGGGTTCAAGGGGTCAGAGGTTCGAGCGATTCGAGAAACGCCTCGATGCGGGTCAGGACCTGTCCGCGGTTCTCGTCCGAGTAGTTGCCGTCAATGTGCAGCATCGGCAGGCCGAGCGCAGAACGGATGCGCGGCACCTCGAAGTTCCATGGGTCACAGTAGAGCAGGGTCTTGTACAGGACCGCCTGCGCCCGGCGCTCCCGCGCGCGGCGCGCGAGCAGCGCAACGGTCCGGTCGTTCGGCCGGCGCGTGATGTCCGGGGTGCGGCCGAAGTAGTACGCTGCCAGCGACGCGAGCGCCGTTGCCGCGGCTGGAGCTTCGGGTTCCGCGGGCACGAACGAATCGGCGACGACGTCGGCCCGTTCCTCAATCGCCTCGACCAGCCAGCGGTCCTGCTCGGCGATGATGCTGCCGGCCAAAAGGAGCCTGGGTCGCGCCTGGGAATGGGCCCTATGGGGCCTGTAGGACGCACAGGCCCGATGAACTTCCTCGGGCTCCAGCAGCCCGGACAAGACCAGCATGTCCAGTACCTCCGTCTCGCTGACCGGCGGCGCGTCAGCGCCGCGCAGGTCGTCGAACCGGGCGATGAGCCTGCGGACGTCCATTTCCCGGGCCGTTTCAGTCGCCAGCTTCTCCTCGGTCACATCGTGCCCGGTGAATGCCGCCAGTTCCCCAGCCAGCAGGCCGAGCTGACGCTCGAACTCGGCGACCCGGTGGGGCAGAGGCTCGGACGTGCGGGGCAGGTACAGCTCGAACACCGGCAGGCCGAATTGATGCGCAATCGCCTCGCCGGTGCGGCGCATCATGTCGCAGGTATTCACTGACAAGACGGCGTCGACCAGCTGGAACAGCGGGTCGCTGTCAAAGTTGCCGAGCGTGCTCAGGACAAACGGGCAGGCATCAGCGCGCAGCCAGCGCAGGCCGCGTGACTCGGCCGGGTAACCGCCGCGCGCGAGCCGGACCGGCACCGCGCCCACGGCCCGGACGATCTCCACCGGCGCGCCTGGGTAGAACCAGCCGACAACCTTCCTGCCCTGCCTGCGCAAGTCGGCAAGCTCGGCCAGCCGGCGCTGGCGAAGGACTTCGACGGCCGGGCGGTCCATTGTCTAGTCCGACCCGCCAGACCGGGCTGACGCGTCCGACTTCAGCGCCTCGACCACCGCCCGGACGTTCTCTTCCGGCGCGTCAGCCGGAACGTCGCAAGCGGTCGAGAGCACGAGCTTCGGACCGGCCGCAGCAAGACATGCCCGCGCCGCCGCAAGGACTGCGCCCGGCGTTCCCGTGCGCACGAGTTCCGTTGACACGTTGCCCATCAGCACCCGGTCCGGTCCCAGTTCCTGCCGAACCGAAGCCAGGTCGACCTCGTCGAGGCTGAGCACGTCCGCCCCGGTGGCAGCCAGGTCGCGGGTGACGGCGGAAGTGTTGCCACAGACATGCAGTCCGGTCCAGACGCCGTGCCGGTGGATGTGTCGGATCAGCTGCGCCAGGTAAGGAAGGCAGAACTCGCGGAACACCTCCGGGCTGACCAGGCTGCCGGACGCGACCGGGTCGCCGATGAACGGCACTGCGCCGGCCCGGATGATTGCCGACGCATACTCCAGCTGGTTTGCCAGCGCAAGCTCGAGCATCCCATGCGCGCGGGGCTTGTCCACGATGGTCCATTCCAGGAACTCCTCGAACCCGGCGAGAAATGACGCGAGCGAGAAAGGTCCTTTGAGCGACCCGAGTACCGGCACCGCGTCCGCGCACAGGTCGCGCAGTCGCTCGATGGCTGAAAGCACCACCGGCATCCGGCCTTCCTTCTCCGGGTCTGCCGGCCGTGCGCGCCCCTTGGGCGGGCCGACGTAGAAGGCGTTGTCGTCATCGGGCCGCTCGATCTGGCAGCCCATCGCCTCGGCCTCGACGACGGTGTCAGCGAAGACCATTGTCAGGTCGTAGGAGTAGGCCTTGTATGACAAGTAGGCGGTATGGGCCAGCAGGTCTGGGTCGCCGGCCGCATCGCGGACGTTTGCACCCGCCCGGCGCGCCGCGTGGTCACAGACCACGAGCGGGAAGGCCAGCGGGGTTGAGAACGTAAGGAACCCGGGAGTCAGGTGTCCTCTCACGCGGTCCCTTTGTTCCCTGATCCCTTGGTCCCTGCCGTGAGCCCTTCAATCAGCCGTACCGCCGAGTGCGCGTCCGGTGCCCAGCCGTCCGCGCCGATGGAGTCGGCAAAACCCTTCGTAACCGGCGCACCGCCCACGATAACCCGGACGCCCGGACGCAGCCCGGCCCTGTCCAGTGCCTTGATGATGTCGGCCATTCGCACCATTGTTGTCGTCATCAATGACGACAGGCCGATGACCTGCGCGCCGTTGTGCGCCGCCTCGACGAAGGCGCGCAGCGGGACGTTCCTGCCCAGGTCGGTCGTCTCGAACCCGGACGCCTGGACCATCACCCGGACGATGTTCTTGCCGATGTCGTGCATGTCACCCTGGACAACGCCCAGCGCGACCTTGCCCTTCGAAACTAGCAGCTTGCCATTCGCCATCTGCGCTTTCAGGACGTCGAACCCAGAATACATCGCCCTTGCCGCGAGCAGCACCTCGGGCACGTAATACTCCTTGGCTGCGTATTTCTCGCCGACGAGTTTCATGCCCCGGGCCAGGCCTTCGGTCATCGCCCTGTCAGCGGGCAGGCCTTCGGCAAGCGCCCGACGGCACAGCTCGACCACGAGCTCGGGTTTGAGGCCGACTACCGCGTCGGCCAGTTGCGGCAGCAGTTCGTCAGGTTCGGCCATTGCCAGATGATAGGCAAAACGCACCGGCCGGGCAACGAGGCCTCGAGGCGTCCGTCATCGCCTCTGGTATCAGGTCGCGGCGCAAAGAGCCGCGCCCAGCGCGCCGGTCAGTTGCGGGTGTTCGGGCACCAGGAGCCTGAGCCCCAGCCGGCGCTCGAGCAGGACCCGGACGCACTCGTTCTGCGCCACGCCGCCGGTCAGCACCGCCTCAGGCTCGACACCGACACGGCCGACCATCGCCACCAGCCGCTGGACGATAGAGTCGTGCAGGCCGAGCGCGATGGAGTGCTTGTCAACGCCCCGGGCGATAAGTGATATCACCTCAGACTCGGCAAACACCGTGCACATCGAGCTGATGGAAACCGGTTCGCTGCCCGCCAGCGCCGCCGGGCCGAACTCAGCGACCGTATAACCCAGGGTCACGGCCATCACCTCGAGGAACCGGCCGGTGCCGGCGGCGCACCGGTCGTTCATCTCGAAATTCACCTGCCGGCCGGCCTCGACCCGGATTACCTTCGAGTCCTGGCCGCCGATGTCAATGACCGTCCGGCAGGCGGGAAACAGGTGCGACGCGCCCAGCGCGTGCGCCTTGATTTCGGTGATGACCGGGAAGCCGAGCCGTTCGCGGGCCAGGTGCCGGCCGTAGCCGGTGGCGACCACCGGCGCGGGACCATGTCCCAAGCCGGGGAGGTCGGCCAACAACTCCCGCGCACGGGCGAGCGGGTCGGTGCCGGTATCCACAACCCGGGAATGAACCAGCTGGCCCGACTCGACCACCGCGATCTTGGTCGTCCGGGAACCGATGTCGAGTCCGGCGGTTATCGGCATGCGATCGACCTGGCCCAGCGCTCGGCGGCGCCCGCGGCGTTCTTGCCTGGTTTCATTTTCCCTATAGAGTGCAAAGGCGCGGGCCTCATTTCGGCTTCTCGCCTAAGTACCAGCCGCGGCCGACCTGGTGCGCGTGGGCCGCGTCGCGCCACAGGTTCACGAGGCCGGTCGCGAACTCGAACAGGTCCGCCCCGAAGTTCTGCAGGATTACCGGCTTCAGGTCCACCTCGACCATCTTCTTGTATTCGTCGAAGCACTTGGCGTATTCGTCGGTCTGGTCCTTGACCTCGACCACCTTGAGGCCGTGCTTCTTCATCAGGTCGGCCCAGCCCTCGAGCGTCTCCATGTACGGGAACGCCATGGACTCGTACAGCTTGGCCAGCAGCGGCTCGTCTACCTTGCCGGTGATGACCCAGTCGGTGAAGATCATCTTGCCGCCGGGCGCGAGCACGCGGGCCGCCTCATACATCAGCTGGTCCTTGTCGGTGACGTAGCACCATGCCTCCTGGCCCCAGACCACGCAGAAGGTGTCCTTCTTGAAAGGCATGTCCATCGCGTTGCCATCGACGAAGGTAACGAGGTTGTCGAGGCCGGCGGCCTTGGTGCGCTCGATCGCCTTGGTGAGCATCGTCTTGGTGAAGTCGAGGCCGGTGACCTTCACCCCGTACTTCTTCGCGAGATGGCGCGCGGGCGCGCCCAGGGCCGAGCAGACGTCGAGGACGTGCATCCCGGATTTGAGGCCGACGGCCTTGGCCATCCGGTCGGTCACTTCGTCCTTGCCCGAGTGGATCTGCTCGGACATCACCGCTTCCCACAAGAGCCCGCCCGGGCCGTCGTACACGTCCTGGACGTCCTTGCCGGTGTAGTCGTAGCGTCTCGGCATTACTCCTCCTCTGGGCCTGTCAGCATGACAGGCCGCGTTATGCGATTGGTGCCCGGCAGGCTGCCGGCATACAGCCGGGCAGTCATGCTGGCGGTTTGACGGACAATCGGCGAGCAATTCATGTTCAACGGCTCAGGAGAAACACCGCCAGCGCCGCGCAGGCCAACCCGAGGCCGTGCGCGACCGATAGGTGCTCCTTCAGAAAGACGAACCCGAGGACGGCCGGGACCAGGATGTACATACCGGAGAGCGGCACGACGACCGAGGCCGGTCCGCGGCGCAGGGCCAGGAAGAAGAAGACCAGCGCTAGGCCGTAGGCGATGCCGGAACCTATCGCCAGCGGGTGCGGCCGTACCCACCTGCCGGTCCGGTCGGTGAGTGCGAATACGGCAACCGGGACGATGGTGGCGACGGAGCTCCAGAAGGCCAGGCCCTGCGGCGGGACGCGGTCGGATATCGTCTTGGCGAGGAAGCCCCAGGCCCCCCAGAGCACGAGGGCGAAGACCGAAAGCAGGCGGTAGTCCATGGCGCTATGAGGAGACTGTGGACCTTGGACTGTGGATACCGGACCGGCAAGCTGCGGCGCGCGCCATTCCGGCGACGTCCGAGGTCTCTGGTCTGGAGTCTAGGGTCTTCTGTCTGGTCAACTCCGGCGCACGGCCGGAAATGAATCGGCCGGTCACTTCCTTCTCCTGAAGTGACCCGGCCCGAGAGAACTTCCGGCTGCTATCGGCTTGGTCTGGAGCGCACGGCTCCCGAGGCGCCGGCTCACGTGCGGCACCTCACCTGCCGGAACAGCAGCGGATTCACGGGAGCATCATACCAGCCACCGGCCGGGCGTCAAGTTGCGGCGCGCGGCTACTCGACAGTGACCGACTTCGCAAGGTTGCGGGGCTTGTCGACGTCGCAGCCGCGCAGGACGGCAACGTGGTAGGCCAGCAGTTGCAGCGGCACGGCGACCAGTATCGGCGACAGCAGTTCCGATGTCTTGGGGACCGAGAAGACGGTTTCGGCGAGCTCGGCCAGCTCGCGGTCGCCCTCGGTGCCGACCGCGATGATGCGACCTTTGCGCGCCTTGGCTTCGGCCAGGTTCGACACCATCTTGTCGTACACCGAGTCGCGGGGCGCGATGCCGACGACCGACACCGAGTCGGTGACGAGCGATATCGGGCCGTGCTTCATCTCGCCGGCCGGGTAGCCGGTGGCGTGGACGTAGGATATCTCCTTGAGCTTGAGGGCGCCCTCGAGCGCCGACGGGTAGTTGATGCCCCGGCCGAGGAACAGGAAGTCGTTGGTGCGCGCCAGCCGGGCGGCGGTCTCGCGGACGCGGCGGTCGAGCCCGAGCACCCGCCGGAGTTGGCCGGGCAGGGCGCGGACGCCGGCGGCGATCTCCTTGAGCTGCCGGTCGCCGACCGCGCCGCGGATGCGCCCGAAGTACAGCGCCAGCGCGAGCAGGGTGAAGATCTGGGCGGTGTAGGCCTTGGTCGAGGCGACGCCGATTTCCGGGCCGGCGTGGATGTAGACCGAGGAGCTGGCCTCGCGGTCGATGGACGAGCGGCGGGTATTGAGCAGCGCCAGCGAGCGGATGTCGCGCGTCGCCGCCTCGCGCAGGGCGGCGAGCGTGTCGGCGGTTTCGCCCGACTGGCTGATGGCGAGCATCAGCGTGCGGGCGTCGTAGATGAACTCGGACGTGCGCAGCTCGGAGCTGACCTCGACGGACACCGGGATCCGGCAGAGCTTCTCGAAGTAATAGCGGCCTACGAGCCCGGCGTGGTACGAGGTGCCGCAGGCCTGGATGACGATGCGCTCGACCCGCTCGACGTCGTCCGGGTAGAGCAGGAACTCGGGGTCGAGCAGCACGCGCTTGTTGCGGAAGCGACGCGCGGTGTTCTCTTCGATGACCCGGGGCTGCTCGAAAATCTCCTTGCGCATGAAGTGCCGGTAGCGGCCGCGCGATATCGCCTTGGGCTCGAGCTCGATCGGGGCGGGCGCGCGTTCGACGCGCCGGCCCGAAAAGTCGGTGATGGTCGCGCCGGCGCGGGTCAGCACCGCGGTTTCGCCGTCCTGGAGGGTGACCACCTTCCGGCCGATGCCGATGAGCGCGGGGACGTCCGACGCGACGACCGCCTCGTGCTCGCCCAGGCCGATGACCAGCGGGCTGCCCATCCGGGCGACGTGGATGCGGTCCGGTTCCTTCTCGGACACGACCGCGATGGCGAAGGAGCCCTTGAGCCGGGGCAGGGCGCGGCGGATAGCCCGGGCGAGGTCGCCGCGATACAGCGATTCGATGAGGTGGACGATAGTTTCGGTGTCGGTGCCGGAAGCGAACTTGTGGCCGGCGGCGGCCAGCTCCCGGCGCAGCTCGCGGTAGTTCTCGATGATGCCGTTGTGGACCAGCGCCATGGTCCTGGTGCAGTCGGAAAACGGGTGGGCGTTGTCGTCGGTGACCCGGCCGTGGGTCGCCCAGCGGGTGTGGCCGATGCCGACGTTGCCGGGCAAGGGGTCGCGCGCGAGGATTTCCTTGAGGCGCTGGAGCCGGCCGGCGGTCTTGCGGATGGTCAGCCCGCCGTCGACCGCGGCGATGCCGCAGGAGTCGTAGCCGCGGTACTCGAGCCGTTCCAAGCCGACCATCACGACGTTGGTAACGCTGCGGTTGCCGACGTAGCCCACCATGCCGCCCAAAAAAGCAGCCTCCGCGACAGCCGCGCGCAGTACCGAAGTTCATTATTTAACCCCCAGCGCCCGGCGGGCGCGAAGCACCAGTTCATTGACCGAGTCCTCGGTCCGCGCCTCGGCGATGAGGCGCACCAGCGGTTCGGTGTTGGACGGCCGGGCGTGGACCCAGGAGTCGTCGTCGCCCAGCCACAGGCCGTCGCGCTCGTCGACGCGGCAGCCCGAGAATTCGGCGAGCAGTTTCGTCCGGCGCTCGGCAAAGCGGTCGCGGTCGATGGGAACGGTCAGCTTCACCATTTTCCAGGCCGGGATTTCTCCCGCTAGCGCGGACAGCGCCTTGCCGGCGAACGCCACCAACCCGAGCACCGCGGCCATGCCGACCAGCCCGTCACGGGTGAAGTTGACCTCGGGCAGGATGACGCCGCCGTTGCCTTCGCCGCCCAGCACCGCCTCGCTCTCGGTCATACGCTCGACGACCGACGCTTCGCCGACCGGCGCGCGCAGCACCCTGGTCCGGAACTCCGAGCATACATCTTCGACGGCGCGGGTGGTGGAAAGGTTGACGACAACCGGGCCTTTGCGGTGGGGCAGGACGTACTTGCAGGCGAGGCAGATGGTCAGCTCCTCGCCCAGCGCGGCGCCGGTCTCGCTGACGCAGCCCAGCCGGTCGCCGTCCGGGTCAAAGGCGAAGCCCAGGTCGAGGTTCTCGGCCCGGACCAGCCGGGACAGGTCGGCGAGGTTGCGGCCGGTCGGCTCGGGCCGGCGCGGGAAGCCGCCGCCGGCCGCTGCCGGGTCACAGTGGACGGCCACCGGCTCGCAGCCCAGCGCGCGGACGAGCGCGGGCGCGGCGTCGGAGGCGGCGCCGTTGACCGCGTCGATTCCCACGCGCAGCGGCCGGGCCCGAAGCCGCTGCCGGGCCGGTTCAAACAGGCCGTGCCCGGCAATCGCCCGGACGTGGTCGGCGACCGCGTCCGGGTAGTCGCCGGCGGACCCGAGCGCGCGCCAGCCGGTGCGGCCGAAGTCGCCGCGCTCGATGAAGTCGCGGAACCGGGCGAACTCGGCCGGCAGCAGGAACCGGCCGGTGCGGTCTGAGAACTTCAGGCCGTTCCACTCTTCAGGGTTGTGGCTGGCGGTGATGACGATGCCGGCGGCGCGGCCGCGGGCCCGGGTATGGTGCAGCACGGTCGGCGTCGGGCAGACGCCGAGCAGTTCGACGTCGCGGCCGACGCTCTGCAGCCCGGCGGCGACCGCGGCGGACAGCATCGGCCCGGAAACGCGGGTGTCGCGGCCGACCGCGACCGTGCCCGGGCCGACCAGCGCGCCGAAGGCGGCGGCGTAGCGGGCGGCGAGCTCGGGCACGAGATCCGCGCCGACGATACCCCGCAGCCCCGAGATGCCGAAAACGGCCGGTTTCATCGCAGGGATTATAGCGGAACGGGCCCGCGAAGTGAAGGCGGCCGGACGGAGTAAAACACGGAGAACACTAATAACACAGAGAGCCGCCGGACGGATTGAACCACCGAGAACACGGAGAGCGGGCCGAGGACCGCGGAGTCAAACACCAGGGCACCAAGCGAGCATGGAGTCCGGACCCCAGACCCCGGATTCTCACCGTCAGGACACCAGGTCACGAAGTGGGCGGAGTGCAACACAGAGGACTCCGGGAGCACAGAGAGCAACGGGGCGGGTTGTTGCGCTAGAATGCGGATAGCTGTCTGGTCGGATAGTACTTGGTCGAGCGGCCGCGGCCGCGCAGCGCCAGCCGGCCCTTCTTCACCATGTTGGACAGGATGTAGCCGGACTGGTGCGGGCTGACGCGCAGCAGCGTCCGGACGACCTCGTTGGTGACGTAGCGGCTGTCTTCGGGCATCTCCTCGAGGTAGGCGACGATGGTGTTTTCGGCGAAGGCGGCCTCGGCGCGGCGGAAGATCTGGTAGCCGATGCTGGTGCGCAGGCTGGAGTAGAGCCGCTTGCTGAGCCGGTAGACGCGGCCCTTCTTCTGGCCGAACGGTTCGAGCAGGCTGCGGCCCTCCATCGAGTTGAGCACCTCGCGCGCCTCGTTCTCGCCGCGCTGGAGGATGCGCTCGGCCTCGGCCAGGTCGATCTCGCGGTTGCGCTTGAGGTAGTTGAGGACGAGCAGGTCGTGGAGCGAAAGCTCGCGGCCGTCCTTCTGTTCGGCGGCGACGAACTTGGCGAACGACTCGTCCAGCGCCGGGCCGGAGACGGTGCGGCCGGAACGCAGGGTGATGCGCACGAAGTCGGGCTTGCCCTCGTAGGAGGGCGGTTCCTTGCCCCAGGAGAGCATGATGTGATACATCCGCCGGACGCCCATGCCGGCGCGCTCGACCAGCCGCATGCGCTGCAGCACCTCGGCCAGCGCCGGGTTGCGGCTGACCGGCTCGTGGCCGAGGATGTTCTCGGCCGAGACGCCGCCGTAGAAACCGCCCGGGTTCGAGATCTCGATGCGGTCGGCGTAGTGCCGGACGTAGACCGGGGTGACGCGCTCGTAGTCCCGGTGCACCAGGGCGTTGAGCAGCGCCTCGCGGTAGACGTCGGGCGGGAAGTCGGGAATCTCGAAGTGGAACATGCCCATCCGGACAGTGGTGATGGTGTTGCTGGTCTCGAGCGCCTCGGAGAGTTGTTCGAGCAGGGCGAGCAGCGGGCGCCGGCTGTCGATGCGGCGGTCGTACTCGGTGTCGTTGCGCATCCGGAGGTAGACGACCTCGTGGCCGGGCACGAGCCGGTGCAGGACCTCGGGCGGGCTGCAGATCAACGCACCGGCCGCGGTCAGCCGCGGCGGCTGGGACTGGTCGAGCAGGCCGAGTTGCTGCAGCATCTGGGGCGGTGACAGGTCGAGCAGGGTCGAGCCGGGCTCCTTGGCGGCCACCAGCCGGCTCAGCCGTTCGACCTCGGCGGTGTCGATCGACTCGAAGCTCGCGTCGAGCACGCGGCCGGTGAGGTCCCGGTTTTCCGAGGAGGACATCGCGCCATGTTAGTCGGGTCATGCCGGGAGTCAAGCTTGCGGCGGAGGGCAGAAGGCAGAGCGTGAGAACCAGACAGACCAGAAAGCAGATATCAGAGACCAAAAACCAGAGAGAGGAGCAGTGCGAAGGCAGAAGGAAGGACAGGGGGCGATGTCCGATGGCAGATGAGTGACGTGAGATGTGAGAAGGCGAGAGGCGTGAAGCGTGAGGAGTTCCTCTGGTTGACAACCCGGCGGCGCTTGCTCATAGTTGGAACGTGCCGTTCGACATCCGCCGCGCGCTGGCCGGCCCGCAGCGCTGGACCACGCTCGCCGGCGTCCTGTTCCTGGCGGCGCTCGCGTACGCGGCAGCGGTCCATTTCTCCGCGCCGGTCTACCCCGAGGACGACGCGTTCATCACCTACCGGTACGTGGACAACCTCGTCGCCGGCCGGGGCCTGGTCTACAACCCGGGCCAGCGGCTGTTCGGCTCTTCGACGCCGCTCTACGTTGCGGTTCTGGCCCTGGCGAAGGTCGCCGCCCGGGGCGCCGCGACGCCCGAACTGGCGGTGCGGCTCAACTTCCTGTTCTACGTCGCCGCCGGACTGGGGATGGCGCTGGCGCTGGCGCGGCTGGTTCGGTCCCGGGCGCTGGCGCTCGTGCTGGCGGCCGCCTTCGTCGTGCGCGACGACATGCTGCGGATCTCGACCGGCGGCATGGAGTCGTTCCTGTTCCTGGGGCTGGTGCTGTGGGCGCTCTGGGCGCTTTCGTCGGACCGCTGGCCGCTGGCCGCGCTCCTGGCCGGGCTGTCGTTCCTGGCGCGGCCGGAAGGCGCCCTGGTGGCGCTGACCGTCTTTGTCGCCTGGCTCGTCGCCAGCCGCCGCCGGCCGCTGCCGGTAGCGCTGGGCCTGGCCGGGCCGGCGCTGGCCTGGGTGGTCTTCGCGACGGCCTACTACGGCACCCCGGTATACCATTCGCTGGTGGCGAAGGCCCGGCCGCTCTATCCGTTGCCGTTTGGCAGCGGCCTGGCTTACGCGCTGCACGAACTCGAAACCCGGGTGCTGGGCAGCCTGGGCCCGCGCGGTCTGCCGACGGCGTGGCATCTCTCGGCCCGCACCGCCGTGCTGGCGCTCTTGGCCGGGGCGGGCGTCGCCGGGTGCGTCCGTCGCCGGGCCGGGGAACCGGCCGCGAGCCGGGCCGGCGCCGTCGTCGCACCGGCGCTGTTCGGCCTGATGCTGTTGTTCTACCTCGTCACCAACCCGCTGGTGTTCGAGTGGTACCTGCCGCCGCTGGCCGGGCTGCTGTTCCTCGTGTCCGCCGCCGGTTTTGCCCGGCTGGACGCCCGGCTGCCCGTTTTCCGGGTCGCGTTCATCGCCTGGGCGGCCTGGGTCGCGCTGCTCGCGCCGGTCCAGCGGGTCGCGGCCGGCGGTTCACTCCCGGACGTCGGCGTCGCGGCCGACCCGGTGCGCGTCCGGACAGCGGCCTACCGACAGGCGGCGCAGTGGCTCGACGAGAACCTGGCCGACAGCGCCATCGTGCTCGCGTCCGAGGTCGGGGCGCTCGGCTACTACTACCGTGGGCCGGTGCTCGACGCCTGCGGGCTCGTCAGCCCGGAGGCGCTGCCGTTCCTGCCCGCGCCGGCAAACGAGCGCCGGACGCCCCGCGACGGCGTGATACCGAGCGCGATGGTGCGGGCGCTGCTGCCGGATGTCATCGTGACGATGCCGACGTTCGCCCGGCTGAGCCTGTACAACCAGGATGCTTTCTGGCAGACCTACGCCGGGGTGGCGCAGTTCCCGCTGCCGATGCCGGTCTGGGGGTCGACCACGGTTGACGTGCTGGTGCGGCGCGACCGGATAGCGGCCGAGCCGGACACGACCGGCCGCTAGCCGCCGGTCGCTTCTTCGCCGGTCCGTTCCTCGATGATGTAGACCAAGACCAGGCCGTTGCCGCAGGTGTGGAGCAGCCGGAACCGGTAGTCGTCGGTCAAGAAGTGCTCGGAATCGTCCTGGAAGCGGAACGGTTCGAGCCGGGCGAACGGCCGGTCGTCGCCCCGGATCCAGACGCTGACCGCCGGCAGCAGGCCGGCGAGCGAGCGGCCGTAGTCGCGCCAGAGCAGTCGGTTCAGCACCGGGTAGGAGATGACCTGTTCCGCCGCCCGCCCGGGTATGGCCGGCGGGTCGTCGAGCGGCCAGAACAGGTAACGGTAGCTCGCCGGTGCCAGTCCTTCGACCACCCGGCGCGCCTCCTCGATGTCCGACGCAAGCCGGCCGGCGGGCCGGGCGCGGCCGGGGCCCGCCCGCCGCAGGACGTCGAACTGGCCGACCCGGGCTTCCAGCTCGTAATTGGCGAGAATGAAGTCGCGGAGCTCCTCGAACGCCAGCACCCGCTCGTACGAGTCCTGCTCGCTGCCGCGCACCCACGGCAGCCGGTCGCCGTGCTTCACCACCAGCACCTCGGGCGGGTCGGACCGGAACTCAGTCGTCAGGGTGCAGGCTGGCGTATTGGGCGGCGAGGTGTACCGGATGACCGGCCGGCGCCAAGTCGGGAAAGCGATTCCGGGGTCGATGCCCAAGTTGAGCACCCGCTCTTCCGGCCGGGTGTTCTCCGCCAGGTGGTCGGCGAGCGCCACCTGTTCCGCGGCCACGAAGTCGCCGCTGCGGTAGCCGGCCGAGAGCCACGACTGCTCGAGGCTCTCCGCCCCGCGGGCGACACGCGCGACGACCGCATAGCGGTCCGGGTAGGGACTTGCCGCCAGCGCGAAGGCGGCGGCCACGACGGCCAGCAGCGCGCGCTGCCAGGCACGGGCCAGCAGCCGCCAGAGCGGGTCGGCCACTTGGACGAGCGCCCAGGCCCCGAGAATCGCCAGCGCGGGGACGGCGGCAAGGTAGTGGTAGTAGAAGAACTTGTTCTGGATGAAGACCGAGGCCAGGCCGGCGGCGAGCCATGCCAGCGTCACTATCGACGCAGTCCGGGTGTTCCGGTCTTTGCCGGGTCCGCGCGCCAGGAGCGCGGCCGTCGCCGGGACGAGGCCGAGCGCGGCCAGCACGACGCCGGGCAGGAAGTCGCCGCCCGCGCCGCGCGCGAACATTCGGAACAGGGCGACGACCCGGCCCACAAGCGACAGCCGGTAGCGGGCGAGGCCGGCATAGGGCAGGGTGACGCGCGCCTGCGTCCGGAACAGGCCGGGCAGCGCGCCGGCGGCCAGCGCGGCCGCCAGGAATCCGGCGATGCCGGCCGCGAAGCCCAGGGCCAGCCAGAGCAGCGCGCCCCGGTCGCGCCGGCCGGCCAGCAGGGGCCAGACCAGGAGAGCCGGCAGCACCAGCGCGGCGGTGTACTTGAAGAGCGTCGCCACGGCCACGAGCAGGCCGGCGCAGAACCAGCGGGCGCGGTCGGCGCGGGCCGGCGCGCCGTCCGGGCGGCCGACCGCCGCCGCGGCCAGCGCGAACGCCGCCACCACCGGCAGGTTGAGAAAGCCGTCGACCTCGGCGGTATGCCACCAGTCGAAAACGTAATAGAGAAACGGGTAGAGCAGGCCGGCCAGGAGGGCCAGGCCGTCGCGGCGGAACATGCTGCGCACGCAGGAGTAGAGCAGCAGCGCGATGCCCGATGTCCAGACGAGGTCGAGGATGCGGATGGCGGTCATCGAGCGGCCGAACAGCACCAGCGCGACTAGGTGCACGACCGAGGTCATCGGCAACTGCATTATCGGCAGGTCGCGGTAGAGCGCGAGGCCGTGGAGCAGCGCGTCGGCCTGGAACGCGAACAGCGACTGGTCCCGGCCGAAGGGGTAGACGAGCGACACGACCCCGCAGCCGAAGGTCGCCGCGGCGATGGCGGCGAAAGGCACCAGCTGCCTGAAACCGGGCCGGCGGGCGGGGAGAACGGCGGGAGTCGTCAACGGGCGAGAGTGTAGCGTTCGGCGTCAGGCTGTCAAACAGCCGGGCGAGGCGTCCTTGACCCTCCTTGCGCCGGTCGTATACTCGTGCTCGTCATGAGCACGAAGAGCGGGCCGGCGCGCCGGCCCAGCGTCGTGATACTGTGCGGCGGGCTCGGGACGCGGCTGTCCGAGGAGACGGCGCTCAAGCCCAAGCCGATGGTCGAGATCGGCGGCCAGCCCATCCTCTGGCACATAATGAAAATCTACTCGGCGCACCGGTTCGGTGAGTTCGTGGTGGCGCTCGGGTACAAGGGCGAGGAGATCAAGGACTACTTCGTCAACTACCGCTACCGGTCGCGCAGCCTGACGGTGCGCCTGCCCGGCGGCAAAGTCAGCGTCCACGGCCCGGGGTGCGAGGACTGGACCGTCCACCTGCTGGACACCGGGCTGGCGACCAACACCGGCGGCCGGGTCAGGCAGGCGGCCGAGTTCATCGGCCGGAAAACGTTCATGCTGACTTACGGCGACGGCGTCGCCGACGTCGACGTCGGCCGGCTGCTGGCGTTCCACCGCCGCCACGGCAAGCTCGTGACGGTGACCGCGGTGCGGCCGCCGGCCCGGTTCGGCGGCATCGTGTTCGCCGGCGACCGGGTGGCGCGCTTTGCCGAGAAACCGCAAGTCGGCGAAGGTTGGATCAACGGCGGCTTCTTCGTCATCGAGCCCGGCGCCCTCGACTACATCCGGGACGACGGCACGCTCTGGGAGGGCGAGCCGATGGAACGGCTGGCGGCCGCCGGCCAGCTGGTCGCGTACCGGCACGAAGGTTTCTGGCAGTGCATGGATACGCTGCGCGACGTCCGCAACCTCGAGGCACTCTGGCAGTCGGGCCGGGCGGCCTGGAAGGTCTGGTAGCGCCGGCGACAACTCGCCGGCTGCACGGCCAGCAGTCTAGAAGACAATTCCGCTGCCAGCTTCAGTACCGCGTCCGGAACCACAGCGACAGATTACTGACTGCCGAAGCCGGCGGCGAAGTCCATAGGTCGGGCAGGTTCCCGGCCGGCGACCGCGCCGACAGGTTGGGCGGCTTGCCGGCCAATGGCCGGGCCAGCGTCCACATCGAGAACCAGTCCTGAGTTCAGTTTCTCAGCCGGTTTCGCTGGCAACCCCCCAGGCAGCTCCCGGACCGGGTAGTCACGGCCGGCAACCACCGGCTAACAGACAGAAGAACAGCAACATAGACCAGGAGGTCGGATTCCTGGGGTTGTCCTCATTAGTACAATCTCAGATCGCGAGCAGACCCCGCCGACAGGGTTCAACCCTGACAGGGTTCGACCCTGACTGGAATGTTACCGGACCGGGGGCTGGTCGGTGGTCGGTGGGCTGCCGACCTGGTAGAGAAAGATGCGCCAGGGCGAGGTCCCGTCCTGGAACACGCCCAGTGGTTGCAGGTCGTTGTCCTGGTAGTTGGTGACTTCCACCGACGATATGAGGAAGTCGCAGCCCAGCGACCGCAGGGCGTCGGTGTCCAGTTCGAGTCTCTGAACGTTGCCCCGCTGGTACCGGGTGTAGAGGTAACCTTCGAGCTCGGACGAGAAGACGTAGCACCGGCTGCCCCAGTTGTCGAAGTACTCCTGCAACCGGGGCGACTTGGCCAGTTCCGCGGCGATGACCCGGCGGAACGCGTGCTTGTACTCGAGCGGGTAGCTCGAGCGGTAGCCGTCGATGGTGTAGAAGCCGTTGTACTGGGACACGCCCGGGTAGATGCCGAGGCTCGCGACGCGGTAGCTCGACTGGTGCTGGCCGATGAAGTCGGCGATGTCCCGGAACAGGTCCTCCGAGTAGAACCCGCGCCAAGTGACCGAGGTGTCCTGTCGTTTGACCATGCGCCGTCCGATGCTGGCCAGGTCGGCCATCCGGTCTTTGCTGGCGCGCGCGACGTAGAAGAGCTGCAGTGCCAGCAGAAAAACCGCGGCATACCTGCCGGTTCCGCACTCGCCCAGCCGGGAACCGCGCACCACGAGCAGGCTCACTGCGAGGATGACGTACCAGATGAAGGCCTGCAGGAAGTAGAAACGGTCGAACTGGAACACCCGGGGGATGCCGGCCGAGCCCTGCCACTGGGCGAAGCCGCGAAAAAGGGAGATTGCGACCACGGCGCCGAGGAGCGCGAGGAGCCAGCGTCGGTCCCGCTTTGACCGGAACCCGGCCCAAAGCGCCAGGGGAACGGCGAAAAGGAGAATGTACTTGTGCAGGCTCACCGCGTGGTACTGGCCGTGCAGCAGGTTCTCCCACACGAGACTGACTGCTGCGGGAAAAGACAAGAGGGTGGGCGTGAACTCGGCCCGGTGCGACACGTAGCCGGCGCCCGTGAAGACGTCGTACAGCAGGCGGTGGTTCACAGCAAGGAAGCTGGCCACGAGCAGGGCCAGCGCTGCCAGGAACCGCCAGTTGGCCTGGCGGCGCCTTGCCCAGTCCGCGACGAATACCAGGCCGAGGACCGTGATGATGAATACGCCCGCCAGCGCCAGGGAGGAATACAGCGGGAACAGCAGGATGACCAGGTAGTCACGCAGCCGGGCCTCGCGCCGGAGGAAGCCGAGGAACGCGTAGCCGAGCAGCGGCTGGCCGGCGATGCTCAGGCCGTAGGTGGAGTAGTAGGGCAGCGCCGCCCAGGCGAGCGCGACGCCGGCCACGAGCGCCTCGTCGAAGGAGTCCCGGACCCGTTCGCCCAGCAGCCGCCGGAGGAGGAGCAGCATGCCGACGAAGGCGATGGCGTGGACTAGGATGTCGTTGATGAGGTAGGCGGCAAACGGCGGCAGCACGGCGAAGAGCAGGCCGATTATTGACAGGAAGCGGGCGTAGCCGGCCCTTGGTACGCCCAGCCGCAGGAATGGTTCGGGCCGGCCGGCATCGGCGTCCGGGCCCGGGTGGCGGTCCATGAACACAAAGCTCGGGATGGTGCTGTCGAGGTTGTCGTGGATGACGAAGTGGGCGTCCTGCTGCAGGATGACCATCGGCAGCAGGTAGAGCCCGAGCAGTAGCGCGGCGACGCCGGTGATGAGCCGGCGGCGCGTCACCTGAATCCTGCCCAGAGTCAGCGTGCGCATCGCTAGGCCAGCCCGGCGATGAAGTCCCGGACGCGCCGGGAGTTGTCTTTGACCCCGGCCGGGGCCGATGCGGCCAGAGGGTTGGCCGTCTGCGATTCGGCCAGGAACCGGTCGAGGGCGGCACGCAGCTCGTCGCCGGAACCGGCGGAGCAGGCCCAGCGCTGTTCGATGAGCGCGGCGAATATCCGGCTGCCGGTCTCGCTCGTGATGACTGTCCGCCGGCCGAATTCCCGCGCCTCGGCGGCCGAGCTGGAGTTGACAGTCACGTGGACGTCACAGAGCGAGAGCAGCACCGGCAAGGGCAGGGCGTTGGCCAACTCGTATTCCGCGTTGGCCAGGCCCCCGAGCGCCTGCCGGTAGCGTGCGGCGGCCGCGGGCTTCATGTGGTGGTGGAAACGGACGGCCCAGTTCATCGTGCCGGCGGTGGCGGCGATGGCGCCGGGCAGCCAGCCCGGGATGTCGAAGACCGGGGGCAGGGTGAGCAGCACGAGCCGGCGGCCGTCCGGCGCGAGCGCGCGGCGGGCGGCCACAGGACTCGCCGTCTTCGATCCGGCCGGCCGGGCGAAGCGGTTGTCGTTGGCTTCCGGGTACTGCCATAAGTTGTTCCAGAGGTTACCGCCGACGTGGACCTGCGGCAGCAGGCGCGGGTCGTCGCCCCACGCCCGGACCGCCTGCCGGTCCCGCTCTTCCCAGCCCCAGATGTGGTCGGGCAGGAGTTCGTACCGGCAGGTGACGTTGCGAAACCCGGTGTAGAGCAGCATCGCGTCGCCATAGTAGCCGTGCTGGATTTCGACCGTGCGGATGCCGAGCGCGCGGCAGGCAAGGTTGAAGCCGAATGATACCGCGCCGTACCAGGGGAAGTAGAAGGCGACTGACGCGCCGGTGTCTTTGAGGGTGCGGAGGAAGTAGTCGCGCAGGGCGAGCGTGAACCGGGCCGAGCGGACGAGGTCGCGCCCGAAGGCGCGCGGGTCGGACCGGTGGTAGTCGAGGATTCGCCGGAAGCGGTCTGTGCCCAGGAGGTCGAGCTCGAGCGGCAGGGCGCGCCGGCGCAGCAGGCTTGAGAGCACGACCCGGTCGATGCTGTCCTGGACCAGGGCCGACGGGTTGTGGCGCGGCACGCGGTATTCGTGGTCGAACGACCATTCGAGCACGGCCGCTCGGCGGCCGGCGCGGCGCAGGGCGTCGACGAACGGGTCGCAGATGCGGTCGTAGTAGACGCCTTCGATGCGGGCGCGCCGCGTCGGGTTGGTCAGGAACAGGGCGTCCGCGGGCCGGCGCGGGTCCGAGGAGCGGGCCCGGTCCCGCCATTTGGCGTATGCCATCTTTCCGAATGCCGCGGCTTCGCCGAACGCCAGCCGGGCCACGTCGAGCGCGGACCGGAAGCCGTAGTTGGCCGCGGTGAGCTTCACCAGTTGCAGCAGGACGATGGGCCAGACCCGGAGCCCGCCAACCGCCAGCCGGCTGACGTCGTGTTCGTATTGGAACTCCCGGACCATCTCCAGCCGCGCCACCTCGTCGAATGCCGGCATCTAGGCTCCCGGTCGGTCCGCGGCCGCGAGCGCCCCGAGCCACGGCAGGCGGAAGACGGCCTGGGCCCTTGCGAGCAGCAGCGCCAGCATCAAGAGGGTGGAGAGGCCGAAGGCGTAGGCGATGCCCATGTACCCGAACCACCGGCTGAAGGCGTAGCTCGCCGCCAGCAGCAGCGCCAGGTTCGCGCCCGCGACCAGGCCGACATAGCCCTGCTGGCCGAACCGGATGAGCACGGGTTTGATGAACAGCGTCATCCCGGCGAACCCGAGCCCGGCCGCGAGCGCCGGCACGAACTGGCGCGCCGGGTAATACGCCGGGGTGGTCATCAGCCGGAGGATGACACCGGCCGCGAGCCACACCAGGCCGGCACCGAGCACGACCACCAGGATGTTGGCGTACAGCATGCGCACGATGTAGCGCCGGTTCACGACCGTCGAGACGGAGAGCTGCTCGAACAGGAACGGGGTGAGCGACAGGTTGAGCGTGGCCGCCAGTATCAGGACCGCGTTGGCGATGTTGTAGCCGACCGAGTAGACGCCGAGCAGTTCCTTGCCGTAGTAGTACTGCATCAGGAGGAAACCGAGCTGGCACGCCACGACCGTGTACGACGAGTCGAGTACGAGCGTGAGCGCGAACCGGGCGACCTCCCCGGTCAGCTTGCGGTCGAAGTTGAACGACAGGAAACCGTTCCGGGCCAGGTACCAGAGCGATACCGCGGCCGACAGCGCGTTGGCGATGATGATGCCGTAGACCCGACCCTGCCACCCGGCCAAAAGGACGGCGACGAACAGGACCGAGGCGAGGAAATTGACCAGGGTGTTTGTTACCTGGTGCAAGCCGAAGACCAGCACTTTCTTCTGGTTCCTGACGACGCCGAGCGTCACCTGGAACAGGCTGTATGTGAACGCCGTCACCGGGACCATCAGCAGCCACGTGAAGGACAGGCCGCTCAGGCGGGGAAAGGCAACGGCGAAGACCGCCACCAGGCCGAGGAGCCCGACGGTGAAGAGCCCGGCGACGACGAATGAGCAGCCGACGATGCGCGCGACGTGCTCCCGGGGCCGGTCGAAGAAGCGGTTGGACATGAACGCGGTCAGGGCCGGGGCGGACAGGCTCGTGGCAATCGCCACGTAGGTGATGAAGAGCGACACGTTGGCGTAGTCCCGGGGCAGCAGGTACCGGGTGAGGATGGGCAGGAAGAGAAACGGCAGGGCGTTGTTGATGACTGTCGGCACGAAGTAGCCGCCCGACATCCGGCCGAACTGCCGCAGCCCGGGGTCCGAGGGCTGGGGTCTGGGGTCCGGGGACGAGGTACGAGGTTCAGGGTTCTGAGACTCTGACTTCTGCATTCTGCCTTGGTCCTGGCCCTGCGGTCCTTCTAGCATCTCACATCACTCATGATGGCGGCTGACAGCATACAGCTAACAGCTCACAGCCCGGTCTCTGTCTGGTATCTGGTCTCTGATATCTGCTCTCTGGTCTGTCGGCTCGGGCATTCTGGCTTCTGCCTTCGCCCGCCGCTGTACTCTCCGTGTCCTCGGTGGTTCAATCCGTCCTTCCTCATCCGTCTTCTACCATATCGCCGGACAGGGGCGTGCCGCGCGCTATGTCCCGGCTTGCCCGGCGGCCGATGACTTCGGAAAGATGCTTCGGGGCCAGGCCGTGGCCCGGGCGAATCGAGCGGACGTTCTTCTCCGTGAAGACCTCGCCGGCCTTCACGCCCGCGACGACGAACAGGGAGCGGCGGTACTGCCGGCTCGCCGCCTCGCGTTGTGTCGGTTGATAATTGACCGCGCCCAGGGATTTCTCCGCGACGCGCACGGCATCGACCATCGCGCGGAACTCGGCCGGCTCGAGCGAGAAAGCGCTGTCCGGGCCGGGCGTGGCGCGGGACAGGGTGAAGTGCTTCTCGACGATGCAGGCGCCGAGCGCGACCGCGGCGACCGGCACGGCGATGCCCAGCGTGTGGTCGGAAAGCCCGACCGGCAGGTCGAACCTTCGGGCCATATCCGGAATCGTACGCAGGTTCATCTCCTCGGGCGGGGCCGGGTACCCGCTGTTGCACTTGAGCAAGGCGAGCTGCCTGCATCCTGCCTGGCGGAGCGTCTGCACCGCCTCCTCGATTTCCTCGTACGTCGCCATCCCGGTGGACATTATCACCGGTTTGCCGGTCGCGGCGACCTTGCGCAGGAGCCCGGTATCCACCAGCTCGAACGAGGCAATTTTGTGGCAGGGCACGCTCATCTTCTCGAGGAAATCGACCGCCGTGTCGTCGAACGGTGTCGAAAACAGGTCGAGGCCGAGGTGGTTGGCGACGTCCTTCAGTTTCGGTTGCCAGTCCCACGGGGTGTAGGCTTCGCCGTAGAGCTGGTAGAGGTTCCGGCCGTCCCAGGCGGTGCCTTTGATGCGGAAGTACTCGTTGTCGCTGTCAATCGTGATGGTGTCCGGGGTGTAGGTCTGGAGTTTGACCGCGTCGGCGCCGGCTTCCCTGGCCGCCTCGATGAGCTTCACGGCCTGCTGGTAGTCCTGGTTGTGGTTGGCGGACAGTTCGGCGACGATGTAGACCGGCGCGCCGTTCCCGATTCTGCGGCCCGCGATTTTCATCTCGACTCCTTCCGGCGCAACACGAGGCGAACGGCCGCGTGCCCGCGAACCCGGGCTTTGCCCGCCGGGTCGTACCCGGCATCCAGAAACGCCCGCAGCGAGCGCAGGTTCTCCGATTTGACGTACGCACGTATCTGATCCACACGGGAATCAACAAAGCACTGTTCCGAACCGCGCAGAATCAGCGCAGCGCCATAGCCGTGACCTCGTGCTTCTCTTGCGAGACCCACTGAAATGGTGGCTTTGGTGCCATCCAGGTCGCAGCGAACCTGGCCGATTGGCGTATCGCGGCCGTCGGTCGCGATGTAGATGCGGCAGTCCATGGAGTCGATTCGAGCGCCGAACCACCGTTCATGGTCCTTCCACGGTATCGCATTCCCGTTGAACGAAGCTGTCCTGGTATCTCGGTCATTGCGCCACTGCCACACCAGACGGCTATCTTCCGGTCGCGCGCGGCGCAGGGCAATTCCAGCCGCTCTCAGTCGGGCGACTACCCGGTTGCTGCCGCTGCCATCGACCAGCCCCCGGCCACGTTCGCTCATTCTTAGTCGCGCGTCCTTGCGTCGGAGCAGGGCGGACACGTCCCTAGACAGGCTGCGCGGCGTTGTCCGTTTGGCTACTCCCGCAGAATTCAGAGCGGCGGCCACCAAACGCTGGTTCCCGGCAGTGACCAGCACGAGGGCCGGCAGTCTCATATAGGCCAATTCCCAGCATGTGCTGCCGCCGGCTGACACGGCGACGTCGGCCCACGCCATCAGTTCCGCCACGTTCTGCACGGCGTGCACGAGCGTGATGACAGGCTCGCCGGAGCGGCCGGCCTCTTTTCTGACTTCCTCTTCAAGTGCCGCGCGGCGGGGATTGCCCGCACCGACAACCACCACCGCCTCCAGTCCTTCGACCGGGATGCGTTCGAGCGCGCGGATGACCTTGAGCGTGACGTTGCCCGGGTCAGTGCCGCCCATCGTGACCAGGATTCTCTTGGCCTGCCGGGGCGTCCGGCGCCGCCAGTTCCTCCATTTGAGGAACTCGGGCCGCAGCAGCGCGTAGCGCGGGCCGAGCAGCATCCGGGTGTCCGGGTCGCAGCGGTAGCGCAGCTTCTCCGCCCCGAGGTTCTGGTTGAGCAGGACGTCGGCGTGGTAGCGGGGCCAGTGCACCAGGTCGTCGATGACCATTACCTTCACGGCGGCCGCGCGCGCCCGGCGCTGGTACCCGGGGTCGAAGTGATAGCCGTCGAGCACCAGCCAGTCGGGCGCAAGGCGCCGGATGAACCGGGCCGTCGCCGGCCAGTCTCTCGGGTCGGGGTGGGCCTTGGGCAGCGACACAAACCGGGCGCCTTCGTCCCGGATGCGCTTGCGCAAGCCCGGGCTTTCGCAGTGGCCGAGGAACGTCACCGAACCGCCGGTCGCCTGCCAGGCCTGCGCCAGGGCAAGACAGCGCATCACGTGGCCGGTGCCAATCTTCAATGTCGAATCGACGCGGAAGACAATTCCTCTTGGCATCAGTACTTATCGGGCTGACTTCTGGCGCACGAGATAGTCAGACACTGAGTATCCTTTTGCACTGGAGTCGGTGTGGTCTGCAAGCTCACGGTTGACTACCAGGCCGTCCATCCTCCGTCAACTACCAGGTTCTGACCAGTGATGTAGCTCCCAGCCTTGCTGGCTAGCAGAACTACGGCGCCCTTTAGTTCCTCCGGTATTCCTATGCGGCCCATGGGCACTTTGCCATTGAGCCTGCGTACAAAGCCCGGCCTTAGGCGCTGCACGCGTTCAGATGGAAATGGACCTGGGCTAATCGAATTCACGCGGATGCCGTCACGTGCCCAGTAGACGGCAAGGTACCGCGTGAGGTGTATCAGCGCACCTTTCACGGCGTGGTAATTGGGTGGGCTCAGTATACCCGGGAGTCCTCGGTAGACTTCTGGATAACTCCCCACTATGCCGTACATGCTAGCTATGTTTATGATAGCTCCGGGCGATCTCCGTCGGCGAAGATGCTGGGCAATGGCTCTGGACAGAAGGAAACAGGCAGTCAGGCCCAATTGGTATGACTCCGCGAAGTCATCGGCAGCCGCGCCATCTATCGTGGGCGAGGGACCAGCGTAGGCATTGTTGACCAGGATGTCCATACGTCCGACGTGCCGTTCGACGTTCTTGACGAATTCAGTGAAGCTGTCAGGGTCAGCAAGCTGAAGTGCCAAACCTATGTGTCCCTTGCCCGGAAGAGAGGCAGCAAGCCTAGCGGCCCGGTGTCCATCACGACTGGTGGCCACTACCGTAGCACCAGCTTCCGCCAAGGCTCGGCTCAGGGCAGGCCCGAGGTGGCCGCATGCCCCGGTGACGACGGCGACGTCTCCCTTCAGGTTGAAGAGAGTCGCTACTGTGGGTTCACGATTTCCTCTGGATCTGCCACTCAAGATAGCCTCCACGTTGATGGGTTGAGCAACTCCGCGTCGTCGAGGAGCAAAGCTCGGAGTTGCGTTCTGAGCGTGGCTGGCAGGCAGACCTCCGTCGCCCGGATATCTTCCTGTAGTTCCCGCCTGCTGGATACACCAATCAGTGCGGAATGCACGCGCTCCTCGCTTAGGACAAAGGCGATTGCAGCTTGAGAACAGCTGATTCCAAGGCCTGAGCTGGTGACCAGCCTCCGGAAGTCCAGTGACCGCTTGCGCAGCTCATCGAGATGTCGAGGCAGGCTGTCGGCTCTGTCTGTGAGCACGCCTTTCAGTAACACCGAGCGAGCGACGATACCTACGTTATGCTCCGCCGCAAGAGGCAGTATCTGGTCAGAAATCCGCTGGTCGAGGACCGAATATGCAACTTGGAGTACATCGAAAACGTCGAGCCGCAAGCAGGCGAGTGGCATTTTTGTGCCATACACCGTTGCTCCCGTCCAGCGCACTTTGCCACTGGCTTTTACAGAATCGAACACCTCTTTCACCTCTTCGATTCTTTCAAGCACGCGGGCATCAACGTTGTGGATGTACCAAACGTCCACATAGTCTCGTCTCAGCGCGAGCAGGCTGCAATCCAACGACTTTAGCATGAAGCGCGCCAGCTCACCGTGCGGGGGCACGGTGCCATTCGGAGCATGAACCAGCGTCTTTGTGGCCAAATACACGTTCATCCACCTGCTGGCTAGCGCCCTTCCCAGTATTTCTTCGCTGTTTCCGTAGACTCTCGCTGTATCGAGGAAGTTCAGACCCGAGTCGACTGCTTCTTGAACGAGGCCTACTGCGTCTTCCGTTGAAGGGCGCAATGGATGTCCGGGCGCGGAGATGCCGTAATCAAGCCCCAGTTCTGCTGTTCCTAGTGACAAGGCGGATACCTGCATCCCCGTTCGTCCCAGCGTCCTTGTTGCCACCACGGGTCCTCTAGACGTCCTTTTGTCGGATGTGTTGGTTGATGCCGTGCCATTCCGGGTGTGCATTCACAACTGCGAGCGCATCTAGCCACGAGAAGCGGTCGTGTCCGAAGTGGTTGTAGATCAGCCTGACGAAGACGAGGTCCTCTATTGTATCCACAGTCCAGCGCAGAGCTGACCAATCGGTCGGCCCCGGCACGGCCAGAAGGCGGAAGTGTTGGGGGTGGTCCAGGATGTACTTAGTTACGTGTTCACGGGATGCCGAATCTAGCCCCTCGTGCCACGCTCGACGCAAGGCGTCGAGCGTGAAGATCTCGACCCCCAGACCGATCGGATATGTACGCGGATGAAGGTGGTTGGAGGCGTAGTCGGGTCTGGTCGCGGCGAAGGCACACACAACTCCGTCGATAATGTCGGGGTCGACAATCGGATTGTCGGCGGTCACGCGAATCACAGCGTCTGCCCCAAACTGGGTTGCTGCCCCATAGTAGCGGTCGAGCACGTCTGTGACACTACCTCGGAAACACGGGTACCCGCGTTGGCTGCAGAACTCACATATCACAGCGTCCTCGGCTGCGATTGTCGTTGCCACGACCACCGCGTCTACCGTCGTAGCCCTCCGGGTACGTTCAACGACACGGGCGAGCATTGGCTGGCCGGCGAGGTCCATCATGACCTTACCAGGCAGCCTTGTGCTGCCCATCCGGGCTTGTATGATGGCGATCTTTTTCACTGCCGGTATGCCTCAACTACCTTAGTTAGTGCACTGACTACGTCCTCCATGTCACCATCGGCCATTGCCGGGAACAGGGGCAGGGTCAGCAGCCGTTCGTAGGCGCGCTCGGCGACCGGGCAGTCGCCCGGCTTGGTGCCGAAGCGCCGCCGGTAGTATGGGTGCAGGTGCACCGGGACATAATGCACGTTGACCCCGATGTTCTCGGCGCGGAGCGCGGCGAAAATGCGCGCGCGGTCCACCTTCAATCGCTCCAGTTGGAGCTGGACAACGTAGAGGTGATAGGCGTGGCCGACGTCGGGCCGGATGCCAAGCGGTATGACCCCGGGCACGTCCGCGAAAGCCCGGTTATAGGCCGAGGCAATCTGCCGGCGGCGCGCTATCCAGGCCGGCAGTCTCGCGAGCTGGCTCATACCAAGCGCGCACTGGATGTCGGTCAGCCGGTAGTTGTAGCCCAGTTCCGCCATCTCGTAGCACCAGGACCCCGCGCTCTCCCGCTGGCGGTGGTCGGTGGTGATGCCGTGGTTGCGGAAGACGCGCATGCGCCCGGCCCGCCCCGGGTCGCCGGTCGTCACCATCCCGCCTTCACCGGTGGTGACGTGCTTGACCGGGTGAAAGGAGAAGGCGCTCAGGTCGGCCAGCGAGCCGACCGACCGGCCCTTGTAGGAGCCGCCGAGAGCGTGGCAGGCGTCGGCAACCAGGGCAAGGTTGTGCCGGCGCGCGACCGCGGCCAGGGCGTCGTAGTCGCAGGGCTGGCCGGCATAGTCCACCGCCACGATGGCCCGCGTGCGGGGCGTGACGAGCATCTCGGCCTTGCCGGGGTCGAGCAGCAGCGTGTCCGGGTCGACGTCGGCGAAGACCGGTCTACCGCCCTGGTAGGTCACGCAGTTGGCGCTGGCCGCGAAGGTCAGGGTCGGGACAATCACTTCGTCGCCCGGTCCGACGCCGAGCGCAAAGATCGCGGCGTGGAGCGCGGCCGTGCCGCTCGAAACCGCGACCGCTTCCCTGGCGCCGACGGCCTTGGCGAACGTCTGCTCAAACTCGGCTACCTTGGGACCGGTCGTCAGCCAGTCGCCGCGCAGGACCGCTGTCACCGCGGCGACGTCGCTCTCGTCGAGCGATTGGCGGCCGTAGGGCAGCAGTCGCTTGCGGACCGGCGTGCCGCCGTCGATTGCCAGGATGGGCATCCGGCTACTTGCCTGCGACACCGGCCATCTGCCGCAACTCCTCGACCGTGAGCCAGCGGGTGTTCTTGTCGCTTGAGTAGCAGAAGCCGTCCGGGCAGGGCCGGCCGCCGTTCTTGGCGGCATAGTCCTTCGTGTTCCACGACTGGGTCACCGGCAGGATGGCGTAGTAGTCGTCGAACTCGACCGTGTGCCGGGCGTCGTCCTCGGAAACCAGTATCTCGTGCAGCTTCTCGCCCGGGCGGATGCCGATGACCTTCATCTTGCAGTCGGGCGCGATGGCGCGGGCCAGGTCGGTGATGCGCATGCTCGGTATCTTGGGCACGAACAGCTCGCCGCCCCGCATCCGTTCGAGCGAGTCGAGCACGAACCCGACACCCTGGTCGAGCGTTATCCAGAACCGCGTCATCCGCGGGTCGGTTATCGGCAGCTCTCCCGATGAGCACAGCTTCAGGAAGAACGGCACGACACTGCCCCGGCTGCCGACGACGTTGCCGTAGCGGACGATGCTGAACCGGGTCTCGTGGCCGCCGGCATAGGCGTTGGCCGCGACGAGCAGTTTGTCCGAGCAGAGCTTGGTCGCGCCGTAGAGGTTGATGGGGTTGGCGGCCTTGTCGCTGGAGAGGGCAATCACTTTCTTCACCCGGCAGTCGATGGCGGCGTCCACGAGGTTCATCGCGCCGAGGACGTTGGTTTTTACCGCCTCGCCGGGGTTGTATTCGGCCGCGGGGACCTGCTTCAGCGCCGCAGCGTGGACGACGACGTCGACGCCTTCGAATGCCCGGTAGAGCCGGTCCCGGTCGCGCACGTCGCCCAGGAAGTAACGCAGGCAGGGGTAGCGGTTTTCGCCGAACCGCTGCTGCATCTCGAACTGCTTGAGTTCGTCGCGGCTGAAGATGATGAGTTTCTTCGGCTTGAAGCGGCCCAGCACGGTCTCGGTGAACTTCTGGCCGAAGGAACCGGTCCCGCCGGTGACAAGTACTGCCAGTCCGTCAAGATTCATGGTGTTCTCCTTGGCACCGGAAGTGCCGGATACAGGGCAGGCGGTGAAGCGACCGGACGGGCAAAGCACGCCAGAAGCCCCACGGTTGCGTGACGCACGCGGTATTGTATACAACGGTAATCTCTGAATCAAGCAGACCCCCACGGACGCCAAGCTTGAAAACGGGGGATTCCTTGCCGATACTATCCCCAAACCATGAGACGTCACGCGGCCGGATGGCCAGGAGGCCTTGACTATGAACGTACCATTGGCTGACAGCGTGTTCCGGGGCCGCTCGGTGCTGGTGACCGGGCACACGGGGTTCAAGGGTTCGTGGCTGTCTGTCTGGCTTTCCGAGCTGGGCGCCCGGGTCTTCGGCTACGCCCTGCCGCCGCCCACCAGCCCGAGCAATTTCGCCGCGTCCCGCGTGCGGGAAACACTCGCCGGCCATCACGAAGGCGATATCCGCGATGCGGGCGCGGTGCGTGCGGCCCTGGACGAGGCCCGGCCCGACGTCGTGCTGCACCTGGCGGCCCAGGCGCTGGTCCGGCCTTCTTACGCCGCACCCCGGGAGACGTTTGACGTGAATGTCATCGGCACCGCCTGCCTGCTGGACGCGGTGCGGGAGCTGGGGCGGCCGTGCGCGGTGGTGGTGGTCACGAGCGACAAGTGCTACGAGAACCGGGAGCAGGTCTGGGGCTACCGCGAGGGCGACCCGGTCGGCGGGTTTGACCCGTACAGCGCCAGCAAGGGCGCGGTCGAGCTGCTGGCGGCCGCCTACCGGCGGTCGTTCTTCCACCCGGACCGGGTCGGGCAGCACCACGTCAAGCTGGCGACGGCCCGGGCCGGCAATGTCATCGGCGGCGGGGACTGGGGCCAGGACCGGATTGTCACCGATATCGTGCGCTGGCTGGGGCGGGGCGAGTCGGTGCCGGTGCGCAACCCGGGCGCGGTAAGGCCGTGGCAGCACGTGCTCGAGCCGTTGTCGGGCTACCTGCGGCTGGCGGCGGCGATGCTCGGAAGCGATGACCCGAAGTGGTGCGGGGCGTGGAATTTCGGGCCCAGGCCGGACGACGAGACCACGGTGCGCGCGCTGGTCGAGCGGTTCTGCGCGGTCTGGGGTAACGGGCGGTGGCACGATGCCAGCCGGCCGGACCAGCCCCACGAGGCCGGGGTCCTGCGGCTCTCCATCGACAAGGCGGTGGCCGAGCTGGGCTGGCGGCCCCGCTGGAGCCTGGATGAGGCGGTCGGGCACACCGCGGCGTGGTACCGCGATTTCTACCGCGAACCGACGCGGTCGACGTTCGACGCGTGCCGGCAGGACATCCGGGATTACGAGGCGGGCGGGGCGAAGGCAGATGGGAGATGTGAAAAGGCGTGATGTGGCAGGCGTGAAGCGGGACGCGGCCGCGCTGCGGCAGGAGATTCTCGACCTGGTGCGGGAGTACTACCGGGCGCGGTTCGCCGGCCGGCGGTTCGAGCCGGGCAAGGACCTGGTCCATTACGCCGGCCGGGTGTTTGACGACGAAGAGCTGGTCGCGCTGGTGGACTCGAGCCTCGATTTCTTCCTGACCGCCGGCCGCTTCGCCGAGCGGTTCGAGGCCGAGTTCGCGGCCCGCCTGGGCCTGGGCAACGCGCTCTTGGTCAACTCCGGGTCGTCGGCCAACCTGGTGGCGCTGACCGCGCTGACCTCACCCCGGCTGGGCGCGCGGCGGCTCGTGCCCGGGGACGAGGTCATCACCGTCGCGGCCGGGTTCCCGACGACCGTCGCGCCCATCGTGCAGAACCGGCTGGTGCCGGTGTTCATAGACATCAACCTCGGCGACTACACCGCCGTCCCGGAGCGCCTGGCCGAGGCGGTCGGGCCGAAGACCCGGGCGATAATGATGGCGCACACGCTGGGCGTGCCTTTCGACCTCGATACGACGATGGAACTGGTCCGCCGGCACGACCTGTGGTTGGTCGAGGACAACTGCGACGCGCTCGGTTCCGAGTACCGGGGCCGGCTGACCGGTACGTTCGGCCACGTCGCGTCGTGCTCGTTCTACCCGGCCCACCATATCACGATGGGCGAGGGCGGGTGTGTCGTGACCGACTCAGACGAACTGGCGCGCATCGGCCGGTCGGTGCGCGACTGGGGCCGCGACTGCTACTGCGCGGGCGGGGAGAACAACACCTGCGGCAAGCGGTTCAGCCAGCAGTTCGGCACGCTGCCGCCCGGGTACGACCACAAGTACGTCTACAGCCATATCGGCTACAACCTCAAGCTCACCGACATGCAGGCGGCAATCGGCTGCGCCCAGCTTGCCAAGCTCGATTCGTTCATCGCCCGGCGCAAGGAGAACTTCGGCCGGCTGACCGCGCTGCTTGCGCCGTACGAGGACCGGCTGATTCTGCCGAAGCCGGTGCCGAACTCCGACCCGTCCTGGTTCTGCTACGTCATCACGGTGCGGCCGGGCGCCGGTTTTTCCCGGGACGACCTGACCCGGTTCCTCGAGGCCAACCGCATCGAGACGCGCAACCTGTTCAGCGGCAATCTGCTGCGGCACCCGGCGTTCGCCGGGGTCGAGCACCGGGTCGTGGGAGACCTCGCGAATACCGACATCGTCACCTCCAACACTTTTTTCATCGGACTGTACCCGGGTATCGGCGAGGCGGAATTCGGGGTGATGGCCGATGCCTTCGGCCGTTTCATGCGCGGCGAGCGCGCCTAGCATGGCGACACCGCGTAGGCTGCGCGGCCGGGTGGACCGGCTGACCGCGCACGGCGACTCGGTCTACACCGTCGAGCTCGTGCCCGAGACGCCGGCGCCGGCATTCCGGCCCGGCCAGTTCCTCCACCTGGCGCTTGACGAGTATGACCCATCCGGTTTCTGGCCCGAGTCAAGGGTCTTCTCGGTTGCCAGCTCGCCGGCCGAGCGCGGCCGGTTGACGATTTCGTACTCGGTACGGGGGCAGTTCACCGCGCGGATGGAACGGGAGCTGGCGGTCGGCCGCGGCGTGTGGCTGAAGCTGCCCTACGGCGATTTCACGGTGGACGCGACCCGGCCGGCCGTGCTGTTCGCCGGGGGAACCGGCATCACCGCGTTCACGGCGTTCATCGCCGGCCTGGCCCCGGACCATCCGCAGCCGGTCGTCCTCGCCTACGGCGCGCGCGACCCCGGGCTGCTCATCTACCGTGCCGCGCTGGAGCGGCAGGCGCGGGCGGTGCCGGCATTCGATCTGGTGCTGTTCTCGGAGCGGTCGGCCGCCAGGGCGCAGGCGTGGATCAGGATCGGGTCGATGGGCATGGCGGCCTCCTCA
>JAEAMF010000427.1_pt1 | contig 54298 bp, 44 predicted proteins | sample 8958721 | NCBI WGS metagenome assembly JAEAMF01 (sample SAMN16933255, study PRJNA681124) | bioreactor sludge metagenome | isolation source: anaerobic bioreactor treating anionic surfactant - SDBS | place: India: Bengaluru | collected 2019-02-28
TCGCCGCGCAGATGCAGGCCAAGAAGCTGCCGATGGTCGCCGACCTGCGCGACGAGTCGGACCACGAGAACCCCTGCCGCATTGTCATCGTGCCGCGCTCCAACCGCGTCGACCTCGACGAGCTGATGCAGCACCTGTTCGCCACCACCGAGCTGGAAAGCTCCTACCGGGTCAACCTCAACGTCATCGGCCTGGACGGCAAGCCGCAGGTCAAGGACCTGCGCCAGCTGCTCTCCGAGTGGCTGACCTTCCGCATCGGCACCGTGCGCCGCCGCCTGCAGTTCCGCCTCGACAAGGTGGAGAAGCGCCTGCACCTGCTCGAAGGCCTGCTGGTCGCCTTCCTCAACCTCGACGAGGTGATCCGCATCATCCGCGAGGAGGAGCAGCCCAGGTCCGTGCTGATGGAGCGCTTCGGCCTGACCGAGGTGCAGGCCGACTACATCCTCGATACCCGCCTGCGCCAGCTGGCGCGTCTCGAGGAGATGAAGATCCGTGGCGAGCAGGACGAGCTGGCCAGGGAGCGCGACAAGCTGCTGGCCCTGCTCGGCAGCGAGAGCAAGCTGAAGAAGCTGGTACGCCAGGAGCTGCTGGCCGATGCCGAGAAGTACGGCGACGAGCGGCGCTCGCCGCTGGTCGCGCGCGCCGAGGCCCGCGCGCTGTCGGAAACCGACCTGCTGCCCGCCGAGCCGGTCACCGTGGTGCTTTCCGAGAAGGGCTGGGTACGCTGCGCCAAGGGCCACGACATCGATGCCGCCGGCCTGTCCTACAAGGCCGGCGACGCCTTCAAGGCCGCGGCGCCCGGGCGCTCCAACCAGTTCGCGGTGTTCCTCGACTCCACCGGACGCAGCTACTCGCTGGCGGCCCACTCGCTGCCCTCGGCGCGCGGCCAGGGCGAGCCGCTCACCGGGCGCCTGAGCCCGCCGGCCGGCGCCAGCTTCGACTGCGTGCTGCTGCCCGAGGACGAGGCGCTCTACGTGCTGGCTTCCGACGCCGGCTACGGTTTCGTGGTCAGGGCTGACGACCTGCAGGCCAAGAACAAGGCCGGCAAGGCGCTGCTGACCCTGCCCGAGGGCGCCCGGGTGATGGCGCCGCGGCCGCTGCGCGCGCTGGAGAGCGACCTGCTGGCGGCGGTGACCAGCGAGGGGCGCCTGCTGGTGTTCCCGGTCGCCGAGCTGCCGCAGCTGGCCAAGGGCAAGGGCAACAAGATCGTCGGCATTCCCGCCGAGCGGGTCGCCAGTCGCGAGGAGTACCTGGTCGACCTCGCCGTGCTGCCGCAGGGCGCCACCCTGGTGCTGCAGGCCGGCAAGCGCACCCTGTCGCTGCGCGCCGACGACCTCGACCACTACCGGGGCGAGCGCGGACGCCGCGGCAGCCTGCTGCCGCGCGGCTTCCAGCGGGTGGACGCGCTGCTGGTGGAGTGACGGGACGCCTGCTGATGGAAAAGGGCTGCATGAGTTTCCACCCTGCAGCAGCGGTGTGATCGTGTAGGGTGGAAAACCACCGCAGGTGTTTTCCACCGTGGCGGGCTATCAGGGAGGTCAGATGGCAGAGGCGGAAAAAGCGCAGGCGCAGCTGGCCTGGGCCGGCGAGCAGGACGGCGTGGCGGTGCTGCGCCTGTCCGGGCACTGGACCCTGGCGGCGGCCAAGCCCGATCTGGACGCGGTGTGGCGCAGCTTGGCGGACAAGCCGGCGCGCCTGCAGCTGCAGGTCGCGGCCCTGGATGCCTGGGACAGCAGCCTGCTGGCCTTGCTGCGCCGCCTGCAGCGTCTCGCCGACGCCGAGCAGCGCCGCCTGGAGCACCGCGGCCTGCCGGACGGCGTGGTGCGCCTGCTGCAGATGGCGGCGACGCCCGTGACCCGTGAGGAGGAGGAGACGCCACGTCCCGGGCCGGTGTCGCGCCTGGGACTGCTGGTGCTGCAGGTCCACGACGGGCTGGTGCAGGCCAGCACCTTCTGCGGCGAGGTGGTGCTCGCCCTCGGCCGCCTGCTGCGCGGTCGCGCGCGCATGCGCCGCAGCGACTTCTGGGCGGCGCTGGCGCAGTGCGGCCCTGGCGCGCTGCCGATAGTCGCGCTGATCGCCAGCCTGGTCGGCCTGATCCTCGCCTTCGTCGGCGCCGCCCAGCTGCAGGCGTTCGGCGCCCAGCTGTACATCGCCAACATGGTGGCCATCGGCATGACCCGCGAGATGGGCGCGCTGATGACCGCGGTGATCATGGCCGGCCGCACCGGCGCGGCCTACGCCGCCGAGCTGGGCAGCATGCAGGCCAACGAGGAGATCGACGCACTGAAGACCTTCGGCTTCCCGCCGCTGGAGTTCCTGGTGCTGCCGCGCCTGCTGGCGCTGCTGGTCAGCATGCCGCTGCTCTGCGTGTTCGCCGACGCCCTCGGCATCCTCGGCGGCTTCGTCATCGGTGCCGGGCTGTTCGACATCTCCGCGCCGCTGTACCTCAGGCAGAGCCTGGAGATGCTCGGCCTCGCCGATTTCCTGCTCGGCCTGTTCAAGAGCCTGGTGTTCGCCGTGCTGATCGGCCTGATCGGCTGCCACCACGGGCTGAGCTGCGGACGCAACGCCCAGGCGGTCGGCCAGGCCACCACCCGCGCGGTGGTCAGCATCATAGTCGCGCTGGTGGTCAGCGACGCGCTGATCACCCTGATCTGCACCCAGCTGGGGATCTGAGCATGAGCGACGTGGTCCTCGCCGTGGAGAACCTCAGCGCCGGCTACGGGCGCAGGGTGATCCAGCACGATCTCAACTTCGCCATCCGCCGCGGCGAGGTGTTCGTGGTGATGGGCGGCAGCGGCTGCGGCAAGAGCACCCTGCTGCGCCACCTGATCGGCCTGCAGGCGCCGCTGGCCGGGCGCGTGCTGCTGCACGGCGAGGACTTCTGGGCCCGCGACGAGGATGCCCGCGCCGTCCTGCAGCAGCGTTTCGGCGTGCTCTACCAGAGCGGCGCGCTGTGGAGCGGCATGACCCTGCGCGAGAACATCACCCTGCCGCTGGCCGCCTACCATCCGCACCTCGGCCAGGCCGAGCTGGACGAACTGGCCGCGCTCAAGCTGGCGCTGGTCGGCCTGCCCGGCTGCGACGAGCTGTACCCGGCCGAGCTGTCCGGCGGCATGCGCAAGCGCGCCGGCCTGGCGCGGGCGCTGGCGCTCGACCCCGAGGTGCTGTTCTTCGACGAGCCCTCCGCCGGCCTCGACCCGCTCAGCTCCATGGCCCTCGACGAGCTGATCCTGCAGCTGCGCGACAGCCTGGGTGCCAGCATCGTGCTGGTCACCCACGAGCTGCCGAGCATCTACCGGGTGGCCGACACCTGTCTGTTCCTCGACCATCGCACGCGCACCCAGATCGCCCTGGGTCCGCTGCGGCAACTGCTGGAGGAAGGGCCGCCGAGCGTGCGGCGCTTCCTGCGCCGCGGCGATGCCCCCGCGTACAAGGAGTCCCCATGAGCGAGACGCGCAAACCCTTCTGGATCGGTGCCTTCCTGCTCGGCGGCATCGCCCTGCTGGCCGGCGGCCTGCTGCTGCTCGGCCGCGACAGCTGGTTCAGCCAGCCCAGCGACTACGTGGTGTACTTCACCGGTGCGCTGGATGGTCTCGACGTCGGCGCCGACGTCACCTACCGCGGCGTCAAGGTCGGCACCGTGCGCGAGATCCGCCTGTCCTACGACCGCGAACTCAGGGATGTGGTGATCCCGGTGGTGCTGCGCATCGACCCCGCGGTCGGCCACGAGGGGCAGAGCTTCGACCGGGTGGTCGAGCGGCTGGTCGAGCGCGGCCTGCGCGCCCAGCTGCAGACCCAGAGCCTGCTCACCGGCAAGGCGATAGTCGCGCTGGACCTGTTCCCAGGCCAGGCCGGCTACGTGCGCGAGCCCCACGACCTCGAGCTGCCGACCATCCCCAGCGTGCCCTCGCGGGTCGACCAGGCGGCGGACGTGCTGCGCGATCTGGTCGCCAGCCTGCGCGAGCTGCCGCTGCGCGAGATGGTGGTGTCGGCCAGCAACACCCTGCAGGCCCTGGAGCGCCTGAGCGCCTCCCCCGAGCTGCAGGACGGCCTGCTCAGCCTCGGCCAGACCCTGCACAATCTTGAGAGCCTGACTCAACAACTGCAGCGACAAATCCCGCCAATGCTGGATAATGCGCGCCAGGGCGGCGGCGAGCTGCGCGCGGCGATCGGCGATCTGCGCCAGGCGGCGCAGGCCGCCACGCTCGCCCTGCAGCAGATGCAGCAGCTGGCGGGCGATACCCGGCGCAGCCTCGGCCCCGAGTCCGAGGCGCAGTTCCAGCTGCTGCAGGCGCTGGAGGAACTGGGGCGGGCCAGCAAGGCCCTGCAGCGCACGGCGGAAGGCCTGGAGCAGCAGCCCGAATCGCTTATTTTTGGCAAGAAACGGTGATCTTTTCATGGGTGTTCCACGCCTGATCCGAATGCTGGGCCTGACCGGGCTGCTCGCCATGGCAGGCTGCGCGGCGACGCCGCCGGCGCAGTTCTACCAGCTGCAGCAGGGCAATCCCGGCCTGCCGCAGGCCGACGCCGGCGTGGCCGTGCTGCTCGGCCCGCTCAAGCTGGCCGACTATCTGCAGCGCGAGACCCTGGTGCAGCGCCAGGGCGACGACACCCTGGTGATCGCCCAGCAGGCGCGCTGGGTCGGCAGTCTGCAGGACGACGTGGCGCAGCTGCTGCTGCGCCAGCTGGCCGGCCGTCTGGACAGCAGCCGTCTGGCGCTGTATCCGGACCGGGTCGGCTTCAAGCCCGAGGCGCAGCTGCTGCTGAGCATCAGCCGCCTGGACTCCGGCCCCTACCAGCCGGCCGTGCTGGAGGCGCAGTGGCGCCTGCTCGATGGCACCGGCAAGATGCTCGACAGTCGCCTGGTGCGGCTGGAGGAGAAGCACAATGGCGAGCTGACCGACCAGGTGCGCGCGCAGAGCCTGCTGCTGCAGAGCCTGGCGGCGCAGATGGCCACGGCGGTGCGGGGAATGCCGCGTGTCGCGGCGACGCCCGCGCAGCCGGCGTCGCGCAAGGCGGCGACCTCCCGCCCGGCGGCGCCGCGCATTCCCCAGGCGGCGCCGCGGCCGGCGCCGGCCGCCGAGGTGTACCGCTTCTGAGCGGTCGGGCGAGCCCGAAACGACAAGGCCGCGCCGGGGTTCCGGCGCGGCCTTGTCGTTTCGGGGCAGGCGAGGCTCAGGCGTGCTGCAGCATCTGGCCGAGCTGCTGTTCGAGACGCGCCGGCAACGGCTCCTGCAGGCGCTCGATGCAGCTGGCGCCGGCCGGGGAGGCGAGGGTGCGCAGGCGCGCGCGGCTGTGCAGCGCCGGGTCGGCGCCGAGGGCCTGGTCGAGCAGCAGCAGGTTGCGGCTGTGCCGGCAGAGGGTCAGTGCGCTCTGGCTGGCCGGCTGCTGCTGGATGGCTTCCGCCGGCAGGCCGTACAGGCCGTCGCCGCGGCTGAGGGCGAGTTGCAGCTGCAGGGTCAGGCCGCTGTCGGCCACCTCGACCTGCAGGGCATGGCCGAGGGCGCGCAGCAGTTCGCCGCAGCACAGGGCGCGGGTCAGGTAGTCCTCGCCGGACTGGTTGCTGTGGAACAGGATCAGGCTGCTGCCGTCGGCCAGGCGCAGCAGGTGGCCGTGGTGCAGGCGCGCTGCCTGCTCTAGGCAGTCGCGGTAGCGCTGCAGCAGTTCGCGCAGACGCGGCGGCGACAGGCGCCGTTGCAGCTCGTCCTGGCCGCCCAGCTGGGTCGCCAGCACGGCGCTGTGCACCGGCGGCAGGCCGGGGGGCGTGCCCGGCTGCAGATCGTCGGGGTCGAGGCCGAGGGCGTCGGCGTCCAGCTCGAGTTCGTCGCCGTCAGCCCGCGCCGCGGGGCGGCGGGGCGTCGCGGTGGCCGGCCGACCTTCGTCGAGCAGGTTTTCCAGCCCCTCGAACAGTTCGCCATCCTCCGCGTCGTCCAGCATCGGATCCTCCTCGACGGCGGGGCGCGGCGGTACCAGGCGCTGCTGCAGCTGGCGGGCCAGGTCGCCGAGTTCGTCCTGGCGCTCGCTGGCCGGTGCCGGGTCGTCGGGATCGCGCAGCCACAGGCGCAGCTGCAGCAGCGGCATGCTGAGCTTGCCGCCCAACCGCAGGCTGAGGGTCAGGGTCGCCACCAGCACGATCAGGCCGAGCAGGCCGAAGTTCTGCAGGCCGACGGTGAGCGGCTGGCGGAACTGCTGCATGTCGAGGGTCAGGTGCAGCTGGCCGGCGGCCACCTCCTGGAAGGCGATGGAGGCGGTGAACACGCCCTCGTCGGTGCCGAACAGGCCCGGCTGCGGACGGCGGCCGGCCTCGGCGATGATGCGGTTGTCGACGCCATGGATCACCACGTGGGCGACCAGCGGGTTTTCGGCGAGCTTGTCGAGCATCACCTTGAGGCTGAGCAGGTCGTTGGACACCAGCAGCTCGGTGGCCGAAGCCACCGCCTGGCGCTTGAGGCTTTCGCCGACTGCCTCGCTCTGCTGCTGCATGACCTCGCGCACCTGCAGGTTGAACAGCCAGGCGAAGGCCAGCATCACCACGCTCACCAGGAGCAGGCTCTGGCTGGCGATGCGCAAGGCGATGGGTACCCGCCGGCGGCGCAGCGCCTGGAACAGGAGGATGAAGAAGTTGTCGGACTTGACGGGCGCGGGCCGGTTCACGAGAGGGGGGCTCGGCTCTGGAAAAGGGAGTGGAAGTATAGCGGGGCCCCGTGCGCACGGGCAAAGCGCGCTGCCAGATGGTGCGCATTCCGGGTAGAATGCCGCACTTTCAGTTCCGCGGAGGTGCGCCGTGCGTGAAATCGTCCTGATCAACATCACCGGGGAGGATCGTCCGGGGCTGACCGCGGCCATCACCGGCGTGCTCGCCCGTGGCGGGGTGAACATCCTCGACATCGGCCAGGCGGTGATCCACGACACCCTGTCGTTCGGCATCCTGGTCGAGATCCCGCACGGCAGCCAGGCGTCCTCGGTGCTCAAGGACGTGCTGTTCACCGGCTACGAGCTGGACCAGCAGGTGCGCTTCACCCCGGTGTCCGAGGCCGACTACCAGCAGTGGGTCGGCGGTCAGGGCAAGGCGCGCCACATCGTCACCCTGCTGACCCGCAAGGTGACCGCCGAGCAACTGCATCGGGTCAGTTCGATCACCGCCAAGTACGGGTTGAACATCGACCACATCGATCGCCTGTCCGGACGCATGCCGCTGGATACGCCGGCCGAGCACGGCAAGGGCTGCATCGAGTTCTCGGTGCGCGGCGAGGCGGCCGATCCGGCGGCGCTGCGCGCCGAATTCCTCAGCGTCGCCCAGGAACTCAACGTCGACATCGCCTTCCAGCAGGACACCATCTTCCGTCGCAACCGCCGCCTGGCGGTGTTCGACATGGACTCGACGCTGATCGAGGCCGAGGTGATCGACGAACTGGCCAAGGCCGCCGGGGTCGGTGCGCAGGTGGCCGAGATCACCGAGCGGGCGATGCGCGGCGAGCTGGATTTCCGCGCCAGCTTCAAGGAGCGCCTGGCGCTGCTCAAGGGGCTGTCCGAGGAGGTGCTGGAAGGCATCGGCGCCTCGCTGCGCCTGACCGAAGGCGCCGAGACCCTGTTCGCCGAGCTCAAGCGCCTGGGCTACAAGACCGCCATCCTCTCCGGCGGCTTCACCTACTTCGCCCGCCAGCTGCAGCAGAAGCTCGGCATCGACTACGTGTTCGCCAACGAGCTGGAGATCGTCGACGGCAAGGTCACCGGCGTGGCGGTGGAGCCGATCGTCGACGCCCAGCGCAAGGCCGACCTGCTGCGCCAGCTCACCGAGCAGGAGGGCCTGCGCCTGGAGCAGACCATCGCCGTCGGCGACGGCGCCAACGACCTGCCGATGCTGGCCATCGCCGGCCTGGGCGTGGCCTTCCGCGCCAAGCCGCTGGTCAAGCAGTCGGCCAAGCAGGCGATCTCCACCCTCGGCCTCGACGGCATCCTCTACCTGCTGGGCTATCGCGACCGCGAAAGCTTCGAGTGAGCGGAGGCCAGCCATGAAAAAACCGCCGTGAGGCGGTTTTTTCGTTCCGGGGCCGGGGCCTTCAGTCTTCGCCGGAGGAGAACTCGTAGTCCATCTTCGGGCTGGGCGCCTGCAGGTACAGGCCCTGCACGTAGTTGACCCCGGTCTGCCACAGGGTGGTCAGCACGCTGGCGTTGTCCACGTTGGGCACCACGGTCAGCTTGGCCTCGTTGTGCAGTCCGGCGATCAGGGTCTTGAGCTTGTCCTGCTGTTCGGCGTCGGAGAGGTCGCGGAGCAGTTCGCTATCGAGCTTGACGAAGTCGACGTTCAGGTGGCGCAGGGTGTTGAACGGGTTGAGCGCCCCGCCGAAGCGGCTGAGCGATACCTTGCAGTGCAGCTCGGCGAGGCCCTTGGTCAGCAGCTTGGCCTGCTTGAGGTAGGCGATCGCATCCGGCTCGCCGAGTTGCAGGATCAGGCTGTCGGCCGGCAGGCGGGCGGCCTTGAGGGCGGCGCTGAGCCAGGGCAGCAGCGCCGGGTCCTGCAGGCTGGCGGCGCCCAGGCCGATGAACAGGCGGGTGTTGTGGCCCCTGGCGCGATGCTCGCCGAGCTGGCGGATGGCGTTGAGCAGCACCCAGCGGTCGACCCGGGCGGCCAGGCCGGTCTGCTCGGCGGCGGCGAGGAACTCGGCCGGGGGCACCGCCTCGCCCTGCGGGTTGCGCAGCAGCAGGGACACTTCGTAGTGCTCGCGTTCGTCGCCGTGCAGGCTGATGATCGGCTGGAACAGCAGCTGGAAGCCGTTGCCCTCGATGGCCTGCTGGACCATGGCGACCAGGTTGCCGCGGCTGGCGGCGGCGGCCAGTTCCTCGGCCGGGTCGTAGATGTTGAGGGCGTTGCCGCCGGTCAGCTGGTCGGTGCAGCGCAGGGCGCGCTCGACCACCAGCTGGGCCTGGGCGCTCTGCTCGCTGATGCCGGCCACGCCGATGCTGAAGGTGACCTGCACGCTGCGCCCGCCGATGTCGAACAGGTGGCCTTCGACCTTCTTCAGCAGGGCCTGCAGCGAGGCCTCGGCCTGCGCCGGGGGCTGCGGCAGCAGGGCGGCGAAGCTGTCGTCAGCGAAGCGCGCCAGCTGGGCCTGCTCGCCGAAGTGCTGGCGCAGCAGGGTGGCGCAGTCGGCCAGCAGCAGGTCGCTGTCGGCCAGGCCGATGTCGCCGAGGAGGTTGGCATAGCGGTCGATGCGCAGCAGGGCCAGGCTGGCCGGGCTGCCGGTCTTGACCGCCTGCTGGACGGCGTGGTCGAGCAGCTCGAGGAAGTGCACGCGGTTGTACAGGCCGGTGACCAGGTCCTGGCTGCTGATCTCGCGCAGTTTCTCGGCGAGTTCGCTGTTGTCGCTTTCCGCGCGGATCACCACCTGGGTGCAGGGCTCGCCGTCGTAGCTGGCCGGGGAGAAGGTCATGCGTGCGCGGAACTGGCTGCCGTCGTCGCGCACGCCGCCGCACAGCAGCTCGGCATGCTCGTCGCCGTTCTGCTGGTAGGTCTTGAGGAAGTCCTTGAACGCGGCCTGGTCGCTGCCCTGGATCAGGTCGATCATCGGCATGCCGGCGATGTCGTCGGCGTCGCTGTAGCCGAACAGCTCGACGTAGGCGCGGTTGACGTAGATGTGCATGCCGTCGTGGGCGTAGGTGATGGCATCCACCGAGCTGTCCAGCAGCAGCTGGCAGCGCCGTTCGGCCTCGCGCAGGGCTACCTCGGCATTGCGCCGGGCGCGGCGCTCCTCGAGGTTGCGCAGCTCGCGCTCGGCGACCAGCAGCAGGCGCTCCTCGTCGCTCGCCGGCACGCCGTCCTGGGCGCCGAGCAGCATGGCCTCGGTGATCGCCTCGCCGTCGTTGTCGGCGACCAGCTGCAGGAAGGGCAGGTCCTTGCCCAGGCGGCGGATGGCGCCGAGGGCTTCGTCGGGCTCGAGGTTCTCGCTGTGGGGGGCAGCGATCAGCAGGTCCCAGGTCTGCTGCAGGGCTTCGGCGAGGTCGTCGCTGGAGGTCAGGCGATGGGCGCGGGTGGCGTGGCCGGCGTTGCGGAACAGGCTGATCAGGCGCTCGGCCTCGTTCTGCGAGTCCTCGAGGAGCAGCAGGCGGACGGTTTTCTTTTCGGTGGGCATGGTTGGCCAGGAACCAGCGCCGCAGGGGCGCACAAACGCGGCAGAGGGAAATGCTCGGAAATCTACAAGGACTCCCAGAGCGAGTCAAAGCCAACCGGCTCGCTGTCGCCGGCCAGTCGCAAGGTTGTGACCGGTTTCCCGTCGGCAGGTTCGGTGCGTGGCGCCGGTGCCTCGAGCGGGCGGTACTCGAACTGGTTGAAGCTGCCGCTGAGGGTGTGGCGGCGGGTGAGCTGCACTGCCTGCTCCTTGCCGTCGAGGTTGAGGAGGATCTTCTGCCCCTGCTGGAATGGCAGGGTCGGCGCGATCAGCAGGTCCGGGCGACCCAGTGCCGGGATGGCGCTGAGCAGCAGGCCGCGCAGGTACTGCCCCTCGGGCTTGCCATCGTTCTGGGGGCGCAGGCCGCAGGGCTTGGCGCGCGGGGCGAGCAGTTCGATGCCGAGCTGCAGGCCGCTGCCGCGGGGCTGGCGGATCCAGCGGATCAGGGCGATGTTCCAGCCACGCTCGCCGGGGTGCTGCAGGCCGATCAGGTCGCCGGTCTGCAACTGGTCGGGCGGCGTGTCGTCCCAGGCCAGGCAGAAGCCGCCGGGGCTGTGGTTGATCACCTGCAGCTGGTGGCGCGGATACTGGCCGCTCTCGTCGGGGGCGTCGCGGCCGGGGGTGTAGTCGATGCTGGGCTGCTGGCGGCGCAGCAGCGCCTCGTTGCGCGAGGCGTCGAAGGCGCGGTTCCACGGGTCGCGCTCGCGTTCGTGGCGCTGGAAGTCGACGCTGACGGCGGTGGCTGGCAGCTGCAGGGTGTCGGCGAAGCTGCGCTGGCCGGCGATGTGGTAGTGCAGCGCACGGATGCCCAGGCAGGCGCTGAGCGTGCCGCTGCCGGGCATGCGGCTGAAGGCGCGCTCGGCGGGGGCGCTCCAGGCGGTGCACAGGTGCTGCAGCAGGTCGTCGCCGACGCCATGGGGCATGGACAGGCGGCTGCCCTGGCGCTGCACGGTGCCGAGCCGCAGGTAGGTGCGCAGCTCGCCGACCAGGGCCTGCGGGTCGAGGCCGAGCAGCTGCGCGGGGTCCTCGTTGTGCAGCAGGCTGGCGTAGCGCGGCGGGCTGTCGGTGCCCGGGGCGAAGGCGAACAGGCTGCCGGGCAGGCGCGCGTCCTGCAGGACGGCGCGGGGGCTCCACGCCGGCAGCGCTTCGCCGAGCTGGAGGATGGCCTGCTGGCGCAGCTGGTTGCAGCGTGCGCTGCCCAGCAGCAGGCTGGCCAGGTAGCACTGCTCGATGGTCTGTTCGCGGCCGTCGATGCCCGGCAGCGGCAGGCGCTGGAGCTGGCGGGCGGCGGCGGCGCGGTAGAGCTGGTGCAGCTCCAGCCAGAAACCCTGGCTGGGCGGCATGTAGAGCAGGCTGAACTGGCAGAGCATCTGGTACAGCGCGTGCTGGCCCAGCAACAGGGCGCGGGCGCACAGCTGGCGGCTGGCATCGCTGGGCGGCAGGGCCAGCGCCTCGCTGGCGGTCAGCTTGGCGGCGCGCGCCAGCTGCTGCTGCAGGGTCTGGCACAGGGCGGCGATCTGCTGGCGGCGCTCGTCGAGGATCACCACCGGGCTGCGCAGGTGCTTCTGCAGCTGGCCGCAGATGAACAGCACCTCCGGCTCGAGCAGCTCGAGCAACTGCTGGCGGTTGGCCGGCGGCGTGCGCAGGCGGTTGAGTTCCTGCAGGGCGGTATACAGGCGGCGGGCGGTTTCGCCGAGGTTGGCCTTGGGCAGCTCGGCGATCCAGCCGCGCAGCGCCGCCGGCTGCGCCGCGGCGAAGGACAGGCTGGCCAGGTCCGGCGGTGTGACGCGCAACAGGTCGTAGGAGGAGTGCAGGTCCATGGTGTCTCGCTCGGAACAGGGAATGCGGGCTCAACCCTGGGCGCGGCCGCCGGCGCGCTAGCGTTCAGTCTAGCCGAAAAGCCTGCCTGGCCGTTGATCTGCGGCAGGTTGTCGCTGCGCCCTGCCGCACCGGAGCGGGCCTCAGCCCGGCAGGCCCAGTTGCTGGCCCATGCGCAGCGGGCTGCCGGCGCTCAAGCCCTCGGCCCAGCGTACCTGCTCGGGACCGAACAGCACGATGGCGGTGGAACCGAGCTTGAAGCGGCCGAGCTCGGCGCCCTTGTCCAGGTGGATGGGCTGCTGCACCGCAGGACCGTAGCGGAAGTGCCTGAGCGCGCGTTTCGGCGGAGTGACCAGGCCGGCCCACACCGTCTCGACGCTGGCGACGATCATCGCGCCGACCAGCACCACGGCCATCGGCCCGCGCTCGGTGTCGAACAGGCAGACCACCCGCTCGTTGCGGGCGAACAGCTCGGGCACGTTTTCGGCAGTGAAGCCGTTGACCGAGAACAGCCGGCCCGGCACGTAGACCATTTCCCTCAGCGTCCCCGCCAGCGGCATGTGCACGCGGTGGTAGTCCCTGGGCGACAGGTAGACGGTGGCGAACTGGCCGCCCATGAAGGGCGCGGCCATCTCGGCGTCGCCGCCGAGCAGTTCGAGCACGCTGAAGCTGTGGCCCTTGGCCTGGAAGATGCGGCCGTGCTCGATCGGACCGAGCTGGCTGATGGCGCCGTCCGCCGGACTGAGGATGGCGCCGGGGGTGGCGTCCAGCGGCCGGCTGCCCTCGCGCAGGGCGCGGGTGAAGAAGGCGTTGAAGTGCTCGTAGGCGTGCGGGTTGCCGACCTCGGCCTCGCTCATGTCGACCTGGTAGCGACGCACGAACCAGCTGATCAGCGGGTTCTTGAACCAGTCGGCGCGGCACTCGGCGGCCATGCCGATCAGCCGCGACAGGGCGTGGTGCGGCAGCAGGTACTGGCCGAGGAGAAACAGGCGTTCTTTGGGAGTCATGGGCGGGTCCTTAGCATTCCACCGGCGTGTCGGGATGGTTGCCCCATTCCGACCAGGAGCCGGCGTAGGCCTTGATGTTCGGGTAGCCGAGCGCGCGCATCGCCAGGTAGGTGAAGCCGGAGCGGCGGTGGGTCTGGCAGTGGGTGACGATGGTCTTGTCCGGAGTGATGCCGCGGGCGGCGAGCAGCTCGCGCAGGTCCGCGCGCAGGCGCAGGGCGCGGGCCGGATCCTGGCAGTCGGTCCAGTTCAGGTTGATGGCGCCGGGGATGTGTCCGCCCCTGGCCGCCAGCACCTTCTCGCCGCGGTACTCCTCGGGCGAGCGGGCGTCCCAGATCAGCAGGTCGTCGTCGTGCAGGTGCGCGAGGAGGTACTCGCGGCTGGCCAGCACGTCGGCCACCGGCTGCACGGCGACCGGGGCGCCGACCGGCGCCGGCACCGCGCCGGACAGTTCGCGGCCCTCGGCCAGCCAGGCCTGCAGGCCGCCGTTCAGGTGGTGCCAGCGGCGGTGGCCGATCAGGTCGAGCAGCCAGCCGAAACGCCCGGCCCAGGGGCCGCCCTCGTCGTCGTAGAGCACGTAGACGGCGTCGGCGCGGTGGCCCAGCTCGCCGAGCAGCGCCTGGAAGTCGCTCCACTCCGGCAGCAGCCCGGGCGCCGGCGGCTGGCCGAGCTGGGTGCGCCGGGTGTCGACGTGCCGCGCGCCGGGGATGTGTCCCTCGGCATAGCGGGCGGCGGGGGTCAGGTCGACCAGGATCAGCTCCGGCGCGTTCAGGCGGCTGGCCAGTTCGGCCGGCTCGATCAGCAGCGGCAGGTCGGAGAAGGCGGACATGACGGGCTCCGGTGGCGTGGGAAAAACAGGAGTGTACTGAAATGCGGCGGCTGGCCGTAGGGCGATTGTCCACCAGTCAGGCTGCGGCGTGAGTCGGTAGAAAACCGCGGCGCGGGTTTTCTACCCTACGGCTTTGCCGCTGCACGCCCACCCGTCCTCAATACTCGTCCTTGGGCAGGCTGGCGAGGATGTGCCGGTAGCTGGCCAGGCGCTGCGGATGGATGCGGCCGTCCTCCAGCGCCTGCAGCAGCGCGCAGCCGGGCTCGCGGTCGTGCTGGCAGTCGCGGAAGCGGCAGCGGCCGATGAGCTCGCGGAATTCGACGAAGCCGTCCTCGACGTCGGCGCGGGTGACGTGGCCGAGGCTGAACTCGCGGATGCCGGGCGAGTCGATCAGCTCGCCGCCGCCGGGGAAGTGGAACAGCCGCGCGGTGGTGGTGGTGTGGGTGCCCTTGCCGGTCAGTTCGGACAGGGCGCCGACGCGCAGGTCGACGCCCGGCAGCAGGGCGTTGACCAGCGACGACTTGCCCACCCCGGACTGGCCGACGAACACGCTGACCCGGCCGTCCAGCGCCGCGCGCAGCTCGTCCATGGCGTTGCCGTTGTGCGCCGAGACTTCCAGCAGCGGATAGTCGAGGGCGCGGTACACGTCGAGCAGGGCGTCCAGCTTGGCCGCGTTGGCCTCGTCGATCAGGTCGGCCTTGTTCATCAGCAGCAGCGGGCGGATGCCGGCGTGGTCGGCGGCGATCAGGTAGCGGTCGATCAGGTTGGCGTGCGGCTCGGGCAGCGGGGCGAAGACGATGACGATCTGGTCGACGTTGGCTGCCACCGGCTTGAGCACGCCGCGCATGTCCGGGCGGCACAGCTCGGAGGCGCGCGGCAGCTGGGCGACGATCACGCCGATGCCCTGGTTGCCGGCGCGCCACACCACGCGGTCGCCGGTGACCAGCGCCGGCAGGTTGGCGCGCAGGTGGCAGCGGAACACCTGGCCGGCCAGCTCGCCGTCGAGCGCCTCGACCTCGACCTGCACGCCGAAGTGGGCGATCACCAGGCCGTTCTGCTCGGGGCCGAGGTCGCCGCCCTCCAGCTCCTCGACCGCGCGCGACTCGCGCTTGGCGGCGCGGGCGGCGCGTTCTTCCTGGATCTTCTCGATGCGCCAGCTCTGCCGGCGGGTCAGTTGGCGTTTGGCCATGATGCGTCCGTGGGTGAATTCCGGCGGCGAGTCTAGCACGCCCGTGGGCAGCGGGATGCCGGGTGCGGCCTGCTAGAATGCGCGGATCAACCGAGGACTCCCGCCATGCAGAACCCGCAGAACCTGATCTGGATCGACCTGGAAATGACCGGCCTCGATCCCGAGACCGACGTCATCATCGAGATGGCCACCATAGTCACCGACGCCCAGCTCAACGTGCTGGCCGAGGGCCCGGCCCTGGTGATCCACCAGAGCGACGCGGTGCTGGCCGGCATGAATCCCTGGTGCGTCGAGCAGCACGGCAAGAGCGGGCTGACCCAGCGGGTGCGCGACAGCCGGCTGAGCGAGGCCGAGGCCGAGGCGCAGACCATCGCCTTCCTCCAGCAGTGGGTGCCGGCCGGGGTGTCGCCGATGTGCGGCAACAGCATCGGCCAGGACCGTCGCTTCCTCGCCCGCTACATGCCGCAGCTGGAGGCCTTTTTCCACTATCGCAACATCGACGTCTCCACCCTCAAGGAGCTGGCCGCGCGCTGGGCGCCGGCGGTCAAGGAATCCTTCGTCAAGCAGGGCAGCCACCTGGCGCTGGACGACATCCGCGAGTCGATCGCCGAGCTGCGCCACTACCGCGAGCACTTCATTCGCTGCTGACCGGCGTTTCGGCCGCGGCCGCCGTGCGCGCCAGCAGCTCGCCCATCGCCTGCGCGTTCAGCGGTCGCGACAGGCGATAACCCTGGCCGTGGCGGCAGCCGTGCCAGCGCAGGAAGTCGTGCTGGGCGGCGGTCTCGATGCCCTCGGCGATGCAGGTCATGCCCAGCGCGTGGGCCATGCCGATGATGGCGACGGTGAGCGCGGCATAGTCGTCGCAGTCCGGCAGGTCGCTGATGAACGAGCGGTCGATCTTCAGGGTGTCCAGCTTGAAGTGCTTGAGGTAGCTCAGCGACGAGTAGCCGGTGCCGAAGTCGTCCATCGCCAGGCGCACGCCCTGCGCCTTGAGGCGCTGCAGGGTGGCCTGCACCTGTTCGAGGTTTTCCGCCAGCACGCTCTCGGTCAGTTCCAGCTCCAGCAGCCACGCCGACAGGCCGCTGCGCGCCAGGGTGCGCTGCACCACCTCGGCCAGATCGCCGTGGCGGAACTGCAGCGCCGAGACGTTCACCGCCACGCGCAGCGGCGGCAGCCCGGCGGCCTGCCAGGCCATCGCCTGGCGGCACGCCTCGTTGAGCGCCCAGGCGCCCAGCGGCAGGATCAGCCCGCTGTCCTCGGCGATGGGGATGAACTTGTCCGGCGGCACCTGGCCGAGCACCGGGTTGTGCCAGCGCAGCAGCGCCTCGCAGCCGCTCAGGCGGCCGCTGGCCAGATCGTACTGCGGCTGGTAGTGCAGGCTCAGCTCGTCGCGCACCAGCGCCTGGCGCAGGCGGTTCTCCAGCTCGAGGTGCTCGCGCACCCGGGTGTTCATCGCCGCGGCGAAGAACTGGAAGTTGTTCCGCCCCGCCGCCTTGGCGTGATACATCGCCGTGTCGGCGTTCTTCAGCAGGGTCTCCACGTCCTCGCCATCGGCCGGGCAGAGGGCGATGCCGATGCTCGGGGTGACCGCCAGCTCGTGCTCGCCGACGCTGTAGTGGCCGCTGCAGGCCTGCAGCAGCGCCTGCGCCACCTGGGCCGCCTGGCCGGCCTGGGTCAGCCCCTCCAGCAGGATGACGAACTCGTCGCCGCCCAGGCGACTGACCGTGTTGCCGGCGCGTACCGCGCCCGACAGGCGCTGCGCCACCTGGATCAGCAGGCCGTCGCCGACGGCGTGGCCGAGCGAGTCGTTGATGTTCTTGAAGCGGTCGAGGTCGATGAACAGCACGGCCAGCTGCAGGTCGTCGCGGCGGGCGCGGGCCACGGCCTCGGTGAGGCGGGCGAGCAGGCGGGCGCGGTTGGGCAGCTGGGTCAGCGGGTCGGTTTCCGCCTGCTGGCGCAGACGGACCTGGCCGGCGGCGATGTCCGCCTGGTAGCGCGCGAAGCGGTGCGTCAGCCAGCGCGACAGGCCGACTGCCAGGCCGAGGGCCAGCAGCATCACCAGCAGCAGGGCCTGGGCGGTGGTGCGGAAGTCCTGGTGCAGGCTCTGTTCGAGCTTGCGCTGGCGCTCGGCCAGTCCCGTCTCCAGGTCGTCGAGGTAGACGCCGCTGACCAGGATCCAGTCCCAGGCCTCCAGGTTGCTGACCAGCGCCAGCTTGCTGCTCAGCTGCGGGTTGCTGAGGCCGCGCCACTGGTAGCGGGTGAGGCCGCCGCCGTTGCGGCTGGCCTCGAGGATGCGCTGGATCACCGCCTGCTCCTCGGTCGGCAGCTCGTCGACGTAGCGCCCCTCGGCTGCCGGGTTGCTCGGCGACAGCAGCACCCGGCCGTCGCGGTGGATCACCGCGATGTAGCCGTTGGCGCCGATGCGGGTGGCGCGCAGCTGGCGCAGGGCCTGCTGCTGCAGCTGCTGCTCGACCTTGTAGAGGTATTCGCCGGTGCCGATCAGCCAGTCGAACGGCTCGAACACCCGCGCGTAGGCGATCTTCTCGGCCATTTCGTCGGGCTTGCCCGGAGCGTACCAGCGGTAGCGGGTGAAGCCGCGCTGCTGCGGGTTGTCCACCGCCGCCAGCAGGTCGCGCATGATGGGGCGGCCGTCGACATCGTGGTTATCGAGCAGCGAACGCCCCTCGCGCTCGGGGTTGATCGGCAGCAGCACGCAGTTGCCGGCCAGGTCGTCGATGAAGAAGTAGCCGCTGCCGTCGAAGAAGCGCAGCGGGCGGAGGGTGTCGACGATCAGCCGGCGGATCTCGTCTTTCGTGCGGCGGCCCCGTTCGCGGCGGTAGATGGCCTCGGCGATCTGCACGGCATGGTCAACCTGCTGGCGCAGGTCGCGCTTGAGCACGGCCTCGCTGCTCTGGCGCAACTGGTCGAGCTGATCGTGCAGGGTGGTCAGCGAGGACTCGAGGATGGCCTCCTGCTGGCGCAGTTCGGCGGCCTCGAGGGCCAGGCTGTCGGCGCGGAAGTTGCGCGTCTGCTGCAGGGTGAAGTAGCTGCCCAGGGCGAGGGTCAGGACGAACACCAGCGCCAGCATGCCGAACAGCTGCAGGCGCAGGAGATTGTTGTCGGTCATCGCCATGGGGCGCGCACCTTGCTCGGAAGGATTCCAGTCCCTGGTCAGCCGCAGCTCAGCGCGGTAGCCGGTGTTCGTCGAACTGTCCAGCCGCGCAGTCCGATTCGGACCGGCGGCTGGCGGTTTTGTGGCTGGGTTCGCATTCTAGTGGGAGCACCGGATTTCGCCCAGCGGCCAATGGTCGAGGTTTCCAGGCTCAACCGTAGCGCTTGTGCGCCTCGATGGCCAGACCGCTGCCGATACCGCCGAAGCGGTTGCCTTCGACCGGGCGGGCATTGGGCAGCAGAGCGGCGACGCTCGCGCGCAGGGCCGGGATGCCGCTGGAGCCGCCGGTGAAGAACAGGGTGTCGACCTGTTCGGCACTCACCCCGGCGTCCGCCAGCAGGCGGTCGATGCCGGCGTCGATGCGTGCCAGCGAGGTGGCGATGGACTCCTCGAACAGCGGGCGGGTCAGGGTGGCGGCCAGTCCCGCCTCGACCCGGGTGAAATCGATGGTGCGGCTGGCCTGCTCGGTGAGGGCGATCTTGCTGTCCTCCACCTCGATGGCCAGCCAGTGGCCGGCGCGCTGTTCGATCAGGCGCAGCAGGCGGTCGATGCCGGTCGGGTCCTGGATGTCGTAGCGCATGCTTTCCAGGGCGATCCGCGACTTCTGCGCGTAGACCGCGTTGATGGTGTGCCAGGTGGCCAGGTTGATGTGGTGGCTGGTCGGCATCAGCGCGTCGCTCTTCATCCGGCTGCCGTAGCCGAACAGCGGCATCACTCCGGCCAGGCTGAGCTGGCGGTCGAAGTCGGTGCCGCCGATGTGCACGCCGCCGGTGGCGAGGATGTCGTCCTGGCGCTCGGCCAGGGCGCGGCGCGCGGGCGAGAGACGCACCAGCGAGAAGTCCGAGGTGCCGCCGCCGATGTCGACGATCAGCACCAGTTCCTCGCGGTCGATGCCGGCCTCGTAGTCGAAGGCCGCGGCGATCGGCTCGTACTGGAAGGAGATGTCCCTGAAGCCCAGGTCGCGGGCCACCTGCATCAGGGTGTCGGCGGCCTCGCGGTCGGCGGCGGGGTCGTCGTCGACGAAGAACACCGGGCGGCCCAGCACCACCTGCTCGAACGGCCGGCCGGCCTCGGCCTCGGCACGCTGCTTCAGCTCGCCGAGGAACAGGCCGAGGATCTGGGTGAACGGCAGGGCGCTGCCCAGCACGGTGGTGGCGCTGCCCAGCAGCGGCGAGCCGAGCAGGCTCTTCAGCGAGCGCATCAGGCGCCCCTCGTAGCCGTCCAGGTATTCGCCCAGCGCCTGGCGGCCGAACGCCGGGCGCTGCTCCTCGAAGTTGAAGAACAGCACCGAGGGCAGGGTGTCCTTGCCGTCTTCCAGGGCGATCAGGTTGCCCTGACCGGGCCGCAGCCAGCCGACGGTGGAGTTGGAGGTGCCGAAGTCGATGCCGCAGGCGCGGGCAGGCGAGGCGAGGGTCATGGGAAGCGGCTCCGGAAAAAACGGCCGCGCATTCTATGCGAGAGCGGCGCCGAATGGGCGCCGCTCCGTCGATTTCAGTGCTTGTCGCGGTGATGCGCCGCCATGATCTCCTCCAGGCTCAGCCCGGTGAGGTCGTGGATGGTGCGCCACAGGTAGTAGAGGATCGCCATCATCATCAGCATCGAGGGGATGGCGATCATCGGGTAGCTGAGCAGGTTCATGTGCGCCAGCTCGGCGTTGAACGCCTCGCTGCCGGCCGGGCTGGTGACCAGCCAGCGGGCGAGGATGTAGTTCATCGCCGCGGAGAAGAAGAAGGTGCCGCTCAGCCACCAGGTGGCCTTGAGCAGGCGCCGCTCGAAGGCGGCGGTCTGCCCGCGCGCATCCAGCTGCTGCTGGATGCGTTCCACGTCGAGCACGTTCCTGTTGTACAGCAGGCTGTAGATCAGCGGCTTGCTGGTGCGGGTGGAGAACAGCACGGCCAGGCCGATGATGCCGGGGATGGTCGCCTCCTTGACCGCCAGCCAGCGGCTGTCCAGCTGCAGCAGGCCGATGCCGCCGGTGAGCAGCACGCTGGCCAGGCCCAGCAGGGCGATGAAGTTGAACTTGCGGTAGCGCAGCAGCTCGAAGGCGCCCCAGCCCAGCGGGAAGGCCAGGGCCAGCGCCAGCGCGCCGTCGGCGCCGAGGCGCTCGGGGCTGCTCAGTTTCATCAGCACCAGCGAGGGCAGCAGGATGCTCACCGCCAGGTCGACCAGCGGGCGCGGCTTGTGGGTGGGGCGGGAGGCGTCGGTCATGCTTTGCGTCTTGTCCATCGGGAGCCTTGGGGTGCCGGCCAGCGGCTTGGTGAGGAGCGCCACGATACCGCAGAGCGGCTCAGGCGTCCTTCTGCCGGGTGCCGAAGATCTTGTCGCCGGCATCGCCCAGGCCGGGAATGATGTAGCCGTGCTCGTTGAGGCGCTCGTCGATCGAGGCGGTGTAGATGCGCACCTCCGGGTGCGCCGCGGCCACCGCGGCGATGCCTTCCGGCGCGGCGACCAGCACCAGGGCGCGGATCTCCCGGCAGCCGGCCTTCTTCAGCATGTCGATGGTGGCGATCAGCGAGCCGCCGGTGGCCAGCATCGGATCGACGATCATCGCCAGGCGGCGGTCGATCTCCGGCACCAGCTTCTCCAGGTAGGTCTGCGCCTCGAGGGTCTCCTCGTTGCGCGCCAGGCCGATGACGCTGACCTTGGCGCTGGGGATCAGGCTGAGCACGCCGTCGAGCATGCCGATGCCGGCGCGCAGGATCGGCACCACGGTGATCTTCTTGCCGGCGATGCGCTCGACCTGGACCGCGCCGCACCAGCCCTCGATGGTCTGGTCCTCCAGCGGCAGGTCCTGGGTGGCCTCGTAGGTCAGCAGGGCGCCGAGTTCCTGGGCCAGCTCGCGGAAATTCTTCGTGCTGATGTCGGCGCGGCGCATCAGGCCGAGCTTGTGGCGGATCAGCGGGTGACGAATCTCGTGCACGGGCATGGGCAGGCTCTCCGGCGGCAGGCGGGCAGGGATGGCATAGAGTAAAGCATCCGCCGCCGGCGGCCGAGTGCCGGCGCACTGGCGGCCGTCCGAGGCTTGCCGGCCGGCCGGCTGGCCGGTACCTTTCGCCCCTTTGCCCGTCCGGGCCCACCTTCGGAGACCTGCCATGTCCGTCGATCTCGCCCATATCCGCCAGGTGATGGCGGAAGCCGACTGCCTGTACACCGCCGAGCAACTGGACGCCGCCATCGCGCGGATGGCCGGACAGATCGGCACCGACCTCGCCGAGCGCAATCCGCTGGTGTTCTGCGTGATGAACGGCGGGCTGATCTTCGCCGGCAAGCTGCTGCCGCTGCTCGACTTCCCGCTGGAGGTCTCCTACCTGCACGCCACCCGCTACCGCGGCGAGACCAGCGGCGGCGAGCTGTTCTGGAAGGCCAAGCCGGAAATGTCGCTGATCGACCGCGACGTGCTGATCGTCGACGACATCTTCGACGAGGGCCACACCCTGGCCGCCATCGTCGACTACTGCAAGCACGCCGGCGCTCGCGCGGTGCACACCGCGGTGCTGATCGACAAGGAGCACGACCGCAAGGCGAGCCCGGACATGGACGCCAGCTACGTCGGCCTGCCCTGCGTCGATCGCTACATCTTCGGCTACGGCATGGACTACAAGGGCTACTGGCGCAACGCGCCGGGGATCTACGCGGTCAAGGGCATGTGATTGCCTTTCGTGGGGGCTGGCCCCTGGCGGCCGCGTAGGGTGCGCCGCGCGCACCGCAACGGCGCAGGTGCGCATGGCGCACCCTACGCTCCCTCACCGCCTACTGCTCCTTACGCTGGCGCGGTGGTGCCCGCCGCTTGCTCCTTCTCCGCCAGCCACCTCAGCGCCTTGCCGCGCGCCTGGTCGAGGTCGTGCACGTAGGCCAACTGGTGGCTGTGCAGGTGGATGCCGGCGCGGCGCAGCTGCAGGCGCACCCGCGAGCTGGTGCCGCTGAAGATCAGGCCGACGCCGTGGTGGCGGAAGTCGCGCAGCACGGTGTCCAGCGCCGCCAGCGCGGTCATGTCCAGCAGCGGCACCGCGCTGAGGTCGACGATCACCACCTTCACCCCCGGGGTGAAGCGGCGCAGGGTGTTCAGCGCCTTCTCCGCCGCGCCGAAGAACAGCGGGCCGCGGATCGCGTAGGCCGCCACGTGCTCGGGCAGGTCGCCGAGCGCCTGGTGGAAGTGCCGCGGCAGCGGCGCCGCGTCGGTCAGCGCGCTCATCTGGCGGATGAACAGGCCGGCGGCCAGCAGCAGGCCGGCGCCCACCGCCAGCACCATGTCGAAGGCCACGGTCAGCACCAGGCAGGTGAGCAGCACCAGCACGTCGCTGCGCGGGGCGATGCGCAGGGTGTGCACCACGTGCGGCGCCTCGGCCATGTTCCACGCCACCATCAAGAGCAGCGCGGCCAGCGCGGCCATCGGCAGGTAGCTGAACAGCGGCGCCAGCAGCAGCATGGCGGCGAGCACCACGCCGGCATGGATGATCGCCGCCAGCGGCGAGAAGGCGCCGGCGCGCACGCTGGCGGCGCTGCGGGCGATCGCCGCGGTGGCGGTGATGCCGCCGAACAGCGGGGCGATCAGGTTGCCCAGGCCCTGGCCGATCAGCTCGCCGTTGGGATCGTGCTTGCTGCCGGTCATGCCGTCGGCGACCACTGCGCAGAGCAGCGACTCGATGGCGCCGAGCATGGCGATGGCCATCGCCGGGGCCAGCAGCTCGCGGACCAGCGCGAGACTCAGCGGCGCGGCGTCCGGCAACTGCCAGGGCAGGGCGAAGCCCGGCAGGTAGGGCGGGATGCCCGGGTGGGTCACGCCATCGAGGCTGTAGCTGAAGCGCTCGCCGAGGGTGGCGACACCGAGGCCGGCCAGCTCCAGCAAGAGGCCGAGCAGGGTGCCGACCGCCAGCGCGGCGAGGTGGCCGGGGACCTTCGGCACCAGGCGCGGCCAGGCGATCAGCACGCCGAGGGTGACGGCGGCGACCAGCGCATCGCCCAGGTGCGCGGTGGGCAGGGCCAGCGCCAGGTCGTACATCTGCTCGGGGAAGTGTGCGGCGCTGCCGGTCACCGTCAGGCCGAGGGCGTCCTTGAGCTGCAGGCCGGCGATGACCACGCCGATGCCGGCGGTGAAGCCGAGGGTCACCGGGTAGGGCACGAACTGGATCAGCCGGCCGGCCTTGAGCAGGCCGAGGGCGATCAGGATCAGGCCGGCGAGCATGCTGCACAGCAGCAGGCCGGAGAGGCCGTGCTGCTGGACGATGGGCAGCAGGATCACCACGAAGGCGGCGGTGGGGCCGGAGATGTTGAAGCGCGAGCCGCCGGTCAGGGCGATCAGCGGCGCGGCGATCAGCACGGTGTACAGGCCATGCTGCGGCGGCGCGCCCACGGCGATGGCCAGCGCCATGGCCAGCGGGATGGCGATGATGCCGACGGTGAGGCCGGCGAGGATGTCGCCGCGCAGGGCGCGGCGGTCGTAGCCGGCGCGCAGGGCCTGGCGCCAGGCGGTGAACAGCGGAACGCGCGCGAGCCGGGACATTCTTCTACTCCGTTATATTTCCCCACTTCATAAGAGGGTAAGCCGTTTGCCGGTGAACGGCTATCGGACGGAGGTGGAAGTCCCGGCCCGCGGGCCGGTCAGCCCAGCCAGCCGCTCAGTTTGGCGGCGTTCCAGGCGGCGTACAGGGCCAGGGCGACGAAGCACAGCGCGGAGATGCGGTGGATCAGCGTCATCGGCAGCCGGTCGGCGGAGAAGTGCGCGGCCAGCACCACCGGCACGTTGGCGATCAGCATGCCGAGGGTGGTGCCGGCGACCACCAGCCAGAAGTAGTCGTACTGGGCGGCCAGCATCACCGTGGCGATCTGCGTCTTGTCGCCCATCTCGGCGATGAAGAAGGCGACCAGGGTGGTGAGGAACGGACCAAAGCGCTTGAAGTGCGAGGCTTCCTCCTCCTCGTCGATCTGGTCCGGCACCAGCATCCAGGCGGCCACGGCGAGGAAGCTGGCGGCGAGGATCCAGCTCAGGGTGGCTTCGCTGAAGAAGGAGGCGACCCACTTGCCGATGGCGCCGGCGGCGAAGTGGTTGGCGACGGTGGCGACCAGGATGCCCCAGATGATCGGCCAGGGCCGGCGGAAGCGGGCGGCGAGGAGCAGGGCGAGCAGCTGGGTCTTGTCGCCGATCTCGGCGAGGGCCACCAGGCCGGTGGGGACGAACAGGGATTGCAGGGCTTCCATCGGACATTCCAGAGGGGCGGGACAACGACGGCATGACACGCACGGCCTGCCCGCCCCGGGTCGGCTGTGAGTGTCATGAGTCTTGTCGAACCGCGGCGCCGGGCTGGCCGGTGCGGGTCGTGCGCGCCATGGTCTGCGGACCAAGTGTGTTGACGTGCACGCCACCGAATCGCTCGGCGGCAGACTACTCCCTCAGGACGGCGCGCATTGTGCCCAAGGGCGGCGGGAGAGACAAGGGATCGGCGGAGTGTCGGTGCGCATGGCGCACCCTACGCAGGCGCTGGTGCTTCCCGTAGGGTGCGCCATGCGCACCATCCCGTCACGCGCGGCGCGCCGAATACACGCGGAAGCCGTCGCGTTCGGCCAGCACCGTGCAGGGACCGAGGTGCTGCTCGATCAGCGGCGCGTAGCGCAGGAAGCTGTTGGCCACCAGACGCAGCTCGCCGCCGGGGCGCAGGTGGCGGGCGGCGTCGCGCAGCAGCTGCTCGGTGGCCTGGTAGTCGGTGTGCACGCCCTGGTGGAACGGCGGGTTGCTGACGATGGCGGCCAGCCCGGCCGGCGCATCCATGATGCCGCGGCCGGCCTGCACCTCGGCCTGCAGGCCGTTGGCGGCCAGGGTCAGGCGGCTGCTGGCCACCGCGAAGGCGTCGACGTCCAGCAGGTGCAGCCGGCTGTCCGGATAGCGGCGCTGCAGCGCGGCGCCGAGCACCCCGGCGCCGCAGCCGAAATCGAGCACTTCGCCCTGCGGCAGGCCGTCGAGGTGTTCGAGCAGCAGGCGCGAGCCGACGTCCAGGCGGCCGTGGCTGAACACTCCGGGCAGGCTGACCACCTGCAGCTCGCCATCCATCGTGGCCACCGGGTAGCGGCGGGCGAGGGTCTCCAGCTCCGGCGCCGTCGGGGCTTGCTCGACCGTCACCTGCCACAGCTGGCAGTGGCGCGCGCTGTCCAGTTTGCGCGGGCGGCCGAACGGCTCCAGCTGCTTCGCCGCGCGCTCGATGCCGGCGCGCTTCTCGCCGACCAGCCACAGCGGCGCGCCGGGGAGGCGTGCGGCCAGCGCGGCGAGCAGGTAGTCGGTCAGCTCGCGCGACTTGGGCAGGAACAGCACGGCGCCGGCGAACGGCTCGGCCGGCGGCAGCGTGCCGAACTGGCAGCGCCCCGGATGGCGCGCCGCGACGGCGCTGTGCTCGTCCCAGTGCCAGCTCCAGCCATGGGCCTCGGGCAGTTCGCCGAGCAGGCCGTCGGCCGGCAGGCCGGCGAGCAGCACGGGGCCTTCGAACAGTTCGGCCTGACGCAACAGCACTTCGCTACGCGGATCCATGGACACCTCCGGAACAAAAGGGCGGGCAGATTAGGCAAAGGCCCGGCGGCTGGCAAATCCGCAAGCCGTAGGGGGCGCCGTGCGCACCATCAGGGCTGGGTGGTGCGCATGGCGCACCCTACGAGACCACCCGCATCGGCGCGTCGGCCAGGAAGGCCGCGGCGTTCTCCGCCAACTGGCCGACGATGCGCTGGCGCGCCTCGCGGCTGCCCCAGGCGCTGTGCGGGGTGACGATCAGGCGCGGCACGTCCGGGGCGAGCAGCGGGTTGCCGTCCTTGGGCGGCTCGACGCTGAGCACGTCGGTGGCCGCGCCGCCCAGGTGGCCGGCGCGCAGGGCGTCGGCCAGCGCCTGCTCGTCGACCAGGCCGCCGCGCGCGGTGTTGACCAGGAAGGCGCCGGGCTTCATCAGGGCGATCTCGCGCGCGCCGATCAGGTTGCGGGTCTGTTCGGTCAGCGGGCAGTGCAGGGTCAGCGCGTCGACCTGCGGCAGCAGCTGGTCCAGCGGCAGGCGGCCGTCGTGGGCGGGACGGCCGGGCAGCAGGCCGAGCAGCACGCGCATGCCGAAGGCGCGCGCCAGCTGCGCCACCGCGCTGCCCAGCTCGCCGTGGCCGAGCAGGCCGAGGGTCTTGCCCTCCAGCTCGACGATGAGGAAGTCCAGCAGGCAGAACTGGCTGGCCTGCTGCCAGCGCCCGGCGCGCACCGCGGCCTGGTAGTCGGGGAGGCGGGTGGCCAGGGCGAGCAGCAGCATCAGGGTGTGCTGGGCCACCGACGGGGTGCCGTAGCCCTGGCAGTTGCACACGACGACGCCGTGGGCGCGGGCGGCGGCCAGGTCGACGTTGTTGGTGCCGGTGGCGGCGATCAGCACCAGCTTCAGCTCGGGGCAGGCGGCGAAGGTGGCGGCGTCCAGGCGGACCTTGTTGCTGATCGCCACCTGCGCGCCCTCGAGGCGCTCGGCGACCTGCCCGGGGGCGGTCTGCGTGTGCAGCACCAGCTCGGCGAACACCGCGCGCAGCGGCGCCAGGTCGAGGTCGCCGAGGTCGAGGGAGGGATGGTCGAGGAATACGGCTCGGGTCATAGGACTGTCCTTGCAGGCTGGGCGGGCGCCGTCCTGAGCCGGCGCGCTGTCATCGCCGCAGCCTAGCGGAAAGCGCCGCAGGCGTGCAGCCCGCGGCGCCCGTCCGCAACCCTCAGTCCAGCAGCTCGACCGCCACCGCGGTGGCCTCGCCGCCGCCGATGCACAGGGCGGCGACGCCGCGCCGGCCGCCGGTCTGGCGCAGGGCATTGAGCAGGGTGACGATGATCCGCGAACCGGTGGAGCCGATCGGGTGGCCCTGGGCGCAGGCGCCGCCGTAGACGTTGACCTTCGCCGGGTCCAGGTCGTGCTCGCGGATCGCCAGCATGGTGACCATGGCGAAGGCCTCGTTGAGCTCGAACAGGTCGACCTCATCCTTGCTCCAGCCGGTGCTGGCGAACAGCTTGGCGAGGGCGCCGACCGGCGCAAGGGTGAACTCGCCCGGCTCCTGGCTCTGGGTGGCGTGGCCGACGATCCGCGCCAGCGGCTTGAGCCCGCGCCGTGCGGCTTCCTCGGCGCTCATCAGCAGCAGCGCCGAGGCGCCGTCGGAGATCGAGCTGGAGTTGGCGGCGGTGATGGTGCCGTCCTTGCGGAACGCCGGCTTGAGGCCGGGGATCTTTTCCGGGCTGGCGGTCAGCGGCTGCTCGTCGTCCTTGACCGTCACCTCGCCCTTGCGGGTGGTCACCGTCACCGGGACGATCTCGGCGTCCAGCGCGCCGCTCTCGATGGCCGCCTGGGCGCGGCGCAGCGACTCGATGGCATAGGCGTCCATCGCCTCGCGGGTCAGGCCGTACTGGTCGGCGGTCTCCTGGGCGAACGAGCCCATCAGCCGGCCGCTGCGCGCATCCTCCAGGCCGTCGAGGAACATGTGGTCCTTGAGCTCGGCATGGCCCATGCGCAGGCCGGCGCGCGCCTTGTCCAGCACGTAGGGTGCGTTGGACATGCTCTCCATGCCGCCGGCGACCATCACCCGGTTGGTCCCGGCCTTGAGCAGGTCGTGGGCCAGCATCACCGCCTTCATGCCCGAGCCGCACAGCTTGTTGATGGTGGTGCAGCCGGTGGCGGTGGGCAGGCCGGCGGCAAGCGCCGCCTGGCGCGCCGGGCCCTGCTTGAGGCCGGCGGCCAGCACGCAGCCCATGATCACTTCGTCGACCTCGGCCGGAGCGACCCCGGCGCGTTGCACTGCGGCGCGGATGGCGGCGGCGCCCAGTTGCGGTGCGGAAAGGGCGGCCAGGCTGCCCTGGAAGCCGCCCATCGGGGTGCGGACGGCGCTGACGATCACGATCTCGGACATCGGGTATTCCTCGCTGTTGGTTTTGTTGTTGCGGTGCACAAAAGACGAATCTACACCCTGCGCGGCGAACTGCAAACCTTCCGACGGGCGCGAGCAACCGGTGCAGGCCGCGCTTGTCGGATAATGCCCGCGCAGCGCAATGGCAGAGGAGAGAGGGTGTGGCGTGGTTGTCGACGAACGGGAAGCGGCTGGCCGCCGCGCTGGCCGCCGCGCTGGCCGGGCCGGCGCAGGCGCTGCCCTTCAATTTCGGGGGGCTGGAGGGACAGCTCGACTCCGAGCTGACGCTGAGCACGCGCTGGGCCAGCGCGGATGCCGAGCGCGAGCTGATCGGCGCCGCCAACGGCGGCCGCGCGCCGGCGGCCAGCGGCGACGATGGCCGGCTCAACTTCAAGCGCGGCGAGACCTTCAGCAAGCGCCTCGCCGGCTGGCACGGCCTGGAGCTGAAGTCCGGCAATGCCGGGGCGTTCGTCAGCGCGCGCTACTGGTACGACTTCGAACTGATGGACGAGGCGCGGCCGTTCGCCGAGGCCGAGGCTGCCGGGGGCGCGCGCGGTGCGCAGGCCGCCGGCGCCGAATGGCTGGAGGCCTTCGTCTGGCACCGCCACGCGATCGCCGGCCAGCCCGGCCGCCTGCGTCTCGGCCGCCAGGTGCTGCACTGGGGCGAGGGCGTGCTGATCCCCGGCGGCATCGACGTCATCAACCCCTTCGACGCGGCGATCTGGCGCCGTGCGGACGCGCCGCTCGCCGAGGGCCGCCTGCCGGTCAACCTGCTGCACGGCGTGCAGGCGCTGGGCGAGGCGCTGAGCGTCGAGGCCTTCTACCCGCTGGAATGGCGGCCGAGCACCCCGGACGACTGCGCCAGCTTTCTCGCCCAGGCCGACTACCTGGCCGACGGCTGCACCGCCCTGGCCCGCCCGCTGGGCGCGCCGCTGCCACGCGGCGCCGACCGCGAACCCGGCGCCGGCGGCCAGTACGGCCTGGCGCTGCGCTACCAGCACGCACCGCTGGCCACCGAGTTCGCCGCCTATCTGCTCGAGTACCACAGCCGCCTGCCGCTGGCCGGGCTGACGGGGGACGGCTACTTCCTCGCCTGGCCGGAGGACATCCGTCTGTACGGCCTCAGCTTCGCCACCACCCTGGCCGCCGGCAGCGTCTGGCGCGGCGAATTCAGTCACCGCCCCGACGCCCCGCTGCAGCCGTCCATCGGCGACGGCCTGGCTGCCGGCGGCACACAGCCGGCCTGGCGCCGCACGGCGGTCAGCCAGCTGCAGAGCAGCCTGGAGCACACCTTCGACGGCGTGCTGGGCGCCAGCCGGCTGACCCTGCTCGGCGAGCTGGCCTGGATCCACGTCGACAGTCTGGACGGGCGCCACGGCCGCGACCCGCTGTTCGGCCCCGGCCCGCAGGCCGCCGGCTGTGCGCTGCCGGCCGGCGCGACCACGCGCTACTGCGAGAACGCCGGCTTCACCAGCCGCGACGCCTGGGGCTACCGCCTGCAGGCGCGCTGGGAGTACCCGCGCGCCATCGCCGGTATCGACCTGGCGCCGCATCTGTCCTGGGCTCACGACGTCGACGGCCATTCGCCGGCGCCCGAGGCGGTGTTCGTCGCGGGGCGCCAGGCGCTGACCCTGGGCGTCGAGGCCGACTACCGCGACAGCTGGCGCGCCGGCCTGAGCTGGACCGACTACTTCGGCGGCCGCTACAGCACACTGGCCGACCGCGACCGGCTCGATCTCGAGCTGGGGCTGCGCTTCTGAAGCGAAATGCCGCACGTTGTGCCGGGCATCCGCCTTGACATGACCGGCTTATTGCAAAAAGCTCACGGAAGGCCGGCGCGGATATGCCGGCCCGCTCATTCACGTGAAGAAGAGACAAATCATGAAACGGATTCTGCTGGGCTCACTGTTCGCCGTCGCCTCCCTCAACGCCTTTGCCGAAGCTCCGGGCGGTCCGGGTTGCGGCTGGGGCAACATGCTGTTCGAGGGCCAGAAGGGCCTGCCGTCGCATCTGGTCGCCTCGACCACCAACGGCACCTCGGGCAACGCCACCTTCGGCATGACCTCCGGTACCAACGGCTGCTCCACCAAGGGCACCCTGACCTACGACGGCAAGTCGATGCTGGTGCTGAGCGGCATCATGACCGAGCTGTCCGAGGACATGGCCAAGGGCGAGGGCGAAGCCCTGACCACCTATGCCGTGGTGCTCGGGGTCAAGCCCGAGGACCGTGCCCACTTCGCCGCGGTGACCCACGAGCACTTCGCGGAAATCTTCACCTCCGCCAACGTGACCGCCGAGCAGGTGCATGCCGCCACCCTGGCCGTGCTCAAGCGCGACGAGCGTCTGGCCCAGTACGCCGGGAAGGCCTGAGCCCGCGGGCGGCCTCTGGCTGCCCCTTTCCCCCGGGTGCCCGCGCTGGCGGGCACCTCCGCATTCTCCCGCCGTTGACTGTCCATGCCGCGACGCCTGTTCCCGCTGTTGCTGTCCGTCGCCTGCGCCGCCGCCGCGCAGGCCGCCCCGCAGATCGATTCCGTCCGCCTCGCGGCCCTGGCCGGCGATCCCTACTGGCTCGCCCTCGGCCACTACGAGAGCGGCAAGCTCGGCGGCTGGCGCAGCTACGTCGACGACGACGAATTCTTTCTCGCCGCCTCGGGGGCCACCGAGCCGGCCGCCGAACTGGGCGCCACGCTGGAGGCGCTGTATCGCGATCCGGCGCTGGGCGACCGCCATCCGCAGTGCGTCTACCCGGCGCGCACCCGCTGGCTGCGCGAGCGGCTGGCGCTCACCGACCTGCCGGTGGTGGATTGCCCGGAGTATCGCGCCTGGTACGCCGACATCGACCCGCATTCCAGCGTGCTGGTGTTTCCGGCCGCCTATCTGAACAGCCCGTCGTCGATGTTCGGCCATACCCTGTTGCGCATCGACCCGCCCGGCAGCGAGGCCAACGGCACCGCGCTGCTCAGCTACGCGCTGAACTTCGGCGCCACCATCGAGGGCATGGACAACAGCATCCTGTACGCCTGGAAGGGCCTGATGGGCGGTTACCCGGGACTGTTCGCCCTGCTGCCCTATCGCGAGAAGATCGGCGAATACAGCCGCCTGGAAAACCGCGACCTGTGGGAGTACCGCCTCAACCTGACGCCCGAGGAGACCGGGCGCATGCTCGAGCACGTCTGGGAACTCAGGCAGATCCAGTTCGACTACTTCTTCTTCGACGAGAACTGCTCCTACCGCCTCCTCGAGCTGCTGGAAATCGCACGTCCGGGGCTGCGCCTGACCGCCCAGTTCCCGCTCACCGCGATCCCCGCCGACACCGTGCGCGCGGTCAAGCGCGCCGAGCTGGTCGAGCGCATCGACTACCGCCCCTCCCGCGAGCGCGAGCTGCTGGCCCGCGCCACGCCGCTGGCGCCGGCCGAGCAGCTGTGGGTGCAGCAGCTGGCGGCGGACAGCGGGCAACTGCAGGCGGCCGACTACCAGGCCCTGCCGGAAGAGCGCCGCGCGCTGATCCAGGACGGCGCCTACCGCCTGGTGCGCTACCAGGTGGCCGGAGCCGAACGCGATCCGGACAGCGCCGCGCGCAGCTACCGCCTGCTGCAGGCGATCAACCACAATCCGCCGCCGCGCCTGGACATCGCGCGGCCTGGCCTGCCCGAGGACGGCCACGACTCGCGGACCCTGCAGTTCGCCGTCGGCAGCCGCGACGAGCGCGCCTACGCCGAATACGGCCTGCGCATGGCCTACCACGACCTCACCGACAACCTGTACGGCTTCCCGCTCGGTGCGCAGATCGAGATCGCCCAGCTCAAGCTGCGCCAGTACGAGGGCAACCACTGGCAGCTGCAGCAGCTCGACCTTGCCGGCATCCGTTCCCTGACCCCGCGCACCCAGTTGCTCCAGCCGTGGTCCTGGCAGATCGCCGGCGGCCTGGAGCGGGTACCCGGCGTGGACGACGACCAGCGCCTGGTCGGCCACCTCAGTGGCGGCGGCGGCTTCACCTGGCAACTGGGCGACGGGCTGCTGGCCTTCGCCCTGGCCACGGCGCGCGTCGAGCACAATCGCGACTTCGCCGCCTGGCTCAGCCCGGCCGCCGGCTTCGACGGCGGCCTGCTGTGGCGCAATCGCGCCGGCAACCTGCTGCTCGAAGCGCGCGGCGACTATTTCCACAACGGCGAGGTGCGCCGCAGCCTGGCGCTCGAGCAGCAGATCGAGCTCGGCCACAACCTCGGCCTGCGCCTGTCCGCCGAGCGCCAGTTCGGCCAGCGCGCCGCGCCGCAGAGCGAGGTGCAGGTACAGCTGCGCTGGTACTACTACTGACGGCCAGGCCGACGCATGCAGCCCATTGCCCGCGCCAACAGTGGACTGACCGGGCCCGCAAGGCACTCATGCGAGGCTCCGGCAGCGGTGGCCCGCCCCGCGACGGGGCCGGGCCGTTGTGCGCTACCATAGGCGGATCGCGCAGACCCCCTTTCGGAGCTTCCGCCTCATGACCGCCCAGCCCGCCCTGATCCGCGAAACCTTCCCCGTCGGCCCCCTGCAGTGCAACTGCACCATCATCGGCGATCCCGTGACGAAGAAGGCCATCGTCGTCGATCCGGGCGGCGATCCCGAGCTGATCATGGCGCGCCTGGACAGGCACGGTCTCAAGCTGGTCAGCATCGTGCACACCCACGCCCACCTCGATCACTTCCTCGCTGCCGGGCAGATGAAGGAGCGAACCGGCGCCACCCTGCACCTGCACGAGGACGACCGTTTCCTGTGGGACAGCCTGGAGCTGCAGTGCCGCATGTTCGGCGTGCCCTACACCCCGGTGCCGGCGCCGGACCAGTACCTGCAGGACGACGAGGAGCTGGCCTGCGGCTGCGGCGTGGCGCTGCACACCCCGGGGCACACGCCGGGCTCGATGAGCTTCTGGTTCGCCGACGCCAAGCTGCTGATCGCCGGCGACACCCTGTTCCGCCGCGGCATCGGCCGCACCGACCTGTGGGGCGGCGACTACGCCACCATCGAGCGCTCGATCCGCCAGCGCCTGTACACCCTCGACGAGGAGGCGACCGTGATCACGGGCCATGGCCCGCAGACTACGCTGGGTGAGGAAATGCGCGAGAATCCGTTCATCCGCGCCTGAGGATGCCGGTCGTCGGGAATTTATCGCCGGCGCCGGCCTCTAAGGGTCATCTGCCCGCCGCTGGCGGGCCCGAGTCATCGTAAGGAGAGCCATCCATGAAACTGTCGAGTCGTCTGATCCTGTCCGCTGCCGCCCTGGCCGTGCTGAGCGGTTGTGCGCAGAACCCCTACCAGCAGCAGCCGGCTGGCGCGGACACCGGCATGAGCAAGACCGCCAAGTACGGCGGCCTGGGCGCCCTGGCCGGCGCCGCTGCCGGCGCGCTGATCAGCCACGACGACCGCGGCAAGGGTGCGCTGATCGGCGCCGCCATCGGTGGCGCCAGCGGCGCGGGCTACGGCTACTACGCCGACAAGCAGGAAGAGCAGCTGCGCCAGCAGATGCAGGGCACCGGCGTCGAAGTGCAGCGCCAGGGCGACAACATCCAGCTGATCATGCCGGGCAACATCACCTTCGCCACCGATTCGGCGGACATCTCCAGCGGCTTCTACTCCCCGCTGAACAACCTGGCCAGCTCGTTCAAGCAGTTCAACCAGAACAGCATCGAGATCGTCGGCCACACCGACAACACCGGCGGCTACCAGTACAACATGGGCCTGTCGCAGCGTCGCGCGCAGAGCGTGGCCAACTACCTGATCTCCCAGGGCGTCGATCCGAGCCGGGTGACCACCCGCGGCGCCGGCCCGGACCAGCCGGTGGCCAGCAACGCCAGCGAGTCCGGCCGCCAGCAGAACCGCCGCGTCGAGGTGAACCTGCGTCCGCTGCCGGGCGCCCAGGGCACCCAGGGCGGCTACCAGCAGTAAGTCTGCGCACCGGCCCCGCGCCCGCGCGCGGGCGGAGAGGCGCTGCAGCGATGCAGCGCCTTTTTCGTGCCCGCTACTTTGGTCGCAAGGGCCTGCGACTTGCGCAGGGTTGTCGACCGGCTGGCGCGGGGCGATGCTGCAAGCCATCCCTGCCGACAGGCCAAGGCCCATGGACTGCGAATACCCCCGACTGCCGCGGCGCACCCTGCGGCTGGACAACGGCGTGACGGTCGCCCTCTACCACGAGCCGCAGGCCCGTCGCGTGGCGCTGGCGGCCAGCGTGGCGGCCGGCAGCTGCCACGAGCCGCCGGACTGGCCGGGGCTGGCGCACTTCCTCGAACATGCGCTGTTCCTCGGCAGCGCCGGCCACCCCGCGGTCGGCGCCTTCGCCGACTACGTGCACGGCCACGGCGGCCGCTACAACGCACGCACCCTGGGACTGCAGACCCTCTACTACCTGGAACTGCCGGCGCACCAGCTGGCGCCGGGGCTGGGCCGGCTGGCCGACCTGCTGGCCAGGCCGCTGCTGGACGCCGAGCGCCTGCGCGCCGAGCGCGAGGTGCTGGAGGCCGAATACCGGGCGCGCTGCGCCGACCCCGACAGCCAGCTGCACGGCGCCCTGGCCGCGCTGCTGGAACCCGCGCATCCGCTGGCGCGCTTCCAGGCCGGCAACCGCGACAGCCTGGACACCGACGATCCCCGCTTCCTCGCCGCGCTGCGCACCTGGCATGCCCGCCACTACCGCGGTCGCGGACTGCGCCTGCTGCTCGGCGGGCCGCAGCCGCTCGACGAGCTGGAGCGCCTGGCCCGCGAGCTGCTCGCCGTGCTGCCGGACGGGGAGCCGGTGCGGGAGGAGCCCTGGCCGTCGCTGTGGCCGGCCGGGCAGGGGGCGCTCGAACTGCTGTTGGAACAGCCGCAGGCGCTGCGGCGGCTGAGTCTGTGGCTGCCGCTGGCGCTGGAAGCGCAGCGGCAGGATGGCCTGCTCGCCCTGCTGCGCGAGGCCGCCGGGCAGCCGGCGGCCGGCGGCCTGCTGGCCGAGCTGCGCGCGCGCGGCTGGGCGCAGCAGGTGGGCATCGACTGGCGGGACGGCGGCGCCGGCTCGGGCCTGCTGGGACTGCGCCTCGCGCTGGCGGACGACGGCGAGGGCCGCGAGGCGCAGATCGCCGCGCTGTGCAGCGACTGGCTGCAGCGCCTCGCCGCTGCGCCGGCGCTGGCGCCGGACGCGCACGAGTGGGCGGCGCTGTGCCGCGAGCAGGCCTGGCAGGAGTTCGAGCTGGCGCCCATGGAGCGCGCCGCGCTGTGGCTGGAGCGCTGGCCGCGCCAGGGAGGCGGCGACTGGCAGCCGTGGTCCGCGCCGGGCACGCCCGCCGGGCTGCTGGCCGGGCTGACGGCGGACCCGCAGCGGCTGATCCTGCAGGTCGCCCGCGCGCGTCTGGACGGCGGCGAGCCGACGCCCTGGTTTCCGGTGCGTCGCCGCGTGCGCCGGCTGGACGGCCTGCCGGCCGTGGCGGCGCCGCGCTGGCAGGCGCCGCCGGCCAATCCCTTCCTCGCCCGTGGCGCCGCGGCGGCAGCGGCCGATGCCGACCCGGCGCTGCTGCGCCCCGGCCATGCCGCGCTGCTGCTGGCCTGGCGGCCGGGCGACGGCGGCGACCACCGGCTGACTGCCGAACTGGCCGAGGCGGCGCTGACCGCCTGCTGGGAGCAGGCGCTGCACGGCGCCGCCCGGCTCGGTCACGACTGGCAGGCGCTGCCGCGCCCGGGCTGGCTGCGGCTGTGCCTGAGCGGGCCGGCCAGCGGCCTGCCGGCGCTGCTCGAGCGCCTGCTGGCGGAACTGGCGGCGGGCGATCCGGCGCAGTGGCGGGCCGTCCTGCAGCGCCGCCGCGCCGAGGCGCAACGGCAACTGCTGCTGCGCCGCCTGCTGGCCCATCCGGCGGCACAGGGGCGCCTGGCGGAGCACGAGCTGGCGCCGCCGGCGCTCGACGGGCGGGACGATGGCGAACTGCGCCGCCGGCTGACCGCCTTCCTCGCCGCCGGCGTGCACCATGCCCGCGCGTTCGGCGGAGTGCCGCTGCCGGCGGACTTCGCGCCGGCCGCCGCGCAGCCCGTCGCCGCGCCGCGCTGGCTGGGTGGCGAACACCTGCAGCGCCTGGCGCTGGACGAGGGCGAGCACGCCGTGCTGCTGCGCCTGCTGGCGCCGCCCGGCGACGCCGAGCGGGAGGCGGCCTGGCGGCTGCTGGCGGTGCTGCGCCAGAGCACCTTCCACCAGGCGCTGCGCGTCGAGCAGGGGCTGGGCTACGCGCTGTTCAGTCGTTTCCTGGCCGGGGAGGAGGGCGCCGAGCTGCAGTTCGGCGTGCAATCGCCGCATGCCGATGGCGCGCGCCTGCAGCAGGCGATCCGTGATTTCCTCGCCGGCAGCGCCGCCGCCCTGGCCGGGCTGGACGCGGCGCGCCTGGAGCCGGCCCGTGGCGCGGCCCTCGACGCTCTGCACGGCGGCAGCCGCCGCGCGCGCCTGCTGCAGGCCTGCGGCGACTGGCTGGGCGGGCGCGACGCCGCGCACGTGCAGGCGGTCGACGCGGCGTTGCAGCGACTCGCGCCGGCCGACCTGCAGCGCGCCGCCGCCGAGCTGGCGGCGGCGGAGTGGCGCTGGCTGCTCAGCCGCTGACGAACAGCTGCGGCAGCACGCCGAGCAGCAGGCTCATGCTGAAGAACGACAGCAGCGTGGTGACCACCAGCGCCGCGGCGCAGCGCTCGCCCAGGCCGTACTGCTGGGCCAGCAGCGGGTAGACGGTGAACATCGGTGCGCTGGCGAACAGCAGGGCGGCGATCTTCAGTTCCGGCGCCACGCCGGGCACCAGGGCGAAGGCGACGTAGACCGCCAGCGGGTGCAGCACCAGCTTGCCCAGCGCCATCTGGCCGGCGTCCGCCAGCATGCCGGCGGGCCTGAGTCCGCACAGCGTGCCGCCGATGACGAACAGCGCCGCCGGCGCCGAGGCCTGGGCGAGCATCTCGACGGGGCGCAGCAGCATCGGCGGCAGGCGCAGCTCCAGCAGCGACAGGCCGAGGCCGACGAGGATGCCGATCAGCACCGGGTTCCTCGCCAGGCGGCGGGCGATCTCCAGCGCCACCCGGCGCGCCCCGCCGCCGTTCGGCCGGCCGGCCTCGGCCAGGGTCAGCGCCAGCGGCACCATCAGCAGGCTCTCCACCAGCATGCACAGCGCCATCGGCAGCGCCGCCAGCGGGCCGACCACCATCACCACCACCGGATAGCCGATGAAGCCGCTGTTCGAGGCCGACATGCCGAGGCCGCTCATCGCCGCGCCGGCCAGGCCCTCCCGGCGACCCCAGCGCGCCAGCGCGAAGCCCGCGGCGAAGGCCGCCAGCGAGGCCAGGCCGTAGGCCAGCAGGTAGCCGGCGTTGAGGATTTCCTCGACCGGCCGGGTGGCCAGCGAATGGATCAGCAGGGCGGGCAGGGCGAAGTGGATGACGAAGCTGCCGATGCCGCGGATCTGCTCGCTGCCCAGCAGGCCGCCGCGCACGGACAGGTAGCCGAGGCCGATGAGCAGGAAGATGGGGGCGGTGATGGTGAGGATGTCGAACACGGCGGGCGTCTCTGGCGGCTGGAAGGGCCGCGGCAGAGCGGCCGGGACATTATCCGCAGGGCGCCGCGGCGCAGGGAAGCCCGACGGGCGATCAGCGCACGAAATGTTTCTAGAGAGCGCCCGCTTACTCCGAAAGCATCATGTGGCGTGCGGGAGTAGCACGACCTTCGCCCGACAGGGATGAGCGGCTTTCGGCGCGCGCCGTAGCGGCCTGCCAAAGCATGAGGTCTTCGCTGCCTGCGCAGAATACGGGGCGTTGCGGGTCGCTCCGGATAATCCGCTCGACTGTTGGATCAGGCAGTCGTCCTGACGCAAGCGGAGACAATGATGAACAAGAACAAAGCCTGCTACTCCCTCCTGGCGGCTGCCACCGCCCTCGCAATCAGCCTGCCGGCCTCGGCCGAGATCGTGCTGTACGACAAGAACGACACCACCTTCTCCACCGACGGCTACTTCAACGCCTTCTACGTCAACAGCGACGTGGACCGTGACGACAGCCTGAACCTCGACCGCAAGCAGTCGCGCGTGAAGATGGGCTTCCTGCCGAACTACATCGGCTTCAACTTCGGCAAGCAGGTCGACGGCCTCAAGCTCGGCGGCCGCTCCTCGTTCTGGGTGACCATCAACGACAGCGAACAGAACGGCACCGGCACCGCCATCGACGTGCGTCAGTTCTACGCCACCGCCTCCAGCCCGGAGTGGGGCGAGGTGCTGTTCGGCAAGGACTTCGGCCTGTTCGCCCGCTCCAACATCCTGCTCGACGAGCTGCTCGCCGGCTACGGCCAGGTCAGCGACACCCTGGGCCTGGTCGACGGCGGCGGCGTGTCCTTCGGCAACATCGGCAGCGGCTACCCGTATCCGTTCCCGACCTCGCAGATCACCTACCGTTCGCCGCTGATGAGCGGCCTGCGCATCGCCGCCGGCATCATGGATCCGGTCGACACCAACGACAGCAGCCCGACCGGCAAGGCCTACCAGGAAGCGCCGCGCTTCGAGACCGAGATCACCTACCAGTTCGAGGTCGGTGGCGCGCAGATCTACTCCTGGATCAACGGCATGCAGCAGACCTCGGAAAACACCGACAACACCGTCGCGGACGTCGACTCCACCGGCGTCGGCTACGGCGTGCAGGCCAAGATGGGCGGCCTGACCCTGAGCGCCTCGGGCTTCCAGGCCGAGGGCATCAACCCGTTCTTCACCAACAACCTGACCGAGCCGACCCTGCGCGAAGTCGACAGCGACGGCTACCTGCTGCAGGGTTCCTACCGCTTCGGCAAGAACCGCGTCGCGCTGTCCTACGGCAAGACCAAGGACGACGGCAACGGCCTGGGCACCGCGGCCGACTACGAGACCCGCGGCGTCGCCTTCTTCCGCGACATCAACGACAACCTCAAGCTGGTCGCCGAGGTCAACCAGTTCGAGATCGACGGCAAGAGCAACCCGGTCCTCGACGAGGATACCCGCACCTTCGCGGTGGGCGCGGTACTGGCCTTCTGAGCCCGTGCGCGGGCGGGAGCGAGACTCCGCCCGCGCCACCCCGGACTCCATATCGACTGCCGAAGAGGAAAGCCGCGAGGCTTTCCTCTTCGTGCTTGTGGGCAGCCCTGCGACCGGGCAAAGAGAGACGCGGCCAGTCGCAGGGTAGAAAAACTGCGCAGCGGTTTTCTAGCGGAGCCTGCGGATCGGGGGCGTCACGACCAAAGAGGGGGCGCGGCCAGTACCCAAGTAGCATTAGCCGCCCGCGCGCGCCTTTCTAGAATGACCCCGTCTGTCTGTTCTACCGTTCCGGAGGCGACGTGGAAGAAGATCTGAACGACGTCGTCCGCACGGCCCTGTCCGAATCCAGCGATGCGGAAAGCGTGGCCCAGGACCTGGCCCGCCAGCTGATGCATCCGCACCTGGGCTGCGTGCTGTTCTTCTGCAGCGCCGAATACGACCTGCCGGCGCTGGCCGCGGCGCTGGAGCAGTACTTCGGCGGCGTGCGCCTGGTCGGCTGCACCACCGCCGGCGAGATCACCCCCCAGGGCTACGGCCGCGGCTGCGTCAGCGCCATCGGCTTCGACCACCGCAGCTTCTCCATCGCCGCCGCGCGCATCGACGCGCTGGACAGCTTCAGCCTGCTCGACGCCCAGCAGGTGGTCGCCCAGCTGGTCGAGGAGTGCCGCGGCAGCCGCCTGGAGCCGGTGGCCGGGCACAGCTTCGCACTGACCCTGCTCGACGGCCTGTCCAGCCGCGAGGAGCTGGTGCTCTCGGCGCTGAACGCCGCCTTCGGACGCATTCCCCACTTCGGCGGCTCGGCCGGCGACGACAACCACCTGACCCGCACCCACGTCTACCACGACGGGCGCTTCCACACCGGCGCCGCGGTGGTGGTGCTGGTGCACACCGCGCTGGACTTCGAGGTGTTCACCACCCACCACATCCAGCCGCGCGAGGAGAAACTGGTGGTCACCGCCGCCGACCCGGCCAGCCGCACCGTTTTCGAGCTCAACGCCGAGCCGGCCGCGCTGGAGTACGCGCGCCTGCTCGGCGTCGATCCGCGCCAGCTCGACCTCGAGACCTTCGCCCTGCACCCGCTGGCGGTGCGCCTCGGCGAGCAGTACTACGTGCGTTCGATCCAGCGGGTCAACGCCGATCTCAGCCTGACCTTCTACTGCGCGGTGGAGAACGGCATCGTCCTCACCGCCATGCAGCCGGGGCCGCTGCTGCCCAACCTGCAGGCGCTGTTCGACGGCCTCGAGCAGCGCCTCGGCCCGCTGCTGCTGACCATCGGCTGCGACTGCTTCCTGCGCCGCCTGGAGGTCGAGGCGCGCGGGCTGGCCGCCGACACCGCCGCCCTGCTGGTGAACCAGCGGGTGATCGGCTTCAACACCTACGGGGAGCAGTTCAATGGCATGCACATCAACCAGACCTTCACCGGAGTCGCCATCGGCCGCCCCGGACGGGGCCTGTGTCGCTGAGCTGCGCGAGCGGCTGGCCGAGCTCGAGGCGCGCAACCGCAAGCTGGAGCGGATCAACGCCGCGCTGATCGAGCGCGTCGAGTCCTCCGGCCCGCAGGGCGCCGACGCCTACGCCGCCTTCCAGCACTCGGTGGTGCTCGCCGAGCAGGTGCGCGAGCGCACCGAGGCGCTGAACCGGGCGATGACCGAGCTGCAGACCAGCAACGCGCTGCTCAGCGAGGCGCGTGGCCGCGCCGAGACCGCCCACCAGCACCTGATCGACGCCATCGAGAGCATCTCCGACGCCTTCGTGCTGTTCGACCGCGAGCAGCGCATCCTGCTGTTCAACCGCCGCTTCCAGGCGCTGTGGGGCGACCTGCAGAAGCGCATCCGCCGCGGCATGCGCCTGACCGAGGTGCGCCGCCTGGCGATCAGCTCGGGGCTGGTGGTCGAGGAGCACAGCGGCGCCGACCAGGAGCGCACCCTCTACCGCCTGCACGACGGCCGCTGGGTGCAGGTCAGCGAGCGGCCGACCCGCGAGGGCGGCCTGGTGATCCTCTACACCGACATCACCGAGGTGAAGATCCACGAGACCGCGCGCCGCGAGCAGGCGGTGGCGCAGAAGTCGCGCCTGCTGCAGCGCACCATGGACAACCTGTCCCAGGGCGTCGCGGTGATCAATGCCGAGGGCGAGCTGGAGCTGTGGAACGGCCGCTTCCTCGAACTCTCCGGCCTGGCGCCGATCGAGGCGCACCGGCCGTTCGCCGAGGTGATGGCCGACAGCGAGCTGAGCCTGCTCACCCCCGACAGCCGCGACGAGCGCGGCCGCCCGCTGCGCGAGCGCGAGCAGCGCCTGGGCGACGGCCGCGTGCTGGAGGTGCGCACCCACCCGATGCCCACCGGCGGCTTCGTCAACACCTACACCGACATCACCGAGCGCTACCGCTACGCCGAGACCCTGCGCGAGAGCGAGCGCTGGGTGCGCCTGATCACCGACCAGGTACCGGCGCTGATCGCCTACATCAGCGGCGAACTCACCTACGAGTTCACCAATCGCGTCTACGACGAATGGTACGGCTGGCCGCGCGGCGCCATGCTCGGCCAGGCCATCCAGGCGGTGCACAGCGACGAGCACTGCCGCCTGCTCGAGCCGTACATCGAGCGCGCCTTCGCCGGCGAGAGCGTCACCTTCGAGGTGGCCGAGCGCAACCAGTCCGGCCAGGAGCGCTACATGCTGCGTTCCTACGTGCCCAACCGCCAGCCGGGCGGCGAGGTGCTCGGCATCTTCGTGCTGATCCGCGACATCACCGAGCGCCGGCGCACCGCCGAGGCGCTGCACCAGGCCTACCAGAACCTCGAGCGGCGCGTGCGCGAGCGCACCGCCGAGCTGACCGCAGTGAACAGCCAGCTGCGCGAGGAGATCGACGAGCGCGCCCGCGCCGAGGCGCGCCTGCGCGAGGCCAAGCGCGAGGCCGAGCAGGCCAACCTGTCGAAGACCAAGTTCCTCGCCGCGGTCAGCCACGACCTGCTGCAGCCGCTCAACGCCGCACGGCTGTTCACCAGCGCCCTGCTCGAACAGCCGGTGCCGGCGCCCAGCGCCGGGCTGATCCGCAACGTCAGCAACTCGCTGGAGGACGTGGAGAGCCTGCTCGGCACCCTGGTCGACGTGTCCAAGCTCGACGCCGGGGTGATCAAGCCCGACGTCGGCGCCTTCGCCGTCGCCGACCTGCTCGACAACCTGGCCGCCGAATACCGGCAGATCGCCGCCAGCGAAGGGCTGACCCTCGACTTCGTGCCCAGCTCGGCGCTGGTCAAGAGCGACACCCAGCTGCTGGCGCGGGTGCTGCGCAACTTCCTCAGCAACGCCATCCGCTACACCGCCAGCGGCCGCGTGCTGCTCGGCTGCCGGCGCCGTCCCGGCGGGCTGTCCATCGAGGTGTGGGACACCGGCGCCGGCATCGCCCCGGACAAGCTCGGCGAGATATTCCAGGAGTTCAAGCGCGGCGCCCCGGTGCGCGCCACCCAGGATCGCGGCCTGGGCCTGGGCCTGGCCATCGTCGAGAAGATCGTGCGCATGCTCGGCCACCGCATCCGCGTGTCCTCGCGCGAGGGCATCGGTTCCTGCTTCGCCGTCGAGGTGCCCTACGCGCGCAGCGTGGCGCGCCCGCGCGAGCAGAGCGAACTGCTGCCGCCGCCCGGCGAGCACCTGCAGGGCGCGCGGGTCTGGGTGGTCGACAACGACGCGGCGATCTGCGCCGGCATGCGCACCCTGCTCGAGGGCTGGGGCTGCAGCGTGGTCACCGCGCTGTCCGGCGACGACCTCTCCCGCCAGGTCGACACCGTGCAGGGCGTGGCCGACATCCTGATCGTCGACTACCACCTCGACAACGGCCACACCGGCGCCGAGCTGGTCCAGGAACTCAACGCCCGACGTAGCGTTCCGCTGCCGGTGCTGATGATCACCGCCAACTACAGCAACGACCTCAAGCAGCAGATGCGCGACCTCGGCCAGGTGCTGATGCACAAGCCGGTGCGGCCGATGAAGCTGAAGACGGCGATGAGCCACCTGCTGGAGCGGGGGAGGGGGTAGGGGCAGCCAGCGCCCGGCGAATGGCCGCAAGCGTGTTCTGGAGCCCTCAGTCCCCGCAGCAGCGTATCGGGGCGCCATTGCGCCAGGCGTAGCTGAAGAACTGCGCCAGCCGTAATGCCGTGGCAGAAAACGCCTTTCCTCCCTGGCTGGCGTGGCGCTCGTGCAGCATCAGGATCTCGTGAACCAGCGCGCTGGACTGCTCGGGCTCCAGGGTGAAGTCGGAGTAGAACCTTGCCCGGATTGCGTTGAGCTGCGGGAAAGCTTGGATAGCCTCCGTGGCAAATTCGAAGAGGTACCCCTCATGGTGCTGGATTGCCTCGTGGCGCTCGCCTGCATACATGTCGAATGCCATGAATTTGATCTCCGCTCCCTGGCTGGTTAGGACTTATTGCTGGTGTTGCCAGACTTGCGAGAGCGGCGCAGCAGAAGAGCCGTCTTTAGAGGTACATCCGGCTGTTTGCGCCAGTTATGGCGTTTGGCAGAAGCCACGGCGGACTCAACAGCCTCAGGGGCTGCCGGTACGCTACCGGACAAGGCGGAAAGTTCTTGATGCACAGCCCTGCGATGAGACTGGTTGACCCATTGCTTGCGCTTGGCGATGGCGTCACGACCACCCCACTGGCTCTCGGCAACGACGTTGCGCCGATCACGTTCAAGACTGAGCGCCTTCTTTTCTTGCGGGGTACGTGGACGTTTCATGTGACCCTGCCCTCGAAAGTCATCAGACGAAGGCAAGCTCAGCTTGCCGAAGGTCTGGTGGATTGGATCGTTGAGTGTCGGCGCTTCCTCTTTCCCTCGTCAAACCCGGTGCACGCACCTGCATTGCAGCTTTCTGCTCCTGAGTGGAAGCCTGCAGGATGCGCTCGACCGGGTTGGCAAGTCCTTGCCGTTCGCACCGTTGCGCGAGAAGGCATGGCTGACGCTACCCGAATGGCCGCAAGGCTGTCCATGTCGGGGCGAGCGGCAGAGGGAGGGCGCCTCGACTAGGCTGAACACGTCGTTCCCCGCCGTCCAGGGATGGCGCACTTATCCACAGGAGACGCAGCCCCATGCTCCCGACCTCCCTCAAGCGCGGCCTGGCGCTGGCCGCCCTGACCCTCGGCTGCAGCGCCTTCGCCCAGGCCGAGATGACCTTCTTCATCACCAGCACCGGCATGGGCAAGGGCGCCGATCTCGGCGGCCTGGCCGGTGCCGATGCGCACTGCCAGAAGCTCGCCGAGGCCGTCGGTGCCGGCGGCCACACCTGGCGCGCCTACCTCAGCGCCAGCGCCCGTGACGGCCAGCCGGCGGTGAACGCCCGCGACCGCATCGGCACGGGCCCCTGGCACAACGCCAAGGGCGAGTTGATCGCCCAGGACGTTGCCCAGTTGCACGGCGACAACCACCTGAACAAGGAAACCGGCCTCGACGAGCGCGGCATGCCGGTCAAGGGCCGCGGCGATGCGCCGAACATGCACGACATCCTCACCGGCTCGCAGGCCGACGGCACCGCCTTCGCCGGCGCGGAGGACCGCACCTGCGGCAACTGGACCAGCAGCACCACCGGCGCGGCCATGGTCGGCCACCACGATCGCAAGGGCCTGGACGACAGTGCGCCAGCGCGCTCGTGGAACTCCTCGCACCCCTCGCGGGGCGGCTGCAGCAACGAGGCGCTGGCGTCGTCGGGCGGGGCGGGACTGCTGTACTGCTTCGCGGCGGATTGAGGAAGGGCGCCACGTCCGTGTGGCAGGGAGGAAGGCGGGGAGGTCTCAGCGGCGCAGGTAGGCGCTGAAGTCGATGTCGCCGGCGCTGAGGATGGCCTGCACGCGGTTGTGCACGCCGAGCTTGCGCAGGATGGCGGAGACGTGAGCCTTGACCGTGGTCTCGGCGATGTCGAGGTTGTAGGCGATCTGCTTGTTGGACTCGCCCTTGGTCATGCGTTCGAGCACCAGCAGCTGCTTGCGGGTCAGCGCCTGCAGCAGCTCCGGCGGGATGCCCGGTTCCTCGTGGCTGGTGCGCCGCGGACTCTGCTTGCTGGAGCGGATGATGTCCGAGGGCAGGTAGACGTTGCCGTTGAGGATCTGCTCGATGGCCTCGGTCATCTGCGCGCGCGGCGAGGACTTGGTGATGAAGCCGACCGCGCCGTAGGTGATCGCCTGCAGGACGATCTGCTTGTCCTCCTCGGCGGAGACGATCACCACCGGGATGGTCGGCGCCTCGTTGCGCAGGGTGATCAGGCCGTTGAGGCCGTGCATGCCGGGCATGTTGAGGTCGAGCAGGATCAGGTCGAGGTCGTCGTGTTCCTGGGTCAGGCTCAGGGCGCTGTCGAGGTCGGAGGTTTCCATCACCTCGCTGTCCGGGAAGCCGTCGGCGATGACGTTGTGGATCGCCTCGCGGAACAGCGGGTGGTCATCGGCGATGAGGATCTTGTACATGGCCTTCACCTGGATTCTTGTCGTTGTCGAATGGGGTGCCGGCTCAGGGCAGCGGCTCGGGGGTAGCGGCCTGCACCGGCAGTCCGGCCTGTTGCCAGGCGTCGATGCCGTCACGGTACCAGTACAGCCGGGTGTAGCCCAGCGCGGCGGCACGCCTGCTGGCGTTCCACGACAGCCAGCAGTCGGACTTGCAGTAGAGCACCAGCGGCCGGGCGCGGTCGCCGCCGCTGGCCCGCTCCAGGTAGTGGGCGAAGTAGTCCAGCCACTGCGCCTCGGGGCGGCCCTCGCCGACGTTGGCCAGCCACAGGCTGCCGGGGATGTTGTGGTGGGGTTCGTCGCTGGCGAAGCGGCCATGCAGCCAGGGACGGCGGAACACGTCGATCAGCACCGGCGGCTGGTCGCTGGCGAGCAGCTGCTGCAGGGTGGCGGTATCGATGGTCTGCGCACCTTCCACGCTGGCCGGCGTGGGGCTGCGGTAGCGGTCCAGGCGGTAGCCATCGGCGGAGAACAGCGCTTCCTCGCCGGCCTGGGCGGGCAGCAGGCCCAGAAGCAGCGGCAGACAGAACACGGCAGCGAGCAGTCGCGACATGGCTGGGTTATCCCTTGTTGTTTGCGACTATTTATCGGTCAGGCGCAGTGCTTTGGGAATCCTGCGATAGGGGGCAAGAGGCGCTACCAAAGTAGTAACCAGGGCAGGCCCGCTCCCAGCAAGCGCCCGGCGACGGCCTTGCCGCAGTGGATTCAGGTCGACGGCGTGGCCTGTCGGCGTCCGGCGTCGAGCAGCGCCAGCCCGGCGAGCAGGCCGAGCGCGTACAGCGCATCCGTGCCGAGCATGGCCAGCACCGCCGCGCAGAGCAGGCCGGCGAGCGCGGCGACGATCCGCCAGACGCCGCGCAGCAGCACCACGCCGGCCGCCATGCTGAGCAGGTAGACCAGCACGAAGTTGCCGTTGGCATAGCGGATCAGCTCGTCGGTGGACAGCTGCAGCAGGGCGGCGCCGACCGCGCACAGCGCGCAGGCCAGCACCACCAGCAGCAGCGCGGTGCCGGGCATGCCGTGGCGGTTGCGCCGCGCCAGGGCGGCGGGCAGCTTGCCCTCGTCGGCCAGGCTCCAGATCAGCCGGGCGAAGCCCTGCACGTAGACGTTCATCGAGGCGAAGCAGGCCAGGTAGCCGACCACCGCCACCAGCAGCTTGGCCTGCGGGCCGAGCAGCCGCTCCAGCAGCCAGGGCAGCGAGGTGGCGTTGCGCTGCGCATCGCCGTAGGCGTCGAAGCTCAGCACCGCCGCCGAGCAGGCCCAGTACACCAGCCCGGCGAGCAGCACGCCGAGCAGCAGCGCCAGCGGGAAGTCGCGGCGCGGGTTGCGGAACTCCTCGCCCAGGTGGGTGAAGGCCTCGATGCCGACGAAGCACCAGAACATCACCGCCAGCGCCGCCGGAATGCGCGACCAGTGCTCGCCGAGCGGCGGCAGCAGCGGATGGTCGGCGCGCGGCAGCTCGCCGGCCCACCAGATCAGCGCCACGGTGGCGAGGATGGCCAGGGCGATCAGCCCCTGCACGATGCCGGAGGCGCGCGCCGGGCGCTGGCCGAGGGCCAGCATGGCGGCGAGGGTGGCCAGCTGGATGGCGAGGATCGCGCCGCGGTCGAGGTCGAACAGCGCCTGCCAGAAGCCGGTGGCGATCTGCAGCGCCGCCGGCAGGCCGACCGGCAGCACGGCGAGGAACATGAAGGCCACCAGCCGCTCCAGGCGGGCGCCGAAGGCGCGGCCGATCAGGTGCGGCGCGCCGCCGGCGTGGGGGAAGCGCCGGCCCAGCTGGGCGAAGGTGAAGGCCACCGGCAGCACCAGCACGATGAGCAGCAGCCAGGCCCACAGCGAGGCCGGTCCGGCGGCGGTGGCGGCCAGCGCCGGTACGGCGAAGATGCCGGTGCCGAGCAGCGAGGTGCTGAGCAGGGCGATGCCCTGCAGCAGGCCCAGTTCCTTGTTCAGACGACTCATGGGGTATGCTCGCACGCCTTGGGAGAGGCGCCATCATAGGCGTCCGCCCGCTTCGGCGCCGCTGGCGAACCGCCGTGTTTGTCCGGCACATCGCCGCCTTTGCCCGTCAAACTGCCTGTTGTCGAGATACCCGCATGGACAAGTTCGATCGCCAGATCATCGCCCTGCTGCGCGAGGATGCGCGCACCCCCATCAGCCAGATTGCCCGCATGGTCAACCTGTCGCGCTCGGCGGTGGGCGAGCGGGTGCGCCAGCTGGAGCAGGGCGGGGTGATCCGCGGCTATCACGCCCAGGTGAGCGACCCGGCCGGGGCCGGGGTCAAGGCCTATCTCGAGCTGTTCTACAAGGACAGCCGCTGCCAGGAGTACGTCGAGCGCCTGCGCGGCTTCGCCGAGGTGCGCCAGTGCTGCGGGATCAGCGGCGAGACCGACATGATCGTGCTGGTCGAGGCGCCGAGCATGGCCCGCCTCAGCGAGGTGCGCGCCGAGATCGAGGGCTTCCCCGGCATCCAGCGGATCAAGACTCATGTGGTGGTGCAGGAGTGGGCGATGTAGCGCCGCGCGCAATCAGTCCGCGGCGAGGACGATCTGCCCGCGACTGAGGTCGGCGAGCTGCCGGCTCACCGCTTCCAGCTGTCCGGCCGGCAGCGCCAGCTGCAGCAGGGCGCCAGTGGCGTCGAACGCCTCGCCCTCGATGCTCACCTGCCACTCGGCCAGCCGCGCGCGGATGCGCGCCAGTTCGGCGAAGGGCACGTGGCAGCTGGCCTGCAGCCGCGCGACCAGCGCCACCCGTTCGCCGCCCTGCAGGCATTTCGCCGCGCTGCCGCCGTAGGCGCGCGCCAGGCCGCCGGTGCCGAGCTGGATGCCGCCGTACCAGCGGATCACCAGCACCGCCACCTGGTCGCAGTCCTGGCCCTCGATGGCGGCGAGGATCGGCCGGCCGGCGGTGCCGCCCGGTTCGCCGTCGTCGCTGAAGCGGTACTGCGCGCCGCACTTCCACGCCCAACAGTTGTGCGAGGCGGCGCGGTCGCTGTGCGCGGCGATGAACGCCTGCGCCGCCTGCGGGCTGTCCGCCGGGGCGGCGAGGGCGATGAAGCGGCTCTTGCGGATTTCCTCGCGGTACTCGCAGGGCGCGGCCAGGGTGAAGGCCATGGCTCAGTCCGCCGGGCGCTCGGCGGTCAGCCAGGCGGCGCGCGCGGCGGCGTCGTGGAAGCTCCAGGCGACGAAGCGGCTCTGCTTCTGCCCCTGGCTCATCGCCACCGTGCGGGTTTCCAGCGCGCCGCACTGCCTGAGCGCCTGCTCGACCAGCGGCAGGTTGCCGCCCTTGGACACCAGGCAGGTGAACCACAGCACCTGGCCGGCCACCTCGCGGCTCTCGCGCACCATCCGGCGGATGAAGGCGATCTCGCCGCCCGCGCACCACAGCTCGTTGGACTGGCCGCCGAAGTTCAGCGCCGGCAGCTTGCGACCGGGGTCGAGCTTGCCGAGGTTCTTCCACTTGCGCCGGCTGCCGGCGCTGGCCTCGGCGGCCGAGGCGTGGAACGGCGGGTTACACAGGCTCAGGGCGAAGCGCTCGCCGACCTGCAGCAGGCCGTGGAAGATGCACTGGGCATCCGCCTGCTGGCGCAGCTCGATGGCCTTGTCGAGGCCGTTGGCGCGGACGATGGTGCGCGCCGAGGCCAGCGCGGTGGCGTCGATGTCCGAGCCGAGGAAGCGCCAGCCGTATTCGTGGTGGCCGATCAGCGGGTAGATGCAGTTGGCGCCGCTGCCGACGTCCAGCGCGCGCACCCGCGCGCCGCGCGGGATGGCGCCGCCGGCATCTTCGGCCAGCAGGTCGGCCAGCGCGTGCACGTAGTCGGCGCGCCCCGGCACCGGCGGGCACAGGTAGCCGGGCGGGATGTCCCAGTGGGCGATGCCGTAGAACTGGCGCAGCAGGGCGCGGTTGAACACCCGTACCGCCGCCGGGTCGGCGAAGTCGATGCTGTCCTTGCCGTAGGGGTTGCGGATGACGAACTGCGCCAGCTCCGGGCAGCCGCGGATCAGCGCCGGGAAGTCGTAGCGGCCCTGGTGGCGGTTGCGCGGGTGCAGCTCGCCCTTGGCGGCCGGCGGACGCGGCTGGGCGGCGGGCTTGCTGGTGCTGGTGCTGGGCCTGGGACGGGCGGGGCGTTGCGGCGGCTGGGACATGGCGGGACGGTGCATCGGGCGGAAAGCCCGGTATTTTCCCACAGCGGCGTGGCGGGTGGGTGGTTTTGTCGGATGGGTCAGCCGCTTGGCGTAACCCACCGAAGACGCCGACAGGCCGTAACCCACCCTACGGAGCAGGGCCGTTCGGCTCAGCCGCGTCCGCCCAGCTTGCCGAGCAGGCCGCGCAGGGTTTCCTGCAGGTCGGCGGGCATCAGCACCACCTTGGCGTTGTTGCTTGCGCCGAGCTTCTCCAGCGAGGCGACGTACTTCTCGCCGAGCAGGTACATCATCGGCCCGGGCTCGTTGCCGACCGCGCTGGTGACCCGGCGGATCGCCTCGGCGGAGGCTTCCGCCAGCATCACCTGGGCGCTGGCGTCGCGCTTGGCCGACTCCAGGCGCGCCTCGGCCTCGAGGATCGCCGCCTGCTTCTCGCCCTCGGCCTTGGTCACCGCGGCCTTGCGCTCGCGCTCGGCGGCGGCCTGCATCTCCATGGCGCGCTGCATCGACTCCGAGGGCTTGATATCCTGGATCTCCACCGACTTGACGGTCAGGCCCCAGTCCACCGCCTCGTCGGCGATGCTCTCGCGCAGGCGCGCCTTGATCTTGTCGCGCGAGGACAGCGCCTCGTCCAGCTCCATCTCGCCGACGATCGAGCGCAGGGTGGTCATGATCAGGTTGCGGATCGCCTCGGAGAAGTCGGTGACGCCGTAGACCGCCTTGACCGGGTCGGTGACCTTCACGAAGGCGATGGCGTTGGTGAGGATCACCGCGTTGTCGCGGGTGATCACCTCCTGCTCCTGCACGTCGAGGATGATGTCCTTGGTCACCAGCTTGTAGGCGACCCTGTCCAGGTAGGGGATGAGGATGTTCAGCCCCGGGCGCAGGGTGCTGTGGTACTTGCCGAGGCGCTCGACGATCCATTCCTCGCCCTGGGCGACCAGGCGCACGCCCTTGGCGATGGTGATGACGACGAATACCAGCAGGGCGATGCTGATGGCCAATCCTGCACTCATGTCCTTCTCCTTGAAGCTCGCTTGTTCAGGCGCGGGCTACCTTCAGGTAGCTGCCCTCGATGGATACCACCTTGACCCGCTCGCCGGCCGGGATGTCCGTCTCGGCCATGCAGGCCCATTCCTCGGCGCCGAGGATCGGCCGCTGGAAGCGCACCTTGCCGCGCTGGAAGGGCGCCACCGCGCCGACCAGGAGGCCCACCTCGCCGATCACCTCACCGTCGGCGGTGCCGACCAGGGTCCGGTGCCGGCGCGGGCTGAACACGCGGAACCACAGCACCACCATCGCCAGCGAGGCGAGGATCCACAGCAGCAGCTGCGCGGTCAGAGGCAGCTCGCCGGCCACCAGCAGCACACCGGCCACCAGCAGGGCGCCGAGGCCGAACCAGATCACGAAGAAGGCGGGAATCGCCAATTCCAGCAGGATCAGCAGGATGCCGCCGATCACCCAGTGCCACCATTCGATAGTCATTGCACCTCCCCTGGCTGCGCTTGTCGAGGCGAGGGTAGCAGAGAGCATGCCGGCAGCGCCCGCGCTGGCTGCTCAGAACGGGAACAGCCAGGGCACCAGCAGCACGCTGACCGCCATCACCAGCAGGGTGAAGGGCACGCCGATGCGCACGAAGTCGGCGAAGCGGTACTGGCCGGGGCCGAGCACCAGGGTGTTGACCGGCGAGGAGATCGGCGTCATGAACGCCGCCGAGGCGGCCAGCGCCACGGTCATGGCGAAGGGCGCCGGCGCGGCGCCGAGCGCTTCGGCGCAGGCGATGGCCACCGGCGCCATCAGCACCGCGGTGGCGGTGTTGGAGATGAACAGGCCGACCAGCGCGGTGACCGCGAAGAGGATGGCGAGGATCGCCCGCGGCCCGGCGTCGCCGAGCACGGCGAGCAGGCCCTGCACCGCCAGGTCGATGCCGCCGGTCTTCTGCAGGGCGAGGGCGAAGGGCAGCATGCCGACGATCAGCAGCAGGCTCGGCCAGTGGATGGCGCGGTAGGCGCCGTCGAGGTCGATACAGCGGAAGGCGCCGAGCAGCAGGCAGCCGACCAGCGCGGCCAGCACGTTGGGCAGCAGGCCGCTGACCATCAGCGTCACCATCACGGCGAGGCTGAACAGGGCGTGTGGCGCGCGGCTCTGCGCCGGCGCCACCTCGTCGACCTCGGCCGGCAGGCTGAGCACCAGGAAGTCGCGGCTGAGCCCCTGCAGGCGGCGGATGTCCCGCCACTTGCCGGCCACCAGCAGGGTGTCGGCGGCCTTGAGGCGCTCGTCGACCAGCAGGCCGTCGAGGGCCTGCTGCCTGCGGCGCAGGCCGATGACGTTGAGCCGGTAGCGGCTGCGAAAGCCCAGCTCCTGGATGGTCCTGCCGGGCAGCCGCGACTCCGGCGGCAGGATGACCTCGACCAGACCCAGTTCGCGGGCGTGCTCGGCGTAGTAGGAGTTCTGCAGGGCGAGGGGTTCGAGGCCGAGGTCGCGGTACTCGCCGGCCGCGGCGATGGCCGGGCTGACCAGGTCGACCAGCAGCACGTCGCCGGCGCGCAGTTCGCTGTCGGCGCTGGCGGCCAGCAGCTCGCGGCCGAGCGGGCGCTGGCGCTCGATGGCGATCACGTTGATGCCGTGGCGCTGGCGCAGATGCAGGCCGTCCAGCGCCCGGCCGGCCAGCGGCGAGTCGGGGCGCAGGCGCAGGCGACGCTCGCGGCCAGCCAGGCGGTAGTCGCGGACCAGTTCGGCGATGGTGCGCCGCGGCTCGCCGCTGGCCGCGTCTTGGCCGGCGCCACCCAGCCAGCGACGCACCAGCAGTAGGTAGCCGATGCCGAGAGCGAGGATCGCCAGGCCGATGGGGGTGAAGCTGAAGAAGGCGAAGCCGGCATGGCCGGCGCGCAGCAGTTCGCCGTGCACCACCAGGTTGGGCGGGGTGGCGACCAGGGTGAGCATGCCGCTGATCAGTCCGGCGAAGGCCAGCGGCATCAGCAGCCGGCCGGGGGCGATCCGCTGGCGGGCGGCGATGCTCAGCACCACCGGAATGAACAGAGCGACCACCCCCGTTGAGCTCATCAGCGAGCCGAGGCCGGCCACGCAGAGCATCAGCAGCACCAGCAGGCGCGCCTCGCTGGCGCCGGCGCGGCGGCTCAGCCATTCGCCGAGGCGGTAGGCGATGCCGGTGCGCACCAGCGCTTCGCCGACCACGAACATGGCGGCGATCAGCACCACCGCCGGATCGGCGAAGCCGCGCAGCGCCTCGCCGACTTCCAGCACGCCGGTGAGCGGCAGGGCGACCAGCATCAGCAGGCCCACGGCGTCCATGCGCGGGCGGTTGCGCACGAACAGCAGCACGGCGAGCAGCAGCAGGCCGAGGACCAGCCACAGCTGCGGGTTCACGCTCACGGGTAGCCCAGCACGCTCTTCAGGCGCGGCAGCTGGGCGGCGACCCACCGGCGGTCGATCGGCCCCCAGTCGCGGATCGCGTAGCGGCCGGCGTTGTGGCGCTCGCCGTCCTCCTGTTCGAAGGCGCAGTCGATGTCCAGCTCGGCCAGCGCCGCCAGGGTGTCCTGGGCGGTGCGCCGCGGCATGCCGGTGGCGGCCATCAGCGCCGGCACGCTGGTGGCGGCGCCGCTGTCGATCAGCCAGGCGACGTACAGGCGGCGGTAGAAGCTGGCGCGGGTCTTGCTCACGTCCATGTCTCGTCTCCGGTCAGGCGAGGGCCAGCAGGCCCATGTAGGTGGCGGCGCCGGCGCTGTAGCCGAGGAAGGCCAGCAGGCTGACGCGCTTGAGGTACCAGACGAAGCTGATCTTCTCCATGCCCATCGCCGCCACCCCGGCCGCCGAGCCGATGATCAGGCTGCTGCCGCCGGTGCCGGCGCAGTAGGCGAGCATCTCCCAGAAGGTGCCGTCGACCACGAAGTGCTGCAGCCAGCCGGCATCGGCGCCGGCGGCGGCCACCGCCTCGGCGCTGGTCAGCGGGTACATCTTCATGGCGCCGGCCACCAGCGGTACGTTGTCGACCACCGCCGAGAGCAGGCCGATGGCGTAGTTGATGGCATAGACGTTGCCCAGCCCCTCGCGCAGCAGGCTGGCGACCTGGGTCAGGTGGCCGGCGGTGGCCAGGCTGGACACGGCGAGCAGGATGCCGAGGAAGAACAGCACGCTGGGCGTGTCGACCTTGCGCAGCACGCCGACCACCGACAGCGGATGCTTGTCCTCGTCGTTCTTGCCGCGGTGGATCACCTCGGTGGCCACCCAGAGCACGCCGAGGCCGAACAGGATGCCCATGTACGGCGGCAGGTGGGTGACGGTCTTGAACACCGGCACGAACAGCAGCGAGCCGAGGCCGAGGGCCAGCACCAGGTTGCGCTCGAAGTCGGTGGTCGGGTTGCGCCGGCCCTCGACGGTCTCGCGCGGCCGCGGCCGCGGCGCCTCGCCCTTGAGGCGGAAGCTGAGCACCAGCAGCGGCACCAGCAGGCACACCAGGCTGGGCAGGAACAGGCCGGTGATCACCCCGGAGGCGCTGATCTGGTTGCCGATCCACAGCATGGTGGTGGTCACGTCGCCGATCGGCGACCAGGCGCCGCCGGCGTTGGCGGCGATCACCAC
>JAEAMF010000428.1_pt1 | contig 54250 bp, 48 predicted proteins | sample 8958721 | NCBI WGS metagenome assembly JAEAMF01 (sample SAMN16933255, study PRJNA681124) | bioreactor sludge metagenome | isolation source: anaerobic bioreactor treating anionic surfactant - SDBS | place: India: Bengaluru | collected 2019-02-28
ACGCCTTCGTGGCCCGGATGAAGGGCGACTACGACAACGTCGTCGGCTTCCCGGTGGCCAAGGTTCGCCGGCTGCTGGAGCGCTTCCTGGCCCCCGCCTTGACGGTCACCGTGGAGGACCTGGCCTTCCCCGGGAGCGACGGCCTCGCCGCGGACGAGGCCGGACGCGTCCTCGTCCCCGGCGCCGTGCCCGGCGAGACCGTCCGGGTCCAGGTCGTCGGCGAGCGCGGCGCCGCCCGCGTGGCCGAGGTCGTCCGGCTCGAGACACCATCGGCGCGGCGGGCCGCGCCCCGCTGCCGCCACTTCGGGGCCTGCGGCGGCTGCCTTTTCCAGCACGTCGGCTACGACACCCAGCTCGATCTCAAGGCCCGCCACCTGCGGCGCCTGTTCGAGGAGGCGGGCCTGGCCGAGGAGGCCGGCCTCGTCGGGCCCGTCACGGCCTCGCCCGCGCTCTACGGCTACCGCAACAAGATGGAATTCGCCTTCGGCGAGAAGCACGGCGGGCTGGCCCTCGGGCTGCGGGAGAAGGCCACGGGCCGGCGCCGGCAAACCTACCGGCGGACCCTGCCGCTCGACGAGTGCCCCATCTTCTCCCCCGTCGTCGAGCGCGTCTTCCCCGTCCTCGTCGACTTCGCCCGGGCCCACGGGCTCCAGGGCTTCGAGCCCGCGACGCGCCAAGGCCAGCTCCGCCACCTCGTCCTGCGCGAGGGCAAGCGGACCGGCGAGCTCATGGCCGTCCTGGTCACCGCCCCGCTGCCCGACCTCGACCTGGCCCCCCTGGCCCGCCGCCTCCTCGAAGCCGCCCCGGCCCTGCGGAGCTTCGTCCACGCCGTCAGCGCCCGGGGCGCCGACTGCGTCGAGCACGAGGCCGTCCGCCTCGTCGCCGGGGCGCCCTTCATCGAGGAGGGCCTGGCCGGGCTGACCTACCGGATCTACCCCCAGACCTTTTTCCAGACCAACACGGCCGCGGCCGAGCTCCTCTACCGGGCCGTCCGGGAGGCCGTCGCGCCCGGGCCGGACCGCCGCATCCTCGGCCTCTACTGCGGCAGCGGGGCCATCGAGCTGACGCTGGCCGCCGACGGCGGGCGGGTCACGGGCGTCGACAGCTCGCCGGCCAACATCGCCACGGCCGTCGAGAACGCCCTCGTCAACCGCGTCGACAACGTCGAGTTCGTACCCGGAACGGTCGAGGACCTGGCCGACCGCGTCCTCCGCGAGCCCGCCGACGCCGTCGTCGTCGATCCGCCGCGGGTCGGCCTGACGAACAAAGCCCTGCGCCAGACGCTCCGCGCCGGGGCGCCGGTCGTCGTCTACGTCTCCTGCAATCCCGGGTCCCTGGCCCGCGACCTGCGGGCCTTCCGCGAGGCCGGCTATCGCGTCGTCTCCCTGCGGCCCTTCGACCTCTTCCCCCACACCCCCCACCTCGAGACCCTGGCCGTGTTGGCCCGCGCCAACGCCTAGACCGGTCCCCGGCGTCCTGCCGCGGGCGGCACGAGCGGCCTTTTCCTTGGCTCTTCTCCCATTTCCGGTTTCCTTCTCGAGGCGGCAAGCGGATTATCCTCGCAGATCCCCGTGCTGGAGGGGGGGCCGGCAGGGAGCGGAGTCCTCGAAGCGACCATCAGAAGCAGGACGGAGCGACTCGGAGTCCTGCTTCTGGGAAATATCGGAATAAAGCGCTTTTCGAAGATATTTCTCAGAAACCCGGCCTCGAGTGCTCGGCCGTGATTCTGACCTCCGCTCCTATGAAGTCGCTTCGGGCCGGCCGGGGAGCCAGAGGATATCCGCGAGCAAAGCCGGAGAGAAGGACTTCCCGGAGTCGGGAGAAGAGCCTTTACTTTCGCCGCGGGCCATAGTAAAAATGCGCCCGAGGAGGACGCCCCCATGTCCGACGTCAAGCCCTCTCCGGCCTTCGACAAAGCCCCCCGCTGCTGCCCCTGCCAGGACCATGGAGGTCCCCAGGGCACGCCGTTCACGCGGCGCGATTTCCTCAAAGGCGCCGGCCTGACGGCGCTCGGCTCCGTGGCCGTCGGCGGCCTGGCCTGGCCGCTCGTCCCCGCCCGCGCGGCCGGGCTGGCCGAGGCGCCGCGGCGGACGGCCCTCAAGGTCAAGCCCATCCTCGTCTACGAGGTGCCGCAGCGCCGGCCCCAGACGAGCTGGCGGTCCTGGGGCGGCATCGCCACGGAGGCGGACGCCCGGGCCGAGGCGGGGCGCATCGCGGAGGAGCTGGCGGCCCTGTCGAAGCGGGCCGATTTCCCGGTCGAGGCCCTGCCCGTGGCGGCCATCCGCAAGGCGTCCGAGGTCGGGCTCCTGGCCGATATCGCCGGCGCCGACGTCCTCCTGGTCTACGCCGCGGGCGGCTGGATGGACATCTTCGAGGCCCTCGACAAGACGGGCAAGGACCGCATCTTTTTCTGCCGGCACAAGTCGGGCCCGGTCTACCTCTGGTACGAGATCATCAGCCCGCGCTACCTGCGCCAGCACACCGACGCCCTGGCGGTCCGGGGCGTCGACGAGGACGACGTGGTCATCGACAGCCAGGACGAGATCCTCTGGCGGCTGCGGGCCCTGGCCGGGCTGAAGAACACGCTGGGGACGAAGATCCTGGCCGTCGGCGGGCCGGACGGCTGGGCCCAGCCGCCCGGTGTCGTGCCCCGGCTGGTCAAGGACATCTGGAAGCTCGACATCGTCACCGTCTCGTACGAGGAGCTCGGCCGGCTCATCCGCCAGGCCCGGGCCGACGGGGCGGCCGTCCGCCGGGCCCGGGCGCGGGCCGACGCCTACCTGCGCCTGGCCGGGACGACCCTCGAGACGGACCGCTCGTTCGTCGAGAACGGGCTGCTGCTCGACGAGGTCTTCCGGGCCCTGCTGGGTGAGGCCGGGGCCCGGGCCCTGACCATCAACGGCTGCATGGGCACGATCATGCCGCTGGCCGAGACCTCGGCCTGCCTGACCTTGAGCACGCTCAACGACGACGGCTACCTGGCCTTCTGCGAGTCCGACTTCGTCGTCATCCCGTCGGGGCTGCTGCTGGCCGGCATCGCCGGCCGCCCGGTGTTCCTCAACGACCCGACCTACCCCCACGACGGGATTATCACCCTGGCCCACTGCACCGCGCCGCGCAAGATGGACGGGCTCCGGCCCGAGCCGGCCCGCATCCTGACCCACTTCGAGTCGGACTACGGCGCCGCGCCCAAGGTCGAGATGGCCAAGGGGCAGCTGACGACCAATATCGCCCCGGACTTCGCCTCGAAGCGCTGGCTGGGGTTGCGGGGGGAGATCGTCGAGGCCCCGTTCCTGCCCATCTGCCGCTCCCAGATCGACATCCGTTACGCCTGCGACGACCGGACCCTGGCCAAGCGCATGCCCGGCTTCCACTGGATGACGGCTTACGGGGACTATACGAAGGAGCTGCCCTACGCCCTCCGCCGGGTCGGCATCGCCTGGGATTTCCTGGGCTAGAGGACGGTGCGGGTGGCGACGACGTCGGCGCCCGTGCCGAGCACGTCCGCGAGCAGGACCTGACCGCGCCGGATGGGGGCCTCGGGCCGAAGCCTGGCGATCACGGCCAGGACGAGGAAGATCATTTCCCGCGGCACCGGCCGGCTCAAACGGACCGAGACCATGCGGTCCGCCGTTCCCCGGACGGGAACGGAAGTAGCCAGGTTCCGTTGCGGACGCAGGACCTCCTCGACGGCGAAGGGCACGCCCTTGTCGCACTGATTGCCCCGGACGGCCGCCCCGCCGGCCTCGTCCCGCTCGACCTCGAGCTCGCAGCCGACCGGGCACAGGACGCAGGTCAGGCGTTCCAAGGGCGGGCGGTCACTCATGGCAGGCCACCTCGAGGTCCTCGTCGACGCCCGTCTTGACCGCGATCTTCTGGAGCTCCGAGGGCAGGACGCGGCCGAGCTTTTTCGAGGCCAGGACCCGGCCCGAGGAGCGGCCCCGGACCTCGACGCGGACGTTCCGGAGCGGGCGGACGACCCGGAAGCTCCACGCGACGCCGGCCGCGCTGGCGGTCACGACCTGCGGCAGGGCGTACTTGACGCCGGGCCCGGGCGAGACGCGGAATGACGGCCCGGCCGGCCTGTCCCCCGCCGCGTACCGGGCCGCCCTCTCGCCGGCGGCGAAGCCCTCGAACGAGGCCCAGTCGGCCACGTCGTGGATGTGCAGGACGTTGCCGCACGAGAAGACGCCGGGGACCGAGGTCATGAGCCCCTGGTCGACCACGGCGCCGCCGGTGAGCGGCGAGAGCTCGACTCCGGCCCGCTTGGCCAGCTCGTTCTCGGGGATGAGGCCGACCGACAGCAGCAGCGTGTCGCAGGGCACGAGCCGCTCGGTCCCGGCCACGGCCGTCCGCCGTTCGCCGTCCACCCGGGCCACGACGACGCCCTCGACCCGGTCGCGGCCGCGGATCTCGACGACCGTCGTCTCCAGCTCGAGCGGGATGCCGAAGTCCGTCAGGCACTGGCGGACGTTGCGCTCCAGGCCGCCGGGCCAGGGCATGATCTCGAAGACGCCCTTGACCGCGACGCCCTCGAACTTCAGGCGCCGGGCCATGATCAGGCCGATGTCACCCGAGCCGAGGATGACGGCCTCCCGGCCGATCCGCAGGTTCCGGAGGTTGACCAGGTTCTGGGCCAGCCCGGCGGTCAGGACGCCGGCCGGGCGCGGGCCCGGGATCTCGATCATGTCGCGGGTCCGCTCGCGGCAGCCCATGGCCAGGACCACGGCCCCGGCCCGGACCGTCCGGTATCCGTCGCGGGCGTTGATCCGCAGCGTCCGGTCGGCGGCCAGGTCCAGCACCATGGCCCCGGTCTCGACGCGGATGGGCTGGCCCGCCACCTCTTCCGCCAGCCGCTCGGCGTACTCCGGACCGCTGATCGTCTCTTTATAGAGGAAGAGCCCGAAGCCGTCGTGGACGCACTGGTTGAGGATGCCGCCGAGCGCGCGGTCCCGCTCGACGAGGAGGACCCGGCCCGCACCGGCCCGCCGGGCCCCGAGGGCCGCCGCCAGCCCCGCCGGACCGCCGCCGATGACGGCCACGTCGCAGGTCTCGATGGCGCGCGTCACCGCTTACTCCTTGATCCGCCCGTAGAACAGCCGCGAGCCGCCGCCCCGCTTGGTGACGCGCTCGGCCGGGACGCCCTCGTCCTGCAGGATGTCCACGATCCGCGGCGTGCAGAAGCCCCCCTGGCAGCGGCCCATGCCGCAGCGGGTCCGGCGCTTGACCGCGTCGAGCGTCCGGGCCCCGAAGGGGTTGCGCAGGGCGGCCTCGACCTCGGCCCGGGTGACGTGCTCGCAGCGGCAGACCATCTCGCCCCAGGCGGGGTCGGCCGCCACCCGGGCGGCCCGCTCCTCGTCGGGCAGGACGGCGAAGCGGCGCTTGACCGGCCGGTCGGCCCGGAAGTCCGTTTTGGGCCGCAGGTCCAGCCGGGCCCCGAGCATGGCCACGACCATCTCGGCCAGGGCCGGGGCCGCGGTCAGGCCCGGCGACTCGATGCCCACCAGGCTGATCCAGCCGGGCCGCCGCCCGCTCTCCTCGACGATGAAGTCCTCGAACCGGGCGCCGCCGGCGGGATCGACGAGCTTGGGGCGGATGCCGGTATAACTGTGGATGAACGGCGCCCCGGCCAGCGGCGGCATGAGCCGCACGGCCTCGGCCTTGAGCCGGTCCATGACCGCCCGGGTCGAGGCCTGGTCGCGCTTGTCCCCGACCGCTTGGGCGCTCGGCCCGAGCAGGACGTGCCCTTCGAGCGTCGGGGTGACGTGGATGCCCAGCCCGGGATCGTCCCGGGGCGGCACCGGGTAAAGAGGCATGCCCAGGCGGAAGCCGAGGTCCTTGTCCGTGATCAGGTATTCGCCCCGGTACGGGAAGATGCGGTAGTCGTCGATGCCGGCCAGGCGCGCCACTTCGTCCGAAAAGAGCCCGGCGCAGTTGACGACCCGGCGGGCGGCGAACGTGCCGCCCGGCGTGGCCAGCCGGAAGGGCCCGTCCCCGGCGCGCACCGCAGTGACCGGGGACTCGAGCCGGACTTCGGCCCCGTTCTGGGCGGCGCATTCGGCCAGGGCGATGGTGAACTCGTAGGGCGAGATCAGGCCCGTGTCCGGAGAATAGAGGGCCCAGCGGCCCCGGGCCAGGGGCTCGAGGCGGCGGATGGCGGCCTCGTCGACGATCTCCAGCCGCGGGACGCCATTGCGGTCCCCCTGGGCCTTGAGGGCCTCGAGGGCCGGACGGTCCTCGTCGGCCAGGGCCAGGACGAGCTTGCCGGTCCGGCGGTGGGGCACGCCGAGCGTCTCGGCCAGCTCGTAGGCGAGCTTCAGTCCGGCGACGTTGGTCCGGGCCTTGAGCGACCGGGGCGGGACGTTGAAGCCGGCGTGGAGGACGCCGCTGTTGCCCTTGCTGACGCCCTCGGCCAGGTCCGAGGCCGCCTCGAGGAGCAGGAGCTTCAGGTCGTAGCGGGCCAGCTCGCGCAGGACCGCGCAGCCGACGACGCCGCCGCCGATGACGGCGACGTCGTAGATCGCGGCCGCGGGTGTTGTCATGGCCCTCCGGCCGGACATCATATCAAATCGGGGCGCCGCGGCGAAAGGGGCCGGGCCGAGGGGGGAGCCGCGCGGCGCTAGGACAGCCCGGTCGAGCCGAAGCCGCCCTCCCCGCGCGAGGTGCCGTCGAGGGCGTCGGCCTCGACCACGGCCACGGCGGCGACGGGCTGGACCAGGAGCTGGGCGATCTTGGTGCCCTTGCGGACGGCGAAGGGGGCGTCGCCCAGGTTGACCAGGACGACCTGGACCTCGCCCCGGTAGCCGGCGTCGATGACCCCGGCCAGGCGGTGGACGCCCTTGAGGGAGATGCCGCTCTTGTCCCAGACCAGGCCGACGTGACCGGCGGGGACGGCGATCTGGATCCCGGTCGGGACGGCGAAGAGCTCGCCGGGCGCCAGGTCGCGGTCGACGACGGCGTAGAGGTCCAGGCCGGCGTCGCCCGGGTGGGCGTAGGCCGGAAGCCGGGCCTCGGGGTGGATGCGCTTGACCTTGAGCTCCATGCCGTCACCTCTTATCGGAAGGCCCGTTCGCCGCTCACCGGGGGCCTTCGAGAACCACCTCGCCGAAGAACGGCCGGGCCGCGGCCACGATCTCGTCGAGCTCGGCCCGGCTGTAGGGCTTGACCTCGAGATAGGCCGGATCGATGGTGGTCCGGGGCACGAACGCCTGGACGACGTAGGCCGGGGCGCCCCGCAGCCACTCGCCGATCTTGGGCACGTCGTCCAGGCCGACCAGCCCGGGCACGAAGGTGGTCCGGAAGGTCGTCCGGACGTTCGAGGCCCGGAGGAGGTCGGCGCTGCGGACGACCTTCTCGACGTCGACATCGGACCGGGTCACCTCCCGGTAGCGCTCGAGCGGGGCCTTGATGTCCAGGGCCACCCAGTCGACGAGGCCCAGGACGAGCAGGGCTTCGAGCCGGTCGGGGAACGAGCCGTTGGTGTCGACCTTGACCTTCAGGCCGCGTTCGCGGACGACGCGGATGAGGTCCTCCAGGCCGTCGTGCAGGAGCGGCTCGCCGCCGGTGAAGCAGATGGCCTCGAGCCAGCCCTTGCGGCCGTCGAGGAAAGACAGGAAGCCGTCGGCGGCCATGCTCGGGATGGTCTCGGGCCGCAGGACGAGATCGGCGTTGTGGCAGAAGGGGCAGCGGAAGGTGCAGCCGCCGAGGAAGACGGTCGACGAGATGTGGCCGGGGAAGTCCCGGCTGGAGAACTTCTCTATCCCTTTGATCTCAGCCACCCGTCGAACTCCTCGGCCGAGTTGAGCACGGCCCGGACGATGCCCTGGGTGTGGGCCACCAGGGTCGGCAGCTTGATGGCCCCGGACTCGTCGCGCTTGACGACGTTGATGAACTCGCGGATCTTGGCCTTGCCCGGCGGCGAGGTCAGCCCGAATTCCTGGTAAGGGGTGCCGGTCTCGGCCAGCCGCTTCTTCAGGGCCTCGCACTTGGCGCAGTTGGGATAGCTGAACAGGAGAAAATCCATCGTGTCACCGCCTCATCGAAATCCGCCGGCCGTCAGCCGATCTTGTCGTAGGTGGCCCGGTCCTTGAATTCCTGCTGCTTGCCGTCGTTCCAGGTCCGGACGGGCCGCATGTAGCCGACGATGCGGCTGTAGACCTCGGTCTCGTCGCCGCAGTCGGGGCAGGCGAAGTGCTGGCCGCGGATGTAGCCGTGGCTCATGCAGACGCTGAAGGTCGGGGTGATCGAGAAGTACGGCAGCTTGGTCTGGGCGATGCGCTGGACGAGCTTCTTGCAGGTCTCGCCGTCGATGGCCTCGGGCAGGAAGGCGTGGAAGATCGTGCCGCCCGTGTAGAGGGACTGGATCTCGCCCTGGTGCTGGATGGCGTCGAAGATGTCCCGGGTGGCGTCGACGTTGAGCTGGGTCGAATTGGTGAGGTAGGGGAACTTCTCGGTGCCCGAGGTGTAGATGCGGGGGTATTTCTGGCGGTCCAGGCGGGCCAGCCGGTAGGCCGTGGACTCGGCCGGCGTGGCCTCGAGGTTGTAGAGGTGCCCGGTCTCCTCCTGGAACTCGCGCAGGACGCCGCGCATGAACTGCAGGGTCTCCGCGGCCAGCTCGCGGCCCTCGGGGGTGCCGATGCCGCGGTGGAGGAAGTTCATGCAGGCCTCGTGCATGCCGCAGACGCCGATGGTCGAGAAGTGGTTCTCGAAGTGGCCCAGGTAGACCTTGGTGTAGGGCATCATGCCCTTTTCGAGCATGTTGTTGACGATCTCGCGCTTGGCCTCGAGGGTGCCCTTGGCGATGGTCATGAGCTCCTTGAGCTTGCCGAAGAAGTCCTCCTTGGAGGAGGCCTCGAAGGCGGCCCGGTTGAGGTTGATCGTGACGACGCCGATGGAGCCGGTCGAGTCGCCGGGCCCCCACATGCTGCCCGGCCGGCGCATGAGCTCGCGCTGGTCGAGGTTGAGGCGGCAGCACATGGCCCGGATGTCGCCGGGATTCATGTTCGTGCCGATGTAGTTCTGGAAGTACGGGATGCCGTACTTGGCCGTGGCGTCGAAGAGGAGCTTGGCCTTGGGCGAATCCCAGTCGAACTCCTTGCTCAAGTTGTAGGTCGGGATGGGGAAGGTGAAGACCCGGCCCTTGAGGTCGCCCTCGATCATGATCTCCAGGAAGGCCTGGTTGATCCAGTCGACCTCCTTCTGGTAGTCGCCGTAGCAGGTGTCGAGCTCGACGCCGCCGACGACGGCCTTCTTGTTCTTCATGTCCTCGGGGATGGTCCAGTCGAAGGTCAGGTTGGAGAACGGCGTCTGCCAGCCCCAGCGGCAGGGCACGTTGAGGCCGAAGATGAGCTTCTGCATGTCCTGCTTGACGTCCTCGTAGCTGAGGTTGTCGCTGCGGACGAAGGGGGCCAGGAGCGTGTCGACGCTGGAGAAGGCCTGGGCCCCGGCGAACTCGGCCTGCATGGTCCCGATGTAGTTGACCATGTGCAGGGTCAGCGTGTCGAGGTGCTTGGCCGGGTTGGAGTGGACCTGGTTGGGGACGTGGCCGAAGCCCTTGCGGATGAGGTTCTCGAGGGACCAGCCGGCGCAGTAGCCGACGATGGGATAGCTCAGGTCGTGGATGTGGAACTCGCCCTCTTCGTGGGCCTTCTTGGCCCGCTCGGTGTAGATCTGGTTGAGGGCGAAGTTCGACAGGACCTCGCCGGAGACGCGGGCGTTGAGGCCGGCGAACGACTGGACGCCCTCGTTGGAGTTCTCGCGGATCTTCCAGTCGGCGTTGCTCAAGTAGTCCTTGACCAGCCGCTCGAGGTTGATGCCGATCTTCTTGGCCTCGCGGATGCCCTTGTGCTTCTCGCGGTAGAGGATGTAGGCCTTGGCGACGTCGTGGTAGCCCTGCTTCATGAGGACCATCTCGACGACGTCCTGGATCTGCTCGACGGAGGGGATGGTGTAGCCGCCGAACTTCTCCTCGATCATGAAGCAGACGATGTCGGAGGCGGTCTTGGCGACGGCCGCGTCGGTGATGCCCTCGGACTTCATCGCCTTGTGGATGGCGCTGGTGATCTTGTCCTGGTTGAAATCCGCGACCGTCCCGTCCCGCTTCTTGATCCGGCCTACCGCACTGACCATCGCTCCCTCCTCTTCCTTCCCTCGTCGCCCGGCCCGCAAGACTGGGTTTTTCCCCGCCGGCATGCTAGAATCGGCGGGACCGAAAACCCAGGGCAAACGAAATGGCCTTCCGGCCGTTATCCCATATCTTGTGGAGCCCTTGCGCGAAAAATACTAAATGTTGTATTTTCCGACCGAGACTTTACACCCCGGCCGAAGGCCTTGTCAAGGGTTTTTTGAGAAAATCATAAATTGTTGAGGCGCCGATGAATAGCATCGAGATCAGGACCCGGGGGCGGGAGGATTTCGTCGATCTGACGGCCGAAGTGGCGCGGCTGGCGGCCGCGTCGGGCGTCACGAGCGGGATCTGCGTCGTGGCCGTTCCCCACACCACGGCCGGCGTCACGGTCAACGAGAACGCCGATCCCGACGTGCGGGCCGATCTGGCCATGGCCCTGCGGCGGATGGTCCCCGGCGCCCTCCCCTACGCGCACGGCGAGGGCAACTCGCCCGCTCACGTCAAGGCGGCCCTCGTCGGCTCGTCGGCGACGCTCCTCGTCGAGGACGGCCGGCTGCAGCTCGGGACGTGGCAGGGGATCTTCCTCTGCGAGTTCGACGGCCCCCGGACGCGGACGGTCCGGGTCCAGGTCGTCGGGAAATAGGGGGCCTGGACGCTTGGTACGTGGGGCAAGGGACGGAGACATGTACCGAGGCGGTACATGTCCCCGTTCTTTGCCCTAGAACTTGAGCCCCAGCTTCTTCAACTCGCCGTCGAGGTCCGTCTCCGGGCGGTAGAGGATGGCCGCCAGCCCCGTCGCGGCCGCGCCGGCGACGTTCTCGTCCATGTCGTCGATGAAGACGCACTCGGCGGGCGCGCAGCCGGCGGCTCGGGCCGCGGCCCGGTAGATGGCCGGGTCGGGCTTGAGCAGCTTGAGCTCGTAGGACAGGACGAAGGCGTCGAAGAGGGCGAGCTCCGGGAAGCGGCGGCGGACGAAGCCGAACCGTTCCGGATCGGTGTTGGACAGCAGGAGCACCTTCGCCCCCGCCGCCTTGGCCCGGGCCAGGACCTCGAGGACGGCCGGGTTGGGGGTGAAGATGTCGTTGTACATGGCGAAGAACTCGTCATACGGGACGTCGGCCCCGACCCGCTCGAGGACGGCGGCCCGGAAGGCGGCCGGGCTGACGGCCCCGCCGTCGAAGCGCCGCAGCAGGTCGAGGTCGCCGTGGACGACCGCCTTGACCTCCTCGAACGGCCGGCCGGCCCGCTCGGCCAGCTGGCGCAGGAAGACGGCGTTGTCGAACCAGAGCACGACCTTGCCCAGGTCGGAGATGACGGCGCGGATCACGGTGGCGGACTCCTCGGTGGATCGGCGATGGACGGCCATTATAGCAGAATCCCGGTCCTTGACATGCGCCGGGCCCCGGGCTTAGACTGAACCCGCTTGATGGAACCGATATCCCGGCTAACAATTCACGAGGGAACACGCGGCCGGGCCGCGCACGGGACCCTATCATAATCGACAGGAGGCACTATGGGTAACATCGTTCCGCTGATCATCCAGCTCTTAAGCGGCGCCCTCGGCGGCAACGCGGCCGGCGCGCTGCTGAAGAAGCTGTCCCTGGGAACGGTCCTCAATTCGATCGTCGGCATCCTCGGCGGCGGCCTGGGCGGCCAGCTGCTCAAGATGCTCGGCGTCGCCGCGCAGGGCGGGGGGACCGATCTCGGCGGCATCGTCGGCAGCGTTCTCGGCGGCGGCGTCGGCGGCGGCGTCCTGATGGCCATCATCGGGGCCGTCAAGAAGGCCCTGTCCAAGTCCGCCTGATCACAGCCGCGCAAGACCCGCACTCAACGAAGGAGGAGTCATGCCTATGAAAAGAACGACCCACCGCAGCTCCAAGGGGACCAAGCTCTATGCCGTCCGCGATAGCAAGGGCCGCTTCGTCGACATCCAGACCTACAAGCGGGCCCACGCCGCCGACATGCGGCGCAAGAGCAAGGCCGAGATCGCCAAGAAGCCCTGACGCCCGCACACCCTGATCTTCTCTGATCCGAGGAGACCGCTCCTCGGAGATCGTTCGTCGTCGTCCGGGTAGATTTTCGAACCGGGCCCGGGGGCTCGTCTGGCCAACCGGGCGAGGTTCTTGAGCCAAGCGCAGGCGGTCAGCGACCGGCCTTCTCGTCCGTCGGCAGAGGGCCCCGCTCGACCGCGACGCGCGCCCCGGGACGGGCGTCCGTCTTTCAGTCCGTGTGGAAGGCCTCGTCCAGGGGCGCCCACCATGGCCCTTCCGGCCGGTCCGGCAGGGGCTCCATGATCGCCCACCATTCCTTGGTCTTGGGTTCGGTGAGCGGCGTTCCCGTCCCCGGCGTCAGGCCTTCGTCTGGGGCCGGCCGAGCAGGCCGCCCTCGCGCCGGTCGGCCCGTCCGAGCAGCAGGGCGAAGGTCAGGCCGACCAGGCCCAGGCCGGCGAACATGAACTGGCTGGCGACATAGTCCCCGGTCTTGTCGCGCAGCAGCCCGTTCAGGAGCGGGAACAGGCCCAGGCCGATGTTCTGGATGGCGGTCATCAGGCCGAAGGCCGTGCCGACCCGTTCCGAGCGGACGATGAGCGGCACCGACGGCCACAGGGCCGCCGGCACCAGCACGAAGGCGAATCCCAGCAGGACCATCGGGTAGACCGGGTAGATCCCCGTCAGCCCCATGGCCAGGTGGCACGGGATGAGCAGCAGCGCCCCGGCGATCATGAACTGGGCCCGCTTCCCGACCCGGTCGATGAGCCGGCCGGCGAACGGGGCCAGGATCATGGAGGCGAAGATGATGATGCTGGTGATGCCCCCGGCCGTGGAGAAGATGTGGAGGAGGTTGTTGAAGACCTGGGCCAGGAAGCCGCCGGCCGCCGTGGCCGTCCGGGCGATGCCCCACTTGGTGACGAAGAAATCGGTCGACAGGCTCTGGAAGGGGAAGACCGCCGCGTAGAAGGTGAAGCAGAGGGCGGTGATGTACCAGAAGGTCGGCCGGAAGGCCTTGATGTCCTTGAAGACGATCTTGTCGCCGGCGCTCTCGTCGCGGAGGTTGAGGGCCTTCTCGCCGCGCTTGTCGAGGAGGATGTAGCCGATATTGCCCAGCAGCGACAGGGCGCAGGCCAGCACGGCGGCCAGGAGGGCGTAGCGGAAGCTGCCGAAGTAGCTGGAGAACAGCTCCCCGGTGTTGAAGGCGAAGAGCGACCCGAGCCGGCTGACCGTCAGCTGGACGCCGAAGGCCATGGCCATCTCCTTGTTCTTGAACCAGCGGGCCAGCATGGCGCTCTGGGCCACGACCAGGGGCTCGGACCCCGCCCCGAAGACGAACCGGCCCAGGAAGATGAGCGGGATGCTCTTGGCCTGCCAGACGATGATCGCGCCGGAGATGACCAGGACGGAGAAGATGATGCTGGCCTTGCGCGTGCCCAGCTTGTCGATGAGCATGCCGCCGAAGAGGACGACCAGGATGGCGGCGATGCTGTACATCGTGTTCATGGTCCCGACGGTGGCCCGGGCGGCCTTGAGCTCCTCGATGAGCGACGGGGCGATGGCCCCGATGATGTCGTAGGCGAAGTAGCTGCCGAAGGACAGCGAGGAGATGAAGAGCAGGTTGAGATAGCGATAGAACGGCCGGGTCGGGTGGAAGAAGCCGCCGGTCTCGGCGGTCGCTGCGTCTGGCATGGGCAAAGCCTCCGGGTCCCCTGGGATGAGGTCGTTCGAGGGCCTATCTTCCTGAATCCGGGGTAAATTATCAAGGCCTTTGTCCGCCCGGCGCGGACTTGGTATAATCCCGGCGGCCTGGAAGGGGCCCTCCCATGACAGATCCGACCGCCGCCATCCGCCTTGATCATCCGGGGCCGCTGGGACCGGCCGTCGAGGCCGCCCTGGCGGACCTCGACCGGAACGACGTCGTCCGCCGCATCTGGGGCCGGGACTGGACGGTCTGGAAGGACCTCGACCGGGAGATCTCCAACCGCCTGGGCTGGCTGGAGGCGCCGGGGGCCGCCTGGCAGGACCTCCCCGGCCTGAAGGCCTTCGCCGCGGCCGTCCGGGACGTCGGCTTCCGCCGGGCCGTCGTCCTGGGCATGGGGGGATCGAGCCTGGCCCCCGAAGTCTTCGCCCGCATCTTCCCCACGGCCCCCGATGGACTGGACCTCGAGGTCCTGGACACGACCGAGCCTGGGGCGGTGGCCGCCGCCGGGGCCCGGCTGGACCCGGAGAAGACCCTGTTCCTGGTCTCCTCGAAATCGGGCACGACGGCCGAGGTGGCGGCCCTGTTCTCCTATTTCTACGACCGCGTTCTGGCGGCCCTGGGGCGCGGCCACGCGGGCAGCCGCTTCGCCGCCATCACCGACCCGGGGACGCCGCTCGAATCGCTGGCCCGCGACCTCGGCTTCCGCCGCGTTCTCTCCGGCCGTCCGGACATCGGCGGCCGGTTCTCGGCCCTGTCGGCCTTCGGCCTGGCGCCGGCCGCGCTCAAGGGGCTCGATCTCGAGCGGCTGCTGGACCCGGCCCAGGCCATGGCCGAGGCCTGCCGCGTCCCGGCCGCCTCGTCCAATCCGGGCGCCCGGCTGGGAGCCATCCTCGGCACGGCCGCCCGGCAGGGCCGGGACAAGCTCGTCCTGGTCCTGCCCCCGCCGCTGCGCCCCCTGGCCGGCTGGCTCGAACAGCTGATCGCCGAAAGCACCGGCAAGGAGGGCCGCGGCATCGTGCCCGTCATCGCGAGCCGGACGGCGTCACCGGAAGCCGGGCCGGACCGCCTGGTCGTCGAGATCGGCCCGGCCGCGGCTGCCGCGGCGAAGACGGACGTCCCCGTGATCCGGCTGGCCCTCGAAGACCCCTACGATCTGGCCGGGCATTTCTTCCTCTGGGAGTTCGCCACGGCCGTCGCCGGGCAGGTCCTGGGCATCAACCCCTTCGATCAGCCCGACGTCGAATGGACCAAGAAAAGGACGCGCGAGCTTCTGGCCGGCCCCGCCGCCGGGGCCTCCGGAGCGGGCCGCCCCGGCCGGCCGGACGCCGGTCTGCGGGTCGTCCTTCCCGGCGCGGCGGAGGAGCCGCGGCAGGCCCTGGTCCGGTTCCTGGCCGGCCGCCGCGAGGGCGATTACCTGGCCTTGCTCTCGTTCCTGCCGCGGAGCCCCGCGGTCGACGGCCTGGTCGCGGCCCTGGCCTCGGGCCTGAAGCTGAAGACCGGGCTGCCGGTCACCGTCGGCATCGGGCCGCGTTACCTCCACTCCACCGGCCAGCTCCACAAGGGCGACGGGAACAGAGGACTATTCCTGATGCTGACGGCCTCCGGCCTGCCCGAAGTGCCCATCCCGGCCGTGCCGGGGGTGGTCCGGCCGGCGCCGGATTTCGGCGCCCTGTTCGCCGCTCAGGCGGGCGGCGACGCGCTTGCCCTGGCGGACAAGGGGCGCCGGCTTCTGGAGGTCGAGATCGCCGGCCCGGCCGAGCCCGGGCTGGCCGCCCTGTCGTCGCTCCTGGGATAAGGGGCTGCACGGAGCCCCGGAAAGGGGACAAAAAAAGGGACGACCCCGAAGGGCCGTCCCTTGTTCGTTCGTCGCGGTCCGGCGATCAGTACAGGCCGACGCCGATGACGTCGGCGTGGAAGATCTCCTTGGTCCGCGGCCGGACCTTCTTGTCCACGCTGTCCTTGATCGTCAGATAGAACCAGAACTGGTCGAACAGGCGCAGCTTCTGGATGTAGTAGTCCGAGTAGATGCTGACGGAGTCGACGATGATCTTGGCCATCTCCTTGCCCTTGGCGTCGGCCAGGACGATGGTGTTGACGTCGCCCTTCTGGAGCTTGCCGAAGACCTTGCCCTGGGGCTTGCCTTCCCATTCCTCGGACTTGGCGACGCCGGTGATGGCCAGGGCGGGCACGGCCTCGCGGGCCTTCATCTCGACGAAGTCCTCGGCCTGGAATTCCGCGCTGCGGGTATAGACGTTCTGGCCGCCGCTCTCGACGCTGTCGGCGAGGAAGACGGGCGGATGGTCGGGGAGCAGGTTGCCCTTGACCTTGATCGTCTTGCCCATGAGCGTGGCGGCGTCGAAGCCGGGCAGAACGATGTCGAAGCCCTGGGCGGTGGACAGGTACATGTAGCGGCCGAGGGCGGCGCGCACGGTGCCTTCGAACTCGGTGACGGCCTTGACGGCCTCCGCCGCGGGGGTTTCGGCCTTCTTCTGGCAGGCGACGGTGCCGGCGATGCCGGCCGCCAGGATCAACGTCAGGATGAGAACGCCGGTTTTCTTCATTGGAACTACCTCCATATCTCGAACGGGCGCCCGGGAATGTCTTCCCGAACAGGTCATCATTTATACCATCGCGCCCCCGAAAAGTAAAGAAAAAAAACGGGCCAGGGAGGCCCGGCCCTATCGGAGAATTGGAGGTGCCGGAGGGCCCGGATCAGCCCTTCCGCCGGGCGCTGCCGCTGGAGCGGGAGGACGAGCCGGAGGACCGGGACGAGCCCGAGCTCGAACGGCCCGAGGAGCTCGACCGGCCGGAGGACGACGAGCCGGAACGGACCGAGCCCGAGGACCGCCCGGAGGACGAGCCGCCGGACCGCGGCGAGCTGTAGGAACGTCCCGAGGACCCGCTCGACCGGGGCGCGCTGTAGGACCGGCCGGAGGACGAGCCGCTCGAACGCGGCGTGCTGAACGAGCCGCCGGAGGAGGACCGGCCGGTGCGGGGCGCGCTGAAGGTCCGGTTGGACGAAGAGCCGTTCGAGCGGGGCGCGCTATAGGTCCGTCCCGAGGACGAGCCGGAAGGCCTCGGCGCGCTCACGGACGGGGACGACGGGCGGACCGAACGGGGCTGGGTATAGGACGGCGTCCGGACGGAGCCGGAGCGCCCCGAGACCTGCGAGCCCGGCCGGGACGAGGTCGAGGGGGAGGTCAGCCGCGATGACGGGCGGGTGATCGAGGAGCTTGAGCCGTAGGTCCGACTTTGAGACCTCCCGGGATTGGATTCGGAAGACCGCTCGGCCCCGGACCGGACGGTCCGGGGCGCCGAAGCGGTCCGGTCGCTCTTGACGGCCGCGCCCTCGCGGGTCGAAGTCGCGGGCGGCGTCTTCACGGACTCGCCGCGCCGCGAGACGGCGCCGCCGGGCTCGCGGCCGGAGGACCGGTCCTGGGACCGGACGGTCCGGGGCGCGCTTTCGCCGGCCGAGGCGGCCTGGCCACGGCCGGGCGAGGCGATCGTGGCCCGCCGGTCGGCGGCCACGGCGTTCCGGTCCCGCGTCCCGGCCGGCCGCGACTGGCTCGGATAGGAGCGGATGGTCCGCGCGCCGGTCTCGGCGCCCCGCACGGACGGACGGGCGACGGCCTGCCGGCCGCCGACGGCCGCGGCGTCCCGCTCCCGCGAGCGGAGTCCCGTGTTCAGGCCGCCCTGGCGCGGCGACACCAGGGTGTTGGACGGGGCCACGCTCCGGATCCGGCCCCGGGCGCCGGTGCGGTCCTCGAGGGCCCGCCGGGCGGCGATGGCTTGCGGCCGGGCGTTGTCGACGGCCGGGCGGATGCCGGGCTGCTGGGCCCGGAGCTCGACCCGCCCGATGCGGTCGAGGTCGGCCTGGCCGACGTGGCGGCGGCCGATGTCGGGCGACTGCAGGTGGTCGCGGCGGATGACGGTCATAGCCCGGTTATGGGCGGAGAAGTAGCGGTCGTTCCAGCGGTCGTAGAAGCGGTCGCGGAAGAGATAGCCGGGCCGGTTGTACCAGGTCAGCGGGCACCAGCCGATATAGCTGCCGTCGTGCCACCAGTGCACCCAGGCCGGGCCCCAGTGGGAGCGAGGGATCCAATACCAGCCCAGGCCGAAACGCCAGTTCCAGCGGCCGTAGTGATAGGTCGCCCAGCCCCAGGGCTCGGTCGAGATCCAGGTCCAGCCGATGACGGGGTACCACATCCAGCGGCCGTAGTAGTAGGGCCGCCAATCGTCATAATTGGAGACGCTGGGGACCCAGACGTTGCCGTAAGGCTGCTCGTAGACCCAGCGGCCGTTGTCGCCGAGCTCCTCCTCGTACTCGCCCATGTCGGAGGGCAGGTACTGCCGCTCGCTGCGGGCGGAGAGCTGGCTGTCGCGGCCGCCGTTCCAATCGTCGAAGGCGTCGCCGCGGGCGTAATCGGACTCGGGATCGCTCACGAGGCGGCCGTTGGCGGCGGTCACGGTCTCGCCTTGGCGGACCATGGTGGAGCCGTCCTCGGCCGCGGCTTCCAGGCTGCCCTCGCGGGCGGCGGCCTGGGTCTCCCGGTCGAGCCGGACATCGAAGCGGTACAGGCCCTCCTCGAGTACGTAGAACGAGGCGTCGGGCGTGTGGACCTCGACGCCCTTCTCCAGGGCGAGCTGGCTGACCCGGAGGTAGGCCTGGCCCTCGGTCAGGAAGAGCTTGATGCGGTCCTCCCCTTCCTTGGGCAGGACGGCGAATTCGACCTTGGTGTTGTCGCCGAGGCGGAGATAGTTGCGGCGTCCGAAGTGGACCTCGGCCTGGCCGCTCTCGGTCCCGATCTTGTCGCCCTGGACGAGGGCCAGGTTGACCTCGCCCTTTTCGTAGCCCAGGTCGGCCGTCCGCTGGACGTAGACCGAGCCGTTGACGTAGGTCAGACGGGCGAAGCTGTAAGGGTAATACCCTTCGTCCTGGGCCGCGAGGCCGAGCGGGATCGAAACGATGACGGCCAGCGCCAGGAGCGCGGCCGGGCTCATTTTCTTGTTCATCGTTCGTCTCCTTTCTTTCTCCACGCCCCATTATTTGCAACTATCGTGCCAGCCGGCCCCCCAGGGGGAAAGGACCCGGGTGTCCTGCCGGGAGGACACCTTCTTTGCCATAAGGGGAAAAGAGGGACAGGGGCCGGCCGGACCGGGCGGCCGCGGGCGTCAGGCGTCCCGGCGGTGGCGCAGGCGGTCGAGGGCCACGGCGACGATGATGATGGCCCCGATGATGATCTCCTGGATGTAGTTGGGCCAGCCCATCATCGTGCAGCCGTTGCGGAGGAAGGACATGATCAGGACGCCGACCATGGTGCCCAGGATGCTGCCCTCGCCGCCGTTCAGGCTGCCGCCGCCGATGACGACGGCGGCGATGATGTCCAGCTCGAGCCCGACGGCCACGGTCGGGTCGCCGACCGTCAGCCGCGAGAACTCCATGACCCCGCTCAGGCCGCAAAAGAGGCCGGAGACGGCGTAGACGAGGACCTTGACCCGGTCGGTCCGGATGCCGCAGAGCCGGGCCGTGGCCTCGTTGGAGCCGACGGCGAAGATGTGGCGGCCGAAGACGGTGAACTTGAGGAGCACGGCCATGGCCGCGGCGAGCAGGATGACGATGCCGATGCCGGGCGCCATCAGGAGCCAGGAGGGCCGGGGGCTCTTGGCCATGAGCTCGTTGATCCAGGTCATGGGGGCGTCGATCTTCTGGTTGCCGGCGATCCACTTGGCCGCGCCCCGGGCGATGCCCATCATGCCCATGGTGACGATGAAGGGGACCAGGCGCAACCGGGTCACCAGGGCGCCGTTGGCCAAGCCGACCAGGCCGCCGGTCAGGACGCCGAGCAGGACGGCCGTGACCGGGGCCGCGCCGGCGTTGACCGCGTAGGCCGTGATGACGCTGGCCAGGGCGATGTTGGAGGCCGCGGAGAGGTCGATGCCGCCGCCGACGATGACCAGGGTCATGCCCAGGGCCCCGAGGGCGACGATGACCGATTGGGTGGCCACGCTCTTGAAATTGGCCAGCCGCAGGAACCGGCCCTGGACCTCGGGGATGAGGGCGAACAGGGCGATGACCAGGACCAGCCCGATGAAGGGGCCGAAGATGTTGAGGGCCCGGCTGACGCCGGATCGGCGGGGACGGCTCATTCCGCGTTCCTTTGCTCGGACGTGGCCCCTCCCGGCGCCCGGCCCACGGTGGCCGCGGCCATCAGGGCGGCGGCGTCCCAGGCCGCGGCCGGGCGCGATTCCACCAGGCGGCCCCGGTGGAAGACGGCGATCCGGTCGCAGATGCCGAGGAGCTCGGGCAGGTAGGAGCTGACAAAGAGGACGGCCTTGCCCTCCCGGGCCAAGCCGCCGATCCACTCGTAGATCTGGCTCTTGCTGACGACGTCGATGCCGCGGGTGGGCTCGTCGAGCAGCAGCACCGAGGCCTCCTGGTGCAGGAGCCGGGCCAGGGCCACCTTTTGCTGGTTGCCGCCCGAAAGGTCGCCGACCGGCTGGCCGGGGCCCTTGGCCTTGATCTTGAGCCGGTCGATGAGGCCGCCGACGGCGCGGCGCTGGCGGGACGGCCGCAGCAAGCCGCGGCGCCGGAACGGCCGCAGCCGGCTCAACGTCATGTTGTCGGCCACCGACAGGTTCAGGGCCAGGCCCTCGCCCTGGCGGTCCTCGCTCAAGAGGCCCAGGCCATGGCCGATGCGGGTCCAGGGACGGCGCCCGGCCAGGGCGGTCCCGGACACGACGACGGCGCCGCCCTCGATCTCGTCGAGGCCGAAGAGGGCCCGCAGCATCTCGGTCCGGCCGGAGCCGATGAGGCCGGCGACACCCAGGATCTCGCCCCGGGACAGGCCCAGGTCGACGGGGGCGGCCATGCGCCGGCCCTTCAGCCCGGCCAGGGACAACAGGGGCTCGCCGATGGCGTGCTCGACCCGGGGAAAGAGCTGGGTGAACTTCTGCCCGACCATGAGCTGGATGAGGTCCTCGAGGCGGGCGCCGGCCATGGCCCCCGAGCCGACGCTCCGGCCGTCGCGCAGGACCGTGTAGGAGTCGGCGATGCTTTGGATCTCCTCCAGGAAATGGCTGATGTAGACGATCCCGACGTCCTGGCCCTTGAGGCCGCGGATGATCTCGAACAGGCGCTGGCTGTCCTCCTGGGTCAGCGAGCTGGTCGGCTCGTCCATGACCAGGATGCGCGACTTGTTCAGCAGGGCCCGGGCGATCTCGACCAGCTGCTTGGCCCCGACGCTCAACCGGGCGACCGGCACGTCCGGGGAGATCTCGGGGTGGCGGACGAGCTCCAGGACCTCGCGGACGCGGCGGGCGGCGGCCCGCCGGTCGAGCCAGCCGGCTTTGGCGGCCTCCCGTCCGAGCAGGATGTTCTCGGCGACCGAGAGGTGCGGGGCCAGGTTGAGCTCCTGGTAGATCATGGACACGCCGCCGCGCAGGCCGTCGCCGGGGCCGGCCGGGGCGTAAGGGCGGCCGTCGATCTCCATGCGGCCGGCGTCGGGCGCGATGGCGCCGGACAGGACCTTCATCATCGTGCTCTTGCCGGCGCCGTTCTCGCCGATGAGGGCGTGGACCTCGCCCCGGCCGAGCTCGAAGCTGACGTCGTCGAGGGCCCGGGTGGCGCCGAAGCTCTTGCTCACCCCGGCCATGCGCAGGAGCGGGGCGGCGGCGGGGCGGTCGCTCATCAGTCGTCGACGAGGGACAGGTCGGGCGCCAGGAGGGCCTTGATCTCGGGCGTGTCCATGTTCTCCTTGGTGGCCAGGACGACGCCGGTGTCGACGACCTTCTCGACCGGCTCTCCCCGGAGGTGGGCGACGATGGTCTTGACCCCGAGATAGCCCATCTTGGCCGGGTTCTGGATGACCAGGCCCTGGATGTCGCCGTCCCGCAGGCCCTGGACGAGCTTGGGCGAGCTGTCGAAGCCGACGAAGACGACCTTGCCGGCCAGGCCGGATTCCTGGAGGGCCCGCAGGGTGCCGAAGGTGCTGGACTCGTTGGGCGCGAAGACGCCCTGGACGTTGGGAAAGCGGCTGATCAGGTTCTCGGCCAGCTGGTAGGCCGTTTCGGTCGTCGCCCCGGCGTACTGGTCCTTGACCAGGATCTCGAGTTCGGGGAACTCCTTGGTGACGGTGTCGTAGAAGCCGGCCTCGCGCTGGACGGTGCTGGCCGAGCCCTCCTGGTAGCGGATCAGGAAGATGCGGCCGCGGCCGCCGAGCAGCTCGCCCAGCCGGCGCGCCGCCAGGACGCCACCCTTGTAGTTGTCGGTGGCGACATAGCTGACGTAATCGGAGCCCTGGAGCCCCGAGTCGATGACGACGACGGGGATCTTGTCCCGGACGGCGTCCTGGACCGGGCGCACCAGGGCCCGGTCGTCGAGCGGGGCCAGGACGATGCCGTCGACGCCCCGGCTGATGAAGTCCTCGACGACGGTGATCTGCTGGGCCCGGTCGTCCTCTTTCTGGGGGCCCTTCCAGATGACCTCGACGCCGAGCTCGCGGCCGGCCTTGACGGCGCCGGCGTGGATGGACTTCCAGAACTCGTGGGTCGTCCCCTTGGGGATGACGGCGATCTGCAGGGTCTTGGCGGCGTCGTCGCCGGATGGCTCGGAGGGTTTCCGGGCGCAGGAGGACAGGGCCAGGGCCGCGGCCAGGGCGGCGATCGGGACCGGGGAAGCGAGGCGTTTCATGGCCTCAGTATACTCAAGTGGCCCGGGAGGGTCAAAAACCGGGCCGAAAAAAAATGGGGGGGAATCCCCTTCGAGGCGAGCCCCGAAGGGAATTCCCCTCCAGGCCGGGAACGGAGGTCCCCGGCGCTCCGGCGGCGAACGAGACCGCTTACTTCTTCTTGAGGATCGGCATGCCGGTCTTGGTCGTCTCCTGGACCTGGTAGCCGGCCGGGACGGCGTCCAGGGCGCCGACGCGCTCGTCGCGGGCGAAGTAGTAGATCGTCTGCTTGCGTCCGCCCTTCAGCAGGACTTCCTTGGAATGAAGGATGTAGCTGACGCCCTTGGAATTCTTGAACACATAAGCCATGTCTATGACCTCCCTAAGGAATTTCAGGCCTTGGTCAACTAATATGCGAAATCCCGCCTGATGTCAAGCGCCGTCACTGGATGAAATCGACGGGCGGCGGCATGTCCGACGGGATGATGATGCCGAAGGCGTCCTCGTAACGCTTGATATTGGCCTGCAGGGCCTCAAGGAAGCGCTTGGCGTGGGCCGGGCTGACGATGATCCGCGAGACGAGCTTGCCGTAAGGGCCGTCCGGAAAGAGGAAAGCGAAGTCGAACAGGAACTCCTCGCGCGAATGGCGGATGGCGGCCAGGCTGGCGTACTGGCCGAGGGCGACCGTCTCGTCGACCTTGATCTCGACCTTCTTGGCTTCGGTCTTCGGGTCCATGCGTCCTCCCGTGGTCCGGAATGTCCCCTCCATTCTGGGGGCAACGACGGAGGAAATCAATAGGTTGGAGGAGGCGAAAAATAAATGGGCGAAAAACGAAAAAAACGCTTTACAACGCGAGGACGGGTGCTATAATGATTATGGCTTTCTTGCGCGGGCTGGAGAAAGCCCCCACCTTTTTGGTTCCCATCATCAACCCCCCTTTTGCTGACAACAGCCCGCACTTCTCCGGGACACCGGAGGTGGTGTCCAATATATCTGTCCGGAAACAAAAGGGGAGAAATCTGCCGCGCTTGGGGCCGGTGACGGACCGCGCTTACGCGGGACGGACGATCCGGCCGGCGGTCTCCTTGATGATCTTGAACGCGGCCGCGGCGGTGATGCCCGAAGCGTCGCGGCGGGGGTTCAGCTCGACGATGTCCAGGCCGATGATGCGGCCCTTGAGCGCCTGGAGGACCTGGACGGCCTGCCGGGTCGAGAGGCCGCCGGGCTCGTGGTGGGACACGCCGGGGGCGAAGGCGGGGTCGAGGGCGTCCAGGTCGAACGAGACGTAGACCGGGTTGGCGAAGCGCAGGTGGAGCGGCCCGTCGAGGTCCTTCATCTCGATCATGCGGACGCCGCCCTTGAGGGCCTTGGCCCGGTGGGCGGCCGTGACGGCCCGCACGCCCACCTGGACGATGCCGGCGGCCAAGCCGTCGTCGACGATCCGGGCGAAGGGGCAGGCGTGCGACAGCCGGTCCCCGTAGAGATCGTCGTAGAGGTCGGGGTGGGCGTCGAAGTGGAGGACGTCGAGGGGCTTGTGGTGGCGGGCGAAGGCCTTGAGCACGGGATAGGTGATGGAGTGGTCGCCGCCGAGGACGATGGGCACGGCGCCCTTGTCCAGGACCCGGCCCACGCCCTTCTCGATCAGGCCGAAGGTCTTGTCCATGTCGCCGCGGGTGTCGACGTCGCCGGCGTCGACCATGACGGTGTCCACCTCGAGGTTGACCCCGAGCTCGGTCCAGCCGCAGTAGCACTTCCCGGTCGAGACGGCCCGGATGGCCGCCGGGCCTTCGGCCGCGCCGCGCAGGTAGCTCGACTTCTCGTCGAAGGGAACGCCCAGGATGGCGATCTTGTAGTCGGGATTCTCGTCGAGCGGCTTGACCGCCCCGCCGAAATCGGACATGGTCGACCTCCTCGGATCCGGGTGCCCCGATTATAGCGGATTCCCCCCCTCCGCCCAAAACGGATCCCCTGGAACAGAACGGGGCCTGGCGTTTCCGGGGGGAAAAAAGAGGGGGAGAAGGATCCTCCTTCTCCCTTTTCACAACCTTGGCGCCGCCTCTCGCGAGGCGGTCGAGCCGCAATGGCTGCGACCGGGGCCAGCATCCCATGGCCCCGCGGGGGGGTCAATCCCCGGTCCGGGTGATTGGCGGGGGGAGAATTCGGCCCTTTTCTCCCCCTCGGAGACTAGACAACGATCTCCATCCCGGGGACACGTCCCCGGGACGCGGACATGTCCCCTTCGATCCCAGGCCTGGCTTAAAACTCATCCTCAGTCCACGGCGTCACCAATGTCGTTGACGAGACCTCCCCCGTTGACATCGCGGCGCCGTTCCATAGAATAGGTTCGATGGCCGACGCGATCCGCATCGAAAATCTGCAGAAGACCTTCCGGCTCGGCTTCATCCCCAAGCCCCGGCCGATCCTCAAAGGCATCAGTCTGACCGTCCGCGAAGGCGAGACCTTCGGCTACCTGGGGCCCAACGGCGCGGGCAAGACGACGACCATCAAGTCCCTGCTCGGCCTCATCCGCCCGGACGCCGGCACCATCGAGATCTTCGGCCGGCCGGCCTCTTCGCCGCGGGCCCGGGAGCCGCTGGGCTTCCTGCCCGAGAACCCCTATTTCTACGATTACCTGACGGCCCGGGAGTTCCTGGCCTTCACGGCCGCCCTGTTCGGCCTCGGCCGCGCCGTCCGCGACGAGCGGATCGCCCGGCTGCTCAAGCTCGTCGGCCTCGAGCGGGCCGCCGACCTGCCCTTGCGCAAGTATTCCCGGGGCATGCTCCAGCGGGCCGGCCTGGCCCAGGCCCTGATCAACGATCCCAAGCTGGTCGTCCTCGACGAGCCCCTCGGCGGCATGGACCCCCTGGGACGCAAGGAGATCCGGGACATCATCGTCCGCTTCAAGGACGAGGGCAAGACCGTCTTCTTCACCTCCCACATCCTCCAGGACATCGAGATGATCTGCGACCGCGTGGCCATCATCGTCGGCGGCCGCATCGTCAAGGAGGGCGGCCTGCGGGACCTGGTCTCGGAGAAGGTCCTGTTCACCGAGGTGACGGTGGCCGGCCTGGCGCCCGGCGACTTTGCGGGCCTCGGCCAGCAGCTCACGGCCCAGGGGGACCGGGTCTTCCTCAAGGTCTACGACGAGGCCCGCGTCGACGAGATCGTCGGCTTGGTCCACGACCGCAAGGGCCGGCTCGTCTCGCTCGCCCCCCGGACGGAAACGCTGGAGGACATCTTCGTCGACACGGTGACGCGGACATGAAGATCGGGGCCATCGCCGGGATCACGTTCAAGGAAGCCAAGCGCGACCGCATCCTCTACCTCCTCTTCTTCTTCGCCGCGGTCGGCATCCTGGCCTCGCGGGCCCTGGCCGTGCTGACGGTCGGCGACCGGATCAAGATCATCAAGGACGTCGGCCTGTCGTCCATCTCCCTCTTCGGCGTCCTCATGGCCATCCTCATCGGCACCGGCCTCGTCTACAAGGAGATCGACAAGAAGACCATCTTCACCCTGCTCTCCAAGCCCCTCCGCCGGGCCGAGTTCATCCTGGGCAAGTTCCTGGGCCTGGTCCTGACGCTCCTGGTCATGACCGCGGCCATGACCGTGATCTTCCTGGCCATCGTCTACGCCCACACGATGAAGATCGAGAGCGGCCTGCTGGTGGCCGTGGCCTACATCTTCCTCGAGCTCGTCCTCATCACGGCCGTGGCCATCCTGTTCTCATCGTTCTCGACGCCCATCTTGAGCTCGCTCTTCGCCCTGGCCTTCTATCTCATCGGCCACCTGTCGTGGGGCCTCGAGCTCATCCTCAAGAAGATGGCCCCCGGGGCGGGACGGACCCTGGTCCGGGCCCTCTACGCGGTCCTGCCGGACCTGGAGAACTTCAACTTCAAGACGGAGGTCGTCCACGGCCTGCCCATCCCGCCGGGTCTCTATCTCTCGTCCTTCCTCTACGGCGTCTGCTACACGGCCTTCATCCTGGTCCTGGCCGTGCTCATTTTCCGCCGCCGGGATTTCGTCTAGCATTCATGAAAAGGCCCCTTTGTTCCACTAGAAAAGAAGAACCCCGGCAGGACATGTCATGACGATGCGTCCGGCGGCCGCCAAGGGATCGGCCGCGGTCCTGCTCGTCCTCCTGGCCTTCGCGGCCTCCGGGCTGGTGGCCTTCAAGGCCGTCACGGACGGGGCCGCCCGGCGGAAGCTGCCGGGCTCGTCCATCATCTATATCCCGTCGGGCAAGTTCCTGAAGTTCGCCGCCTTCGGCTACCGGGGCCTGGCCGCCGACCTGATCTACCTCTGGGCCATCCAGTACTACACCACGCCGACCATCGACGACCGCTTCGATCACCTTGACCACGTCTTCGCCATCATCAACGAGCTCGATCCCCGCTACCAGGACCCCTACGAGGTCGGGGCCATGATCGCCGTCGACGGGGCCCGCGAGGTTCTGGCGGGGCCGCGGGACCTCAGCCGCGGACGGGGCCGCGGGGACTACGCGCGCTCGCTCATCCAGGCGGCCTTCGCCATCCTCGACCGGGGCGCGGCCAACAACCCCGACCAATGGGTCTACCCCTTCAACGCCGGGCACATCGCCCTCATGACCCTCAAGGACTATCCCCTGGCCGAGCGCTACTTCGAGCGCTGCATGAAGATCCCCGGCGCCCCCGAGTTCGTCGAGCGCCTGCGGGCCAACGCCATCTTCAAGAAGGGCGACCTGCGGACCTCCTGGGAGACCTGGCTCGACATCTACCGGCGGGCCCCCGACGAGCGGACCAAGAAGATCGCCTCCAACCATCTCTACAACGTCAAGGCGGCCATCGACGGCGGCGCCCTGGAGGAAGCCGCGGCCAAGTACCGGGACCGCTACGGCCGCTGGCCGTCCGACCTCGGGACCCTGGCCCGGACGGGCTTCGTGGCCGAGGTGCCCAAGGACTTCGACGGCCGGGACTATGTCTACGACGAGGCCACGGGAAAGGTGAAAACGGTGATCAGCCCGTGGAGACGCTGACGCTCATCTTCGTCGCGGTGGCCGGGCTGGTCTTCGGCAGCTTCTTCAACGTCGTCATCTACCGCCTGCCCCGGGGCCTGAACCTGTCGCGGCCGCCCTCGGCCTGTCCCGGCTGCGGGGCCCGCATCAAGCCCTATGACAATGTCCCGGTCCTGTCCTATCTCCTGCTCGGGGGCAAGTGCCGGGGCTGCCGCCGCCCCATCTCGCCCGTCTACCCGGCCGTCGAGCTGCTGACGGCCGCCGGGTTCGTCCTGGTCTTCTTCCACGCCGGACGGACGGTCAACCTGGCGCTCGTGGCCGGCTGCCTCTTCACCGGGGCCCTGATCGTGCTCGGGTTCATCGACGCCGAGCACCAGATCCTGCCCGACGCCGTAACCATGCCCGGCCTCGTCCTGTCCCTCGCCTACGCCTTCTTCCGCGACGACCTGACCTTCCGCGGCGCCCTGTTCGGGGCCGTTCTGGGGGGCGGGTTCCTCATCCTGGTCTACGGCGCCTATCTCCTCGTCCGCAGAAAGGAGGGCTTGGGCATGGGCGACGTGACCATGATGCTCATGGTCGGCGCCTTTCTCGGCCCGGCCCGGACGCTGCTCGTCCTGATCCTGGCCTCGTTCGCGGGCGCCCTGTTCGGCCTCTACCTCGTCGCCCGCAAGGGCAAGGACTTCCAGTTCGCCCTGCCGTTCGGGACCTTCATCGCCCCGGCCGCGTTCGTGGCCCTCATCTGGGGGGAGCGGATCGTCCGGGCCTACCTCAAGGTCTAGGCCTGCGCGCGGCCCGCCGGCTCCCGGCCCCCCGCCGGACCCGGATCGACAGCACGGACGTCGTGGCCGCCGTGATCCGGCAGCGCTCGGCCACCGGCAGGCCCGGCACCCAGACGATCTCGCCTCCGGACAGGACGACGGGAAGGCGGTCCCGGCCGGCGGCCGGCACGCCCCTGGCCCGCAGGACCTCCTTGAGCTTCTTCCGCCCCGGCGCCCCGAACGGGCGGTAAAGATCGCCCGGCTTCCGGCACCGGACCGTCAGGGGGAAGACAAGGGCCCCGGCGTCCAAGTCGGCCCCGGCCCGGTCGTCCTTCCGGATGCGGCGGATGGCCCGGCCGGCCGGCCGCACCGTCCCGGCCAGGGTCAGGCCGGCCTCCGGCAGGCGGAGCTCGCCGCGGCCGTCCCACGCCGCCTCGAACGGACGGGCTGGCCGGGCGGCGGTCTCGCGGGCCACGCTCCCCCGGTCCCGGCGGAAGGCCAGGCCCTTGCGAAGGACGAGCTCCTTGCCTTCGCCCAGGGCCAGCAGGGCGGCCACGTCGTCGTAGGAGACGTCCCGCAGCCCGCCGGCCGCCTGGCGCAAGAACTCGCGGGCCACCCGCCGGGCCAGGCCCGGCCGGACGAGCGTCAATGTCTTCAGGTCGAGCCGGGCCTGGCGGCCCCGGCCCCGGACGAACTCGCCGGCGAGCTCGCCGACGAAGCCCTGCAGGAGCTCGTCGTCCTCGCGGGCCAGGCCGGCCAGGCGGGCCAGGTGCTCGACGATCCGCGGCTCGTAGTCCCGGGCCAGCAGAGGCAGCAGCTCGGCGCGGATGCGGTTGCGCAGATACCGGCGGTCCGCGTTCGAAGCGTCCTCGCGGCAGGGCAGCCCGCGGGCGGCCAGCCAGGCCCGCAGATCGGGGCCGGGGATGGCCAGCAGGGGCCGGATGACGGGGCAGGGCGGGCCGGCCACGATCGGGGCGATCCCGGCCAGACCGGCCAGTCCCGTGCCGCGCATCAGGCGCATGAGGACGGTCTCGGCCTGATCGGTCATGGTGTGGCCCGTGGCGATGCGGGTCGCCCCGTCCGCCGCGGCGGTCCGCCGCAGGAAGGCGTAGCGCAGGTCGCGGCCCGCCTCCTCGAGGTTCATCTTCCGGCGCGAGGCCCAGGCCCGGACGTCGGCCGACCCCGCCGCCAGGGGCACCCGCCAGCGGGCGGCCAGGCCGCGCACGAACGCCTCGTCGGCATCGGCCTCGGCCCGCAGGCGGTGGTTGAAATGCGCCAGACGGACCTCGAGGGGCATGTCCTCGCGGAGCCGGAGGAGGAGCGCGGCCAGGGCGACCGAATCGGCGCCGCCGGAGACGGCGGCCAGGACGCGGTCGCCGGGAACGACGAGGCCGCCGTCGACGGCCGCCTTGCGGAAGGCGGCGAAGAGGCGGTCGGAAGCGGGCCGGATCGTCATCATCTCGCTCGGGTCATGGGGCGATGGGTGCGAAGAAATGGCGGCGGAGGGATTTGAACCCCCGACACTGCGGATATGAGCCGCATGCTCTGACCAACTGAGCTACGCCGCCAGGGTGGAGAGATTTTAGCCGAATCGTCCCCCCAAGTCAACGCGGCGGGAGCGCCCCTGAAGGAGGCGGGGCGGGCGGAACGGGCCCGGCGCGGGGCCCGGCGCGGGGCCCGGAGGCCCGGTCATTGCAGGGCGGGGGCTTCGGACTCCCGCTTGAAGGAGAACCGGCCTTCGCGGAAGAGGCGGATGCAGACGTCGACGACCCGGGCGTCGTAGCGCAGGCCGCGGCCCTTGCGGATCTCCTCGAGGGCCTTTTCGATCCCCAGGGCCGGCCGGTAGGGCCGCAGCGAGCAGACGGCCTCGACGACATCGGCCACGGCCAGGATGCGGGCCTCGGGCAGGACGGCGTCGCCGGCCAGGCCCTCGGGATAGCCGGAGCCGTCCAGCCGCTCGTGGTGCTGGAGGATGATGTGGGCGACGGGCCAGGGGAAGGCGATGTCCTTGACCATCTCGTAGCCGACCCGGGGATGGTCCTTGACCAGCTGGAACTCCGACTTCGACAGCCGCCGCGGCTTGGCCATGATCTCGGCCGGGGTGGCGATCTTGCCGATGTCGTGGATGAGGCCGGCCAGGCGCAAGCCCTCGATCTTTTCCCAGGGCAGGCTCATCTCCTGGGCCAGGGCCACGGCCAGCCCGGACACCCGGATCTGGTGGCCGGCCATGTAGGGATCGCGCAGCTCCAGGGTCATGGCCATGGCCTTGAAGGTCCCCTCCAGGGACCGCTCCAGCCGGTCGAGGGAGTTCTGGAGGTAGTCCTCGGAGCGGCGCGTCTCCAGGACCTTGCCGTGAAGCTCGTCGTTGGCCCGGGCCAGCTGCTCGGTCCGCTTGTCGACGAGGTGGTCGATCTCGATCCGGGCCAGCCGCAGCTCGCGCTCGACGCGGACGCGCTCGGCGGCGTCCTTGTCCATCTGGTCGGCCCGCTTGGCGGCCTCCGCTTCCAGGGCCTTGTTACGGCCCTCCAGGTCGCGAACGATTCTCTCCAGGCCGTCGACCATGCCGTTGAAGGTCCGGCCCAGGACCCCGATCTCGTCGCAGCCGGAGATGCGGGCCCGCTGCTTGAGGTCGCCGCCGGCCAGCCGCTCGGCCGTCCGGGTCAGCTGGACGATGGGCCGGGTGATGCGGCCGCTCATGAGGAAGATCAGCCCCAGCCCGACGACCAGGACGGCCGCGCTGACCAGGAGCACGACCCCCTGATGGCGATAGAGGAGATGGGTCAAGCCGAGGTAGCCGGCCATGAGCAGGCCGTAGAAGAGAAGCATGCGCGTGCGCAGCTTGCGGGGCCCGAAGCCCGCGAGGTTGGTCGCGTCCGAGTTGGTGCGGTTCATCCTGTCCGGAGTTCCTTGGCTCGTTCCCGTCCAGGATAGCCCGGCCGCCGGGGCGGACAATACCCTTTGGGGGTGATTTTGGTGGGTGACCCGTCCCCGCGCGGGGGGAGGCGGGGGGAGATCACCAGCGCTTGGCCTTGGCCGGCTCCATGCGCCGCAGGTCCAGGCCCCGCTCGACGGCCCCGATGCGGTAGTGGCAGATCTCGCGGACCGAGGACGGATGGTGGAGGACCTCCGAAAGGGACTGGGCCCCGACCGCCCAGACCCCGCCGCCCCGGACCACGGCCACCTTGTAGTCGTGCAGGGCCCGGATGAGCGCGGCGGCCGGGACGTCGGGCGGCAGGACGGGAATGACCAGGTACAGGAAGGTGCCTTCGGCGTCGATGGGGATGATGCGGTCGGCGGGCGCCGTCTCGCCGGGATAGACGTAGCGGGCCGCGGCCTCGGCCTCGGCGACGTGGCAGTGCATGACGGACTGGAAGTCGCTGGCCGCGTAGATGGCCTTGTGGGCGGCGACCTCGGCGTCGTCGGCCGGGCCGGGCGCGAGGGGCAGCCGCAGCAGGGGCCCGCCGACGTCCCGGGGCATCGAGGCCTTGGGGGCGTAGAGCATGGTCGCGACGCCGCGGACCGACATGGAGCCCGTGTGGAAGGGCGAGAGCCGCGACTCGAAGAGGCGATGGCCGGCCTTGACGAACTCGCGCCGGGCCTCGTCCTCGTCGCGGAAATCCGAGCGGTCGTCGCCCTCGACCTCGTAGGCCGGCGGCGGCGCGGCGAAGGCCCGGGCCGGGTCGGCGGCGATCTCGCGGCGCAGGGCGCCGACGTCGGCCCCGATCCGTTCCAGGTTCCGGACGACGGCGCCGGCGTAGTTGCCGACGCAGAGGAGGAAGAAGGCCTCGCGGAGGCTGCGGCCCTTGGCCATGGCGCCGTGGCCGAAGATGATGGTCAGCGGGTGGGCCGCCAGCCGCTCGGGGATGGTCCTCGTGAGCTCCGGCGAGCCGCTGGGCACGGCGAACCAATCGACCGGGACGGCCGGGCCCAGGTAGTGCCAGCCCAGGGGGTCGACCGGCACGAAGTCCGGGGGCTGGGCCGGCTTGGGCGCGTCGTCGAGGGTGGCCAGGATGAGGTCCTTGAGGTGGGCGTGCATGGAGGCCCGGACGCCCGGCAGGGCCAGGATGCGGGCGTGGATGTCGGTCTCCGAGGAGGCCTTGTAGTAGCCGTAATCGGTCTCGGTGGCCGAGAGGACGCAGATCTGGCTGGGCTCGAGGTCGCCCTTCTGCGAGCCCGTGGCCGTGATGACGATCTCGTCCCGGCCGTCCGCGTCCGTGCGGCGCAGGGCCATGTTGCCGCTGTGGCTGTCCTGGATGTCGAAGGCCAGGGAGGCCCGGCCGAGGGCCTGGAACTCGCGGAAGAGCTCGCCGGCCGCCTGCCACTTGGGTCCGCTCATGGCCGTCTCCCCTCGATCCGCAGGGCCCGCCGCAGCTCCGGGGTCGGCCGGCCGGCCGCGTCCCAGCCGCGGACCTCGTAGTAGTCCGTCTTCATGCGCTCCTGGTCCTCGCGGCCGACGCGCCGTTCCCGGCCCTCGACGACGATGGGCACGTCGGCGAAGCGGGCCGGCAGGACGTCGTCCTCGGCCGTCGCCCCGGCCTCGACGTTGAACTGCCGTTCGAGCGCGGCCACGCGGTTCTCGATCTCGTCGAGGGCCGTCACCGAGAAGTCGCGGCCGGTGACGCCGCTGACCATGCGGGCCCACGGGTCGGCGGCGAAGGCGTAGCCGGTGAAGCGGCAGATGCCCAGGCTGTCCTGGAGGATGCCCAGGTTCTGCATGTTGCGGATGGCGATCGGCGACTGGAGCAGGCTGAAGCGGGGGATCTCCTTGGCCCCGCCGAAGAAGGCCAGCGAGACGGCGTAGCCGCCGCGAAGGTGGCAGGCCCCCGTGGGCGAGGTCATGTAGCCGAGGGCCTGGGTGTAGGAGGCCCGGGGGTCGTAGGCCGGGATCTCGAGCTTCTTGACGGTCATGGCCAGGTCGGGCCGGCCCCGGCCGGCGGCCAGGCGGTAGGCGCCCTCGGCCAGGGCGGCCCCGATCCCCTCCCGCCGGGCGGTCAGCCCGACGAGCGCCTCGAGGGCCTCGGCGCCGCCGAACGAGAGGTCGAGCCCGCCCGTTTCGGCCGGGGCGATGAGCCCCGCTTCGTAGAGCTCCATGGCGCAGGCCAGCGTGCCGCCGTAGCTCATGGTGTCCAGGCCGAGCTCGTTGGCCCGGTAATTGGCCCGGGTGATGGCGGCCATGTCGTAGATGCCGCAGAGCGGGCCCATGAGGACCATGGTCTCGTATTCCGGGCCCTCGCCCCGCTCCTCGCCGCCGTCGCGGCCGGCGACGCGCGTGTGCCGCTGGCAGCCGATGGGGCAGAGATAGCACGAACCGGCCTTCTCGAGGAGCGTTTTGGCCAGCGTCTCGCCGGACACGCGCTCGACGTCCTCGTCGCGATGGGTGCAGTCCCGGAAGTTCTTGTGCGGCAGCATGGCGATGAGGTTGATGAGCTCGACCAGCCCGGCCGTGCCCAATTCGCGCATCAGGCGCTTGGTCACCGGGGCCTGCTTCATCAGGTAGAGAGCCTGGTCGAAGCCGGACTTGTAGCGGTCCGGGTCGGCCGCGGCGATCTTCTCCCGGCCCCGGACCCGGACGGCCTTGAGCTTCTTGGCCCCCCAGACGGCGCCGGCGCCGCAGCGGCCGTAGACGCGGTTGCGGTCGTTGGCCACGACGGCGTAGCGGACCAGGTTCTCCCCCGCCGGCCCGATGCAGAGGACGCGGGCCGGGCGGCCGGGCTCGGCGTCCGCGGCCAGGATGTCGTTCGTCTCGTGGGTCGTCTTGCCCCAGAGATGGCCGGCCGGCCGGATCTCGACCTTGTCCGGCGCGACGTCGAGCAGGACCGGCGAGGCCGCAGCGCCCGTGACGACCAGCGCGTCGTAGCCGGCCGCCTTGAACGCGGCGCCCCAGGTGCCGCCGGAATTGGAGGTGCCGATGACGCCGGTGAGGGGCGATTTGAAGACCATGTGGCCGCGGCCGGACGTCGGCGCGCTGGTGCCGACGAGCGGCGAGGAGGCGATGACGAAGGCGTTCTCGGGGCCGAGAGGCTCGCAGGCCGGGTCGATGGTGTCGTAGAGGATCCGGGTGGCCAGCCCCCGGCCGCCGAGATAGTCCAGGGCCATTTGGGGGTCGAGGGGCTCGGCCCGGACCTCGCCCCGCGTCAGATCGGCGACGAGGATGCGGCCGAAGTAACCGGCGATGGGAAAGTCGGGCATGTTCGTCCGCTAAGATATCAAATCGCCGCCACCCCCGCAATAAAGGCCCGAGGCCGGCGAACGGGCCGGCGTGAAGGATCACCGAGGCGAGCGACGACAACCCCGAGGCCGAAGCGTCGAGAGGGCCCGCGAGACGTCCGCATTGACGGAAGCCGAGGGCGTTGTCGGAGCGAGCGATGCGGTGATCCCGCCGGGCCGGAGCCGGGCGAGGGTCGTTTCAGGGGAAACCGCCAAAACGTGTTTGAGCGCGGCGTAGCGCACGCCGCGCGAGTTGTTTTGGCGCCGAGGCCGGCGAACGGGCCGGCGTGAAGGATCACCGAGGCGAGCGACGACAACCCCGAGGCTTACCCGCCGCCTAACATGGGGAAGACGGCCAGGGTGTCGCCGTCGGCGAGGCGGACGTCCAGGCCCTCGGCCGCCGGCAGGGGCGCGCCGTTGATCAGGACGACCAGGTGGGGTTTGAGGCCGTCGCCGGCGAAGAGCTCGGACCGGCGGGCCGGCGTGTCGGCCAGGACCCGCAGGGCGTCGCCGGCGCTGGCGCCCGCCGCGAGGGCCAGGTCGCGCTCGCGGCCGCCGAAAAGCTCGCGGAAGTAGGCGAAGAGCTTGACCTTGACCGTCATGACCGCCCCGGCGCGCCGAAAAGATGCCCCTCCAGGAGGACCGGGGCGTCCGGGTCCCGGACGTCGACGACGATGGGGGGGGGGATGAGGCGGGCCGCGACCTCGTCGAGGATGGCCGCCCGGACGACCAGGAGCGACGGGCCGCGCCGCCCGGCCAGCGCGCCCCGGAGAGCGGGCCAGAGCCCGCCGCCCTCGAGCTCGAGCGGCCCGACCTCGTCGACGACGAGGAGCCCGTCCGGCGGCGCGGCGCGGAGGATGGCCCGGGCCCTGTCGAGGCTCTCGGGCACGAAGGCGAAGGGGCCGACCCGCTCGGCCGCGGCCTCTCCCCGCGTCCGCAGGTAGGGCCGGCGCGCGCCCGGGCCGATCTCCAGGAGGTCGTAGCCGTCCCCGGAACCGTCGCTCGCCGCCGGGCTCAGGAACCCGTGGCAAACAAGGCCCCGGGCCCGCCAAGCCGGGAGCGAGCGCGCCAGCAGGCTGGTCTTGCCCCCGTGGACGGGCCCGGTCAGGACGAGGACCATCGCCCTAGCGGATGTTGACGGTCGCCTCGCCGGTCTCGAGCACGATGGCCTGGCCCATCGGGCTGCCGGCCGTCGCGCTGGCGAACGCCAGCGAGGCCTGGCCCTGGCCGACCGAGGTGAAGACGAGGACGGCCAGGACGCCGCGGCCCTTGAAGCCGCGCCCGCCGGGCGGGCTGGAGAAGCCGAGGGTGCACGTCCCGCCGCTGAAGCTCTTGATGAAGGGGACCTTGTCGCCGAGCTGGCGCAGGCCGCCGCCCTCGAGGACGTCCTTGAGCTTGAGGATGCGCGGGTCGAAGGTCAGCACCAGCGAGGCGTTGCCGATCTCCTCGTCGCTGGAGAGCTCGACGTTCATCCGGAACTCGCGCTCGCGGGGGGCCTCGAAGCTGGCCGGGGACAGGTAGACGCCGCTGGCGCCGCCCGTTTCCTCCGGCTGGCCGGGCTCCTCCCCGGCCGCGGCGTCGGCGTCCCGGCCGCGGGCCGCGCCGGCCGCCGCGGACGAGGCCGCGCCGCCGGTGACCCCGGACAGGTTGTCGGGGTCGACCCACAGCGGCTTGCCGTCTTCTTCGGTGAAGACGATGTCGCGGATGATGTGCGGCGTGATGGTCAGGATGACATCGGTCTGCTGGATCTCCTTCTTGGTCGAAGCGAAGAGGTTGCCCAGGAGCGGGATGTCCTTGAGCCAGGTGATGCCGCCGATCGAGGTCCGCTCCTCGTCCCGGAGCAGCCCGGCCAGGAGGTTGGTCTCGCCGTCCTTGAGCCGGACCGTGTTCTTGACCTCGCGGTTGGCGATGATCGGGATGTCGGCCGTCCCGGCCCCGGCGATCGAGGAGATGGCCATCTCGATCTCCAGGGTGATCTCCCCTTCCAGGTGGACCTTGGGCGTCATCTTGATGGTGATGCCGATGTCGGTCAGGGTGTAGTTGACGATGGGCTGGGTGTTGAGGCCGCCGGCGGCCACGGCCGCGAACTGGGAATTGACGATGGGGACCTTCTGGCCGACGATGTACTCGATCTTCTCCCCGGCCAGGCCGCGGATCTTGGGCTGGGCGATGATCTTGGTGTCCGAGTCGCCGGAGATGATGTTGGCCAGGGCCGTGGGCACGGTCATCTGGTAGTTGGCCAGGTCGCCGAAGTCGAGCCCCTCGATCGGGAACAGGCCGTCCTCGTTGATGTTGGGCGGCAGGAACTGGGCCCCCAGGGCGCCGTTGCTGAGGTCGATGCCCCAGTTCTTCTCCCGGACCCGGTCGACCTCCATGATCTCGATGTCGATCTGGACCTCGGCCTTGGGCTTGTCCCACTGCCGGAGGAGCTTCTCGGCCAGGGCCACGGCCTGCGGCGTGTCGCGGATGGTGACCGAATTGAGGTTTTTGTCGACCTGGATGGACGGGACCTTGTACATGGTCTTGACCATCTGGGTCAGGCGCATCTGGACGTCGCTGGCGTCGATGTTGGACAGGTAGAAGGTCTTGATGGCGTTGAGCTCGTACTGCATCCGTTTCTGGACGTTGTCGGGGACGATGATGACCGTCCGCTCGTCGATGACCCGGGAGAAGTTCTTGCTGGCGACGCAGAGGAAGTTGACGGCCTGCTGGAGGTCCTTGCCCGACAGGTCGATGGCCAGGTTGGTGTCGCGGAAGGTGTCGTCGTAGAGGAAGTTCACGCCGGCCACGCGGCCCAGGGTCTGGAAGATCGAGCGCAGCGAGACCTCGCGGGGGAAGCTCAGGTCGAGCGCCTCGCCGGCGCCCTTCAGCCGGACCGGGCCTTCCAGCTTCTCGCCGTTCTTGACGGCCTTGGCCGGCGGGGCCAGCAGGGCCTTCAGCTCGGCCGCCGCCCGGAAGTTGCGGGCGTCGAAGAAGAGGGCCTTCTGGTAGGTCAGCTCGGCCTCTTTCTTCTTGTTCTGGGCGACGAGGACGCGCGCCTCCTGGAGATAGTGGAGACTGGCCGAGTTGCGGGCCCGGAACAGCGCGATCCGGTAGGTCGGGTCGTTCGGGTGGTCCAGGGCGGCCTTCTGGTACTGGCGGACGGCCTCCTCGTAGTTCAGGTTCATCTCGGCCTGGACGCCCTGGCGGTAGTCCGGGCTCAAGGTCTGGCAGGCCCCCGCCGCGAGGACCAGGATCAGGACGGGAACGAGGGCGGTTCGGGTCATGGCTGGTCTCCTTGTCTCGGGAAGGTCTTGGTCTCGCCGGTGGGGCCCTGGACGACGATGGCCTCGGCCGTCAGGCGGACGACCCGGTAGCCGGGGACGATCTCCTCGCCCTCCTTGACCGACAGGGTCTGGCCGCCCCGGAGGACGAGGGCGATGGTCTGGCCGCCGGACTTGATGGCGCCGATGTAGGCGATGTTCAGCGCGAACGCCGGCTCGGGCTCGGGCGCCGGGCCGGCCGCGGCCGGCGCGGCGGTCCGGGCCGGACGGAAGACGGCCGGGGCGGCCGCGCTCTTGGGCCGGAAGATGTCGCGCAGGGGCGGCGCCGGCTCGGCCTGGCCGAACACGAGCAGGTCCCGGCGGACCAGCGGCTTGGCCGGCTCGCCGGTCTGGGCGGCGGCCAGGGCCAGGGCCCCGGCCAGGGCGCCGAGCGCGGCCAGCGAGCGGATCGTCCTAGATGCCATAGTACCCCGCCACCGTGAGCCGGGCATTCAGGCGTTCGCCGCCCGACCCGGTCCTCGGGAACTCGACCCGTTCGATGACCAGGAACTTGGGGAAGTTCTCGAGGACGGACAGAAGCTTCTTCAGGCCCGCGTAGGTGCCCGCGTAGGTGAACGTGACGAGCGTCTTGCGGACCTGTTCTTTTTCCATGTCGGTGTAGCCGTAGGTGAGGTCGGTGATGGACGTGCCGGCCTGGGCGAAAATGCGCTCGAGGTCCCGGCGCAGGGCCGGGAAGCCGGCCCCTTCCTCGTAGAAGAAGCCGGTCCGCAGCTCGGCCAGGTCGCGCCCGGCGTCCTCCCAGCGCGTCCATTCGGCCTTGGCCTTGTCGCGGGCCTGGACGGTCTTCTGCGCGGCCTCCTGGAGGCGGAAGGCCTCGTCCTTCTCCCGGCCCAGCCCGCCGCGGACGCGGACAAAGAGGACCAGGACGGCCACCAAGGCCAGGGCCGCGGCCAGACCGAGCCGGCCGAGCGTCCGCCGCTCCCGGTCGTCGAGCAGGTCAAAGAGGTCGTTCATAGGTCGCCGTGATCTCCGCGATGAGCCGGCCGTCCTCGCCGCGCTGGTCCCCGCCAGCCCGGACGTTCTTGAAGCCGCCCGCGCCCAGATTGTCGAGGAAGGCCAGGAGGTCGTCCAGGCTGCGCGAGGTCACCCGCATCTGCAGGGCCAGCACGCCGTCGGGCGTGAAGCTCGGGGTCAGGGCCGTGATGTAGCTCGGCCCGGGCAGGGCCTTCTCGAGATCCGTCAGCAGCCCGGTCCAGGAGAACATCTTCCGCCGGATGAGGAGATTGACGAGGTCGATGCGGGCCCGGCTCAGCTTCTCCTCCCGGTCGATGTCGGCCGCCAGGCGGCTCTCCTCGCGCGCCGCCTCGGTCTGGAGCCGCCGGGTCTCGGCGTTGGCGGCCTTGAGGCGGGCGGCGTCGCCGCCGTATTTCAGCAGGGTGAACGCCGCCAGCCCGGCCAGCAGGGCGAGCCCGCCGGCCAGGACCCGGACCGCGGCCGCGTACAGCCGCCGGTTGCGCAGCGGCCGGGTGGCCAGGTTCAGGTTGAGCGCCGTCGTGTCTCTCATCCGGTCCTCATAGGATCTGCCCGACGAGCGGGGCCAGGAGGGCCTTGTGGGACTCGGCCCAGGCCTCGGGGGCGCGATAGTCGACGGGTTCGACGGGCAGGCCGGTCAGGTCCCGGAGCCGGTCCCGCAGGGCCGGCAGCTCGGCGATGGCCGCGCAGCGGAGCCAGAGGGACTCGACCCGGACCCGGTCCCGGTCCTCCAGGAAGCGGACGGTGTTCTCGGCCTCGCGGACGATGTTCTCCTCGCGCTCGGGCGCCGGCGAGGCGCCGGGGCGGCCGATGTCCTTCTGCCGGTAGAGCGTCCAGCCGCCGCCGGCCAGGGCCAGGACCGTCAGGGTCTCGTCCTCGATGTTGAACAGGACGCCGGTCCCCCGGCCGTCCCGCCGGACCAGGTTGACCAGGGCCAGGGACGGGGCGGTGACCAGGACCGGCTTCAGCCCGGCCTTCTCGAACAGGGCCTCGTACTCCTCGACCACCGCCCGGCGGGCCAGGACGGCGATGACCTGCCGCGCCCCGCGGCCGGCGGTGGCCGCGTAATCCAGGCGGGCGTCCTCCGGGACCAAGGGCATCTGCTTGGCGATGCGCCAGCGGAGAAAGGCCTCCCGCTCCCGGCGCGGGCCCGGGAACGAGTCCACGGCCAGGACGAAGACGCGGACGGACGGCTCGGGGATGAGCAGGCCGACCGTCCCCGACGACAGGCGCAGGTTCTTCTGGCCCTGGGCGATGGCCTCCTCGAGGACCGCCGGGGCGGTCACGTTGGGCCGGTCGAAAGAGGCCGCGACCGGGCGCTCGGCGAAGGGCAGGACGAAGCCGCCCTTGACCGTCCCGTCGCCCCGGCTGACCCGGATGCCGCTCAAGTGCCCCGGCGCGATCTGAAAGACCGCGTCGGGCAGGAGCCGCTCCGTGAAATGGGTCTTGAGCCGGGCGCCGAGGTTCACGGTCTCACTCCACGAACGTCACTTTGTTCAGGTCCTTGAGGCTGGTCAGCCCGGCCAGGACCTTGTCCAGCCCGACCTGGCGCAGAAAGACCATGCCTTCGGCCTTGGCCCGCTTCTTGACCTCCGAGAGGGGCCGCTTCTCGAGGACGAGCTCGCGGATGGGGTCGGACAGCTCCAGGATCTCGGCGATGGCCGTCCGGCCCTGATAGCCGGTGAAGTTGCACTCGGCGCAGCCCCGGGGCTCGTAGAAGACCGTGTCGGCGTGGCGGCCCGGGTCGAGGCCCGATTCGGCCAGGGCGGCGGCGCCGTAGCGGACGGGCGCCTTGCAGGCCGGGCAGAGGACCCGGACCAGGCGCTGGGCCAGGATGCAGTTGAGGGCCGAGATGAAGCTGTAGGGATCGACCTGCATGTGCAGGAAGCGCCCGATGACGTCGAAGACGTTGTTGGCGTGGACGGTCGTGAAGACGAGGTGGCCGGTCAGGGCCGACTGGATGGCGATCTGGGCCGTTTCCGGGTCGCGGATCTCGCCGACCATGATCTTGTCGGGGTCGTGGCGGAGGATGGACCGCAGGCCGCGGGCGAAGGTCAGGCCCTTCTTCTCGTTGACCGGGATCTGGGTGATGCCGTCGACCTGGTACTCGACCGGGTCCTCGATGGTCACGATCTTGTCCTCGGGCGACTTGATCTCGGTCAGGGCCGCGTAGAGGGAGGTCGTCTTGCCGCTGCCGGTCGGGCCGGTGACGAGGACCATGCCGTAGGGCTGGGCGATGTACTTGCGGAACTTGCGCAGGATGTCGTCGGAGAAGCCCAGGACGTCCAGGCGCAGCTCGCGGATGGCCTGGGTGATCATCTCCTTGTCCAGGATGCGGATGACGGCGTCCTCGCCGTAGATGCAGGGCATGATGGAGACGCGGAAGTCGATGGTCTTGTCCTTGATCTTGAGCCGGAAGCGGCCGTCCTGGGGGACGCGGCGCTCGGCGATGTCGAGGTCGGACATGACCTTGATGCGGGAGATGATCGGCGACTGGAACTTCTTGTCGATGGCCTCCATGGCCTCGCCGAGGACGCCGTCGACGCGGAACTTGATCTTGACGTCCTCGTCCTTGGACTCGATGTGGATGTCGCTGGCCCGCTTCTGGACGGCCGTGAAGATGATGGTGTGGACGAGCTTGATGATCGAGCCGTCCTGGTCGGCCAGCTTCTCGATGGAGATGACGTTCTCCTCCTCCTCGCCGCTGTCGCGCTCGACGACCTGGGTGACGAAGCCCTCGGTGGCGTCGCGGAGGACCTGGAGGGCCGTCTCGCTCTTGCGCAGGGCCTCGAGGATGGCCCGTTTGGAGGCGGCGTAGACGCGGACCTTGCGGCCGAGGAAGGCCTCGATGGCGTCCACGGCGGCCAGGTCGGAGGGGTCGGCCACGGCGATGCGCATGACGCCGTTGTCCTCGCCGAGGGGGACGAAGGAGAGCCGGTGGATGAACTCGACCGGGAAGGACTGGATGAGCTCGCGGTCGAGGGGCTCGGTCTCGAGCTCGATGTAGGGCACGCGGTAGCGCTCGGCCAGGGCCCGGACGTCCTTGTCGGCCCCGGGCTCGACGGTCCGCTCTTTGCTCACGCCCCTCGCCTTCCCGCCCTTACCGGGCGACCCGGATGATATTGAAGATGGGCACATACACCGACAGCAGCATGGCCGCCACCACCAGCCCCATTCCGATGATGACCACCGGCTCGACGAGCGAGACCAGCGTTTCGATTTTACCACGAACCCGGTCGTCGTAGAAATCGGCCATGTCGCCGAGCATGCCCGGCAGGTTGGCCGAGTTCTCCCCGATGCGGACCATGTCCAGGGCCAGGTCGGGGAAAGCCCCGGCCTGGGCCAGGGCGTCCGACAGGCCTTCGCCGTTCTTGATGCGGTCGGCGACGCCGGACAGCTGCCCGACCATCCAGGCGTTGGGCATGGCCTGGACGGCGATGCCGACGGACCCCAGGAGGGGGATGCCGGCCTCGAGGAGCAGGCCCAGGGTCCGGCTGAACAGGCTGACGCCGGACTCGCGCCAGATGACCCGGCCGAAGGGCACCCGGAGCTTGAGGCGGTCGAGCCGCTCGCGGAAATCGGGCCGGCGCCGGAGCCGGGAGACGGCCACGGCCGCGGCGGCGAGCAGGCCGAGGGGGACGAACCAGAAACGGCTCAAGCCCGTGGCCACGATCATGATGAGCTTGGTGATGGCCGGCAGCTCCGTTTCGTAGCTCCTGTAGAAATCGGCGAACTTGGGGATGACGAAGTTCATCAGCAAGCCCATGAGGACGAAGGAGAAGACGATGAGGATGGTCGGATAGGTCATGGCCGACTTGATCCGGGCCCGGGTCTGGCTGACCATCTTGGTGTACTGGACGTAGCGGCCGATCGAGACCGGCAGGCTGCCGCCCTTCTCGCCCGCCATCAGGCTGGCCGTGTAGACCGGGGAGAAGACCTTCTCGTAGGGCTGGAAGGCCTCGGACAGGGCCTTGCCCTTGCGGACCTCGCCGGCGACCTCGTTCAGGATCTCGCGCAGGCGGTCGTTCTTGACCCGCCCGGCCACCGCCTCGAGGCTCTTGAGGAGCGGGTAGCCGGCCTTGACCATGGCCACGAGCTCCTGGTTGAACAGGATGATGTCCCGATCTTTGACACGGCGCCGGACGAGGCCCAGGTTGCCCAGCCTGTTCCAGTCCCGGCGGACCGACAGGACCAGCAGGCCTTCGGCCTCGCAGGCCTGGCGGCCTTCCTGGGAGGTGACGGCCAGGACCGACCTGTTCTCGATCCGTCCGTCCTCGCAGGCTATGCGGCAGAGATAGTAGGGCATCTTGGCAAAAACCGGCCTTGTAAGTCATTCTTAATCTATTCCAGGGCCCAATTATTGTCAATCGAGGCCGTTCGCTTCCCGGCGGCCCGGGCCGATATTGACAAAGCCGGGGCGAATGAATAACTATGGGTGCCGTGAGCAGATCCGGGAAGGTCCTGGCGGGGGCGGCGGCCGGCCTCGTATTCGGCCTGCTGCTGGGGCCGCGCATCATGAGCCCGGGGGCCCAGACCCCCGGTCAGGAACCGCCCCCCCGGGAAGTCCAGAGGCCCAGCTACGATTACATGAGCGGCTTCCTCTCCCGCAGCAGCCATCGGCTCGGCCTCAAGGACGATCCCGGCGCCCGCCGCATGCTCGGACAGGGGCCGGTGGCCTGGGCCATCCGCTCCGGCGCGCGGCACGTTCTCGACTAGGGATTTTTTTTTATGGTTCGGATTCAATTTTTTGGATGCCGATGAAGAAAACGCTGCCTTTCGTCATCGTCCCGGTCCTGGCCCTGCTGGCCCTGGGCACGCTGAACGTGGTGCGCAAGGCCCAGTGGCGCGATGTCACCGACGGCGTCACCTGGGCCCCGGTGGAGAACGGCCTGCGGGCCGTCCGCGTCGACCCGGAGAGCGAGGCCTTCCTGCGGGCCGGCATCCGCAGGGGCGACGTCCTGACGGCCGTCAACAAAGTCCCGGTCCGGACCAAGAGCGACGTTCTCAAGGCCCTGTGGCAGGCCGCCGCCACGGACCAGAGCGTCGCCTACGACATCAACAAAGAAGGGATGCAGATCTATCCGACCTTCTACCCCCAGCGGAAGGCCCCCAATCCCATCTATTTCTATCTCGTCCTGGTCGGGCTGACAACGGTCGTCCTCGGCCTCATGGTCTACGTCAACTCGCGGGGGCTGATGTCCCTGCCTTACGTGTTCTTCTACCTGCTCGTCCTGGCCTTCGCCGGGTTCATGGTCTTCTCGCCGACCGGCGAGATGACCGCCTTGGACATGGCCTTCTACGCCCTCGACAAGGCCGGCTTCCTGGCCTTCCCGCCCCTGCTGCTCCACTACTTCATGATCTTCCCGGTCCGCAAGCGCCTGCTCCGGGGCCGGCCGGCCCTGGCCCTGGCGTTCTACGTCCCGGCCGCGGCCCTGCTCCTGGCGCGCGTCCGGATGCACCTGCCCTTCCCCCGGCCATGGAGTGAGGCCGCGGTCATCCGGGCCCAGGACGTCCTGGAGCGCCTGGAGCTGCTCCACTTCGCCGTCTTCGGGCTGGTCACGCTGGCGGTCCTCTTCCACAGCACGCGCCGGGCCCCGAACCTCCTGATCAGGAAGCAGCTCCGCATCATCGTCTACGGGCTGGGCTTCGGCCTGCTACCCTCGACGGTCTTCTACATCGTTCCCTTCGTGCTGGGCGGCCGGCCCTCCACCGGGGCCGAGCTGACCGTGCTGCTCCAGGCCCTCATCCCCCTGGTCTTCTCCTACTCCATCTCGCGCTACCGGCTGGTCGACATCGAGGTCTTCCTCAAGAAGGCGGCCACCCTGACCTTCTCCTTCTTCGTCATCGCCACCCTCTATTTCTTCGTCAGCTCGCGGACCCGGCTGTTCTCCGAGAACCGGCTCAACGCCCTCGTCCTCGGCGCCCTGGCCATCGTCCTGGGCGCCACCCTGTTCACGCCGCTCAAGCGGATGTTCCAGACGCTGCTCGACCGGGCCATCTATAAAAGGAGCTACGAGTACCGCAAGACGCTGCTGTCGATCACCCGCGACCTCAGCCGCGAGCGGGACCTGGGCCGGCTGGCCCATTCGCTCGTCGAGGCCATCGCCAACGCCCTCAACGTCCGGCGGCTGGCCCTGCTCCTGGCCGAGGAAGGCGACGGGCGCTCGTTCAAGGTCCTGACGGCCAAGGGCGACGGGCCCGATCTCGGCGGCCGCCTGATCCTCGACGCCTGGCTGGCCGGGGCCCTGCGGGAGCGGGACTCGGTCGGCTTCATTGCCGCCTCCGAATCGGAGCCGGCCCGGGCGGCCATGGAGAAGCTCTCGGCCGGCGGCTTCTTCCACGTCCTGCCGCTCCGGGTCGAGGACAAGGTCGTCGGCGGCCTGGTCATGGGCAAGAAACACGACGGCTCCTTCTTCTCCCGCGAGGACTGGGAGCTGCTGACCACCATCTCGGGGGCGGCCGCCCTGTCCCTGGAGAACGCCGACCTCTACGGCCGCGAGACGGTCCGGGCCATGGAGATGCAGCGGCTCAAGGACTACAGCGAGAACATCATCGAGAGCCTGACGGTGGGCGTCTCGGTCATCGACGAGGACGGGCTGGTCATCGGCTGGAACCGCGTCCTGGAAGAGCAGCTCGGCCGGCGCAAGGCCGCCGCCCTGGGCCGCCCGCTCCAGGAGGTCCTCGGGCCGGCCACCTACGGGGCCGTCTTCCCCGAGGAGGGCCAGCCCGACTTCCGGCTCTTGAGCGAGATCCCGATCGAGACGGCCGGGGGCCCGAAGGTGTTCGACATCGCCCGGACGCCGCTGCTCGACAACGCCCTGCGGCCCTACGGGACGATCATCGTCTTCGAGGACATCACCGACAAGGTCCAGCTCCAGCAGAAGCTGCTGACCTCGGAGAAGCTGGCCTCGATCGGCCTGCTCTCGGCCGGCGTGGCCCACGAGATCAACACGCCGCTGACCGGCATCTCCAGCTATATCCAGATGCTCCAGAAGAAGCTGACCGACACCCACTACGCCCAGATCCTGGAGAAGGTCGAGGCCCAGACCGACCGGGTGGCCAAGATCATCAAGAACCTCCTGGCCTTCGCCCGCAGCCCGGCCGAGGCCTCGTTCCAGCGCGTCGACCTGAAGCAGAGCCTCGAGGAGATCCTGTCGCTCATCGACTACAAGCTCAAGAACATGAACATCCGCCTCGTCCTCGAGATGGAGCCCCTGCCCCCCATCTACGTCCAGGGCGAGCGCCTGCAGCAGGTCTTCATCAACATCATCCTCAACGCCCTCGACGCCATGCCCGGCGGGGGCGAGCTGCGGATCGGCCTGGCCCGCGAGGGCGACGAGGAGGTCGTCCGCATCGCCGACACCGGCACCGGCATCAAGCCCGAGATCCGCTCCCGCGTCTTCGATCCCTTCTTCACGACCAAGGGCGTGGGCAAGGGGACCGGCCTGGGCCTGTCCATCAGCTACGCCATCGTCCAGGAGCACGGCGGCCGCATCGACGTCCAGAGCGAGGTCGGCCGGGGCTCCACCTTCACCATCCGCCTGCCGATCCGCCGGCCGGACGCCCCGGCCCCCGCCGGCCCGGCGGCCCCGAGGACTTCGCCATGAGCAGCAAAGGCATCATCCACGTCATCGACGACGAGGCCGTCATCCGCGACGTCCTGGCCCAGCTCCTGACGTCCGAGGGCTACGAGGTCGAGATGTCGAGCTCCGGCGAGGAGGCCCTGGAGAAGTTCCCCTCCCAGTCCTTCGACGTCGTCCTCCTCGACCTGCTCATGCCCGGCCTGGACGGCCTGGAGGTCCTGCGGCGCATCAAGCGGGTCGACCCCCTGGCCGCGGTCATCATCATCACCGCCTACGGCTCGGTCGAATCGGCCGTCGAGGCCCTCAAGATCGGCGCCCTCGACTACGTCCAGAAGCCGTTCAAGCACGACGACCTCCTTCGCGTGCTCGACAAGGCCGTGGCCCACAAGCGCCTCCAGGACGAGAACGCCCGCCTCAAGGGCGAGCTCCGCCAGCGCTTCGGCTTCGCCAACATCATCGGCAAGAGCCCGGCCATGCAGGCCGTCTTCGAGCTGGTCAAGGCGGCCGCCCCGACCCGCAGCACCATCCTCCTCCAGGGCGAGAGCGGCACGGGCAAGGAGCTGGTGGCCCGGGCCATCCACCTGAACTCGAACCGGGCCGACGCCCCCTTCATCACCGTCAACAGCGGCTCCCTGCCGCCGGACCTGCTCGAGAGCCACCTGTTCGGCCACGTCAAGGGCGCCTTCACCGGCGCGGTGGCCCTGAAGAAGGGGCTGTTCGAGGCCGCCGACCGGGGCACCATCTTCTTCGACGAGATCTCCTCGATCAGCCTGGAGACCCAGGCCAAGCTCCTGCGGGTCCTGCAGGAGAAGGAGTTCATGCGGCTCGGCGGGACGCAAACGATCAAGGTCGACGTGCGCATCCTGGCGGCCACCAACACCGACCTCGAGGAGCTCATCGCCCAACGGGCCTTCCGCCAGGACCTGTTCTACCGCCTCAACGTCATCAAGATCGAGATCCCGCCGCTGCGGACCCGCAAGGAGGACATCCCCCTCCTGGCCCGGCACTTCATCGAGGTCTACGCCCGCGAGAACCGCAAGGAGATCGAGGGCCTGAGCGAGGACGTCCTCGAGATCCTCGACGCCCACAGCTGGCCGGGCAACGTCCGCGAGCTCGAGAACCTCGTCGAGCGGGCCGTCGTCCTGGCCCGGTCCACGGTCATCACCCGGGCCGCGCTGCCGCCGTTCCTGCTGAAGCGGGACGGCGTCGACGACGAGGCCCTCATCGCCGCCGAGGAATCCCTCGACCTGCGCGACCGGACCCAGGCCTTCCAGAAGAAGATCATCCTGGCCGCGCTGCGCAAGACCAAGGGGGTCCAGAACAAGGCGGCCAAGCTGCTGGGGGTCAAGCCGACGACGCTCAACGAGATGATCAAGCGGCTGGGGATCGACGCGACCGGCTTCCCGTCCTAGGAGAACTTCCCCGGCACGGCCTTGTCCGGGTTGATCCGGACGCGGTCGGGCTTGGCCGGCAGGGTCACGGAGGCGGTCTCGGCGGCCTCGTCGACGACGATGAGGAGCCGGCCCCGCTCGGCCCCGCGGCTCCATTCGACCCAGAGAGGAAAGACGAACCGGCCCTTGAGCTGGGTGACCCGGACGTCGAGGCGGACCCCCCCGGGGACGGCGGTCTGGGTCCAGGAGGTCTTGACCTCGGGCAGCTCCCAGGAGGAGAACCAGCCCTGGAAGAAGTCCGCCAGGCCGCGCCCGGCCGCCGCCTCCATGGCCGCGAAGAACTCGCCCGACCGCGCCGGCCGGAACTTGTGGGCCTCGAAGAACCGGCGCAGGCCGGCCTCGAAGGCCTCGGGGCCGATCAGGTCCTGGAGCATGAACAGGGCCAGGGCGGCCTTGTCGTAGACGATGGCCTGGTAGGCCGCGAAATCGAAGTAGCTCAAGCGCGAGCCCATCAGGATCGGGCCGCGGAAGGACTTCCGCTCGGTCCAGCGGGCGAACTTGCGCAGGATGGCGGCGAAGTCGGCCTCGCCGCGCGTCTCCCGCAGATAGGAGGCCGCCGCGAACTGGGCCAGCCCCTCGCTCAACCACTGGTCCTTGTAGGAATCGAAGGACACGCCGTGGCCCCACCATTGGTGGGCGATCTCGTGGGCCAGGAAATAGTCGTCCCAGGCCGACAGGTCGACCGGAGTGTCGAGGCGGGCCGGGAAGCCGAGGTCGCCCTGCCAGGGGACATCGTTGATGACGATGAACGAGGCCGGGCTGTGGCCGCCGAGGACGGGCCAGAGGCGCAGGACCAGGCCCAGCTTGTCGTAGGGGTAGGGGCCGAAGGTCCGGGCATAGAAGGCCAGGATCCGGGCCGCCTGGCCGGCCAGGGGGGCCCGGGAATCGACGATCTCGGAGGAGACCGCAATCTCCAGGGGCACGGACCCGGCCGTCTCGGTCCGCCGGTCGAACTTGCCGACGATGAACGACAGGTACTTCACCGGGGCCCGGGTGACGAAGGTGTAAGCGGCCTCGCGGGACCGGTCCGGGGCTCCGTCCCCCGCCGCCCCGTCGGGGGGCTCCAGGATGCCGGTGCCGATGCATTGGTATTGGGCCGGGACGCGCACGGTCAGCCGGGCCTGGAAATAGTCCTCGTCCGGGGGGGCCGGGTACCAGGCCCCGGCCTGGCTGTAGAAGAAGGTGTCGTAGCGGGGCCGGAGGCGGATGCGCTCGTTGAGCCCGCTCTGGGCGATGACGTCGGTCGTCGGCGGCACGGGCCTCATCCGGCCGCGGTAGGCGACCTCGATGGCCGTCGCCGCCCGCGGCGCCGGCGGGACCAGGAAATAGACGTAGAGGAGCTGGCGAAGCCGGTCCACGGTATAGAAGAGACGGCGGCCCTCGGCGTCGACGATGTCCCGGATCTCCAGGTCCGGATTGAACCGGAGCTTGACGCTCTCCAGACGATCGACGCGGGGCACGATCTCCAGGCGGGCCCGGGCGGCGAGGTCGAACGTCGCCGGCGTCAGGGTCAGGTCCAGATCGCAGCGGGCGACGTCGAACTTCTCGTCGAACGACAGGGCCATCCTCTTGAGCGGCGGCTCCTCCGGGCCTTGCGGGGTGTAGAGGCAGACGATGCGCTCGCGGCCGCGGTCGTACAGGCTGACCTCGTCGTCGGCGAAGGGGGAGAAGATGTAGACCATCTCCCCCGCCTTGCGGGCCTTGAACTCCAGGGCGGCCTCGTCGCCCTGGGGAAGGAAGGACAGCCGCCCGCCGTCGACGGAGTTCTCGATGGTAAAGGACCGGGGGTAGTTGCGGTCGAAGACCGCCGCCGCCCGGCCGGTCTCCTCGGCCGAGACGGGGGCCCCGTCCGGGGCCTCGTCGATGCGGACGTTGGAGGCGAAGAAGCCGGGGGAGCCGCGGATGAACAGGCTATCGACCTCCTCGGCGATGCGGTCCTTCTTATAAAGGAGGCGGAGCTGGTGACGCTCGTTGGCGTCGCTGGGCTCGAAGTCCACCCGGCCCCGGCCGACGACGACCAGGGCCGTGTCGACGCCCGTCAGGTTGTCGTAGAAGACGGCCGCGTCGGCGAAGGTGAAGCGGACGTCGGCGTGGACGACCTCGACCCGGCGGGCCCGGGCGGCCCGCTCGCCGGGAATGCGGACCTTGAACAGCCGGGTCGGCGGGCCGGCGACATCCAGGCCGGTCACGGTCCAGCCGCCGTTACGGCCCTCGAGGGCGAGCGTCCAGGACTCGATGGCCGCCGCCTGGTCGTTCTCGAAGAAGGCCCGGACGAACACCCGGGTCGGACCGCCGGCCGGGGACTGGACGCCGGCCGGCTGGAGACGGACATCATTCAGCCCCAGGTCGTCGGAGAAGACCGCCAGCCGGGACTCCTCGGCCGCCCGGAGCTCGGGCCGGAAGGCCTGGAGATAGGCGGCCACGGAACCGCCGCGGAGCAGGTCCTGGAGCCGGGTCACGAAGGCGGCCGGCGTTTCTACCGGGCCGGCCGGAGAAGCGGTCTGGCCGTAACCGGACCCCGGCAGGAGAAGCAGAAGAAGGAGCAGGACCCCTGGGACCGCTTTTCTCACGGCTGCCCTCATTATAACATCGAATCGTCAGCCACACGTGGAAAAGCCGATTTTGTGCCAAGAGGCCAAAGGGAAGGCCGCCGCCGGACCGCGGCCGGGATTTACGGAACGTCAAGAAAATTTACGCCGGCGGGCCGCCGGAAGGGGCTACTTTTTGAGGGGGCGGCCCAAGATCGTTTCGACGTCGCGGACCTTGCCGGCGATCCGGCCCGCGGCGCCCGGCCGGTCGTCGATGGCGATGTGGGTCAGGACGCGGCCGGTTTCGCCCCGCATGGCCTCGTGACAGCGACGGACCAGGGCCATGACCGCGTCCCAGTCGCCCTCGACGAGGGTGCCCATGGCCGTCAGCTGGTAGGGCAGGCCGCTGCGGTCGACGAGGTCGAGGATGCGGGCCACCGGCCCGGCCAGCTCTTCGCCCCGGCCGATGGGCACGACGCTGAACTCGACGATCATCGCCCCGCCTTCAATCCTTGTCCTTGTCGCGGTCCTTTTTGGGCGTCGACTTCTTGAGGTGCTCCTCCCAGGTGATGAAGCTGTGGTAGAAGACGGCGTCGCCCTCGTCGATGCCGCGGGTGATCTCGGTGATATGGGAGGTCTGGGCGCCGAACTCCTCGATGGCGTAGATGACGGCCTTGTCGGGCTTGGTGGTGGCGCCGCAGGTGTAGATGTCCAGGGCGGCATAGCCCATCTCGGGCCAGGTGTGGGTGGAGATGTGGGACTCGGAGATGACGACGACGCCGCTGACGCCGGCCGGCGGGAACTTGCTGAACGAGATCGACCAGACGTGGGCGCCGGCGATCTCGGCCGCCCGGACGAGGATCTGCTGGACCTTCTCGACGCTGCCGATGATCTTGGGGTCGCAGCCGGAGGCCTCGACGATGTAATGGTGGCCGATCGGGGAATGGGTGATTTTGACCATCGCCTTCTCCTTCCCTAAAAAAGCGATTATGTCACATCACCGGATTCTGTCAAGAACGCTCCGTCCGCCGGCCCTCACACGGGCAGGCGGGGCTCCTCCTTGAGGACGTTCAGGACGATGTGGGTGACCGTCCGGTCGACGTGGGGGATGGCCAGCAGGCCCTTGACGAAGCCGTTGAGGTCCTCGCGGCCGGTGAAGCGGCCGACGATGAAGGCGTCCCAGTCCCCGGTGACGTCGTAGACGGCCGCCACCCGGGGGTCTTGGGCGATCCGCTTCTGGGTCTCCAGGAGCCGGCCCTTGGAGATGCGGACGGCGACCACGGCGGCCAGGCTGAAGCCGAAGTACTCGGGGTCGACGACCGGGACGTAGCCCTTGACGGCCCCGGCGGCTTCGAGCTTCTTGACGGTGTGAATGACGGCCGTGACGGACGTCCCGACCTCCTTGGCCACCTCCCGGAAGCTCTTGCGGGCGTTGGTGTTGAGGACCCGGATGATCTTGCGGTCCAGCTCGTCGATCATGGGCGGCGCCTCCAATTATCCGATATAATAGCCGATTTCGTTCCAATTGTAAACTATATTTTTTTTATTATTGACAATCGTATTATTATTGACTAAAAAGATTGACATCTTACGTGCCGCCCGGCCGGCCGGACGGCGAGGAGCAGCCCATGACCCCGACCACGGCCCGCCCGGTCCCGAAGGCCTATGGCGCCCGGGACGAGAAGGACGTCCTGGCGTTCGTCCGCGATCCCGGGAACGACATCCGCTTCATCCGCCTGTTCTTCCCCGACATCCTGGGACGGCAGATGGATTTCACCATCCCGGCCTCCGAGCTCGCGTCCGCCTTCAAGGAGGGCAAAGGGTTCGACGGCTCGTCCATCGCCGGCTTCGTCCGCATCGAGGAATCGGACCTGGTCATCAAGCCCGACCCCCGGACCTTCCGGGTCCTGCCCTGGACCTACGAGGGCTTCGCCCCGGACATCCGCTGGCGCGAGGCGGTCATGTTCGGGGACGTCCTGCAGCCCGACGGCTCCGTCTACGGGGGCGACAGCCGGGCCGCCCTGAAACGGGTCCTGGAACGGGCCCGCCGCGAGCTGGGGATCGAGGATCTCATGTGCGGGCCCGAGCTGGAGTTCTTCCTCTTCCCCTCGAGCGAGGCCCCGGCCCTGACCGACGCGGGCGGCTACTTCTTCAGCGGCCGGCACGGCGAGATCCGCAAGGAGATCCAGCTGCTCCTGCACCGCATGGGCATCGCCACCGAGTACGACCACCACGAGGCCGCCCACAGCCAGCACGAGATCGACCTCCGCTTCGGGGCCGCCGTGGACATGGCCGACACGGCCATGATCTTCCGCTACATGGTCAAGAAGGTCTGCCGCATGCACGGCCTGTACGCCACCTTCATGCCCAAGCCCGTCAACGGCCAGAACGGCAGCGGCATGCACGTCCACCAGTCGCTCTGGAAGGACGGCCGGAACCTGTTCTTCGACAAGAACGGCCCCTATCACCTCTCGCTCCTGGCCCAGCGGTACATGGCCGGCCTGATGACCCACGCCCGGGAGATCTCGGCCGTCCTGAGCCAGTGGGTCAACTCCTACAAGCGCCTCATCGAGGGCTACGAGGCCCCTGTCTACATCGCCTGGGGCCAGCGCAACCGCTCGGCCTACATCCGCGTGCCCGAGTACCAGCCGGGCAAGGAGAAGGCCACCCGCGTCGAGCTGCGGGCCGCCGACCCGGCCTGCAATATCTACCTGGCCTTCGCGGCCATGCTGGCCGCCGGGATGGAGGGCGTGAGGAAGGGCTACGAGCTCGTCGACCCCGTCGAGGAGAACATCTACCGCATGAGCGGGGCCCGGCAGCGCAAGTTCGAGATCCGGGTCCTGCCGCGGAACCTCGAGGAGGCCGTGCGGACCATGGAGAAGAGCGCCGTCGTCCGGGAGGCCCTGGGCGGCCACATCTTCGACACGCTCGTGGCCAACAAGCTCAGGGAGGTCGAGGAGTACGGCCGGAACGTCTCGAGCGAGTTCGACAAGCAGGTCAGCGACTACGAGATCCGCCGGTATCTGCCGGTCCTGTGAGCCGCGCCGGGCTTTGCCTTGCGGCGCCCCAGCGCATATAATGCCCGCATGCGGCCGCCGAAGAGCGAGATCGAAGCCCTGACGGCGAAGTACCGGGGCCGCCCGCGGTCGCTCATCCCGGCCCTCCAGGACATCCAGGACCGCTTCGGCTGGCTGCCGCCGGAGGCCCTCGAGCACGTCGCCGCGGCGCTCGGCGTGCCCCTCGTCCAGGTCTTCGGCGTGGCCACCTTCTACCAGGCCTTCAGCCTCGAGCCGCGAGGCCGCCATGTCTGCACCGTCTGCCTGGGCACGGCCTGCCATGTCCGGGGCGGAGCGGCGGTGCTGGAGGGCTTCGAGCGCCGGCTCGGCGTCTCCGCCGGGCAGACGAGCGCCGACGGCGCCTTCAGCCTCGAGCGCGTCAACTGTCTCGGCGCCTGCGCCCTGGCCCCCCTGGCCGTCGTCGACGGCCGCTATCACGCCCAGATGACCGACGCCAAGGTCGAGGCCGTCCTGGCCGGGCTGGCCAAGGACGAGCCGGCATGAGCGCGGTCCGGACCCGCCTGCTCGTCTGCGCCGGCACGGGCTGCACGTCCGCCGGCGCCTTCGAGGTCCGCCGGGCCCTCGAGGACGAAGTCCGGCGCCGCGGCCTGGAGCGCCAGGTGCTGGTCGCGACCACCGCCTGCCACGGCTTCTGCGAGCGCGGCCCCATCCTCCTCGTCCAGCCCGACGGCGTCTTCTACCAGCGCCTCACGCCCGCCGACGTCCCGGACCTGGTCGAGGAGCACCTCGTCAAGGGCCGGCCGGTCCAGGCCCTGATGTACGTCCCGCCGGCCGAGCGGGAGCCCGTGCCGCTGATGCGGGACATCGGGTTCTTCCGGCACCAGCGCCTGATCGTCCTGCGCAACCGCGGCCGCATCGACCCGGAGCGGATCGAG
>JAEAMF010000429.1_pt1 | contig 54113 bp, 43 predicted proteins | sample 8958721 | NCBI WGS metagenome assembly JAEAMF01 (sample SAMN16933255, study PRJNA681124) | bioreactor sludge metagenome | isolation source: anaerobic bioreactor treating anionic surfactant - SDBS | place: India: Bengaluru | collected 2019-02-28
AGCGCGCGGTAGAACGCCGGCCAGACCGGGTCGACGACCGGGTGTTCGCGGGGTTTTGCCCGGCCGTCCTCGACCAGCACCATGCCGCGCTTCGTGACCTCGCCGATGTCCGCGGCCGGTATCCGCCGGCGCGCGAGCGCAGCGAGCAGGGCCCGGGTCCGGTGCGGCCGGCACATGGCGATGAGCGTGCCCTCGCTGATGGACTTGTACGGGTCGATGCCGAACATCGAGCAGATTTCCGGCACGCAGGGCAGGACCGGGATCTTCTCTTTGTCGACCCTGACTCCGAACCCGCCGGCCTGGGCCATCTCGTACAGCCCGCCCCAGAGCCCGCACTCGGTCGCGTCGTGCATGGCGGTGACGCCCTTCGAGCGCGTGCCGACACGCACGGCGGCGAGCGCGTCCTCGACTACCGACATCCGGTAGAAGAGCTTCTCGGCGCGCCGGGCAAAGGCCGCGCCGAAGCGCTCGGCCAGCCGGTCCGGGAACATCGTGGCGAAGATGCCGGACGCCTCGATGGCCGGGCCCTTGGTGACGACGATGCGGTCCCCGGGCCGGCAGAACCTGGGGGAAACGTAGTCGGTGAGCCCGCCTTCGGCGATGACCGTCGCGCCGCCGACCATCGGGTAGCCGCAGTTCTCGTATCGGGCGGTGTGGCCGGTGACGATGGCCACGCCGTATTTCCGGCACTCGGTATGGATGACCTTCCAGACGGTTTCGAGCTGCTGCTCGTTGATGGCCATCGGCAGGTTGAAGTCAATGGCCAGGTAGCGGGGCGGCAGCCCGCTGGTGACGACGTCCGAAAGGAGGATGTGGATGGCGAACCAGGCGGCGCGCCGCCAGCCGTACTCGGGCACGATGAAGACCGGGTCGGTAGTCAGGGCCAGGGCGCGGTTGCCGACACGGACGATGCCGACGTCGACACCGTGCATCGGGCCGACGAGGACGTTGCGGCTTCTCGCGCCGAGCCGCGGGTAGATCAGTTCCTCGAATACCCGCTGGTCGATTTTACCAATATCGGGCAGTTTCTCACGCATGAGGCTATTATCTTACCTGGCATGCGCTCGTCAAGCCGCGCGAGTTGACAGTACCGGCCGGCGGTTGCCAGCGGCCGGGAGTTGCCATAGAATAGTGGCCGGCAGTTTGAACAAAGGAGATGATATGAAGTACCTGTCAGCCGTTTTCGTGCTGTTGGCCGTTCTGACTCCGAACGCTGCCCTAGCGCAGGGCTGTGGGGGCTGCGGCGGGTGTCCGAACGCCGGCACGAGTGCCTGCGGCCAGCCGGCGGTGGTGCCGGCCAGCGTCCTGCTGTTCACCTTTGACGGCGACACCATCGACCTGGTCGGCGAGATGAAGACCGGGCCGAAGGTGCTGTTCACCTTCAAGCCGGACTCCGCGGGCATGCAGGTCGCCGCCGACGTTCAGCGGGCCTGGCTCGGGCGCAACGACTCGACCGTTTCGCTCTTGGGCGTGGTGTGCGGTACGAAGAAGGACGCCCAGGCGGCGCAGAAGAAGCTGGGCCTGGGATTCACGCTGGTCCTCGACCAGGGGTGCGCGGGCTCGCTGGTGCTCGGACTTGCCTACTGCCCGGGCGCGGTGTTTGTCCGCAAGGACGGCACGGTCGCGGGCCGGGCATACACGTTCACCGCAGAGGTGATGAACCAGGGCTTCGCGGCACTGGCCGCCCCGGCCCGGCAGACTGACCCGGTGTGCAAGATGAAGGTCGACCCGGGTGCCGAAGCGGCGAAGTACGAGTTCCAGGGCAGGACCTACTACTTCTGCAGCGCCGGGTGCCGGAGTTCCTTCATCAAGAACCCGAAGAAGTACCTGGCCGATTAGCCTCTTGACCGACACGCAGCGGGCCGTCCCGACGCTCGAACAGGCGGTGCGCAGGCTCGAGGCCTGCTCCGAGTTCTGCCGGCTCGTGCCCGAGGTCAGGGTCAACCTGGTCTACGCGCCCGCGGGCGTCGAACGGCCCGACGAAGTGCTGGGCGTGGACGGCCGCATCACGGTCGTCGGCGGCAGGCCGCACGCCTCGGGCCCGGTCCGGCCGGGCGTATCCGACCACATGGCACGGCTCATCATCGAACTGCGCAGGCACGACCAGTCCGTCCGTGCCGGGCTCGACTTCCGATGGAACGAGTCAATCATGGCCTATATTGAGCGCTACTGCCGCGGGCAGGGGATGGTGCTGGGCTGCATTGACCGGACGGTCGAGCCGAAGGAGCTCATCGGCAGGGACAAGGGCTCGATACCCTGGAAGGTCGAGTACCTGGTCGCGGCTTGCGGCGGCAAGGTGCCGCCTCTGTTCTACGAGTCGCGCGGCTGGGGCAAGGAGCCTTTGTTCTTCCTCGTCGGCCCGGACCCGATGTCGGTGGTCGAACGGGTGGCCGATATCGCCCGCGGCTACGCGCAGGCCTTCGACTGACTGGTGCACTGCGGCCCGAGCCAGCTCTTCCGTTTCGACGAGAACCATCCTGTGCATCGCCCGTCCCGGCCGGACGCCGGCAGACCGCGACCTTTCTAGCCGCCTGCCGGATGCGGCAGAGCGCAGTATGGGATTGCTCTGTCGGACGTTGACGGGCGGTCGAGAGATCGCTACGATGTTCTTGGAGGTGACGATGTCGATTCGACGCGACGGCACAACCAAGGGCGTCTCGATTACCTGTGGAGTCGCCTGCACTCTGTTGCTCATCGCCGGCTCGGGCGCTGCGGAGACTTGGCACTACCTGTCTGGCGGCAAGCTGAGCGGAGTATCCAGCGTCGGCAGCCACGTCTGGACCGTCGGGCAGGAAGGGCTTCTTCTCTACTCCGAAGACAACGGCGCAACGTGGCGCAGAATGCCCCGCTTCACAACATCCAACTTGTCTGACATTGAGTTCTGGGATCAGAATCTCGGTCTGGTCACCGCGGAAGACAACGCCGTCTATCGCACCACCGACAACGGCGCGACCTGGAACACCCAAGTCGGCTCTGCAGGCAAAGTGAGATTCGTCACTCGCGATATCGTGTGGATCACTGGTCTAGGCTTGGCGCTCCTCAGCGTCGACGGCGGCCTCACTTGGGAATCGCGAGCCTGCACAGACGCCGGGTCAGGTGCACCTCATTGGTTCTCTGACGGCCTCAACGGGTGGGCGGCTGACGGCCCGCCGGTCGGAAGCAGGGTCTTTCGGACGACGGACGGAGGTCAGTCATGGGCCGTGGTTTCCAGTCTTCCGAGCGAACTCAGCAGCTACGCTGCTGCGCTGGCCTTTGCCGGTGCAGATTCGGGTGTCCTGCTGCGCTATGTCCTGCGCTACGCGGGCCACGTACGGCTGGACTACCGGATATGGTACACGACGACCAATGGCGGCAACACATGGTCTGAAGCCCAGACTCGGTCCGGATATCCGGCTCCTCGCGGCCTTGACACAGACCTCTCGGGAAGAATCTACGCGTTGGAGAACGACGTATGCACGGTCTTTGACGACCTGGTCCCACGCTCCGCCCCTTTTGACACCCAGGGTGTTGATCTGGATCCCTTTGACGTGTCGGCCAGCCGTGGCTATGACCAATGGGTCTGCGGTACCGGCTGCATGGTTCAGAAATCAAGCGACAATGGCATGTCGTGGATTCTGGCTCGGAGCGGAGTCGGCGGTCCCTTCATAGACATCGCGTTCTATGACTCCGCTGTCGGCATGGCAATCTGCCAGTACACAGCAGTTAAGAGCGAAGACGGAGGAAGGACCTGGCGTAGGGCACTGCGAGCACGATACCCCAAGGGCGCTGGATTCACGGGTCTCTCACTAGTGCCACCTGCATACGCGTACGTCGCCCGTGACGACTTCTTCTTCAGAGAGGGATGGAATGGTCGCTGCGAGATACTCAAGACGACCGATACAGGTGCAACCTGGATCGTGCAGCTCTCCAATGGGAACGCTAATTCTCCGCTGTATGCAGGCAAGGTCTGTTTCGTCGACAGCCTCCACGGCTGGCATCCGGGCTACTCCAATCCGTATCCGCACTTGTGCACATCCGTGCGCACAGCCGACGGAGGGGCTACGTGGACAGGTATGAAGGGCTACAGCGGGTCTGGGGCGGTGGGTCTCTCCTTCACAGATACGCTGAATGGTTGGCTGGCAACTTGGAACGGAGAGGTCTATCGGACCGCAACAGGCGGTGACTCATGGTTCGTTCAATGGCTTGGAGCGCCGGTGAGGAGACTTCAAATGCTGGACCAGCAGAACGGGTGGGCGCTAGGCGATTCAGGAATCCTGTCATCGTCAAACGGCGGCGACAGTTGGACGTTGGCGTTTCCTGCTGCAGGCCTGAGTGCCCTTCACTTCATAGAAAGGCAGCACGGCATTGTAGTTGGGCAGCACTGCAGCATCTTCCGGACTGGAGACTCCGGTCGGACCTGGCTTCGCGATACCTGTGATTTCACGTCAAACCTCAATGCGGTGTTCATGTTCGATAGCGCTCACGCCTGGGCGGCGGGGGATAACGGACTTGTGCTGGGTCTCGGTGACTGGGCTGTCGGCGCAGATGAGCGGCACGTGGGTCAGCCTGTCTACGTGCGGCAGTTCCGTGTTGAGCCACGCATCTGCCGCACACGCATAGTTGTACATACCAATGGCGAGCAGGCGGTGCTTCAGCTGCACGACCTGAGCGGCAGACTTGTCAGGACTGTGTCCGTCCGAACCGGCGATCATGAGCTCGCAGTCGACACGCGTGAGATGCCTGCCGGAGTCTATTATGTCTCAACGCTCCATGTCTCAGGCCGGCAGTCCGTCCGTGTGGTCAAGGTCAGGTAGGGGTCTCCGGGACCGTCAGATACTCGCGGCACTACCAAGTGATTGACACTGACCGGCTGCGCTGTGGCGATTCGATCGGATGTTGACCACGTGTCCGGGGCAGCGCTGGCCGACACGTAAACCATGAGATCATAGCCCACTCAGTCGACCGCCCCAAGGAAACCTTGCCCGCGACTACGCACAGGCCGGCGGCCGGTAGCCCCGGCGCCGGCGCCACGGGCCGGCCCGGCCAAAGACAGTATTGACATAGCGTAATATTTCAATATTATAGGTCGATGTCGTCCAAGAAGGTCAGCCTGAGCCCGGAGGAATGCCGGATGCTTTCCGGTTTCCTGGCGCACTTCAGCCACCCGCTCCGGCTGCGGATCGTCTGCCAGCTCGGCCACGGCGAGAAGTGCGTGAATGACCTGGTGGCGGCCACGGGCGGGCTGCAGACCACCGTCTCGGGCCAGCTCAAGTACCTGACTCTCGCCGGCATTATCGCGCCGGAACGCCGGGGCGCCAAGGTGTTCTACCGGATCGCCGACCAGCGCGCAGTGAGGTTGCTGAAACACCTGGTCGCGGAGTTTGGACTGGACAAGGCGTAGGATGAAACCCGAAACCGGACGCGAAGTCGCACAGGACACCGTTGCGACGTTCTCCAAGATGTTCGACCTGTCGCTCACCAAGGACAAGATGATGGACATGATGCCGGGGCTCCTGCTCTATCTCGCCCGCCGGCCGGAGATGGTGACGCCAGTGCTCGACATCATGCTGCCGATGATGAGGCAGATGGGCATCGAAGTTAACGACGACCTGCTGGTCGAGATGATGCCATCGGTGGTCAAGGCGGTGGACCACGAGCCGGCGCTGGGCGGCACGGTGTTCGCGCGGATGGTGCCGATGATGAAGGCGTTCGGGCTGAAGATGAACCTCTACATCATGGGTAAGGTCATGGGCATGATGATGGGCATGACGCTGCGTCACCCGCGGATAATCCCGGGCATGATGAAGGCGATGCCGAAGATGCTGTAGCGGGGAACAGGCGAATGCGGAAACCAGAAACCAGAATGCAGAAGTCAGAAGTCCGAACCGGCACACAGGAGCAGGGAGACGGCGCGCATGCGTGAATCACCCCTCGACTGGCTGCCCGGGTTTGACAAGAAGTTTGCCGAATTGACGCACCGGATGGTCAAGGACCTGGAGAAGTGCATGCAGTGCGGCAAGTGCACGGCCCAGTGCCCGGCGGCCAAGTTGTCTTCGTATAACCCGCGCCAGATCATCCGCGACCTGAAGATGGGCAACGTCGAGAAGGTCATTTCTTCGGAGGAACTCTGGCTGTGTTTCTTCTGCTCGGGCTGCTACGCGGTCTGTCCGCAGGACATCAACTTCCCGTTCGCCGTCTGCATGCTGCGCTACGCGGCGCTGGCCAAGGGCTACGGCTGGAAAGAGGTCCAGAAAATCAAGGACCCGTATGCGCAGGACTACTACAACACCGGGCTGTCAGTGAGCCCGGACGAGAAGAACCTGGGTCTCCGGGCCGAACTGGCCAGGCACTCTGGTACTGACGGCCGCATCGCCACCATCCGCAAGCGGATGGGCCTGCCGGAGAAGCGGGTCGTGTCCGAGAAGGCGATGGCGGAGATCCGGTTCATCGCCGACGCGACCGGGATGACCGACCTGTTCAAGGAAATCGAGAAGAAGCAGGACGTGCCCAAGAAGTGGAACTACGGCTCGCCCGCGGACCTGGTGAAGGTCAAGCGCGGGCCGCACCAGAAGTTCGTGGACATTGATGATGAGCGCGAGGCCAGGGACACGGCCGAAGTCAGAACCGAGAAGTCAGATGCCGGCAGTCAGAAGTCCAAGGGCAAGGAGTAAGCGTGCCAAGAGAAGAACTGGTGAAGAAGATCAAGGTCTCGGACCGGATGTTCGTGTTCCAGCCGTGTGTCGGCAACAACAAGTACCCGGGGATCATCTCAGCCGCGCTTCACGCGCTGCCCAAGCTCGGCGTCGAGCCGGTCACCAGCGACGAACAGACCTGCTGCGGCGGGTTCCTGACTTTCACCAATGTGGCCCAGCCGACTTCAACGATGCCGGCGGTCGCGCGCAACCTGTGCCTGGCGGAGGAGCAGGGCCTGGACGTGGTGGCATTCTGCAACGGCTGCCACACGTTTCTCACCGAGTTCGCCCACTTCATGAATGACCGGCCGCCGGTCAAGGGCGTAGTCAACACCATCCTGTCGATGATCGGCCGCGAGTACAAGGGCACGTCGGGCATCTACCATGTCGTCGAGGTTCTCTACCGGCTCAAGGACCGGATTGCCGAGCGGGTCGAGGTGCCGCTTTCGGGGCTCCGGCTCGCCACCCACTATGGCTGCCACTACCTGAACGGTTTCAAGAAGACCGCCATAGACGACGCCTTCATGCCGACGGTGCTCGAGGAGATCATTCGCGCCTGCGGGGCCGAGGTCGTCGACTACCCGGAGAACCGCACTTGCTGCGGCACCGGGCTCACCCAGGTCATCCTGCACAAGGAGGAGCTGTCGCTGCCCCACACCAAGCGCAAGCTCGAGAGCCTGAACGCGGTCCAGGCCGACGCGGTCGTGGTCCAGTGCCCGTACTGCCTGGCGCAGCTCGACCGGATGTCCCAGAAGCTGAACAGCCGCAAGGCAGGGGAGTTCCAGACGCCGGCAATCCACGTCATCCAGTTGGTCGCGCTGGCGCTCGGCGTCGAACCGGCGAAGCTCGGGTTCGACGCGCACGCGATACCGTTCAAGCGGTTCATGGCCAAGTTCGACAAGCTGCCAAAGGGGACCGGAGTGAAACACCAAGACACCAAGAGTACCAACAAACCAGAGCCGGCCGAGGCGCTTGTCTGATGTCCCGCTCCTACCCTCGAACCCTGGAACCCCTGGCCCCTCGAACCCTTTCCTGACATGGCCAAGGTCGGCGTCTTCATCTGTCACTGCGGCGTGAACATCGCGGGCAAGGTGGACGTGGCCCGGGTCGCCGAGACCATCGGCAGAATGCCCGAGGTCGCTTTCGCGACCGACTACAAGTTCATGTGCTCGTCCCCGGGGCAGAACCTCGTGGCCGACGCCATCAAGAATCACGGTCTGAACCGGGTGGTGGTCGCGGCCTGCTCTCCGAAGATGCACCTGCCGACCTTCCAGAAGACCGTCAGCCGGGCCGGTCTGAACCCGTACCTGGTCGCAATGGCCAACATTCGCGAGCAGTGCTCGTGGGTGACCGAAGACCGGGAACAGGCGACTGAGAAGGCCATCGACCTGGTTCGGCGCCAGGTGCGGCGCGTCGTCCATGCCGACTCACTCGAAGACGTATCCGTGCCGGTCGAGAAGACCGCGCTGGTGCTGGGCGGCGGCGTCGCCGGCATCCAGGCCGCACTCGACATCGCGGACGGCGGCAGGAGGGTGATCCTGGTCGAAAAGAGCCCGTCCCTGGGCGACAAGATGGCCCAGCTCTCCGAGACCTTCCCGACGCTCGACTGCTCGCAGTGCATCCTGACCCCGAAGATGGTCGAGGCGGCCCAGCACCCGAACATCGAGATTCGCGTCAACACCACGCTGAAGAAGCTCGATGGCTATGTCGGCAATTTCGAGGCGACGCTCGAGAAGAAGGCGACCTACGTCGACGAGAAGAAGTGCATCGCCTGTGGGCTGTGCATGACCAAGTGCCCGGTGAAGAACGTGCCCGACGAGTTCAACGCGAACCTGGGCACGCGGCCGGCGATCGCCACCCCGTTTCCCCAGGCCGTGCCGGCGATACCGGTCATCGACGCCCGGTACTGCCTGAAGCTCACCAAGGACAAGTGCGGGGCGTGCGAGCGGGTGTGCCAGCCCGGTGCCATCAACTATGACGACAAGCCGCGCGAGGACAAGGTGAAGGTCGGCGCCGTCGTCGTCGCGACAGGTTACCAGGAGATGTCGCCGGCAACGTACACCGAGTATGGCGGTGCCACCTACCCGGACGTGCTGACCGGCATCCAGTTCGAGCGGCTGGTCTCGTCGACCGGCCCGACCGGCGGCAAGCTCGTCCGGCCGAGTGACGGCCGGGAGCCGAAGACGGTCGTCTTCGTCCAGTGTGTCGGTTCGCGCGACCCGTCCAAGGGCCACGAGTACTGCTCAGGCATCTGCTGCATGTACACCGCTAAGCACGCGCTGTTGTTCAAACACCACGTGCCGCAGGGCCAGGCCTACGTCTGCTACATCGACATCCGCTCGCCGGGCAAGAGCTACGAGCAGTTCGTCCGGCGCGCAATCGAGGAAGAGGACGTCAGGTACATCCGCGGCCGGGTCGGCAAGGTGCAGCGGCGCGCGGACGGCCGGTACCGGGTCTACTGCGAGGATACGCTCGTCGGCCGGCCGGTGCAGATTGACGCCGACATGGTAGTGCTGTCCAGTGCGGTCGAGCCGAACGCCGACGCGCCGAAGCTCGCCCAGACGCTGGGCATCGCCTACGACGCGGACGGGTTCTACTCCGAGTCGCACCCCAAGCTCAAGCCGGTCGAGACCGCGACCGCGGGGATATTCCTGGCCGGCGCCTGCCAGGGGCCAAAAGACATCCCGGCGAGCGTCCAGTCTGGCAGCGCGGCGGGGGCCAAGGTGCTTGCGCTGTTCTCGAAGGACCGGCTGGTCAAGGCGCCCCACATCGCGTCGGTTGACGTTACGTCCTGCGTCGGGTGCTTCGCCTGCAAGCCGGTCTGCTACTACTCGGCGATCGAGGAGAAGACGGTCGGCGGCCGGGTCGTGGCCAATGTCATTGCCGGCAAGTGCCAGGGCTGCGGGGCCTGCGTCTCAACCTGCCGGGGCAAGGCGATGACGCTCGCCGGGTACACCGACGACGAGGTATTCGAAGAGGTGGTTGCGTGAAGATGAACGAAGAGCCGAGAATCCTCGGTCTGCTCTGCAAGTGGTGCTCGTACGCGGGCGCGGACCTCGCCGGCACCAGCCGGTTCGCCTACCCGGCCAACGTGCGGATAGTCCAGGTGCCCTGCTCGGGCCGCATCGACCCGGTGATGATATTCCGGGCGTTCACCGAGGGATATGACGGGGTGCTGGTTTCCGGCTGCCATCCCGGGGACTGCCATTACGGCACCGGCAACTACTTCGCCCGGCGCAAGCTGGCGGTGGCGCGCCGGCTGCTCGAGACGGTCGGCATCAGCCGTGAGCGGATGCAGTTCACGTGGGTCTCGGCCGCCGAGGGCCGACGGTTCAGCGAAGTCTGCGCCGACTTCACCGAGCGACTCAGGAAGCTCAGAGGCGCGGAGAAGGCGATGGCGCGCGAGGCGGTGGCGCGATGAGGGAGCTGCGCAGCCGCGCGAAGGAGTTGTTCGAGCGAAACGAGATTGATGTGCTGCTGGCGTGGAGGGTCGAGCCGGATTCCGGCCAGGTCAAACCCCACGCGTTCCGCAAGGGCGATGACCTTGAGCAGCTGGTGTTCGATGACCGGTGCGTGCACAACCTCGTCACGTTCCTGCCCGCGCTTGCCGGCCGGCACAGGCGGACCGGGGTCGTGCTCAAGGGCTGCGATGGACGGGCGCTGGCGACGCTTCTGTCCGAGAAGCGGCTGAAGCGCGAGAGCGTCTATGCCATTGCGGTCGCGTGCGACGGGGTGAAGATTGACGGCAAGACCGCGGCCAAGTGCGCCGACTGCGCGACCAACGTGGCGCCGGTAGCCGACGCGGTCATCGGCGAGAAGCAGCCCGCGAAAGCGCCCGAGTACAAGCAGCTTGAGCACGTCGAGAAGATGAACCCGGAAGAACGCTGGCAGTTCTTTGCCCAGCAGTTCGAGCGGTGCGCGCGCTGTTACTCCTGCCGCCAGGCCTGCCCGATGTGCTACTGCGAGACTTGCATCGCCGAACAGGTCGAACCGGCCTGGATTGACGCTTCGACCAAGCTTTCGGCCAACACGATGTGGCATCTGTCCCGGGCCTATCATCTTGCCGGCCGGTGCGCCGACTGCGGCGAGTGTGAGCGGGTCTGCCCGGAGCGCATACCGCTGCGCATGCTGAACATCGCTCTCGAGAAGGCGGTCGGAGAACTTTTCAATGTCAGGCCGGGCACCGTGGCCGACACGGTGCCGCCGCTCTCGGTGCTCGCCCAGGACGACCCGGACTCGCTGCTGGAAGGGAAGCGGTGATGGCGGGCTGGAAGAAGCTCGCGAAGCCCGACCTGCCCGCGTTTCTTGCCGAACTTGCGGGCAGAGCCGAACTCGTGGTTCCCCAGGAGAAGAACGGCAAGGTGCGGTTCGGACCCTATGACCCGGCGAAACCGGCGGGATTCCCGACAAGCCTTGTCGACGTGTCGGCCAAGGCGCTGTTCTTTCCCAAGCGCCGGCCGGTCGCCCGGTTCGCGGCCGCTGACAAGACGAAGCTCGAACCGGTCGAGCCCGACACAAGGCCGAGAATCGTGATGGGCCTGCACCCTTGCGACGTCGCCGCAGTCAACTACGTGGACCGCGTTTTCATCCACTCGACGTTCAAAGACCCGCTGTACGAGGCCGAACGGAAACGGACCACCGTCGTCGGGATGCTCTGTTCCGAGATGAAGCCCGAGTGCCACTGCACCGACCGCGACCTCTCGCCTGACGACGAGCGCGGGATGGATGCAGTGTTCTGCGAGGCGGAGGGCGGATATCTGTTCCGTGCCATTACTGACAAAGGTGCCGAAGCCATCAAGTCGGGTTTGCTCAAGGAGACCGGCGAGTCGCCTGAGAAGAAGGAATGGCCGAAAGGGAAGCGGCCGGTAGCCGAGCCCGATGAGCTGATGAGGCTGTATGACGACGGCTTTTGGACAGCCGTGAGCGACCTGTGCCTGACCTGCGGTGCGTGCACCTTCGCCTGTCCGACCTGCACATGCTTCCTGGTTGCGGACGAACAGCACGACGGTGAGGGCGAGCGTGTTACCGCCTGGGATTCCTGCCAGTTTGCGGGCTACGCGAGGATGACCGGCGGGCACAACCCGCGCAAGACCGCCGCGGCGCGGGTGCGCAACCGGATGCTCGACAAGTTTGTCTACACCCGCGACAAGTACGGTTCGGTGTCGTGCGTCGGCTGCGGCCGGTGCGCCATCATCTGCCCGGTTGGCCGCCACTTCCCGAAGGAAATTGCCGAGCTGAGCAGGAAAGCGAAGGCGCGCTAGATGGCCATGGAGCTTGTGCCGCATCCCGCCCGCATCAAGCAGGTCATCGAGGAATCAACCGACGTCCGGAGTTTCCTGATTGAGTGCGGCGACGGCGCGAAGATGCAGTCGCTGCCTGGCCAGTTCGTCGAGGTGTCGCTGCCCGGCGTCGGCGAATCGACCTTCGCCATCAGCCGGCTCGCGCCCGGGGGTACGGAGTTCGAGGTGTCGGTCAAGCGCATGGGCCACGTGACCAAGGCGCTGCACCGCAGCGCTGCCGGCGAGGCATTACAGGTGCGCGGCCCGTACGGCAAGCCGTTCCCGGTCGCGGACTGGAAGGGCAAGGACATCCTGGTTATCGGCGGCGGCATCGGTCTCGCGCCCCTGCGCCCGGTCGTTGACCATATCCTGGCGCACCGCAAGGACTACGGCAAGCTCGACATCGTGTTCGGCGCGCGCACGCCCGGGGACATGATCTACCGCGCCGACCTCGCGGCGTGGGGCAAGAATCCCGGCATCAAGCTGGTCCGCACCATTGATATGGAGTGTGTTGACTGGGACGGCTGCGTCGGCCTGCTGCCTACGGTCGTGAAGGAACAGGGATACCAGCCGGCGGGCCGGGTCGCGGTCGTGTGCGGGCCGCCGGTGATGATCAAGTACACGATGGCCGCGCTTCGGGAACTGGGCTGGCCGGATACCCAGGTGTACACCACGCTTGAGATGAAGATGCAGTGCGGTATCGGCCAGTGCGGCCGGTGCAACATCGGCTCAAAGCTCGTCTGCAAAGACGGGCCGGTCTTCCGCCTCGACGAAATCCCCCCGTACGCGCTGTAGGTCCGCCGGCAGCTGCTCCCGGCTACTGGTTGTCTCCCGGCAGGTCGTGCCGGCGCATTGAGCGCCCGGCTTATCCCGGCTACTTGGCCCGGATGGTCACGCCGCCGTGAGTGGCGGTGGCAGTCAGCATCGCGGCGCCCGAGCCGATGACGCCGACCTTCTCGCTTTCCTTGTTGGTGGAGAAGACGATCTCACTGAACCCGAGGACGTTGGCGATGCCGCCGGGCGCGCGGGCGACGAACGCGGTTGACGAGTTGTCGGGCAGGTAAACGATGACGAGACCTTCCAGGCTGCCCAGTATGACTTCGAAGTACACGGTCAGGTCGACGATGTCGATGCCGAGATTGCCGGCGGCGGTCCAGGCGTTCAGGTGGCCGCGAACGCCGTGGGTGACGACGTTGCCCCGCGACGTGCTGGCCGCCATCCGGGCGTTGATGCGGTCGAGTTCGACGTCGCCTTCGGTCGTCTGCAGGTCGACCGCGGTCCGGGCAGGCAGGGTCAGCGCGACGTCCGCGCCGAACTCGCGCGGGTCGTTATCCGGAATCTCGACCTCGATGGTCAGCGTGCTGTCTTCGACTTCCATGCTCACTTCCACCTGCTCGATGCTTCTCTCCGCATCGGCAGAGTCCTTGCCGGTGGAGAAGCGCGTCACCGTGGCCGAGACCAGGCTGTCGGTGCCGGCGGTCGCGGATACGTCGCCGTTCCGGGTCCGGATGACGACCTTCGTTACCTGGCCGGCGTCCCACGACCGCTCGGTCGGCCGTTCGATGCGCACGCGCAGGTAGTCCGGCTGCTCGCAGCAGAGCGCGAGCAGCATGAAGAGCGCCGGGAAGACGGGGCGTATCGGCCCGGCCACGGACTGAGGTGGCTGGACCGGAGTCGGGCTTTGACAACAGGACCGCATCACATTTGTCATTCTCAGCCGATTCCGGGCAGTGTCAAGGTGCCGTCGGCGCGGGCAGTGAAACAGGCAGCGGCGCACCGTCGGCGCGCCGCTGAGAAACGGGCTTGGAGGCTACTGGCGGACCTGGATAGTGACGTTGCCGTTCTCGGAGCGGAGCGTGGCGACTGCGGCGCCTGAGCCGATAGTCCCCACTTTGTGTTTGGCTTCGCTCAACGAGTAGTTGACGTTCGTGAATCCTTCGACCTTCGCGTTGCCGTTGGTCGTCAGAATGTCGAACGCCACCGAAGCGTCGGCAGGAAGGTAGAGCGTCACGCGGCCGTTGGCCGAGTGCAGGGCCGCGGTCTCGGCCGTGTCGAGCGCGGCGACGTCGCAGTCAATCGCGCCGTTGACCGCCTCGACCGCGATGCTGCCCGAGTGAGCGGTGGTGCCGACCGCGCCGTTGGTGGCGGTGACGACCGCCGCGGCCGCCATGTTGTTGAGCACGACCGCTCCATTTACCGTCAGGAGAGTGAGGGCGGTGGCCGCCGGTGCGGTTATCTCGTGCTCGGCGTTGTAGCTGCGGGTGTTCGGCGTCGGGACCTTGCCCCAGAGGTAGAGCGTCGTGCCCGAGGTCGAGTCGCCGGTCGTGATGTCGGCGATGTGGGCTTCAGCGTCGGCCTGGGAGGTGCCCTTGCAGCTCTTGGTGATGAGCGCGGTGATGACCGTGTCCTGCTGCGCGGTGACGGTTATCGCGCCATTGTCGAGTCGGAGGTTAACGGCTGCGACGTTGGCTGAGGGCCAGGTCCTGGTCTCGGGCGAATCGGCCTCGTAGCGGTATAGGACGCAGCCGGCGGCCAGAAGTGCGACGACCAGAAGCACAAGTGGACGGTTCACGGAGCCTCCATTGGTTTGCTGACTTGGTTTGCAGTCTAGGGGACGCCGGCGCGCCGTCGAGGGATTTCTGGCGTGCCGACTGCACTCCGTGCCCGCGTTTCCGGCGCCGGCTGCGGTCAGTCTCGGCGCACGTTGCTGCCTGTTCTCCGAAGCTTGACCTGGCGTCCTTTCACTCGAGCACGTGCGTCGCGTAGCAGGCCCATTTCTCGCCCGGCAGCCGGTTAAGCCCGCCCCAGACGTCCTCGTACTGCCGGTTCGTCTTGTCGACGACGGTTGCGTGGGCCGCGACGCAGACCGTCGTGCCTGGCCCGCATCCCTCGTGGATTGCCAGTATAGCCGTGTACGTGCTTCGGCTGCCGTGGTGCACCATCTTGTAGCGGTAGCGGTTGTAGACCGGTTTGTCCTGGCCGTTGTGCGGCAGCGATGCAGCGCAACTGCACGCGGCAACATGGGTCTTGTCCAGCATCCAGCCGAGCGCGCCCTGAGTGCAGAACTGCACGTACAGGTTGGTCGCGTCGTTCCAGAGCCTCAGTTCGCCGAGAACCCGGGTTGAATCAGCGTACAGCGGCACCACCGTGACCTGCGACGTCTTGCCTGAGAGCCCGAGCCCGGACGGCTTCCCAGCCTCCTTCCATAGCCCTTCGCAGCCGACCAGGCATAACCCGGCGACGACGAGAGTGGCCATGGCGAGCAGCCATCCTAAGTGTTTCATGACACCCTCCGATTTCTCCCAAGTCGGGCCGCCCACATGACCGGCCCGGCTCATACCTGCTTCCTGGTTCGAACCGGCCTTACCCGGGAGAAAACAGCAAGCCGGCTCGCGCGGAGCCAGCTCGACTCAGTTGGACGTATGTAACCCTGTGAACCCCTGGCTCCGCATCCTTGCCTTGGTTCAGAGTCAAGCGCATTGTAGGCCGGGAGAGGGGCTTGTCAAGCGACTTGTATGAAGAGTGATGTCAATAGCAATGATGTGATAGATGCGTCAGGAGGTTAAAAGAGGGTGACTTCTGTCTTGCCGGCCACTTATTCCGGGGGTGCCGGTATTGGGGGTCGGCACGAGACTGCGAGCTAGTGGGCGATGACTACCTTACCGGCAGGGAAAGCAGGTTGGACAAAGTAGATGCCGGGCGGCAGGCGGCTGACGTCGTTGCTGCCGGGCAGAAGGAGCATCGTCCTGCGGCCGGCGGCATTGATGAGTTCAGCGGGTCTGCCTCCGGCGAGCCGAAGCGCGGAGCGGACGAACGTCGGGCGATACGGCCCGATAACCGAGCGGCGCTCTTCCTCCGAAATACCTGATATGCCGGCCAGTTTTACGAGCCAGGCATCACCGTTCTTCCAGCCGGCGACGATGATGTCGCCCTCGGGAGTGGGCTCGACGCTTGAGAACGTGCCGCCGCCGGCCAGGGTCTTGGTCCAGAGGGTGTCGCCGAGCGAGTCGGTACGGATGAGCCACGGCCCGGCGTTGCTTGAGGCACAGATGATAAACCCGCGGTCCGGCGTCTCGCCGATCCCGAATCCCTGTTCGTTGCCGGTCGAGCCATAGGTACGTGACCAGAGGGTGTCGCCGGCGGAATCGGCGCGCACGACCCAGATGTCGTCGCCGCCCGCGCCGAACGAACGCGTGTAGCCGCAGAGGGCGAACCCGTGGTCATGCGTCGCGGTCCCGGCCCAGGCGCGGTCCTCGACCGGGCCGCCCCAGGTGCGGGACCACAGGGTCTCGCCGGCCGGGCCGGTCCGCAGCAGGAAGAAGTCGCTCTCGCTGCCGGCCGAGCTGTGGCCGATGACCGCGAACCCGCCGTCGGGCGTTTCGCCGACCCAGTATGGCACGCTCCAGTACCAGCGGGGAGCGTATGACCTTGTCCAGAGCGTTTCGCCGGCCGCGCCGAACCGGACGAGCCAGACGTGGCCGCCGGTTACGACCGTGGCCACGGCCACGGCACAGCCGCTGTCATGGGTCGCGGTGACCGCGTTGGCGCGGTCATCCCACCAGTGGTCACCGTAGGGAATGTTTCGGCGCCAGACCTGGCCGCCGGCGGTGTCGCGCCGGCTCACCCAGGCGTCGATGCTCGTGTCCGGGTAGGTGCGCTTGTACCAGCCGCAGACGACGCTGCCGCCGTCCGCCGCCGCGCAGATGTCGAGCGCCTGGCCGGTGGAAAGGCTGACTTGCCAGGTCGGGTAGCCGTCGCGGTCGGTGTGCGTGAACCAGGGCTTGGCCGCTGCGGAGCCGTTCTGGAATCCGGCAACCAGGTAGCCTGAGTTCTTCGCAATGGCAACCGCATAGGCGGCGTCAGAGTTGGCCGTGCCGAAGGTGCGGGTCCAGAGCGTGTCGGGTGGGCCGGCCAGGGAAACGTTGCCCATGAATGCAGCAGACAGCAGCAGTTGCGCGAGTGGTAGTACTGAGGCGGCATGGCGCATCACGGACTCCTTTCAGCGAGCTTCTGCCCATCGGACCTGCCAGATACGTCAATTGTGTTCTGGCTGATGCCGATGTCAAGGGCGGCTGGAGTCGCCGTCATGGGCATTGCCCGGACTTGACCGGCAGGCCGAACTGCCTAGGCTGATGCGTCGGGGAAACGCAACCAAAGGAGGACCGCGTGAAGCGTCTGAGTGTGTTGTTCTTGACCCTGTCCGTGTTCGCTGCCCTCGTCCAGGCGACGCCGCTTATCGGCCGGAACGGCAACATCAGCAAGCCATTCCAGTTCTTCGGCTGGCTGAACTTCGGGTACAACCAGACTGCTCTGAGGTACGACTGGACCGAGGCGGAGTGGACAAAGGAGGGTGTGACGCCGCTGTCGACAGTCTCCTGCGACGCGACTCTGGCACTCGGCCTGCCCGCCGGGTTTGACATTGACCTGGTTGCGCCGCTCGCGATGAAGCAGGCAGGTGACGACAAGTCCGCCGGTCTCGGCGACCTCATGGTCTACGCCCGGTACGGCCTGCTGCAGAGCCCGGCGCTTCCGGTGAAGGCGGCGCTGGTGCTGGGCGCCAACCTGCCGACCGCGGACGAAGACGCTGTTCCGGCGTTGGGCGACAGGACGACCGACATCGGCATCGGTGCGGCCGTCATCACCAAGAACTACTCCGGCTTCGTCGGTCATGTGCGCGCCGGATACTGGTTCAACGGCAAGTACTCGCTGCTCGAGGATGTGGACGTCAAGGTCGGCGACATGTTCGAGTATATGGTCGTCGCTGACTACTCGTTGACCAAGGCACTGATTCCGGAACTGGCTTTTTCGGGTTACTCCAGGGCGAAGTATGAACTGGAGGGCAATCCGCTCGACAGAACTGAGGTCAGCCAGCACGTCGTCAACGTCCTCTTGATGTGGAAGCCGGTCGGCTCACTGGTCATCCGGCCCAAGGTGGCGTTCCCATTGACTTTCCTGTCCAAAGGCGGGTCGATGGCGAACTACTACGTCGGGCTGGACCTGTGGGCGACGATACCGTAGTCGGCGGAGTTGATGGAGCAGAAATCAGAAACTAGAAACCAGAGAGCAGAGAGTCACAGAACGATGTCTCTGCTTTCTGGTTTCTGATGTCTGATATCTGGTCTGTCCGGGCCTGCGTTCAGCGCACTGCCTGCCAACGCCCAAAGACTTCGCTCACCGTCTTCTCCACCCGGCCGCAGACGAGGTCCAGCACTTTCTTCGCCTTCTCGGGGTCGAAGTCCGGGTAGCCTTCGTCCTTCTCGTACAGGATTATCGAGCCGGGAAACGGCGAAGTCGCCACGCCGGGCTGGGCCAGGAAGGCGAGTTCAGCCTTGTACAGCTCCTTGCGCACGAGGTCGGGCCGGAGCGCGAGCATCATCCCGTTCTCATCAGTGCCGGCGTGCCCACCCTCGTGACCGTAGGCTTCCCTGATTTCCTCGGTGCAGTGCACCCACCAGTCAAGCACAAGGCAGAACACCTGCTTCTCGCGATAGAGCCGGAAGCAGACGTTCTTGAGCGCGTCGGTGTTGCCGCCGTGGCCGTTCAGGATGGCGATGCGGCGGAAGCCGGTGTCGGCCAGGCTGGTGCAGACTTCCCAGACGTAACGTTCGAGAGTATCAGGCGTCACGCTGGTCGAGCCCGGGTAGGCGAGCAGCGAGCGGGTGACGCCGTAGGGGATGGTCGGCGCGATGAGCGCGTTTGCCGGTTCGGCGATACGCTCGGCGATCGCCATCGGCAGGATGTTGTCGGTGCCGAGCGCGGTGCAGCCGTGCGCCTCAACCGTACCGACCGGCAGCAGCAGCGCGTCGAGCTTCTTCGGTACTAGCTTCTTGAACTCCAGCCAGGTCAGTTCTTCCAGCTTGCGGGTGCGAATCAGCTGTTTCATCAGGGCAGGATAGAGGAAAGGGAAGTAAGGTCAAGATAGGACATGATGACAGATGTGAGATGTCAGCTGAGTGATGTCAGATGTTTGAGTCACGGCGATGTTGACCTGTTCCCGGTCAGTCATATACTGACCCATGAAGAAGGTCGCAGCGATAGCAGTACTGTGCGCCGGTGCGCTCCAGGCTTGGGTCGCGCCGGTGCTGGAGAACGTCTGTAATTCCGCTCCCAAGCCCAACGGCACGGTAATGATTCACGCCGACATTACCAATGCCGGGCCGGAAGACGCGACGTCGGCCACCCTGTTCTATTCACTCGACAACCAGGCTTCGTGGACCAGCGTGCCGATGGCAATGGTCGGCCGGCCGGGATACGACAGCACGCACCAGGCGAGCTTCACCCTGCCCGGCTCGGGCACGGCATATTACTACGTGCGCGGCGAGAACGGCACCAACTACTCCACGCAACTGCCGCTGAACAGCGCCAACACCTGGCCGGTCGGTCTCAACCTGCTCGCGGCAGTCGCCAATGAGCCGGCCGGCGACACGTTCGGCGGAGCGCGCGGGGCGTGGCTTGATATCACCGGCGCGTGGCTTGGATATTCCGGGGACCGAATCTACGCCCGGATTACCAACAACTCGAATTCCTGGCCGACGAGCCAGGGACCGCTCGGTCCGTGGTACGTGTACTCGGCCGGGTTCCGCAACCCGGACAAGTCCGGCGACACCTTCGGCTTCGTGCTGACCCTTGCCAACGTCCTCGGCATCTACACGCCGGGCCTGTTCTTCGCCCACAAGTATGACACGACTTTCACCCGGATAGGCGATATCGACTACCAGACGAACGGCAACGTGCTGATCATGCGCGGCCTGATTTCCGACCTGGCGGCAAGGCCCGAGTTCGGGCCGTGGCCGATTCCATCCGGCTACCTGACCGCGACTTTGTTCGATACCCGTTCGGCCAACCTATCTCTGCAGAGCTGGCAGCACGACACGACCACGCAATGCCGGTCGTACGTCAACCGCAGTCCCGGGTTCGCCATCGGCGCGAACGACGCTCCCAGCCTGTCGAGCGCGCGAGTCGTGCCGCAGTCCGGCGACCCGCAGACCGCGTTCTGGTTCAACGTGCGCTACACCGACCAGGACTCGAACCTGCCGGTCCGGGCGGCGGTCGTCGTAGACAATGACAGCTTTGCGCTCGCGCCCGCCAACCACAAGTACTGGCTGGGTACGACGTTCTCGGTCACCCGGTCCGGGTTCGGCGACGGCTGGCACCGGTTCCACTTCGTACTGGACGACGGCATGGCCGCGGTCGAGAGCCCGGTGGACAGCTTCCTGGTGACTTCGACCGGGATCGCCGAGCAGGGGACCGCGGCCGGTTCGGGGCTGGCCGCGGCGCCCAACCCGTTCTCGGAGGCGGTCGCACTGAGCGGGCCGCGCCGGCCGGTGCGGGTCTTCATCTCCAACGCGCTGGGCCGGCTGGTGCGGGTGCTGGACAGCGACGGCGAGACGACCTGGGACGGCCGCGACGGCAATGGCCGGCTCGTGCCGGCCGGCGTGTACTTCTGCCGGCTGGCGGACCGGCTGCATGAGCGGCTGCGCCTCGTCCGCCAGCGCTAGCCCGATTCCGTTTCGGAAGACATCTCTCACCACAAAGTCTCAAAGACTCGAAGGGGCAGGAGTCGCGTCTTCGGTGCCCGACACCACCACCGACTTGCTGTAGATTGGATGAGTCAGTCGGTTCGATTCCGAACTTGGAGTCTTGGAGCCTTGGTGGTGAAATCCCCGTCTGACATCCGCGTCCGCACGGGTTGATTCGTGGCCCGACCCCGCTACAATGCGCCAAAGCCAGTGGCTTCTACCAGCCGGCGGGTCATTCTGGAACTCGAAGACGGCACGAGTTTCGCCGGCGTTTCCTTCGGACACAACGGCCCGGCTGCCGGTGAGGTGGTTTTCACGACCGGCATGGTCGGCTACGTCGAAAGCCTGACCGACCCGAGCTACCGCGGCCAGATTCTCGTCGCGACCTATCCGCTCATCGGCAACTACGGCGTGCCCGCGACAGGGGAGAGCGACCGGTTCGAGTCCTCGAGAATCCAGGTTTCCGGGCTGGTAGTTGCCCGGGCGCACGGTGACACGAGCCACGCCGGCGCGGCACGGTCGCTCGGCGAGTGGCTGTCATCCGAAGGCGTTCCCGGCATCGAGGGTGTCGACACCCGGCAACTGACGTTGCGGCTGCGCGAGCGCGGCACGATGCTCGGCCGAATCGTGCCCGAGGCTGATGAACCACCTGCCTACTTCGACCCCAACGTCGTGGACATCGTGCGGCAGGTCAGCCTCGGGGAGCCGGTCTTGCTCGGCAAGGGCCGGAAACGGGTCATCCTGGTTGACTGCGGAGTCAAGGCGTCGATTCTCCGCGAACTGCTCGCGCGCGGTGTCGAAGTGCGGCAGGTGCCGCATGACTTCGACTACACCGGCGAGCGATTCGACGGGGTGCTGGTGTCCAACGGTCCCGGCGACCCGGCGCGCTGCGGTCGCACCGTCGAGGTGCTGAAGCGGGCGATGGTGACCGGCCGGCCTGTTTTCGGTATCTGCCTTGGCGCGCAGCTCCTGGCCCTGGCCGCGGGCGCCCGCACCTACAAGCTGCGCTACGGCCATCGCGGCCAGAACCAGCCCTGCCGCGAAGCCGGGACCGAGCGTTGCCGGCTGACCAGCCAGAACCACGGCTTCGCTGTCGAAGCCGGCACCTTGCCCGCGGACTGGGAGGTCTGGTTCGAGAACGCAAACGACGGCACGGTCGAGGGTATCAGGCACAAGCGCCGGCCGTTCTCAGCGGTGCAGTTCCATCCCGAGGCCGCGCCCGGGCCGCTGGACAGCAAAGACCTGTTCGACAGGTTTGTGGAGCAATTGTGAGGGTAGATGATGTCAGATGGCAGATGAGAGATGTCAGATGTCAGATGTGCCGGACGGGGGCACGGCTTGAGCTTGCGCTTGGGCTTGTGCCTGTTCGGCTGCCGACGGTGAGCGGCAAGCGGTGAGCGGAGAGCGTCCGAAGAAGGTGCTCATTCTCGGCTCGGGCGCGCTGCGCATCGGGCAGGCGGGCGAGTTCGACTACTCGGGCAGCCAGGCAATCAAGGCGCTCAAGCAGGAGGGCGTCGGCACGGTGCTCTTGAACCCGAATGTCGCCACCATCCAGACCACGCCGGGGCTGGCAGACCAGGTCTACCTGCTGCCGGTCAATGCGGAGTTTGCCGCGCGGGTCATCGAAGCCGAGCGGCCGGACGCCATCCTCTTGAACGTCGGCGGGCAGACCGGGCTCAACGTGGGGATAGAGCTCTGGAACAGCGGCGTGCTCGCCAGGTATGGGGTGCGGGTGCTGGGCACTTCGGTCGAGACCATCGTCGAGTCCGAGGACCGGGAGCGGTTCGCCGAGCGGATGCGCGCCATCGGTGTCGACATCCCGCGTAGCTCCGCGGCCGCGAACGTCGCAGATGCCGAGAGAATTGCCGGGGAGATCGGCTACCCGCTGATGGTGCGCGCCGGGTACAGCCTGGGCGGTTTGGCCTCGGGTGCGGTCGCCAACCCGGATGAGTTGTGCCGCCGCGTGCGCGAGGCATTGTGCCATTCGCCGCAGGTGCTCATCGAGGAGTACCTCGGCGGCTGGAAAGAGGTCGAGTACGAGGTCGTGCGCGACCGGTTCGGCAACGCGGTCACGGTCTGCAACATGGAGAACTTCGACCCGATGGGCATCCACACGGGCGAGAGCATCGTCGTCGCGCCGTCCCAGACCCTGACTAACGATGAATACCACCGGCTGCGCAGCGTCGCACTGCACATCATCAACGAGCTGGGCGTGGTCGGGGAGTGCAACGTCCAGTATGCGCTGCATCCCTCGGACGGGCGTTACCGGGTCATCGAAATCAACGCCCGGCTGTCACGCTCCAGCGCGCTCGCTTCGAAGGCCACCGGTTACCCGCTGGCCTGGGTCGCGACCAAGCTCGCGCTCGGGCACAACCTGGCCGACCTGAAGAATTCGGTCACCGGCGTCACCGGCTGTTTCTTCGAGCCGGCGCTGGACTACGTGACCGTGAAGATTCCGCGTTGGGACCTCGCCAAGTTCCGGGCCGCGTCGCGCCGCATCGGCACCGAGATGAAGAGCGTCGGCGAAGTGATGGCCATCGGCGCGTGCTTCGAGGAGGCGCTGCAGAAGGCGGTCCGGTCCCTGGGATTGGGGTATGACGGCCTGACCGACCCGAAGGCGCGCGCGGCCGAACCGCTGGACGAAATCGAGCACGCGACCGACCGGCGGCTGTACGCCATCACCGAGATGCTCAGCCGGGACACGAGCGCGGCCGAAGTCCATCGGCTGAGCGGCATTGACCCATGGTTCATCGCGAGGGTCGAGGAGATTGTCGCCGCTGCCCGCGAGCTTGAGAAGCGCGGATCCGAACCCGCGGACCGCGACCGGCTGGCGAAGCTCAAGAGGCTCGGTTTCTCGGACCGGCAGATTGCCCGTCATACGGGCAGCGCCGAAGCGGATGTCAGAAAAGCGCGGCTCGACCTGGGGGTCGTCCCGCACGTGCGCAGAATCGATACCCTTGCCGGCGAGTTCCCGGCCCAGACCAATTACCTGTACCTGACCTACGGGGCGGAACGCGACGAACTGGAGCCGGAAACGCGGGGCCGGCCGGTGCTGGTGCTGGGCAGCGGGCCGTACTGCATCGGCTCGTCGGTCGAGTTCGACTGGTGCTCGGTCGGGATGGTCAAGACGGCCTCCGGCCTCGGGCACCGGACCGTGCTCGTCAACTGCAACCCGGAGACGGTGTCGACCGACTATGACGAAACCGACCGGCTGTACTTCGAGGAGCTGACCCTGGAGCGGGTGCTGGACATCGTCGAATTCGAACGGCCGCTGGGCGTGGTGGTTTCGGTCGGCGGGCAGCTGCCCAACAACCTGGCCCGGGGCCTGCACAAGGCGGGCGTGCGCATCCTCGGCACGGACCCGGACTCGATTGACCGGGCCGAGAACCGGCACCGCTTCTCCGCGCTGCTCGACGAACTGGGTATCGCGCAGCCGCCCTGGCGCGAGCTGAAGACGGTCGAAGAGGCGAAGGAGTTTGCGGCAAGGGTCGGGTACCCGGTGCTGGTCCGGCCGTCCTACGTGCTCTCGGGCTCGGCGATGAACATCGCGCGCACCGAAGGGTCGCTCGAGCAGTTTCTCGGCCAGGCGACGCTGGTTTCGGCCGACAGCCCGGTTGTCATCTCCAAGTTCATCGACGGCGCGAAGGAAATCGAGATAGACGGTGTGGCCCAGGACGGCGAACTGGTCATCTACGCGATAACCGAGCACGTCGAGCTGTCGGGCGTTCATTCCGGCGACGCGACGGTGGTGCTGCCGCCCCAGACGACCTACCTCGAGACCGTACGCCGGGCCAAGTGGATTGCCAAGGCGGTCGCGAGGGCGCTTGCCATCCACGGGCCGTACAACGTCCAGTTCCTGGCGCGCAACAACGAGGTAAGCGTCATCGAATGCAACCTGCGGGCGTCGCGGTCGTTCCCGTTCGTGTCCAAGGCGACCGGCTACAACTTCATCGAGCTTGCTGCCGAAGCGATGCTCGGGACGGACGTGCGGGGCAACTACCGGACCCTGGACTTGGACCACGTCGCGGTCAAGGTGCCGCAGTTCTCGTTCTCGCGGCTCAAGGGCGCGGACCCGGTGCTGTACGTCGAGATGACCTCTACCGGCGAAGCGGCCTGCTTGGGCGATTCGCTGGACGAAGCCTGGCTCAAGGCGGTACAGTCGGTCGGCTTCCGCCTGCCGCGCAAGTCGGTGCTCGTCTCAGTCGGCACCGACGCGCAGAAGGTCAAGCTGCTGGAGAGCCTCCGTCAGCTTGAGAAGGCCGGGTTTGAAATCTACGCCACGCCCGGCACGCACCAGTTCCTGAAGGGCGAAGGGGTGAGGTCCGAACCGGTGCACAAGGTCTCGGAGGGCAAGAGCCCGTCGGTCGTGGACCTGATAGTCAGCCGCAAGGTGGAATGCGTCATCAACGTGCCGAAACGCAGCGCGGACGAGAAGACGCTGACCGACGGCTATCACATCCGGCGCACGGCCGCGGACTCAGGCGTGCCGCTGGTGAACGATGCCGAGCTGGCGCGGCTCTTCATCAGGGCGCTGCTCGGATACAAGCCCGAGTCGCTCTCCGTCCGGCCGCTCGCGGACTACGTCCGCTGATTCCGACTGGCGCCTCGCTTCGCCGCGCGGACCGACAGTCCTTGAGGCATTTCCGCTCTGACTATCCATCTGAGTCGCCGTCTGAATTGCCGAACGACATCCAGTATTGAACCGCATCTGATGTGAGGATTCACACGGGCCGTGAAACCGGATTTGAGCGCGGCATTCAGCCCGGCTCTGAAACCCGAATTGTGTGCAGGGCTCAGCTTCCTACTCAAATCGGCTCTTAAACAGGGTTTCAGCCGTGGTCTGAGTGCGTAAGTTACGTAAGGACTGAACTTGGGAATCAGCCGGCGAGTCAAAAACGGTTTGAACCGGGGAGTCACTCCCGGGGTGACTGGGTGACCCTTGGGCTATGTCATGATACGGGCCTCAGTTTCAGGATAACTCACTGACAGGAAGGATGTTAGAGTGGGTAGAGCGTTCGGAGTAATAGCAGTCTCGGCCAAGGAGTGTCAGACGTGTTCCGTGTCACTTGTTGGTGTCCTCGGTTGGGCTCCTGCTAAACCGATCGCGCAACGCAAGTCGAGTCTGGTCGCTGGGTCGGTCCAGCTGCCGATAGTCACGCAGACAATGAAGACCGTGTCCAACCTCAACGCAGTTGACAACAGCGGCGGGGTGACTGCGCTGTCGCGTGCAGAGTGTGCTCCGAACTGAGGCCAGTCCGACCCTCGTCGGTCACGCTGGCCGGGTTTTGAGTCAGGTATTGTGTCCCGAGATGCCTCACCGGGATTCTGGAGCCGGCCTTCTCGTTCGCTGCCGTCCGGCGTCGGTCGTCGATAGAAGCGGGGGACTGAAAGCGCGAACCGTCCCCGCCTAATACGTCTGTTTCTTCACGCGGCTGCGAACCGCTCGGTAGCGCAGCCAGAAAAGCCCGCCCGGCAACCGCGCCTGGTGAAACAACCTGAAAGGACTCTTCAGCGGCTCTGCGCCTGCGAACAGCGGACGCGCCGACGCCCCCGCGAACACCGGGTGGACAAGCAGGCTCAGTTCATCAACCAGCCCGTCACGTGACAGCGCCGCATTGAGAATTCCGCCCGAGTCTGTGCGAACGGTTCTGACCCGGTAGCGGCGGCGCAGAATCGCCAGCGCCCTCCTCAGGTCCACATTCTCTTCACCCGCAATGATGCGGTTGACCCCGCGCCTCCCCAAGTACTCGAGGTGTCGATTCGCGGTCCGGCTCGAGCAGAGTGCGATGCCGTCGCGCCAGTAGCCCGTCGCAAGGAGCATGCTCCAGCATCGTACCCGGCCTCGCCCGTCGGCCACGACCAGGAGCGGACGCTTGTCCCTCGGGTCGACCTCCCGGTCCGCGGAGTCATCAAGCTTCTCCCGGATGCGGCCTTCGGGGGCGGCAAGGATCGTGCCGCTGCCGCACAGCGTTGCGTCCTCATGCCAGGTCGGCACGAGCCCATAGTAGCGCCCCAGGTCGACCTCAAACCCGGTTACTCTGCCATCCAGGGACACGGCATTGTGTATGACGACTCGTGGCATCAACCTGCCGCCATCGGTGGTTGACGTCCGACCTCTACAAAGCTCCTCCAGCGGCGCGGGTGGTTTGGTCACGACCAGATTATACGACTCCGGGGCAGCCGTGTCGAATGGGCGAGACGCGCGGGGCGAGGGGCCAGAGACCACAAGCCAAGAACCAAGGACTATGAACCATGAACCAACAACGCCATCCCGGATAGTCTCGATAATCCTCCACTGTCACCCGAATTCCCGGCGTTTCCTCGCTCTGTGTCGGACGCGCGAAAACGGCCACCGTCCCCGGTAGTCCATAGTTGACAACAGCGGCGGGATTACTACTCTGTCGCGTGCAGAGTATGCTCCGCGCTGAGGCCGGGCCGTTTCTCGTCGGTTACGCAGGCCGGGGCGCTATGATTCAAACATTATGTCCCCGAAGTTCCCCGAAATTCCCAAGGAGTCGTGATGTACAGAATTGCATCGGTCGTGCTCTGCGTTCTCGCAGCGCTTGCCGCCGCAGTTGAACCCGCGGCTGTACTGACGGCTTCAGCCGCCACAACCGACCTGGCACGTCCGGCGACTCAGCCCAAGCCAAGTGCCAGTGTCACCGGCGACACTCCTGCGACCGGCCCGGCAATCTGCCCCTGCCCTAGGACCCTGTCCGGCTTGGTGAACTCCGAGGTGTTCTGCGTCCGGGGCGAGACCCTCCACATGACCGGCAACACGCAGGTCTACAGCCCGGGCCGGCTGGCTCTGCGCGGCGGGACGCTCATCTTCGATGGCCCCTACTCGCTCGAGTTCTACAACGGCGCGGAACTGACACTGGACTCATCGGACGTGATGCTGCAGCAGGGCAACCTGACCGGGTACAGCATTTCGACCCAGTCCCAGGCAATCGTCAACATCACCGGCACTCAAGCCCGCTCGACAACCATCACCGGTGCGGCCCGGGTGACAATCGACGCCGCGAACGCGCGCATAGACAACCTGGCGTACTCGGGCAACGCCAGCGGGCTGGTCCTTACCGCGGCCTTCGCACTCGTCACTCGCAGTAGATTCTTCGACAACCACGACTGCGGCCTGCGGGTCACCAGCAGCGCGGACCGGCCGATAACCGTGCGCAGCTGCGAGTTCTTCGCCAGCGCTGACACCCAGGATGTCGGTATCCTGCTCGACCGGTCGCAGAACGCGCTGGTGGACTCCAACTACATCCACCACAACTCCAAGGCGGGCGTCCGGCTGTTCGTGCCCTACCCTGACAGCCTCGACGGACCCGAGGCAATCGCCGTGACGCCCAGCCCGGTGCCGAACAGATTGCGGGTGAACCGCATCGAGCACAACGCGGACGGGATCATCGAATACACGCAGGCGAACACCATCGAGAACGCCGGGCTCATTGACCACAACACCAACTACGGCTACGTGGGCATCGACATCTGGGACCAGCCGATACAGTACATCGGCGTGCACAATGGGGCGAAGATGCTCCACCTGCGCAGCACCAGAGTCGGAGCATTCGTCGATGACCTGCAGGGCCACATCTACGTTCCCGACAGGACGGTCTACGTCGCTGCCTGCGAGTGGGACATCGGCTGCGGTAACCCCGTCCCACTGCGCAGCGACGCCCGGCACTACGAGGACTACTCGATAGCCCATACCCGCGTCAAGATAGACAACCTCTACTTCACGTCCGACCTGGCCTCTGATGGAGTGTTAAGGACGCTTCGCGGAGTGCAGACCGTCTTCACCCCGCGCTTCCTGCTGCGCGACTACTATGTTGACAACTCCAACCAGGAGGTTGGTTTCTGCTTCACCTATCCGGACCTGTGTTCGATGCGTGCAGTAACGCTCTACGGCCAGTACTCAGAAGAGCACGGCAGGGTCTTCGATGGATGGCCTACTCGCCGGCAGCGCGGTGATGAATTCGGGTACTTCATCTTCACGCATCGCGGGCAAGATAACTACGCTCTGCTGTTCGGTGATGCCCACGACGGCCGGCGGACCGGCCGCGGAAACGGCTACAGGGAATGAGCAGACCCACCTGGACGACTTGTGGACTCATCGCCGGTATCCTGCTCTCTGCCCCGGCTCGTGGCGCTCACAACGCTCCGTCCCCGCACCTGGTCACGACCCAGTGGCTTGGCGAGCACCTTGCGGACTCCGGACTGCGTATCATCGACATGCGCTATGGCGTGAACTTTTACTGGCAGAAGCACATTCCAGGCGCGGTATTCCTGCACCCGGACGCGCTCAGGCTCCCGGACGGCGGAGTCCCGGAGAAACCGATGCCGCCCGAGATTTTCGCGCAGGTCCTCGGTCGCGCTGGCATCAGCTGCAGCACGACGGCCGTCGTCTACGCCGAGGCGGCCGACTCGCTCTCGCCCTATCTCATCTGGCAACTGGAGTGCCTCGGCCACGATCGCAGCGCCGTCCTGTCAGGCGGCCTGGACAAGTGGCAGGCCGAAGGCCGGCCGGTAACGCAGGCATACCCGGTAATCGAGCCCGTCGAGTATGTCCTGTCCGGAAGGCCAAGCTCCACCTCGCTCGCGACCAAGGAGGACGTCATGCGGGCTGCAGGAGAACGCGGGGCTGTGCTGCTTGATGTCCGCACACCGGCCCAGTATCTGGGAGCCAAAGGCTGGTGGGCAAGGAACGGACGCATCCCGGGCGCCGTCAACCGGTACTGGACAGAGGACCTTCTTGAAGGCGGAACGCCAAAGGACAGCGCGACGCTGAGCAGGGACTATGCCGCCATCGGCGTCACGCCGGACAGAAGAGTCATTGTTTACTGCGCCCGAGGCTACCGCTCTGCCAACACGTGGTTCGTGCTGAAGCACGTCCTTGGGTTCCCGGACGTCCGCGTATACGACGGCGGCTTCAGTGAATGGTCGAGCATCCCGTCACTGCCGGTGGAAACCGGTAGCCCGAAAAAACGCTAGGTTCCTCCGACACCAGACGGCCGACTGCTGCGCCAGTCGCCCCTGCCGGGCTGTAGGGTGCGGGGAGTTCCCGGGACAGGTTTGATGTCGGGGAGAATTGGGAATTGAGGACAGCGCCTGAGTCTTGTGCAACGGCCGGCGGACGGGGAAGTAGCGGGCGAAGACGGGTTCGCCTTCCAGGCCTGAATTCGGTTTGACTTGTCTACGCCACCAACTACACTGAGTAGTGTTAGTGAATGTGCTTTTTTCTTTTCAGTTGGTGACGAACGGCTGAGTCGGCATCCAGACAGCGGCGGACCGTATGCTCCCTGACCTGGTAATCGGCGACCTCGTGATCAACCCACCCATCATCCAGGGCGGGATGGGCGTGAGGGTGTCGTCGTCACGGTTGGCTTCGGCCGTGTCGAACGAGGGCGCGCTGGGGGTCATCGCCTCGGTCGGCCTCAGCGAGGAGCTGGCCGACATGGCCCCTGACTACACCGCCCGCTCCGAGATCGGGCTCCGCGCGTCCATCCGCAAAACGAAGCAGCTCACGCGAAACCCGTTCGGGGTGAACATCATGTGCGCCCTGACCAACTACGACAGTCTTGTCCGGGTTGCGTGCGCCGAGGGCGCGGCCGCGATCATCTCCGGCGCCGGGCTGCCGATGAAGCTGCCCGGGCTCGCAACGGACCCGCATGTGAAGCTGATACCGATAGTGTCGTCGGCCCGCGCCGCCGGCCTGATCTGCAAGACCTGGCAGCGGCGGTTCAGCCGCCTGCCGGATGCGCTGGTCGTCGAGGGGCCGCTGGCCGGCGGCCATCTCGGCTTCACGCACGAGCAGTTGGAGAAGCCGGAGGACGTGCGGCTGGAGCGGCTGACCGTCGAGGTGTTGGCAGTGGCCCGGGAGTACGGCAACATCCCGGTCATCCCGGCCGGCGGCATCTTTGACGGTAAGGACATTGCGAAGTTCCTCCGCCTGGGCGCGTCCGGGGTCCAGATGGCCACGAGATTCGTCTGCACCCACGAGTGCGATGCCTCCGACGCCTACAAAAAGGCCTACCTGGAATGCCGCGAAGAGGATATCGCCATCATCCACAGCCCGGTCGGAATGCCGGCCCGGGTGATAAAGAATGACTTCGTCGAGCGGCACCTGAGGGGAGAGAAGGTCACTTTCGGTTGTCCGTACCACTGCCTAGTGACCTGCGAGCCGGCAGCCGCGAACTACTGCATCGCGCAGGCGCTGGTGGCAAGCTATCGCGGCCAGATGGACAAGGGCTACGCGATGTGCGGGGCCAACGCCTGGCGGTGTGACAGGATTGTCTCGGTCCGCGAACTGGTGCAGGAGCTGGTCGCCGAAACCACTGCCGCCCTGCGCGCTCAGCCACTGAGCCCCAACTAGGCCCGGCTCGGCACCGATTCATCATCGCCGTTGGCAGACAGACGGCTGACAGCTTGCGGCTGACCGCCGCGTACGACATCCTGGAGAGCAGACAGCAGGCCGGTGCGGCGGATGCCGGACGCGCGGCTAGTGTTGCGGCCGGCGGACGGGGAAGTAGAGGGCGGTGACGGGTTCGCCTTCCGGACCTGAGCCGGAGAAGGTCTCCAGGCCCGTACCGAAGTCGGGTAGTTCTCCTTTGGCAACGTAGCCGCGGTAGAGTTCGAGCGCCCGCTCGGGGCTTGGGACGGAATCCACGAGCATCACGCTGAGCTGAGCCACACGATACCCGGCGCGGCCGTACTTGAGTATCAGTAGCCGGCGGGCATAGGTGCCGGGGTTAGCCGGCTTCTCCCTGGCCGCCCGGAACGCGACAATCGCCATCGAGGGCTGGGTGTCGGGATGCAGCGCCTCGTAGCCTTCAAGGCTGTCCACGTCGTAGAACTTGAAGGGCTTGACGATGGACGCGTAGTAGCTGCGGTCGGGCAAGGGCGGCAGGTCGTTTCCGAAGACCTTGCTGAAGATGACGCGGAAGGTGTTGACCCGGGAGATCGAATCGTACCACCCGAAGCCCGCGGTGTCGGGCATCAGGCAGGCGTTGAGAATGGCGATGCGCTCGCGGACCTCCTCGGGTTCAGGATCGTCCCAGTTGAGTATCGCGCCCGGGCCGTGGTCGCCTTGGATGATGATGACCGGCGTCGTGGGCGAGCGGGCGAGAGTCCTCTCGACCGCCGACCGCGCCTGGCTGGTGATGAACGTTGCCTGGTTGCGGTAGCCCTCGATGTATTCGCGCCGGACCCTTGCCTTATCCACGGTCTCGAAGCTGCCGCCTTCGGTGATGCGGAACGGACCTTCGGGGTTTGTTTTCTCGCCATTCGGGCCGAACACAAATGGCGGGTGGGGAGCGAGGATATGGCAGAATACGAAGACCGGGTGTTTGAGACTCGCGGCGTCGGGCAGGCGGCGGAACTGGTACAGGATGCGCTCGCGCTGGACGTCGAACTGGGACTTGTGGACCAGGAGGTCGAGAATTGGCGGCAGGGCGGTAGTGCTGATGAGGACGTTCTGGAACTCACTCAAGGCCCAGCGCGGGGCGAACTCGAAGTCTGCGTCCTTCAAGCCGGTGCCGGTGTAGCCCGAGGCGAGCGCGACGATGGTGTAACCCTGTTTCTTGAGGAAGCGCACGACCGCGTTGGTCTTGATCATCCGGGTGAGCACCGACAGGTCGTCGTTGTCTTCGCCGACCCGCTGGACCACGGTGTCGAGGTAGGTCATGTTGAGCGTGGAGGCGAAGGACTGGAAGGTCGTAGCGTAGTTCGCGCGGCTTTTGTCAGCGACCCGGAAGCCCTGTGACCTGAGCCAGCCGATGAAGTCCGTGTTATCGAAGCCGAAGACCGTGCGGAGAACGTCAGAGCGGCCGTAGCCGTCCAGGGTGATGAAGTAGATGTCCGGCTTGCCGGAACTGTCGGAAACCTGTTCAGTCCCGGTGCGGGCCGACTCGCGGTTGCGAAGCATTGCCGGAATTCCAGTCACCAGGTTGACCGCCAGCAGCCCGGCGGCGACGAGGTTCAGCAGCACCGTCAGCGTGGCGAATGAACTGCGGCTGCGGGCGACCGCTGCACAGGCCATCGCCAGCAGGACGAACGCTCCGATTGCGAGGACGTAGTGGTGCGGATAGAGGCCATAGAGGTGGCCGTACAGGAAGAAGAGGACCAGCAGCACGGTGACGACAAGAGCGGACCTGGTCAGACTGCGGAACACCAGGGTGAGGAGAAGCCAGAGCAGGAGCGCGGCGCCAATCGAGACCGCAACCGGGAGCAGGAGCTCGGACGGGCTGATGGGTATCTTCGAAGCGTTGTGCGAGTAGAGGAACAGGATCGGCACGACCGCGAAGAGAAAATGGTGGAAAGGGAACGGCTTCTTCACGGTGCGCGGCGTTCCATCAGGTAGAGAACGCGGTCCGAGTCTTTGACCGGGTCAGATGCGACGACCGTGAAAAGCTCCGCGAAGCTGCGCTCGAACGACTCGCGGGTGTAGTCAGTGAAGATGTCTTTCCGGGTGACGAGCAGGCGCCGGACCTGGGAGTCGGTCTTGGGCACGAACTCAATGACGAGCTTCCGGCTGATGGAGGAGAGGAACTCTGCGACCATCGGGAAAGGCACGTTGTTGCCGATGGCGAGATGGTGGAGGAGCGCGAGCGCGAGCACCATGTCGGCAGGGCCGCGTTCCTCGAGCGACATCCGCTCCCGGTTCTGCCAGCCGAGCGCCGGGCTGGGGTTGGTCAGGTCAAGGAGCAGGGGCAGGATGTTGCCGGTTCCGGCCTTGCGGCATTCCAGGTAGTTGCGCTCGACCGCGGCCGGGTCCACGTCCGAAGATACGACCAGCTTCGCGAGACGGGCCGCGGCCTTGCTGAACATCCCGGTGTTGGCCCCGAGGTCCCAGACGACCGACGGCTTCGAGCGTTCGACGTATTCCGTGACGAGGGCTTCCTTGTGTTTGATGCCGGCCTCGGTGTAGTTCGTGTCGGTGTAGTAGTCGGCCCACTCGGTGCCTGAGGGTTTCCACGTCAGCTTCTCGACCGTGGCGCGCAGGTTCTCGACCAGGCCCAACAGGGAGTTCCGGCTCATCCTGCCGGTAGTCGGTTTCTTGCGAGCTTCGGCGTATTTCTCCTGAGCTCTGGCGTGCATGTGGATGTGAGCGCCGAGCCCGAGCGACAACCTGGTCTTTGCCGGCAACAGCGAAGAAGCGAGGTCGAGCGGAACGCCGTCAATGTGCACGCGCAGCAACTGGCCGAGTCGCACATCGGAATGACTCATCAGCGCGAGCGGGGCCAGGAAGTGCTGGCAGAACTGGCGGTATGCAACCCACGGTTCACCCTCTTTGTACGCCTCGAACGAGAGGGTGTCTATCAGCACCGGCCGGCCGTGATGGAATTGGATGTTGTAGGCGCTGGCGTCCTTGAGCGACATTCCTTTCTCGATGGCCGCGACCTGGATGGCCAAGGTCGAAAGCGCCGCATCTTTGAGTTGGCTGAAGCACCATTCATAGGGGTAGGAGATGAACGCCACCGGCTCAGGGCGCAGCACCTTGCCGGAGGCTGTCACAGTGACCTCGTCGTGGTGTATAAGTAGATTTCTTTCAATCAATTGCGAATACAGACCCGAACTCATGAGCTTGTCGTAGTCGGGCAGGCCGGCCGGGTTCACCTGTCGGAACAGGACGCCGTCCTGGCGGAACAGAAACCCGGTCGGGTCGCGAAAGGATGACGCCAGCCGGGTGTCAGGGCCAGGCACTAGTCTTTCTTGCGGGTGGAGAAGATGCGGCCGAGGAATGCGCGGACCCTGCGCCAGAACAGCCCGAGCGCGAACAGCGCTCCCATGAGTCCGCCGATGAGCAACTGCAGGACGAAGCTGCCGGTGCCCGGGTCCAGGTACGCAGAGGCGGTGTTGAGCAGGGGAATCGTCAGTAGGACTACGGCAGATGCCAGCCGGGCACCACGATTCATAGGGGACAAGCATAGGTCAGCAGCCAGCAGCAGTCAAGCATGCGATTCCCGCGCGCGAGGTGACCCGCGGATACCCCCTGTTGTGCTGAGCTTGTCAAGAGTACTGCCCCTGCCAGCTTTCCCTGGCGCATTGTTTCCGGTTGCTGTGGGCGCCCTCTCTGCCTCCATATTGTAACATATTGAAATTGGTAATGTTACCGGTCCAAGCAATTGGCGTGCCGGTCGGAGCGCGCTGTTAGTGAAAAGAACAAGAAGACGCTTGACTTCCGGCACGCGATTGGCTATCATTCTGCACGGTAGGCATCCGTCCTACAAGACAATTGTTCTTTAGACAATTTGTGTTTGGAGAAGAAGCAGGCTGATATTCACCCTAAGCTACTAAGGGCATATGGTGAATGCCTTGGCAGCCGTTGGCGATGAAGGGCGCGGTAAGCTGCGATAAGCGTCGGAGAGGAGCACACATCCTTTGACCCGGCGATTCCCGAATGGGACAACCCGCGTGGGGTCATTCCCACGCATCCCGGAATGAATACATAGTTCCGGCGAAGCTAACCCGGGGAACTGAAACATCTCAGTACCCGGAGGAAAAGAAAGCAACAGCGATTCCCCTAGTAGTGGCGAGCGAACGGGGAACAGCCTAAACCGACTCCGGTGTCAAGCCGACAGGCGTTGCCGGAGCGGTGTCGCGGGACCAGTCGCGCCATCTGTCGAGAGGCGAAGGAGTCACAAAGGTCCCCTGCTAGCCGAAGCTCACTGGAAAGTGACACCAAAGCAGGTGATAGTCCGGTAGGCGAAAGCAGGAGATCCTCCTCAGACTGAGTTCCCAAGTACCACGGGACACGAGAAACCCCGTGGGAACCCGGGACGACCACGTTCCAAGGCTTAATACAAGCGGCTGACCGATAGTGCACTAGTACCGTGAGGGAAAGGTGAAAAGAACCCCTGGCGGGGAGTGAAATAGAACCTGAAACCATGTGCCTACAATCAGCGGAAGCGGTAACGAACCTTTCCGCAAGGTTTGGTTCGGGCCGTGACCGCGTGCCTTTTGCATAATGATCCGGCGAGTGTGTGTACGCAGCGAGGCTAAGGCTCTTTGAGCCGTAACCGTAGCGAAAGCGAGTCCTAATTGGGCGACTAGTTGCGTGTATTCGACCCGAAACCCGTGTGAGCTACCCATGGCCAGGTCGAACTTGAGGTAACACTCAAGGGAGGACCGAACTGGTGACTCTTGCAATAGTCTCGGATGAGCTGTGGGTCGGAGTGAAAGGCTAAACAAACCGGGTGATAGCTGGTTCTCCCCGAAATGCCTTTAGGGGCAGCCTTTGACGTTCAGTTACGGAGGTAGAGCACTGGACTGGCGCTTCCTCACGATGTGAGGGAAAACCCGACCAAACTCCGAATGCCGTAACTCCAGAGTCAAGGAGAGAGGCTACGAGCTATGAGGTCCGTGGCCGAGAGGGAAATAATCCAGACCGTCAGCTAAGGCCCCCAAGTGCATGCTAAGTGGAAAAAGAAGTGAGATCACTCAGACAGCTGGGATGTTGGCTTAGAAGCAGCAATCATTTAAAGAGTGCGTAACAGCTCACCAGTCGAGTGGTTTTGCGCTGAAAATATACCGGGGCTCAAGCATGCCGCCGAAGCTGCGGATTCGCGCGCAAGCGCGAGTGGTAGGGGAGCGTTCTGCCTTAGGTCGAAGGCGCGCCGTGAGACGCGCTGGACGAAGCAGAAGTGATTATGCCGGAACGAGTAGCGATAAAACAGGTGAAAAACCTGTTCGCCGTAAACCCAAGGTTTTCTGGGGAAGGTTAATCCGCCCAGAGTTAGTCGGGTCCTAAGCCGAGGCTGAGAAGCGTAGGTGATGGCAATCCGGTCAATATTCCGGAACCACCTTGGTACCGTTACGAGCTATGGGGAGACGCAGCCGAGATAGCCCGGCCCCGTATTGGATTGGGGTCTAAGCTATCGGGATGGGTCGCAGGCAAATCCGCGACCATAAGTCCTGGTAGCGAATGGGACGCTCCCGCGAGGGAGTGGAACCGGGCTTGAACGGTTGCCGAGAAAATCCTCTACGCCAGGTGCCAGGGTGCCCGTACCGTAAACCGACACAGGTGGGTGAGGTGAATATCCACAGGCGCTCGAGTGAAGTCTTGCTAAGGAACTCGGCAATCTAGCCCCGTAACTTCGGGAGAAGGGGCCCCGCCGCAAGGCGGGCGCAGTGAAGTGGCTCTGCCGACTGTTTAACAAAAACACAGGTCTCTGCTAAGCCGTAAGGCGACGTATAGGGACTGACACCTGCCCGGTGCCGGAAGGTTAAGGAAGAGGCTCAGTCTGCCGCAAGGCGGGCGAAGGCCACGACCGAAGCCCCGGTAAACGGCGGCCGTAACTCTAACGGTCCTAAGGTAGCGAAATTCCTTGTCGGGTAAGTTCCGACCTGCACGAATGGTGTAACGAGTGGAGCGCTGTCTTGGCAAGATGCTCGGCGAAACTGAAGTGGCGGTGAAGATGCCGCCTGCCCGCGATCGGACAAAAAGACCCCGTGAACCTTTACTGTAACTTGCCATTGGATCTTGGCCGGGCATGTGTAGGATAGGTGGGAGGCTATGAAGCCCGGGCGCTAGCTCGGGCAGAGCCAACGGTGAAATACCACCCTTGTTCTGTCGGGATTCTAACTCCGTGCTTTGAAGCAAGCCGGAGAACAGTGGCTGGTGGGCAGTTTGACTGGGGCGGTCGCCTCCCAAATGGTAACGGAGGCGTTCAAAGGTCAGCTCAGCACGGACGGTCACCGTGCGTTGAGTGCAAGGATACAAGCTGGCTTGACTGTGAGAGCGACGGCTCGATCAGAGACGAAAGTCGGACCTAGTGATCCTGTGGCTCCGCGTGGAAGGGCCATAGCTCAGCGGACAAAAGGTACTCTGGGGATAACAGGCTGATTTCGCCCGAGAGTTCACATCGACGGCGAAGTTTGGCACCTCGATGTCGGCTCATCGCATCCTGGGGCTGAATAAGGTCCCAAGGGTTGGTCTGTTCGCCCATTAAAGCGGTACGTGAGCTGGGTTCAGAACGTCGTGAGACAGTTCGGACTCTATCCATCGTGGGCGTAGGAGACTTGAGGGAAGCTGCTCTTAGTACGAGAGGACCAGAGTGGACGTACCTCTGATGCACGAGCTGTCCTGCCAAGGGCATAGCTCGGTAGTCAAGTGCGGAAGGGATAACCGCTGAAGGCATCTAAGCGGGAAGCCCCTCCCAAGATCATGTCTCCCGTTGACGTGCCGCAAGGTGTGTCAACCTGAAGGCTCCTGGTAGACTACCAGGTAATAGGTCACCGGTGGAAACGCAGTAATGCGCTAAGCCAAGTGATACTAATAAGCCGTGCGGCTTAGGGATTCAGTTTGCTTCTTCTCCTTTTTTGATTTGAGATTCCCGGCGGTTTCACCGGAGGGGCCACACCTCTTCCCATTCCGAACAGAGTCGTTAAGCCCTCCAGGGCCGATGGTACTGTGCTGGTAACGGCATGGGAGAGTAGGTCGCTGCCGGGGTTTCTTTTTGCCCGCCCCACGCGCCGGCGCCTGCCGGGCGGCGGCGGGCTGATGTTTTTCTTGACAACCGGTCAGGGGGGCTGCTACAATTATGGCGTAGGGTTGCTGGCGAGCGTAGTGACAACTCGCAGACGGGTTACACTTCGTGGGGCTTAACCGGCCCCTTCGTTTGCAGCCCTGCTATGGTTTAGAAGCCCTAAACCAAAGAGTCCAAAAAAGAGAGGAGGTGACTCTTATGAAAAATAAGGGCTTCACTCTGATCGAACTGCTGGTGGTCATCCTGATCATCGGTATCCTGCTCGCCCTCATCATTCCGAACTTCGTGCTGTTCCAAGAGCGCGCGCGCCGGGCGTCGGTCAAGAACAACATGCACGTTGTTCAGACCGCGATCGAAGCGTACGCCGTGGACCACTTCGGGAACTACCCGAGCACGGACGCGGACTGGAGTTCGGAGGACGACCTGTTCTGGTGCTACTTCCCGGGTGGTGACCCGGTCGGTCTGAGCGGTTCGCCGCTCTACGGCCGTCCGCCGATCAACCCGTACACGGGCGCACTGTATAACCTGAACGAAGACGGCAACGTCGACATGTTCTACGATCCGGAGTTCGCGGACGAAAGCGGCGCTCTGTCGCGCGTTCGTGGCGACGACGCGGAGGAGTGCCTGTGGCTGGAGCTGGCCCCGGAAGAGGAGTTCCAGGGTTCGATCTTCGTGGGTGGCTGGATTCCTGAGACGAGTCCGATGGAAGTCGCTCAGGAGTACGGTATCTGCGGTTGGGGTCGTGATCTGACGAACCCGATGTTCGACCGTGACCCGATGGCGGAAGCTGACGACTACGAGATGGTAGTCTTCTTCATCCTCCATAACTAACGTCTCCTCGAAAGAACCAGGGTGGGGCTCACGCCCCACCCTCTTTTTGTGCTGCGGGCCGCTTGACAGCCGGCCGGTCGATTCTATAATCGCTCAGTCATGGCAGTCGTGGCTGACGCCGTCATCCGCACGACCCGTCTGAACAAAGCCTATCGCTCCGGGTTTCGAATGAAGCGCGTCCAGGCGCTCGTTGACCTGGACCTGGAGGTCGGCCGGGGCGAAACGTTCGGGTTCCTCGGCCCGAACGGCGCGGGCAAAACCTCGCTCATCAAGATCCTCATGGGCCTGTCGATGCCGACATCCGGCCGGGCCGAGGTGTTCGGCAAGCCGGTGTCCGACGCCCAGGTCAAGAGCCGCATCGGGTTCCTGCCCGAGTCGCCCTACTTCTACGATTACCTGACCGCGCGCGAGTTCCTCGAACTCGCGGCCCGGCTGGCGGGCGTGCAGCGCCGGGACACCGACGGCCGCGTGGAGCAGTTGCTCAAGCTCGTGCGGATGGAACACGCCGCCAACGCCCAGATGCGCGGGTTCTCGCGCGGGATGCTGCAGCGCATGGGTATCGCCCAGGCGCTCGTCGGCGACCCGGAGGTAGTGATCCTCGACGAGCCGATGGGCGGACTTGACCCGATCGGCCGCAAGGAGTTCCGCGACATCATCGTGAGCCTCAAGGAGCGGGGCAAGACGGTCTTCTTCTCGACTCACATCCTGCCGGACGTGGAGATGATCTGTGACCGGGTGGGCATCATCATCGCCGGCCGGATTGTCAACATCGGGCTGTTGAGCGAGATACTGTCGGACGAGGTCGAAGCCATCGAGGTGACGGTGCGCGGTGCCCAGGGCAAGTTCCGCAAGGCGATGGAGCGGATCGCCCAGCAGTCAATCGAGTCCGGTGACCTGCTGCAACTGGTCGTTCGGAGCGAGGAAGAGGTTGACAAAATAACGGCAATCTGCCGGGAGGCGGGTGCGCGGCTCCACTCGCTGGTGCCGCGCAAGCGGACGCTGGAGGACCACTTCATGGCGCACGTGCGCGGGGCGGGGAGCAGCTAGTGGGCGGCCGGCTGGCGGGCATTGCCGTCAACACCTTCCGCGAGGCGGTGCGGGACAAGGTGCTGGTTACGCTGCTGGTGTTTGCGCTGCTGGTGATGGGCAGCGCCAAGGTTATCCAGCCGCTGGCGATGGGCGAGGAGGCCAAGGTTATCAAAGACCTCGGCCTCTCGGCAATCACGCTTTTCGGGGTGCTGATCGCCGTGCTGGTCGGCGGCCGGCTGGTATACAAGGAAGTCGACAAGCGGACGATTTACATCGTGCTGGCCAAACCGGTGCGGCGCTGGGAGTTCATCGTCGGCAAGTACCTGGGGCTGATGGCGGTGTTGCTGGCGAGCATGGCGGTGATGACGGCCGGGTTCTACATCATCATGCTGCTCACCGGCATCAGGCTTTCGGCTACCCTGCTGCTGGCGGTACTGATGACGGCTTTCGAGCTGTCGGTGCTGACCGCGGTGGCGATTTTCTTCTCGACGTTCGTGACGCCGATTGCCAGCGCGGTGTTCACCTTCGCGGTCTACTTCGTCGGCCACCTGACGCAGGACCTTCGGCTGCTGGCGGCGATGAGCCCGTCGCCGCTCGTCAAGGTCGTGACCCAGGTGCTGTACTACATCCTGCCCAACTTGGCCAACTTCAACGTCCGGGGCGAGGTAGTCCACGACGTCGTGCTCAGTCCCCAGACGCTGGCAATTTCGGTGCTCTACGGGCTGGTATACACCGCCACGATGCTGCTGATAGCGGTGCTGGTCTTCAACCGCAAGGATTTCTAGTTGCTTGAAGAAGTGAGACCGCGACCCCGGGCGAGCGGTCCCGGGCGGCTGGCAGTGCTGCTGCCGGCCGTTTTGGTGTTGTGGGGCTTCGTCGCCGCCTACCTGCTGCAACTGTCGATCGATACCGAGTCCGAAGCCCGGCTGAGGGAGAAACTGGTGGCGGAGTTGATGTACTTCCCGTCCGGCAAGTTCCTCAGGCAGGTGTCGATCGAGTACCAGCACGCCGCCGCCGACTTCGTCTGGCTGCGCGGGATCCAGTACTACGGCTACCACATGATGACCGACCAACGCTACGATTGGCTCGGCCACGTATTCGACATGCTGACGACGCTGGACCCGCGGTTCATCGGCGCCTACCACTTCGGTGCCTACACGCTCGCCTGGGATGCCAAACAGCCCCAGGAGGCGATCCGGATGCTGGTGGACGGGATGAAGGACAATCCGATGGACTGGCAGCTGCCGTTCGACGCCGGCTTCATCAGCTACATGCAGCTCGACGACTACGAGCAGGCCGGCAAGTTCTTCGCGATCGCCGCCAAGCTGCCCGGTGCCTGGCAGATCGCAGCGCGCTGGGCGGCGGTATCGGTGGCGCGGGCCGGCCAGACCGAGGAAGCGCGGCAGCTCTGGCTGGACATCTACAACGGGACGGAGAACAAGGCGCTGAAGGCGCTGGTGCTGCGCCAACTGCGCAAGCTGAGCCTCGACGAAGCGATCGCCCGGCTGCAGGAGGCGGCCGACCGGTTCCGCCAGGACAAGGGCCGCGCGGCCGCGTCACTGGGCGAGCTGCGCGATGCCGGCTATGTCGAAGATATCCCGCGGGAGCCGTTCGGCGGCCGATTCTACATTGACGGCGGCCGGGTGATGAGCACGACGCCGGTGAATCGGAGGGGCTAGCGCGGATGGTCAGCTTGACATTCCGGTCTGAATGCCCTATAACATAATAAGGAGTCAAAATGCGCAACGCCAGAGGATTTACGCTCGTTGAGATACTGGTCGTCATCATGATCATCGGCATTCTGCTGGCGATGACCATGCCGCGCTTCGCGGTTTTCCGCGAGCAGGCCCGCGTGTCGGCGATGAAGATGAACCTGCACAACATCCAGACCGTAATCGAGGCCTACCATTCGGAGAAGGGCTACTACGCGGACGACTTCTACGAGGACGAGTACGGCTGGTACTTCCCGGGCGGTATCGAGGATGTGCAGCTCGGCAAGCTGCCGACTAACCCTTGGACCGGTCGCGAGATGGACCCGGACGAGTTCAACGTCGAGGACTACGACTTCGAGTCGGACATCAGCAACACGCTCGAGAACGGGCCCAACGACCAGTACGGCTACTACCCCGGCGAGGTGATCTACGGCGTCTTCGACCCGCCGGGCACGCTGCACCCGACGCACTACGGGCTGGTCGCAATCGAGAGCCACGGCCTGTCCGTCAGGACACAGAATGCCGACGACGAAATCGTGATTTTCGTGCTCCACAACTGACCATGAGCGACTACTCAGCACCGTGCTTGACTGGCCCGAGGCCCGCGCCTATAATTGCTGCAATGAAGAGGACTTCTGCCATCGAGCGCGGCTGGAGTCTGGTGGAGTTGCTTGTCGTGATCTCGGTGCTCGGGATTATCCTGGCCTTCTTCGTGCCGCCCATCGTCGGTCGCATCACCGTCAACGCCAAACGTGTCGCAACGCAGCAGCAGTTGAAGGTGTTGCGCGACGCGATTGCCGGCAACCCGGACGCGATGTCGGGCGGCGAGATGGTCGCGCCCGGTTTCAAGAACGACGTCGGTCGCCTGCCGCGCCACCTGGTCGAGCTGGCGACCAGCAACCCGTTTGCCGGCATCTATGCCAATATCATGTACGTCGGCAAGGAGACGCTGCCCAAGTGGGACCCGTACATCCAGCACGGCTGGAACGGGCCGTACGTGCGCGAGGACGGCGAGATGTCCTACCTGAACGACGCCTGGGGCGTGCCGTTCCGCTACTACACCACGCCCGGCGGTACCGGCCTCGAAACGTTGGGGCTGGAGAGCCCGGGACCGGACGGCCTGTGGTACGGTCAGCCCGGGGCCCAGGTCGACGACGACGTCAGGGTGAGGTTCTAACGCGATGAGGGCTAATCGGACTGCCCGGGCCGGCGTGACGCTGCTGGAGCTGCTGGTGGTGATGATGATTCTTTCCATCATCCTCACCGCGGCGGTCAAGACTTGGGACGTGACGCTTGAGCGTGGCCGGTTCGAGTCGACCCGGCGGAGGCTGGACCAGCTGGCGACCGCCGTCGTCGGCAACGCCGACTACATGGTCGCGGGCCAACGCGTGGATTTCGGTTATGTCGGCGACATGGGCCGGATACCCGAGCGGCTCGACGAGCTGGTTGTCCGGCCGAGCTGGCTCAACCCGGACTCCAACACCTGGCGCGGGCCGTATCTGCGTTCGACTTTCAACGAGGCGCCGACCGCGTACCGCGTCGACGGCTGGGGCGATTCGATCGCCTACGACAAAGACAGCCTCTTCGTGCGCAGCTATGGCGGGGTCGGCATGGCGGACCGCTCGCGCTGGCTGACCCGCTACTTCAACTACCGGCGTGACGACCTCATTACCAACCGCGTACAGGGCCAGGTGCTGGACGTTCACGGTATCCCCGTGCCGGACACGCTATTCAACGGGGTGGACGTGGCGGTTGAGTTCCTGAGTCCCAAGAACGGCCAGCTGCAGCTTCTGCCGGTGAACCGCCAGACCAACGGTCAGTTCGTTGTCGACGGAGTCAGCCAGGGAAATCAGCACCTGCTGCGGGTGGTGTACATCCACGATGTGCCGCCGCCGGTCGAAACGATCATCGCCCAACGGAACGTCGTTGTCTATCCCGGGGTGGGCGCGGCAGAACAGACGGTCCGGCTGGCGGTTGACTGGGCGGTCGAGAACAACCCCTGAGGAGTCTATGCTGAAGCGACAGGGTTTTACGCTGATGGAATTGCTGGTGGTGCTCATGATTATCGGCATTTTGAGCACGGTCGCCATCCGGACGATTGACGCCACGCGAAACCGCTCGCTCTTCGACCAGACCGCGGCCGAGATGAAGGAGATCGTGACCGCCGTCGTCGGCAACCGGGATATGGTCAGCGACGGCCGCCGAACCGACTTCGGTTTCTACGGCGATATGGGCCGGTTGCCGCTCACGCTGCGCGAGCTGGTCGAGAATACCGAGAGCGACCCGCGCTGGCGCGGGCCATACCTGCGCCGGCCGTTTGCCGGCGACAGCACCAACTACCTGTATGATGCCTGGGGCAATCCTTACACCTACGACGACGAGCAGGGGACAATCGCGACCATCGGCGGCAAGTACCCGATGACGATGCGCGTGGCGGACACGCTGTCCCAGCTTACCGATAACGCCATCGTCGGCCAGGTGCTGGACCGTGAGGGCAACCCACCGGGCGAGGAGGCCGCCATCCAGGTGGTGCTCTACACCGGCGCCGGCGCCACGCACGCGGTGCTGGCCAACCCGGGCGGCGACTACGAGATTTCGACGGCGAACGGCGACACGGTGCCGATGGGCACACACCGGCTGGTCGCCTACGATGGCGTGACCGATTCGATCGCCCGCTGGGTGACGGTGGCGCCGCGCAGCCGCAGCATCGTGGACTTCCGGTTCAGCCGTTCGTTCCAAAGCCTCTTGCGGGTCGTCGGCGCGGCCGAGATTCCGCCTGGCGTGCCCGACAGCTCGGGCTTCGAATTCGAGATTGTCAGCGAGTACGAGGACCCGGTGATGCTCGACTCGTTCCAAGTCGTGAACGTGTCGACACCGGTCTACTTCCGCACGCTGATGGTCGATGGCCAGGTGCATCCCGGCTACCCGTTGCCCGACGGTTCGCTGGTCGGCCCGGGCCAGGCGACGGCGCCGCTCGCGCCGGGCGTGACGATTGAAGGCCGGCTCGGCCAGCGCCGGAAGTTCGGCCTGATGCAGTTTGCCAGCAATCCGACAGGTTCCGACACCGTGAACATCCACGGGGTCACTTTTCGACTGGAGTTCAGCGACGGCTCGGTAGTCTCCGTCAGTCCCTGACGGGTAACATAAGGAGGACTATTGGCGGCTAAGAGCATCGGTAAATCAGGCGGCAAGGGCACGCTCTGTATCGACATCGGCTCGAACTCGGTGAAGTTCGTCAAGCTCGAAGGCGGCAAAGTCACCGATTACGGGCTGAAGGAGATCGGCGAAGCATTCGACGTACCGTCAATTCTCCGCGAGTTGGTCAAGGACTACCGGCCCCAGGAGGTATTCAGCTTCGTTTCGGGCCCGTCGGTCAGCCTGCGCCAGGCACCGTTCCCGAAGATGAACCGGCGCGAGCTGAAGGACGCCATCCTGCTGCGGCTCGAGAAGTACTCGCCGTTCACGCTCGATGAGGCGATCCTAGACTTCAAGACCCTCGGACCGCAGCGTGAGGCGGGTGCGATCAAGGACAACGTCATGGTTGTCGCCGCCCGCAAGGACGTCGTTTCGGACCACATCTCGACCCTGAAGAAGGCCGGGCTGGAGCCGACCGCCCTGTCGGTCATCCCGTTCGCCCTCCAGGCCGCGGTCAAGAAGTTCGGCCGGGTCGGACCGGAGGAAGTCGTCTGCGTGCTCGATATCGGCGCCGAGTTCACCGACATCGTGTTCCTCAAGGGCGAGCGGCTGGACCTGGCCCGGACTATCACGACCGCCGGCAACGCCATCACCGAGGCGATGACGGTCGCGATCACCACCGAGGAAGGCCAGCTGTCGCTCGACGCCTACGACGCCGAGAAACTGAAGCGGCAGTACGGCATCCCGGCCGACGACAGCGAAGAGAAGCTCGGGTCCGGCATCATGGTCAAGCGGCTGGCGACGCTGCAGCGGCCGTCGCTGGAGCGGTTCGTCGCCGAGATCAACCGGTCGATCGACTACTACCGCCGGGAGTTCGGCGAGGCGAAGATCGACCGGCTGCTGCTCTGCGGCGGTACCGCGGCGATGCGCGGCATCAAGGAGTTCATCCAGACGAACCTGGGTATTCCGGCCGAGCTGTTCGACCCGTTCAAGAGCCAGAACATGTACAAGCCGGGCACGGTGCCCGAGGACGAGATCGGCCACCGGCTGGTGACCGCGCTCGGACTGGCGTTCGACCACGCTTCAGTTGACCTGCTGCCGGGCGAGATGAAGACCGGCAAGTTCCAGACCCAGGACGTGCGGCTGGTGACGATCATCGGGATTCTCTGGGTCGGGCTGCTGGTGGTGGTCTACGTCGCGCTGGCCGGCTGGTCCCAGGCTTCGGCGTCGCAGGTGACGCGGCTGAAACGCGACATCAAGGCGATGGAGGAGAGCAACCGCGAGTACTTCGAGCTGGACGGCAAGGTCAAGGAAATCGAGGCGAAACAAAAGAGCCTGCGCGACATCGTCGGCGTCGAAGCGGCCACCGTGCCGGTGATGGCCGCGCTCACGCGGATGGTGCCGGCCAACATCCAGCTCAACACCACCGCGCTGGTCGGCCAGAAGGACATCAAGTTCGCCGGCGTGGTTTCGGGCGAGCCGTTCCTGCTCGACGTCGACCTGTCCCAGTTCATGATCGACCTGGAACGCAGCCCGCTGTTCAGGCAGGTGCAACTGGTATCGAAGAGCCGTTCCTCGTTGCAGGGCGAGACGGTGCTCGAGTTCGAAGTCGCCTGCGTGAAGGAGTGAGCGATGAAACTGCTTGAGCGCAAGGTACTGCTGATCGGGTTGATCGTCTGCGTGCTGCTGGCGGTGTTCGCGGTTTTCGTGCTCTACCAGCCGCGGCTAGCCGCCCAGCGGCGCAGCGCGGCCGAAGTGGCCCGGCTCACCAAGGAGTTGAACGCCACCCGCGAGCGTGTGAAGGGCATCGGCCGGCTGCGCCAGCGGCTTGTCGAGCTCGAGGCGACCAACGCGGCATTTGCCTCCCGGGTGGCGCCGCGGTCCGAGATGCTGTCGCTGCTGGCCCGGCTGGCGGGCGACGCCCAGGCCCAGAAAGTGCGGTTCCTTGAGATCGCCCCGCCCGGCCTCGATACACTGCTGCAGGAAGAGAATGCGGGCGTGCCGCTGCGCGGCGTGCCATTCACGGTTACCTGCCAGGGCCGGTTTGTTGAAGTCGGCCAGTACCTCGAGGGGCTGGCGAAGTTCCCCTACTTCATCCGTGTGCCTGATTTCGAGGTCAACGCCCGCGAGGACATCCGTCCCGAGGTCGAGGTGAAGTTCCTCCTTAACCTCTATGCGTCCAGCCTCGCTTCCGGGGGACAGTTGTGAGAAGGATCGTCATCATCATCGCGATCGTCGCGGTGGTGGGCATCGCCGGGTTCTTCCTGCTGAAGCCGCGCAACGCCAAGCGCGCGGTCCAGCAGGCGACGGACGCGGCGACTACGGCCAAGACCGGCCGCAAAGGCGGCCGTATCAAGTCGCGGACCAAGCAGGAGCTGGCCGAGGAGAAGAAAAAGCGCAAGGCCGAGGAGCGCAAGCGCAAGCGCGATCTCCGGCGCCAGGAGCGCGAGCGGCGGCGCAGGCTGCGCTTCGCCCGTTCGCGCCGGGGTCGGCGCGGCCGGCGCAAGCGCGGACAGATGTATATCGTCGGGGCGATCGTGTCGCTGGGCAACGAGAGCTATGCGCTGGTCGACGGCCGGCGGGTCTCGGTCGGCGACGTGATCATGGGCCGACGGATTGTGTCCATCCAGCCCGACCGGCTGGTGGTCGAGTCATTCGGCAAGACATCGGTCGTCCGGGTTGGTGAGAGCGTCGTGCCCTACGCCGCTACCGGGCGGAGGCGAAGGTGATGCCGTCAGGCAGGTGTGCAACCTGGAAAGGAGCATCTTGAGCAGGCGTATTCTAGTCGTTCTTGGGCTGGCCGTCGGTTTGCTGGCGGTCTACACGCTGGTGCTGGAGGGCGGCCGCTGGCCGCTCGACTCGCGCCGGGCCGCCGAGCGGCTGCGGTACTCGGCGACGCAGGCGACCGACGCAGCCGGCACCGCCGACCCGGCGGAGCCGGCCGCGGCACCCGCCGCCGAGTCGACCAAGGCGCCGGCACAGCCGGCAGCCTGGGATCCGAACGCGGTCCGGCCGTCCGAATCGTGGGGTACGGACCCGTACGTCCGCGACTGGGTCATGGTCAACGAACTGGCCGAGCTGAACCTTAAGGCAATCACGATCGGCGGCGAGCGTGCCTACGTGCTGATCAACGACCAGATACTCGAAGAGGGCGACCAGATTTCCAACAAGCGAATCGTGCTGATCGAGCCGGACAAGGTCACCCTCGAACAGGGCGGCAGGACTTTCACGCTTTTCCTAGGGGAGTAAAACTATGAAGAACACGTTGATGATGGTACTGGCAGTCATCCTGGGCCTGGCCGCGACGGCGGGCGCCCAGGAGCCGACCGTTGTGACCGACATCTCGGTTGACAAGCTGCTCGAGGGCGTGAGAGTGACAATCGCCTGCCAGGGCACGCCGAGCGTCAGCTCGTTCGTGTCCGAAGAGCCGGCGGCGGTGGTTATCGACTTCATGAACGCCACCAACCAGCTGGGCCGCGAGCGGATCGAATCGGCGTTCTACCCGGTCAGCGCGGTGACGGTCCAGCCCAGCGAGGCGACGACCGGGCTGCGCGTGGCGATCCGGCTGCGCGACATGGTCGAGCACCACGTGACCCGCGAGGACGGGTTGGTGGTGGTTGAGCTCGGGACGACGCCGCTGCCACCGGCGGTACCGGACGACTACCGGGACCAGTTCGAGGGTAAGCGGTTGACGCTGTACGTCAAGGACGCCGACATCGGCGACGTGCTGCGGATGATCGCCGGCCAGTTCAACCTGAACATCCTGGTTACCCAGGACGTCAAGGCGGTCGTGACGGTGCGGCTGGGTGACGTGCCGCTGCGCAACGCGGTCGACGCCCTGCTCAAGGCCGGGTTGTGCAACATGCTCGAACAGCCGGGCGGCATCATCGTCGTCAAGCCGGCCAAAAAGGAGCTGTACGGCGAGAAGCTGACGCGGGTGTTTACGCTTGACCACGCCGAGGCGCTGGATGCCGTCAAGGTGGTCGACAACGTGCTGTCCGAGGTCGGCCAGGTCGAGGCCAGCTACCGCCGCGTCGCCGAGGGCAGCGGCTCCCAGCGTTCGGCCGTGCTGGTGGTCACCGACGTGCCCGAGGCGCTGGAGCAGGTCGCCCAGGTCATCGCCGAACTCGACCGGCCGGTGCCGCAGATCGCCATCGAGGCGAAGTTCGTGGAAACGACCCATTCCTCGGAAGACCGCTATGGCATCGAGTGGACGATCCGGGCCGACGCCAGCTCGGGTGGGTTCGACTTCGAGAAGGACTTCGGCATTCCGCTGACGTTCAACGAGATGGTGCTGGGCAAAGTCACCCTGGATCAGTTCCGGGCTTCGCTCGAAGTGATGGCGACCCGCGGCAATTCGCGCGTGCTGGCCAACCCGAGCACTATCACGCTCGACAACCAGAAGTCGACGGTGTCGATGGGCGTCGAGGTGCCGACGCGCGAGGTCCACAAGGACGCGCAGACCGGCGAGATCACCTACACCTGGCGGACGCGCTCGATCCCGATCAGACTCGAGGTCGTGCCGCACGTCACGTCCGACGGTCGGGTCAACATGCAGGTCCGGCCCAGCGTCGAAGCGATTACCGGCTGGGTCGGTTCGGCCGATGACCAGCAGCCGATCGTCGCCAAGCGCGAGGCCGAGACCCAGGTGTCGGTTGCCGACGGCGAGGTTGTCGTTATCGGCGGTCTGGTCAAGGAAGAGGAAACCCGCAGCATCGGCAAAATCCCGCTGCTCGGCGATATCCCGATCCTCGGCCACCTGTTCAAGAAGACTTCGGTGCGGCGGGAGAAGAACGACCTGATGATCTTCATCATCCCGCACGTGCTGCCCGCGGAAGGCTAGACGCGGTACGTACCCACCGGGTATCTCATTCTCCCTCCCCCTTGCGGGGGAGGGAGTCCATTCGGCCCCGGCTCGAGCGTGACCTAGATGGATATTGACGAACTGCTGCGTTACGCGGTCAAGTACGGCGCGTCGGACCTGCACCTGACGGTAGGCAACCCGCCGATACTGCGCGTGAACGGCCGGCTCAAGAAAATCCCGGGCCCGGCGCTGGCGCGCGACGACGCGCAGGCGCTGGTGTTCTCGATCCTGTCCGACGAGCAGCGCGCGGCGGTCGAACGAAAGCGCGAGGTCGACCTGTCCTATACCTGGGGCACGGCGGGCAGTTCAACCGCGGTCAGTATCGAGTACGTAACGCCTGAGCGGATCCGGGCCAGGGTCAACGTCTTCCTGGACCTGACGGGGCTGGGAGCTGCGTTCCGGATCATCCCGGCGAAGATCCGGACGCTCGACGAACTGCCCGCGCCCGCCTCGGTCGCGGCGCTGACCCGCTGCCCGTCCGGGCTCGTTCTGGTCACCGGGCCGACCGGCTGCGGCAAGTCGACGACCCTGGCCAGCATGATCGACCGCATCGACCAGGAGCGCTCGGCCCGGATCATCACCATCGAGGACCCGATCGAGTACATCTTCGCCAGCCGCAACTGCCTGATCAGCCAGCGCGAGATCGGCACGCACTCGCAGTCGTTCGCGGCGGCGCTGCGCGCCTGCCTGCGCGAGGACCCGGACGTGATCTTCGTTGGCGAGATGCGCGACCTCGAAACCATCCGGCTGGCGCTGAACGCGGCCGAAACCGGGCACCTGGTGCTGTCGACGCTGCACACCAACGACGTGTCCCAGACCATCGACCGGATCATCGACGTCTTCCCGGCCGAGCAGCAGGACTACGTCCGGCAGATACTGGCCAACGTCGTCCAGGGTATTGTCGCCCAGCAGCTGCTGGTGCGCAAGGACGGCCGGGGCAGGGTGGCGGCGATGGAGGTGCTGGTGGTGACGACGGCGGTCCGCAACCTCATCCGCGAGAGCAAGTCGCACCAGGTGTTCTCGCTGATCCAGACCGGCTCGGAACACGGCATGCAGACGATGGACCAGTCACTGGCATTGCTGCTGGAAAACGACCTCGTGACGGCCGAGGTCGCCCACGCGGTCGCCCAGGACAAGAAGCTGTTCGCGACACCGGTCGGCGGCTTCTAGCCGGTGCGGCAAGGCTGGCAGCCGTGACCGCCGGACTCGGGCCGCTGCCGTGGGTCATACTGGGCGTGCTGGGCCTGGTGCTGGGCAGCTTCCTGAACGTCTGCATCCACCGCATTCCGCGGGGCGAGTCGATCGTCTCGCCCGGCTCGCGCTGCCCGAAGTGCCGGCGGCCGATCGCGGCTTGGGACAACATCCCGGTCCTGAGCTACCTGGTGCTGGGCGGCAAGTGCCGCCACTGCCGCAAGCCGATAGCGCCCCGCTACGTCCTTGTCGAGTTGCTGACCGGGGCGCTGTTCCTCGCCGCCTACGCGCGGTTCGGCTGGTCCTGGGGCTGCGCGCGTGTGCTGGTGTTCACCTTCCTGCTCAGCCCGATGGCGATGATCGACATCGAGCACCAGATCATTCCATTCTCGCTCAGCATCCCGGCGGCGGTGCTGGGGTTGGGCTCGGCGCTGCTGCCGGGCCAGGACCTGCGCGCCGCGGCGCTGGGCGCCGGGCTGGGCGCGGGCTTCGTGCTGCTGTCGTGGTCGCTGTGGCGCTACGTCCTCGCCGGTCTGTTCCGCCGGATGGGCGTGGACCAGAAAGAGGGGATGGGGTTCGGCGACCTGCCGCTGGCGGCGGCAATCGGCGCGTTCGCCGGGCTCAGGGCGACGGTCGCGGCGCTCTTCATCGCGGTGGTCGCGGGCGTCATCGGCGGGCTGATACTGCGCCGAATCCAGCGCCAGGGCCGGGGCGTGCCGATGCCGTTCGGGCCTTTCCTCGCGCTGGGCGGCCTCATCGGGCTCTACTGGGGCAACCAGCTCTTCGTGCTCTACCTCAAGCTCGTCCTCGGCAACTAGGTCTTCGACCGCACTGAGCCGTCGTCAGGGTCCGTCCCTGACGACTGTTCTATCCTCGTTCACGGTAGCGCTTCCTGAAGCACGTGTCCTGACCCATCGGCCGAGTCGAAGGCAACGTTCGGGGTCAGGCCGGCGGCCGGCGCGTCTGCGCAGGCCGCGCAGCCTGCTGCCAAGTTGCTGCCAAAACCGTTCCATCGAACCGTCGGAATCGGTGCCGGCATCCGCATCGGACTTGATTCTGGAGTCAAGTCTGCCGGAAGCCAGGAACAGGTCTTGCGTTGTGGTTTCTCAATTCACTACTCGCCTGTGATGCTGTCATCCTCCCAAGCTCCCGGGCGGGCTTCATCGTCAGTTTCAGAAGATGCAGAAGAAGGAGTTCGATGAAGAGCATGAAGGAGAGCTCTCGGGGCACTCTTCAGGATACAAACAGAAGGAGTTCGAAAGGGAGTTTGAGGAAGAGCAGCCAAGACAGACGCAGGTCGAGCATCAAAGACAGCGTCAGGAGCAGAGAAGGAGACGGACTGGAAGTTGGTCCTGATAGCAGCATCCACCCGAGGTCAGAAGGCAGCATCAGGTGGGGCAGGAGAAAAGATGTGCGCTCGATGTGCATTACAGGTTACCTGGCGAATGGTTAGTTGATGACTGCGCACCCCGACGCCAGGGAGAAGAAGAGGGGCGGCCGTAAGGCCGCCCCTGGATGTTGTAGCTCGTGCGGTTACCTAAGAATCACAAACTCGACTCTGCGGTTGAGCTGGCGGCCTTCGTCGGTGTCGTTGGACGCCACCGGCTTCGACTCGCCGAACCCCTTGGCCGTCAGCCGCTTGGCGTCGATCCCGCCGTACTGCACCAGGAAGTTCACCACCGCGTACGCCCGGCTCTCCGACAGCTTCTGGTTGAACGCATCCGACGCCACGTTGTCGGTGTGGCCCTGGATCTCAACCTGGATCTCCGGGTTGTCTTTCATCACCTGCGCCGCTTCCATCAGCGGGATGTACGACTCGGTGCGCAGCTCCGCCTTGCCAAACTCGAAGTACACGCCGCGCAGCGTCAGCACCATCCCCCTGGCGACCATCTCGATCGTCCGGTACACCGTGTCGCCCTTCTGGACCCCGATGCCGAACTCCTGTCCCAGGTAGCCCTGGACGTCGACCTTGATGCCGTAGGACCCGACCGGCAGCTCGGCCGCAAACTCGCCCGTCTTGACGTCGCTGGCCAGCGGCTGCCGCGGGCTGTCGGCGAAGCCGATGGACGCCGCCAGCGGCTCGCCCGTCCGCTTGTCGATCACCTTGCCGGCAAACACGCCCTTCATGTCCAGGGGCGCCAGCCCGACGTTGAACTTCGTCACCCCGCCGTCTTCGATCTCGGCCACCATCTCTTCGGGGAAGTACCCGGCCTTCTCCACCTTGACGTTGACCAGCCCGGCCGGCACGTTGTCCACCCGGAAGAACCCGGTCTGTTCGTTGGAGCTGGCCGCCGCCACGTCCACGCCCGCGAAGTTCACCGTCGCCGCGACCGGCTTGTTGGTGTACTTGTCATACGTCCGGCCCGCCACCGTCCCGTACGGCACCAGCGGCTTCAGCTCGAACGTGTACGTCGCGTAGTCCTGGTCGTTGATGACCAGCGGCACCGCCTCGGGGATATACCCTTCGGCCGACGCCTCGACCACCGCCACGCCCACCTGCGCCTTCTGCAGGAAGAACACGCCCGTCGCCGGGTCGGTCTTCTGCTTCGGGAACCGCTTGTTGGGCGAGGTGATCGTCGCCGCCAAAGGCATGCCCGTCTTGGCGTCCTTCACCTTGCCCGCCAGCCGGCCCCACGGCTTCGGCTTGGGCTTGGGGAACGGCGACACGATGCTGAATCCCAGGATCGCCTCGTAGTCCGGCACCGAGTCGGTTATCCCGATCTCGACGCCGCCGTTGATGTGGAAGTACGGTATCTTGATGCGCACGCCCGGCGCCACCCGCGCCTTGGGCGTGTAGTCTTTGCCGATGAAGGCCCCGAACGGCTGGCCCTTCGGTATCTCCGACGTCCCTTCGACAAACAGGTCCAGGGCGTCCGACGAGAACTCGATGCCCGCGCCCGCAAACTGCGTCCCGCTCTCCCATTCGTCCTTCAGCTTGAAGCTCTGGCCGTAGTTGAACATCAGCGTCGGCAGCGTCTTGTACAGCTCCCAGAACCGCAGCGACGCGATGCCCCGCCACGACTTGCCCGACGTCCACAGCCCTTCCATGTAGCCGCGCGGCCGCGGCTCCTCCCGCTTGCGCTCCACCGTCCAGTGGCCGGAACCGGCCAGCTTCAGCACCGGGATGAACGGCAGCGACACCTTCGCCCCGAACGCCTCGCCCTGCCAGTCGTAGGCCAGCCGGTTGGGCCCGGTCTTGAACTCGGCACCGCCGATGAGCGAGCCGAACACCTCGAGCATCGGGAACGGGGCGTAGTTCATTTCCAGGCCGAACAGCGGACCGTGGTAGATTGAGCTGTCCGGGAATCCTTCGCGCCGGAACATCCAGCGGTTGGCGAGCACCAGCGCGCCGTCCTCTTCCACGCGCGCATCCTGCACCCGCCACATGCCCCG